>OBRP01000012.1_pt1 | contig 58304 bp, 47 predicted proteins | sample 1475681 | NCBI WGS metagenome assembly OBRP01 (sample SAMEA3360695, study PRJEB22359) | human gut metagenome | biome: ENVO:urban biome; feature: ENVO:human-associated habitat; material: ENVO:feces | place: Bangladesh | collected 2011
CTCCGAGTTGCTATCCATCAAGCTGTGAGCCCATTCCCAAAAACGTCAGCCCTGGGGTGACGCATTAGATTTTTACCGCTATGCAGAGGAGATCTGCGGCGGGAGATTCCTCTCCTAATGCACCCGTCTGCCGATCCCGCAGGGGCGAAGCCCCGGAGGGATCATCGCTCCTTAGCCTGCGTGTCGAGGCACGAAGTGCCGAAGACCGCGGGAGAGGATGCCAAGAGAGATATACGACCCCGCCAGGGTGTCGCACTTATCAGGGAGTCAGGCAACCAGTGCGACACCCTTGCGGGGTCGCACTGTCGTTTGTGATGCCTGATCCACGGGTCTTCGGGGCTACGCCCCTCGACCTGTGGCTAAGGAGCGGGCACCCGCAAGGGGTGCTTCGTTCCCCACTCTTCACAATGAGTTGGATGTCTTCAGTAGCCTTCAAATGCGTCACCCCTGCCGGCGGATTCCTTTTACCGGTATTAGATTTGCCTCAGAGGGAGGGCGGGGAAATGGGTACAAAAAAAGCGGGACGACACACTGAGGTGCCGTCCCGCTTGGAGGGATGTTAGTTAGGGATCAGAGATCACTTATTCTGGATCCTCTGGTCGATCTCGTTGTACTTATCGTTCATACCGAGGTTGTAGTAGATACCACGGAGAGCAACGAGATACTGGGTGTCGTCAGGATTGAGCTCCACAGCCTTCTCGAAGTAAGGCAGAGCCTTCTGGAAGAAGACCTTAGCCTCGTCCACCTTAGCCTTGTACTGAGCCTCGTCGGTGATGGCGTTGGCCTCGGACTGGATGTTGGCACCCTGGTTGAAGTAGACGCGACCGAGACCGAGCATGGCCTCTGCGTACTCAGGGTCGATGGCGAGAGCCTTATTGAAGGCCTCCTCAGCCTTTGCCATATCCTTGAAGCCCTGCTCGTAGACGTTGGCGAGGACGAAGTAGAGCTGCTTGTTGTCGGGGTTGGCGGCAATGGCCTTGTCGAGATACGCCTTGGCGTCCTCGTGACGTCCCTGCTGGATCAGGATGTTGATCTTATTGAAGAGGTAGAAATTCTCCTCCGGGAAGAGCTTGGTACCCTCGTCGAGCGTCTTCAGGAAACCGGCGGTGTCGCCTGCCTGGACGTAGGACTGAGCGAGGAGCTGGTAGACGTCATTCTGACGGAAGGGGACGTCCTTGATTGCCTCATAGGCGGCGATGGCGCCCCGCTTGTCGTCCTTATTGCACTGGGTGAGTGTGTAGGCGTTGAAGAACCCGATCTGCATCGACATAGAGTCCTGCTCAGCAGTGGGAGTGCCCTGGAAGAGCTCCATCTTCTTCACGTCCATAAACTTCTGGAAGAGGTCGTGAGCCTTGCAGACATCACCTCCATCCATGGCGGCGGCACCTCCATTGACGAGGAAGCCGTAGTAGGTGGCGAGAGACTCGGAGATCTTCTTGTCGAAGTGCTGCTTTACCTTGCCCTTCTCATTGGGGAGACGGTCGAGGGAGTCAGCCTTCATGTAGTAGTCGGTCATGTCGGCGACTGCCTTGTAGAAGGTATCCTGATTGATCTCCTTGCCGAGAGAGAGCTGGAGGTAGTCACGCTTCACCTGCTGCTCCTCGATGAGTCCGGCGACCCACCAAGTCTTGGCGTCGTTAGCGGTCTCAGGATTCTCAAATGCCGGCTTGAGGAAGTTACGTGCCTCCTGTACGTTGACATCGTCCTTCTTGGCCATGCGCTCTACCTGCTTGACCAGTTTCTCCTGACCGAATGCGGCAGGGACGGCGATGAGGAGTGAGAGCGCTCCGATAAGTAATTTGTTACTCATGGTTGTCTATTCTTTGCTATTAATTTATTCTCAAAGTTTACCATAAACTCCCCCGATGGTTGCCCCGGGGAGTCGGGTCAAAGGTAACAAAATCTGCCTACATAGGCATATTCCTTTATACCTTGGCACACTATTTTGATACAAAATCGGGCGAATCGTTTAATCCTCCTCACTCTCAGGGGTATCTTCCTCCGATTCGTCGAGGGCGGTGGGGTCGGCATCCTCCTCCCGCTCGCCGATGGAGGTGTCCTCCTGCTCCGCCTGGTCCTCATCGGCGGGGACGCGGCAGACATCGGCGATCTCGTCGTCCCTCTTACTGAGGTTGATGAGACGGATGCCCTGGGTATTTCGCCCGAGGATGGAGATGTCGGAGACATGGACGCGGATTACGACACCACTTTTATTGATGATCATGATGTCGTGATCGTCGGTGACGGAGTGGACGGCAATGAGCTTGCCGGTCTTCTCGGTCGCCTTGAGGGTGATGATACCCTTGCCGCCTCGGTTGGTGATGCGGTACTCCTCGAGGGGAGAGCGCTTGCCGTAGCCATTCTCCGACACGACGAGGATCGACTCTGTCTCCGGGTCCTTGATGCTGATGGCGCCTACGACGCGGTCCTCAGGCGACTGGAGTCGCATGCCGCGCACACCGGATGAGGTGCGGCCCATGGGGCGGAGGATGCTCTCGGGGAAGCGGATCGCCCGACCCTCGCGGCTGGCGAGGAGGACGTCGTGCCGCCCGTTGGTGAGCATGACGGAGACGACGCGGTCGGTCTCGTCCTTGAGACGGATGGCGATGATCCCCTTGGCGCGCGGACGGGAGAAGTCCCTCAGCCGCGCCTTGCGGATCATACCCTGCTCGGTGACGAAATTGAGGTAATGGGTGTCGACGAACTCCTGGTCGGAGGTGAGGTTCTTGATCCTCAGGATGGCGGTGATGCGGTTGTCGCTCTCGATATTGAGGATATTCTGGATCGCCCGACCCTTGGAGTTGCGTGCCGCCTCGGGGATCTCGAAGACGCGGAGCCAGTAGCAGCGACCCCGGTCGGTGAAGAAGAGGAGGTGGGCGTGATTGGAGGCGCCGTAGACAAACTCGACGAAGTCCTCGTCCTTAGTCCCCGCCCCCTTGGCACCGGTGCCACCGCGATTCTGCGAGCGATACTCTGCCAGCGGCGTACGCTTGATGTAGCCGTAGTGGGAGATGGTGATGATCATGTCATCGTCGGGGTAGAAGTCCTCAGGATTCATGTCCGGGGTGGCGTAGACGATCTCCGACCGGCGGTCATCGCCGTACTTGTCGATGATCTCGCGGCACTCGTCGATGAGGATCGAGTAGAGGAAGTCCTCGTCGGAGAGGATGCGCTCGTAGTACCGCACCTTCTCCGTCACCTCGTCGTACTCCTGGCGGAGCTTGTCCAGCTCGAGGCCGGTGAGCTGACCGAGACGCATCTCCACGATGGAGCGTGCCTGGATCTCGGAGAGGCTGAAGCGATCCATGAGCGCCTGCATGGCGGCGGTCTGATTGGCGGACGCCTTGATCAGATGGACCACCTCATCGATATTGTCGGCGGCGACGATGCGCCCCTCGAGGATGTGGAGCCGCTCCTTCGCCTTCTTCAGATCATATCGGGTGCGACGCGTCACCACCTCGTGGCGGTGCTTGACAAATTCGCCGATCAGCTCCTTCAGAGACAGCAGTCTCGGGCGACCGTCGACGAGGGCGATGTTATTGCAGGCAAAGGAGGACTGCAGGGCAGTCATCTTGTAGAGCTTATTGAGCACTACACCGGCATTGGCGTCCCGCTTCAGGTCGATGACGATACGCATGCCGGTCTTCGCCGAGCTCTCGTCCTGGATGTTGCTGATGCCCTCGATGCGCTTGATGGTGGCGAGGTCGGCGATTGCCTTGACGAGATCCTTCTTCACCACGCCGTAGGGGATCTCGGTGATGATGATCTGGTCGTGGTTGCCGGAGCTCTCGATCTCTGCCTTACCGCGGATGATGATGCTGCCGCGTCCGGTCTCGTATGCCTCCCGAACCCCCTTGTAGCCGTAGATCACTCCGCCGGTGGGGAAGTCGGGGGCCTTGACGTACTCCATCAGATCCTCCGTGGTGACGTCGCCCCTTTTCTCAATGTAAGCGATGACACCATTCATCACCTCAGTGAGGTTGTGGGGCGCCATATTCGTCGCCATACCGACGGCGATACCTGCGGCACCATTGACGAGGAGGTTGGGGATGCGGGTCGGGAGGACGGTCGGCTCATACTCGGAATCATCGTAATTGGGCGTCATGTCGACGGTCTCCTTCTTGATGTCTGCGAGCATCTCCATGGCGATCGGGGCGAGGCGAGCCTCCGTGTATCGCATCGCTGCGGGACCGTCGCCATCGACGGAGCCGAAGTTGCCGTGGGGATCAACGAGGGTATTGCGCATGCTCCAGTCCTGAGCCATGCGGACGAGGGCCATATAGATCGAGCTGTCGCCGTGGGGGTGATACTTACCCATCACGTCACCGACGATACGGGCGCTCTTCTTGTAAGGCTTGTCGGGCGTATTGCCGAGCTCATTCATCCCGAAGAGGATCCTGCGGTGGACCGGCTTGAAGCCGTCGCGCACGTCCGGCAGGGCGCGGCTGACGATGACCGACATCGCATAGTCGATGTAGGAGGTCTTCATCTCCTCCTCCAGGTCGACCTTGATAATCCTATTCTCAGAGTCTTTGAATTCTTCGTTCATCTGCTTAGTCTAAAGTCGGGGTGGTACCGCCCTCAGGCAGTCACTTGGCGTACCCCATATATAATGGTCAAATATACCAAAAAAAGCCCACATACCCCTCTCCCCGTTACCGGTATTAGTCTCAGCTATTACCGGTAGGAGTTCCGGCTAATACCGGTAATAGTCCAAGCTAATACCGGTATTAGTCAGAGGGCGTCTAGGGCGTCCTTTCAGATCTTTACGGAGGCGGAGGTGTTTTTCCTTCCCTGGCGGGTGAGGAGGCGGCGGAGCTGGTGCCCCAGCTCGGGGATCCAGAGGACGAGCGAGGTGACGCCGATGATCAGGAGCCAGTCCTCGAGGCTCAGTCCGCCCTCGACGGTATTGAAGAAGCGCTGCAGTCCGGGGATCTCGATCAGGGCAATCTGCCCGAGGAGGATCACGCCGGCGATGGAGAGCAGCCCCCGGCAGCCCTTGAAGTGGAGTGCACTGCGGCCGGTGGCGAAGGCGCGGGCGTTGAAGAGATTGAAGAATTGTAGCATCACAAACGTGGTGAAGAAGAGCGTCAACTCGTAGGGTGTCAGTCCGTCCGCCGCTCCCGGTCGTGTGGTGATCAGGTCGCGTATGGCGGTCACGTCGGCGTGCTCGAAGTGGTAGAGTAGGGCGAGGAGAAAGAGGAAGAAGATCCCTCCCATCGCGATAATCGCCCGACCCATCCGCCGGGTGATGATGAAGGCATCCCGGTCCCGAGGCTTCTCGTGCATGACCGCCGGAGAGGGCGGGAGCGAGGCGAGTGCCATGGCAGCAAAGGTGTCCATGATGAGGTTGACCCAGAGCATCTGCGTCACCGTCAGCGGTGACTCGGTGCCAATCATGGCGCCCACGAGCACGATGAGGCAGGCGGAGAGATTGACTGTGAGCTGGAAGAGGAGGAAGCGCTGGATATTCTGATAGAGCGAGCGACCCCACATCACCGCCTTACCGATGCTGCTGAAGGAGTTGTCGATGATGGTGATGTCGGAGGCTTCCTTGGCAACCGAGGTGCCGTCTCCCATCGAGAGCCCGACGTGGGCGGCCTTGAGTGCCGGGGCGTCGTTGGTCCCGTCTCCCGTCACCGCCACCACTTGGTCGAGCCGCTGGAGCGACTCCACGAGCCGCTTCTTGTCCATCGGTCGGGCTCGGGCGATCACCCTCAGCCCCGTCACCCGTTCGTCGACTTCCTCATCGGTGAGGGCGGCGAAGTCCTTCCCCGTGATGATGCTCTCCTCCCCGTCGTCCTCGCTCCAGAGGCCGATCTGTCGCCCGATCTCGCGGGTGGTGGCGGGGGTGTCACCGGTGACGATCTTCACGTCGATGCCGGCACCGAGACACTCCTCCACGGCATCCTTGACATCCTCCCTCACCGGGTCACTGATGGCGACAATGCCCTGGAAAGTGAGCCCCTCGAGGGTCACGCCCTCGCCCTGTAGCGGAATGAGTGCATCGAGGACCTTGTAAGCGAACCCGAGCGTCCGCATCGCCTGACTCTGGTAGTCGGTCAGCTGCCGGAGGATCTCCGCCTCGGTCACACCGCTCTCCGTGCGGGAGCAGAGCCGGTAGACGATCTCGGGGGCGCCCTTGACATAGAGTACCACCTTGTCCCCCGGGAGGGCAGAGCGTACTAAGGTCGCCATATACTTGCGCTCGGTGGAGAAGGGTAGCTCATCAATCACCTCCGCCGACTCGCGCAGCGTGCGGTAGTCGACCCCGTGGTCGCGGAGCCAGAGGATCAGAGCCCCCTCGGTGGGATTGCCGAGCACCTCCGGCCGCTCCGGGTCGCTCTCATCGAGGTCAGCGGTAGAATTAACCGCCAGCCCCTCCTTGATCCTACCTGACACCTCATTGCTCCCGAGGGTCTGCTCGGCGCCGAGCCCGTAGAAGCGCGACTCGGCGACGCTCATCCGATTTTGCGTCAGCGTCCCGGTCTTGTCGGTACAGATGACGGTGATGGCGCCCATGGTCTCGCTGGCGTGCATCTTACGGACGAGGTTATTTGTCTTGAGCATTCGGCGCATATTGTAGGCGAGGCTGAGCGTGACCGCCATTGGGAGTCCCTCCGGTACCGCCACGACCACGACGGTGACGGCGATCATCAGCGTCTCGAGGGTGTAGGAGAAGAGGAGCGTCAGGTCTGCACCGGGGAGCAGCTGATTATGCAGGGCGATCGAACCGGTCATCAGGATGGCGAAGTAACCTGTGATGATGCCGGTATTGAGCGTCCAGTGCCAGCGGCCAAACTTTCGGCTTACGAGGAGGAAGAAGAGTGCCGTCGGCACCACTAATAGCCATGAGATCGGCTCCCAGTCGAAGTACTTGATCATCCGCCCGGCGATGATCATCCCGGCGAGGATGTAGCTCACCTTGGTGATCAGGAGGCTGAGCCCATCGAGCTGCTTATTGAGCGGTGTCTTGACGCTGTCGTCGATCTGAGCGGCGACGTAGACCTTCCCATTCTCCGTTTCGTCCCCCACCGCGGTAACCCGGAAGACGCCGTGCCCGTCCATCACCTTCGTCCCCCGCAGCACCATGTCGGTCGGGTAGGAGGCACCGGGGTCAAAGTCAGCCTCGCGGGTGGACTTGAGTGACGGGACGCTCTCCCCATTGAGGGTCGACTCATCGACGTAGAGCGAGACCGCCTCTACCAGCCGCCCATCAGCCGGCACCTCGGAGCCGGTGTCGAGGAGGACGATGTCGCCGACGACGAGGTCCCTCTTGGGTACCATCGTCGTGATGCCGTTGCGGAGCACCTCCACCGGTTCGTCGTCGTTGACCTGATTGAGGATCGCAAACTCCTTGTCCGCCTGACGCTCGAAGTAGAAGGCGATGCCGGTGGCGAGGAGGATGGCGATGAAGATGCCGATGGGCTCGAAGAAGACCGATGCCCCCGCCTCGGTGTCCAGCCCCCAGTACTCCCAACAGGAGATCCCCACGGAGAGCGTCCCGGCGATCAGCAGGATGATGATCAGCGGGTCGGTAAACTTCTCGAGGAATTGCTTCCAGACCGGCTCCTTGGCGGGCGGGGTGAGCACGTTGGCGCCATGCTTCGCCCGGCTACGAAGCACCTCCGCATCCGTCAGTCCCGTCAGCTCTCTCTTCTTATCCATCTCTTCTCTATTGGGTGCGAAGGGGGACCACAGAGTCTGCTGGGTCCCCCTTCTATGAGTCTATTATTTAGTCAATGGAGCGATCAGAGGTTGTCCTTCTCGATGTCCTTGAAGTAGCGGTAGGTGCCGACCGTCAGCTCGTCGCACGCCTCCTCGTCGCATACGATGATGCCGTGGGGGTGGAGCTGCAGGCAGGTGATCGTCCAGCGCTGGCTCACGGGACCCTCCACAGCCTCACGGATGGCGCGTGCCTTATTGTGACCGTTGGCGAGGATCATCACCTCGCGGGCGTCCATCACGGTGCCTACGCCTACGGTGACAGCGGTCTTGGGTACCTTATTGAGGTCGTTGTCGAAGAAGCGCGAGTTGGCGATGATCGTGTCGGTGGTCAGGCTCTTCACGCGAGTGCGTGAGGTGAGCGAGGAGCCGGGCTCATTGAATGCGATATGCCCGTCGGGGCCGATACCGCCCATGAAGAGGTCGATGCCGCCTACCTCCTTGATCTTCGCCTCGTACCGCTCGCACTCTGCCTCAATGTCCTCAGCGTTACCATTGAGGATGTGGGCGTTCTCGGGGAGGATGTCGATGTGGGAGAAGAAATTGGTCCACATGAAGGAGTAGTAGCTCTGCTCGTGATCCTTCGGCAGACCGATGTACTCATCCATATTGAAGGTGATCACGTGGCGGAAGGACACCTCACCCGCCTTGTGGCGCCGGATCAGCTCAGCGTAGGTGCCGAGAGGGGTGCCGCCGGTGGGAAGCCCCAGGACGAAGGGGCGATCCTCCGTGGGGGCAAAGGTGCGGATGCGCTCGATGATGTGATTGGCGGCCCACTTGGACATGGCTGCCTTGTCCTGCTCTATAATTACTCTCATAGGGTTTGTGCTATAGTGTAAGTGAATACTTTACTTGGCAATCTCCGGGGTGCCGGAGAGGATCGCCTTCGCCATCGCCTCGCCGAGACGGACACCCTCAGCCTCCTTGTCGTCGGCCATGGACATCAGCATCGTCACAGGGTCAGCGACGGTGGTCCACTTCATCCGCTCACCGAAGTCGGTCAGCTTACCGGCGACGTTGGGATTCCATGAGCCGGTGCCGAAGTGGCCGTAGAAGCGGGGGGACACCTTGCGCATCTCCAGCTTGGAGAGCAGCTCCTCGATCTTGGGGTAGAGGCTGTTATTGTAGGTCGGCGATCCGATGATCACGCCGGAGTAGCGGAAGATGTCGCTGATGGCGTAGGAGACGTCTTGGCTGGCGAGGTTGTAGACCTTCACCGGTGTCACACCTGCCCTCCCGGCGGCGTGGGCGATCGTGTCGGCGAGCTCGCTCAAATGGCCATACATAGTCGCATAAACGAGTACCAGACCCGGCTCCGATCCGTAGGCAGCGAGCTGATCATAGAGGCTCAGGATCTCGGGGATACGCTCCTGCCAGATGCTCCCATGGACGGAGCAGATCTGCTTGATCGGGAGGGCCTCCACCTTCTTCATCGCTTTCTGGACGAAGGGGCCATACATACCGACGATATTGGAGTAGTAGCGGGTGCACTCATTCATCTGATGCTCCGTGTCGATCCTCTGGTAATCAAAGATCCCGCCATCCACCGTGCCGTAGCTGCCAAAGGCGTCGGCACTGAAGAGGGTCTCCTCCTTGGGGTCGTAGGTAAACATCACCTCCGGCCAGTGGACCATCGGTGCGGTGATGAAGCGCAGCTCACGCGAACCGATGGGCAGCGTCTCCTTCTCGCTCACCTCGAGGACATGCTCCACCTCGCCGAAGTACCCCTCGAGCATCTTCTTGCTCTGACGATTGACGACGAGGGTCGCCTCCGGGTAGTGGCTCAGGATCAGTCCGAGGGATCCGGAGTGGTCCGGCTCCATATGATTGATGACGATGTAGTCGAGCTTGTCGCCCGCGAGAGCCGCCTTGAGCTGTCTCAGGAAGCGATCGGTGTAGGTGATGTCGACGGTATCAAGGAGGACGTTTTTCTCATCCTTGATCAGGTACGAGTTGTACGCCATCCCGTGGGGGATCGGCCAGAGGTTCTCGAAGAATCTTGTCTGGCGATCGTTGACGCCGAGGTAGTAGGTGGAGTTATTGACTTTTATGATGGGCTCCATTGCTTATCTTGTGAGTGTGGATACGAAAGTTATACGATGCGACCATCCGCCGGCCGCTTGCAGGTGAGGCTGTACCAGATCGACCATAGTCCGAGGAGGACGATCGGGATGCTGAGCCACTGACCGATATTGAGTGCCTGGGAGACTGCTGTCTCCGTCTCGGGACGGTGGAGGAGATAGAGGATGCCAAAGAAGATCAGGTGCAGCGACACACCGACCACCCAGAGGACCGGGGTGCGGTACTTCTTTCCCTTCAGCAGCAGGGCTACGATGAAGCCGATAGAGATCAGGACAGACGGGATGACGAGCCACTTGGCTATGCTGAGCCCGGTCATCGCCTCATTGGGCACCTGATCATTCTTCAGATACTCGATAAAGAAGCGGAAGGTGAAGATCAGCACCATCGTGATGCCAAACATCAGTCCCACGTGCTTCTGCGCATCCCTCCGCCAGTAGAGCCAGAGCATCAGTCCGAAGACGAGGAAGTAGAAGGCCGCCTCGTAGATCTGTGTCGGGTGCGACGGTGCCGAGAATACCGGCTCCGCTCCTGCTCTCCACTCACCGATATTGGTGATGAAGCGGAAGGCCCACGGCACGTCCGTTGCATGACCGTAGATCTCGTGATTGCAGAGGTTGCCGAGGCGGATCATCCCCGCCACCAGCCCCACGGGGACGCAGAGCCGGTCAAAGGTCCAGAGCATACTCCGATGGGTCACATGCCGAGAATAGATGTAGATCGCGATCATGATGCCGAGGACGCCGCCGTGGCTGGCTAGTCCGCCGTGCCACACCTTCAGGATCTCGCTTGGATTGGCGAGGTAGTACTCCGGCTGATAGAAGAGGCAGTGTCCCAGTCGCGCCCCGACGATCGTGCCGATGACGACGTAGTAGAAGAGGGCGGTCAGCCAGTCCTCCGGGAGCTTCTCCCGCTGCCACATCTTGCTGACGATCGCGTAGCCGAAGACGATCAGCCCGAAGGCAAAGAGGATACTGTACCATCCGACGCGGAGACCCTTCCACTCCAGCAGGATCGGGTCCAGTGTCCAGGTGACGACATCAAGCATAGGTGTTATTTATATAAATATTGAAAGATGCATTTTCAAGCACGACAAAGATACCACTTTCGGCGTGGAATCGTAAATGCACCCACTCCCTCCCGGGGGGTGACGCAATTGAGCTCAAATGCCTCCGTCCTGTCTAACGTATGGGATCCGGTATGCCCTGTCCCTCGCCCTTCGCTCATGCAGACAGAGCTTTCTCGGAAACCACTTTTGGAAAAGCTATTTCGTATCTTCAGCCCCCTGAGCAAGTAATACTACAGATCCGCCGTGGATGGTCGGTTTGATCTACTGGCTAGGGCGGGCGAGGAGGTCGCGATCGCGACGCGGCAGTCCCGCCACCACCAGCTCGTAGGAGCGGATGATGAGGTGACGCACGATCTCCTCCGGGCAGTCGAGGTCGAGTCGGAGCGACGTCCAGTGCTTCTTGCTCATATGGTAGGCGGGCATTAGGGCGTCGTACCGAGCGTGGAGCGGTGCAACTTCACGCAGATCGCTCTTGAAATTGAGAAGCGGATTGCCCTCGTGGTCCTCTAGCACCATCGCAAAGATCCGCTCCTGCACGCGGTAGAGTACGGCGTCCCACGACTCCTTGTACTCCTCGACAGCGCCGGGGAGGCTGAGACACAGCTCCGGTATGAATGAGTAGTCGCTTAGCATATCCCAAAGGTACAGAAGATAAATCAAAGGGGTGCTGCATCTCATATGAGATGCAGCACCCCTTTTTTTTATTGGGTATCAGATCGGCGGATTAGCCGAAGTTGTCGAAGTAGATCTGCTCGTCCGGTACGCCGAGGTCATCGAGCATCTTGAGTGCGGAGGCGGTCATCGGACCGGGGCCACACATGTAGTACTCGCAGTCCTCAGGAGCGGGGTGATCCTTGAGGTAGGTGTCGTAGAGACACTGGTGGATGAAGCCGGTAGAACCGGTCCAGTGGTCGGACTCGGGAGCGGCGGAGAGGGCGATGACAAACTTGAAGTTCTCATTCTCTCGCTCGATCTCGCGGAAGTCCTCCTCGTAGAAGATCTCCATCCTGGAGCGGGCTCCGTAGTAGTAGGAGACCTTGCGGGTGGTGTGGGCGGTCTTGAAGAGCCAGAGGATCTGGGCACGGAGCGGCGCCATACCGGCACCACCACCGATGTAGATCATCTCGGCATCAGAGTTCTCATTGATGTGGAAGTCTCCGTAGGGACCGCTGAGGCGCACCTTGTCACCCGGCTTGAGGTTGAAGATGTAGGACGATGCGATGCCGGGAGGCACCTTCATCCAGCCACCATTCTTCCGGTCAAAGGGCGGTGTGGCGATGCGGACATTCAGCATAATGATGTCGCCCTCCTCGGGGTAATTGGCCATGGAGTAAGCGCGGGTGGTCTCCTCCTCGTTCTTCGCGGTGAGGGGCCAGAGCTTAAACTTATCCCACTCGCCCTTAAACTTCTCATCCACCTCCATCGTGGAGTAGCTGATGTCGTACTCGGGGATGGTGATCTGGGCGTAGCTACCGGGCTTGAAGTCCATATGCTCGCCCTTGGGCAGTGCGACGACAAATTCCTTGATGAAGGAGGCGACGTTGTGATTGGAGACGACGGTGCAGTCCCACTCCTTGACGCCAAAGACAGACTCCGGTACGCGGACCTTCATGTCGTCCTTGACCTTGACCTGGCAGGAGAGGCGCCAGTCGTTCTTGATCTCCCTGCGGGAGAAGTGGGGCACCTCGGTGGCGAGGATCTCGCCTCCGCCCTCCATCACCTGGCAGCGGCACTGACCGCAGGAGCCCTTACCTCCGCAGGCGGAGGAGAGGAAGATGCCTTGGTTCTGGAGCGTATTGAGGAGCGTGCCGCCCATGGGTACGGTGTAGGTCTTGTCGTCATTGACCGTCACCTCAACATTGCCGACCTTCACGAGCTTCGCCTTGGCGAAGAGGAGGACGACGACGAGGAGCAGGATGATGAGGAGGAAGACGACTACACTCGTCAGGATCGCTGTAGTAGATATTGCAAGTAGCATTTCTTTCTTTTTTCCTTGGGTAAAAAGGTGATCTCTGACGAGGACTTAGAGGGCGAGACCGGAGAAGCTCATGAAGCCGAAGGCCATGAGACCGGTGATGATGAAGGCGATGCCAAGACCCTTGAGTGCCTTCGGTACACGTGAGTACTTCATCCGCTCGCGGATGGCGGCCATGGAGGCGATGGCGAGGGCCCAGCCGATGCCGGAGCCGAAGCCATAGGTGAGTGCGTGTCCCACGGTGGGGAAGGCACGCTGCTGCATGAAGAGCGATCCGCCGAGGATGGCGCAATTGACCGCGATCAGGGGCAGGAAGATGCCGAGTGAGTTGTAGAGCGCCGGGCTGTACCGCTCCACCACCATCTCCACGAGCTGGACGAAGGAGGCGATAACGGCGATGAAGATCAGGAGGCTGAGGAAGCTCAGATCCACCTCGGCAAACTTTGGTCCCAGCCAGGCGAGGGCGCCGGGCTTGAGGATATAATTCTCGAGCAGCCAGTTGATCGGCACGGTGAGGGTCATGACAAAGATGACGGCGGCACCGAGTCCGATGGAGGTCTTCACACTCTTCGAGATGGCGAGGAAAGAGCACATCCCAAGGAAGTAGGCGAAGATCATGTTATCCACGAAGATCGACCGGACGAAAAGGCTTAGATATTCTCCCATAATGATAATCGATTGTTCTCTATGTGATACACTTGAGCCTTAGGGCTTACTCCTCCTCCCACAGCTCGTGGTGACGGCTGCGGTGGACCCAGATGATGCAGGCGATCAGGATCAGCGCCATCGGCGGCAGGATCATGAGGCCGTTATTCATATAGCCGGCGGCATAGAAGCTATCGGGGATCACCTGATAGCCGAGGAGCGTCCCGGAGCCGAAGAGCTCACGGAAGAAGCCGATAATGATCAGGATGATGCCGTAGCCGACACCATTGCCGATACCGTCAAGGAAGGACTGCCAGGGACCGTGGGCGAGGGCAAAGGCCTCGAGCCGACCCATGAGGATACAGTTGGTGATGATCAGTCCGACAAAGACGGAGAGCTGCTTATTGAGGTCATAGGCGTAGGCCTTGAGCACCTCGCTGATCACGGTCACGAGGGCGGCGACGACGACCAGCTGCACGATCATGCGGATGGAGTTGGGGATCGTCTTGCGGAGGAGGGAGATGATGACATTGCCGAAGGCGACGACGATCGTCACCGAGAGCGCCATCACGATGGCGGGCTCAAGCTTCGAGGTGACCGCAAGAGCGGAGCAGATGCCGAGCACCTGGACGATCACGGGGTTGTTGCCGCTGATCGGTCCGAGGAGGATGTCCTTATTCTTTAGCTTTGACATAATCAGTTATTCTGCTGCTTGAGGTTATTGAGGAAGGGCTCATACTGCGTCAGCACGTCGAGGAGCATGTTGTTGACTCCCTTAGAGGTGAGCGTGCCGCCGGAGATACCGTCGACATAGTCGCGACTCTCGTCCATCTTACCGGGCTTGACGACGGCGATGGAGGTGAAGCTGCCATCACGGTAGAGGTGCTTGTCGCGGAATTGTCCGCTGAAGGGCTCGTGCGTGATCTCTGCACCGAGACCGGGGGTCTCGCTGGCGTGGCTGAAGTCTGCTCCGAGGACGTTGTCCCCGTCACCTGCGACGGAGATGTAGCCCCAGATGGGACCCCAAAGGCCGGCGCCGTAGAGCGCCATGACGTAGGCCTTCTGTCCGTCGAGCGAGGCCTCAAAGACCGGATAGCTCTCCCGATCGGCTGGAGTGCGGAGCTCAGCGATGTCGTAGCTGAATGCGGGATCGGTCGTGCCGGTGCCGCGGGTCTCCTCGATGACGTTGCCCTCGCGATCGACGAGGTAGGCGTCGGTGATGGTAGCATTATAGGTGTCGATCACCTTATCCTTAGCCACCCCGGAGATGCCGAGGGAGCGGAGGATCTGCTCCATCTTGTCGATATTCTGATTGTCGATCTGTCGATCCTTGAGGGACTGTGAGGTGAAGGCGAGCCCTACGGCCACCAGGATGACCATCACAGACGCATAGAGGATCACATAACCGTTGTTTTCCTTATTCATAGTCTTTTATCGTCCTTCAGGGATTACTTGGAGATCGCCTCGGTGTGTGCGGCGGCCGCCTTATTGGCGCGCTTGGTGCGACGGCTGACATTAGCCTCCACGACGAAGTAGTCGATCAGCGGAGCGAGGGCATTCATCAGCAGGATCGAGAGCATCATACCCTCGGGGTAGCCGGGGTTGAGCACACGGACGCAGATGGCGAAGAAGCCGATCAGGAGACCGTAGATCCACTTACCTGTCTCGGTGCGGCTGGCGGTGACCGGGTCGGTCGCCATAAAGACGGCACCGAAGGCGAAGCCTCCCAGCATCAGGTGGCTCCATGCGGGCAGGGTCATGGCGGGGGTGGCGCCGATGGCATTGAACATCAGTGCCGTCAGGAAGCCGCCACCAAAGGTAGCTACCATGATCTTCCAGCTGGCGATGCCGGTGCAGAGGAGGATCAGCGCACCGATGGCGATGGCGATGATCGAGGTCTCACCGATCGATCCGGGCATCAGTCCGGAGATCATGTCCCATGAGGTGAGGGGCTGGCCGAGGGCAGTCGTAAGCGTGCCGGCTGTCTCCTCCGTCCAGGTGGCTACCTGGCCGAGCGGGGTGGCACCGGTGAAGCCGTCCACCACCTGGTCGCTACCGCCAAAGCCGAGCGCACGACCGGTCGGTACCCAGACGTCTCCGGACATCTTGCTCGGATAGGAGAAGAAAAGGAAGGCGCGGGTGACGAGGGCGACGTTGAAGATATTGTATCCGCTGCCGCCGAAGACCACCTTAGCAAAGATGACGGAGAAAACGATCGCCAGGGCGAGCATCCAGAGCGGCACGCTCCATGGCACGATCAGCGGGATGAGGAATCCGGTGACGAGGTAGCCCTCGGAGATCTCCTCGTCCTTGATCTGCGCGTCGGCAAACTCGATCGCCAGACCGACGATGTAGGAGACGAGGAAGCGGGGCAGGAAGGCGAGGAAGCCGTACCAGAGGCGGCTCCAGAAGCCGTACTCCACCAGCTGACCTGTCACGAGGAAGTGCTGGTAGCCGAGGTTGTACATACCGAAGAGGGCGCATGGGATCAGCGCCAGCACCACGGTGATCATCGCACGCTTCATGTCGATGCTGTCGTGGATGTGGACGCCGCGACGACTTGTCTCCGTGGGCACGAAGAGGAAGGTGCCAAAGCCCTCATAGAGCGACTTCGCCCAGTGCATCGGCTTGCCTTTCTCAAACTTCGGTGCTAAGTTGTCGAACTTTTTCTTAAAAGAATTCATGTATGTCTCTACTATGGGATTGTGTGGCGTGAGCACTCACGCCGGTCCATCGATCAATTCATCTCCTTATAGAGCTGATCCAGACCATCGCGCACGATAGCCTGCAGGGGCAGCTTGGAGGTGTCGACAAATTCGCACAGAGCGAAGTCCTCCGGCACCACCTCGTAGATACCCAGCTGCTCCATCCGCTCGATGTCGAAGGTGATGATCGCGCGGATCAGCTGCTCGGGGAAGATGTCCATCGGGAAGACCTTGTCGTACTCGTTGCTAAACATCAGCGGGCGCTCCGAGCCGTGGAGACGCGCATCGATGGTGTACTTACGCTTCCCGGTGAGCCAGGAGGTGAAGGTCCGGGAGACGGAGTACTTGTCCATTCCCGGAGCCATCCAGCCAAAGAGCTCCACCGTCTCGTCCCCCTCGGGGATCGCGGTGATGATATTGGTCCGAGTGGAGAGGAAGGGGTGGCTATCGGTGACTTGCAGCCCCGTGAGCACATCCCCGTCGATGAGGCGGAGGTGTTCAGCTGTATGGGCCTTTTTGTCGGAGACAATGTCCTCGATCTTAGCGCCGGCGCGGACGACAGTGATCCCTCTCTTCTCCATACCGGTACCGGCACAAGCGACCCGCTTCGTCAGGTCTACGTGACCGGTGGTGAGGAAGCGTCCCAGCAGTGCCATCTCCGTCACGGAGAGGGTCCAGATGACCTCCCCCTGATTGATCGGGCGGGTATGATTGATCAGCACGCCTACGTTGCCGGCAGGGTGGGGACCCTTCACCTCATACTCGCGGACGCCCTTCAGCCCAAGAGACTCGCCGGGCGCATAGCCCATATAGACATCGCCCTCGGTGAGCTTACCCAGTACATCGGCAGCGATCTGGAGATACTTCTTGTCCTCTCCGAGGAGCGCCATCGTGTCGGGCAGGAGTGGGGCGGTGAAGTTGGCGGTGACATAGATATCCCGCGGTCTCTCCGTCGGGTCCGGCACCATATCGTACGGCCGCTTGCGTAGGAGGGCGAGCATGCCGCTCTGCATCAGGAGCGAGAGGATCTCCTCACGACTCCGCGAGGTGACGTCCGTCACATCGAAGTCCTTATACGTTACGTCGGCGTCAGCCTTGATCTCGACGTAGAGGATCCTGCGCTTCGCACCGCGCACCACCTGCACCACCTCGCCGCTGACGGGGGAGACGAGGACCATCTCCGGGCAGGGCTTGTGGTAGAGGACAGGACTGCCGGCCATTACACGATCGCCTACCTGCACAGACAGGCGGGGCTGTAGCCCCGGGAAGGATGTCGGACTGACGCCATAGGACGACCCGACAGAGGAGGGGATCACCTCCTCAGATGCGTCGCCTGCCAGTCGTATGTCGAGACCCTTCTTGATACTGATCTCTTGAGCCATATACTATCGCTACTCTATTTTTTTGGATTTCTCTCTTGTGTGTACCAATGACACGCAAAGGTACCTATTTATTTTAGAAAAAAATATCCAATTGCCCTCCTCGCTCCTGTACCCTGATCTGCAAATTAGCAGGCTAAGGACACCGACCTGAGAGCCCCCTCCCTGAGGCGATAATCTATTACCGGTAATAGGCGCAACTAATATCGGTATTAGTGTTCACTATTACCGGTAATAGATTTCACCGAGAGGGATCAGGGGTGACGCATTTGAGTTTTATAGCTAAAAAGAAAGCACCTCTGACGGGATGCCATTCCGCCTGCCGATCCCGCAGGGGCGCAGCCCCGGAGGGATCATCGCTTTTTAGCCCGGTGGTCGAGGCACGAAGTGCCGAAGACCCCGGGTAAGAAAACCCCGAGAGAGATATACGACCCCGCCAGGGTGTCGCACTTACCGGTCAGGCGATCAGTGCGACACCCTAGCGGGGTCGTGGGGGTAAGGGGATCCGTGGGTAACCCGGAGTCTTCGGGGCTGCGCCCCTCGACATCCGGGCTAAAAAAACGGGCACCCCTGTCGGGGTGCTTCGTACCCCACTCTTCACGATGAGTTGAATGACTTATGTAAAGATCAAATGCGTCACCCCTGCGAGAGGGATCACGCTCCGGGAGCGGTACGGCAGAAATAGTTAACTTTGTCACCCACAGATGACAAAAATAGGATTAGGATCCATGAGAGAGACCAAGATAGACTTCATCCGCCACACGCGCCTCCGTGACGTGGACGGCACCTTCTGTTACGGCGCATCCGATCTGGATGTGGCTGAGAGCTTCCGCGAGGAGGCTGAGAGCGTGAGGCGCGCCCTCGAGGGACGCACCTACGATGCCACCTTCACCAGCCCGCTCCGGCGGGCCCGGAAGCTCGCCGCCTTCTGCGGCTATGAGACCGCGACGGTAGATCCTAGGCTAGCGGAGCGGAACTTTGGTGAGTGGGAGATGAGACCCTGGGACGAGCTCTACAGCGAGATCCGCCGACAGCCCGACCTACAGCTCCTCGAGGAGCGAAATCCAGAGCTGGTGACCCCGCCGGGAGGGGAGAGCATTGCCGAGATGCGTCGCCGCGTCACCGACCTCGTGGAGGAGGTCTGTCTCCATCCGGAGTGGGAGCGGGTCGCCTTTTTCTGCCACGGTGGTGTTATAAATATGGGACGGTGGATCAAGGGCGTCATCGACTTCTCTGACCTCTTCATCGACCTACCCCACTACGGCAGTATCACCACTCTGACCTTTGCGCCTGAGGAGCTGACCGGTGTCGAGTAAGCGACACTTTTGGTACCTTTACCTCATAGATCACGAATTTTTAATCCAATGGGGAGAGAGATGAGAAATAGATCCACAAGACCCTGTCCGGCATGCAGCGCCGATTGTTCGTCAGAGCGACCCTTCTTTATAGGGATGGTCGTCGGCGTGGTCGTGCCCTGCGTAGTGACGCTGCTGGTAGACCGCTGCCTACGGCGGACAGAGGAGAGAGACACAGAGATGCCCGAGCGGCATATGATGTATGACGACGGCTCTCTGGAGCCTGAGCTACTATCAGAGAGATGAAAAATTATGAGAAAGAGAAAGTTCCTGACCCTCGGAGGACTCTTCGCCATAGCTAAGAAGCAGGTGGGGAGGATGTCTCTGGAGGATATCAAGAGGTATGGAAAGCACTTTAGCGAACTGGGACTCAAGGAGAAGGTCCGGGAGGTGGCACGGCTCGCCGGCGAGCAGATCCTGCTCCCGGTGCTGCGCTTATGGTATGTCTTCCGCGCAGACAGCACTCCGGCTGTCCGCAAGGCTTACATAGCCGGCGCACTGGGGTACTTCATCCTGCCGGTCGACCTGATCCCCGATGCGCTGGGGCTATTTGGCTTCTCCGATGACCTGGGCGTGGTGATGATGATCACGAAGTGGGTCAGCGAGCTGATCACACCGGAGATCGAGGCGCAGGCGCAGGCGACCTACCGCAAGCTCACCCCCTGTCTCCGGTCAGCCCATACCCGTCTGGTAACGAAGTAAGTCCACCTTTGCTGACAAGCTACTCTCAGTCCTCCCTCTGCCGACTGAAGGCGCGCGGGAGGATGAGATTGTCCGGCAGGTCGGTCTCCTCGCCGATGGACTGCCAGAGGAGACGCTTCACCGTCGCCGGCTCCCACCCCGCTATGCCGCATCCGATCAGGGTGAGGTAAAAGGTGTTGTGCGGGTGCTGCCGCACGTAGGCAACGAAGCGCCCGAGGCTCTCGGAGAGCTGATCCTCTGTGACCCGATGATGGGTAGCATCGAGCGTCGGGATGGCGTAGGTCCTCCCCGAGGGTCCCTCCCCCATGCCCCACTCGGCGCCGAAGCGCTCAAAGGCTTGCAGCGCCGCCCCGCCGCCGTGATGGCCGAGGGCGTTGGAGCCAAAGACAAAGACCTCATCCGGACCGAGGGCGGTGATCAAGTCAGGGGTATATTTCTCACGATTCATAGGCTACGACCTTTTTTAGGATAAAAAAAGAGAGCATTACGACGGTCACCGGGACCACGTAATGCTTTCTTGCTTGTCTATTTGCGACTTATAATATAATGAGTGATCAGAAGCGGAACGTGAGCGATGCGACCATCCTATCGGTCACCGTACTCATATCCGCGCCCTCTGAGGAAATGCCGGGCGCCACCACCTGACCGGACTGGTCCATCACCTCGCCCGTACCCGGGAAGGGGTAGACCCGCTCGCTCGCCTTGCCCCTCACGTAGGCGAGGTCGAGGGTGGTCCGACCGAAGAGTCGGCAGCCTACCCCCGCAGTGATGCTCTGGTAGCTGTCACGCAGGACCGCATCGGTGATCGCCCCGCTGGCGATATAGTCGTAGGCCATCACGTTGCCCTCCTGGGGGCGGATGCCCTCCGACTTAAGCCCCCCATCGGAGTAGCTGTAGCCGGCACGCAGGTAGAAGCCACTCACAGGGCGGATCTCGAGGCCGACGCGGTGGGTCATCTGACTGCCGTAGTCCTCCTTGAGGAACTGGTTGGCGTCCTGGAAATCACTTCCCTGCAACCGTGCAGAGCCTAGGTTGCGCCAGTTGAAGTCGTACGTCACCATACCATAGCCCCCGAGGAAGACCATCGCGCTGGCGGTCAGATCGCCCGGAAGCACTAGGTTGTAGGTATTGGTCATATCGTCTGTACCATTGGTATAGAGCGGCTCCAGCTCCCCTTTGCCATTGGTCCTATTATTATTGTACCACTGGGTCGTGGTGTAGAAGACCTCATTGTAGCGACCAAATTGCGGTGTATTGTAGGAGATGCCGATACGACCGAAGTCGCCTATGGCTGCCATCAGTCCGAAGGAAGCGCCAACCGTACCGCCCGCAACAGTCAGACTATTGCCCAGCTCGGTGTAGTAGACTTGATTCTCGACATTATAGTTAGGCTTATAGGTGTAATTGAAGTCCTCACGATATATGGACGACCGCGCATAGGTGGACGACGTTGTTCGGAGGGTCGCACCGAAGTAGACCTTGTCGGCCCAGCTACCGCCGATGGTGAAGTCATACATCTTGCGAGACCCCTTCTCCGAGACATTGAGTCGTCCGGCGTCCGGCTTGAGGTACGCCACGTTGGACTCGGCGTACTTGTCGGGAGCAAAGGGATCAATCGCCGCATAGGTAGCGGGGACGTAGATATTGTCATAGCCCGGTCTCGTCTCGATGAAGCCGCCGTTGTAGGCCATTGTGCCGAGGAAGTAGGGCGAGCTGGACATACTTCCCAGAGTCTTGTAGGGCGCACCGAAGAGGGTCGCCTTATTGGCGATATACTCTGAGAGGCTGTACTCAGGATTGACAGACCTCATCTCGTAGTCCCTGTCGTAGTCGTAGAGGGAGCTCATCGAGGCACCCAGGACGACTCTCCAGTCGGACGAGGCGAGGTAGGGATTGGTGACCGGGAAGATGATGCTCAGGTGGTCGAGGTTGCCGACCCACTTGCTCATGTCAGTCCCCTCCTTGTCCTGCCAGTTGGTGGAGCTCTTGACGTGACCGACATTGAAGCCAAAGGTCACCTCGCTCGAGCGGTAGAGCCCGATGCCGGCAGGATTGACGGAGACCGCTGTAGGATCGGCGCCCAGGGCACCGACGGCATTGCTCATAGCCTGAGCGCGCGCCGTGCCGTGGATCTCCCGCATGCTATTCCGATAGACATCGGTGGGAGACTGCGCCATCGCGCCGCTCGCCCCGAGGAGGAGCGAGGACGCCAGTATGGGTAGAAATATCTTATGGAGTGACATTGTAGTATAGTCTATGCTGGTGAGGGAAAGTCCCCTGATGATTACCGACGGCCACCACCGGTGCCATTATTACGTGTGGTCGTAGTCGTCGTCGTGGTGGAGCGAGACGGCGATGAGGAGCGGGACGGGGTGCTGTAGGTACTCCGCGTCGTATTGTAGCTACGGTTGTTATTGGAGCCGTTATTCCACCGGTTGGTGGTACGATTGGTCGAGTTGTATCCCCTATTATTATAGGTATTGGCTCGAGTGGTGCCGATGGTGGGACGGCGACCGTTATTGACGTAGCGGGAGTTATTGGAGCGGGTATAATTCACCCCATTTCCGCCATTGCTCCAGCGGGACACGTTGCCCTGACCGAGTGCTCGCCCGTAGGTGGCGGCGTGGCGGTCGTAGTAGCTCTCCGTGCGGCGTGCCCGAGGGGTATAGCGAGAGGAGAAGTCTCGGCTGTACCAGCCATCGTAGTAGCCACCCCAGTAACCACCGCCATAGTAGCCGTAGTCATACGGGTAGTAGCGATGGTAAGGTCTCGACCAGGTGTATCCGTAGTAACCACCCCAGGGTGAGTACCACGGATCATACCAGGGGTCATACCAGCCCGGATAGGACCAGCGACCGGCGTACCAAGGGTCATAGTAGCCACGACCGTAGATCCCGCCATACCAGGGATAGTAATAGGAGTAAGCGCCGCCCCAGCCGTAGCCTCTATAGCCGGCATACCAGGGGTCGGTATTGATGGTAATGTAGACATTGCTGTTACGATCCCATCCTCTGCCGTAGTAGCTCTGAGTCCAAGGGTCGTACTCATAGTCATCCATGACATACACCTTCTGCACATCATCGAGGACGATGCGACCATCATCCTCACCATTGAAGCGTCTCATCCGGGCAGCGTACTTGCCTCCGTTGCGAGGCGTGTCCAGATTGTCCAGATTGCGCTCCATATCCTCGACCGTGACTCTCATGTCACGGCGGTTGTACCAGTCTGTGGCTCGATCCTGAGCCTGTAGCTGAGCATTACGTATGGAGTCGCGCTTAGCCTGGCGCTGTCTCTCCATAGCCATTTCGCGGGCGTATGCCTTCTTAGCCTGCTGACGTGCTACCCGAGCCTTAGAGGGGGTCAGGTACGCATCGTCCTGCGCTTGTCCGACATAACCCACAGAGACCGCCGCCAGCATCAGCGCGGCAGTTAGTATCCGATGTAAAGCTTTCATATCGCGTCGTTAGTCTAATAAGTTTATACTCACCATCTCTTCTGTGGACAAGAGTGTCATGGGGATACTCGATCCCACCTGCAAGGTACGAAAAAGTATTATACTTCCTCACTCACCTGTACACTCCTTCTCTATTACTTGGATCAAATTGTAGGCCAATGGTTTAATGTCCCCACCACTGCCGGGATGCCGGTCGGCGCCTAAGCCCCCGTCGAGGTCAGGGGTTCAAATCCTACGACCGGATCGGCTCAAATCTAAACCCGATAATAGTGACAACTAATATCGGGTTTAGTCGTCACTATTATCGGGTTTAGATTTTTCCCTGAGAGACGGCGTCTGCTAGGAACTTTCGAAGGGTCTTAATATAGCCCCCCTGCGGGTCGCACTGCGACCTGCAGGGGGCTTCGTTCTGCCCCCTTTAAAATCAGCTTTGTTTCTGTCCCAATCAAATGCGTCACCCCTGATGGGGCGGTGTTGCCTTAGTGCGAAACCAATCTTTATGCCTATATTTGTTCTCATAGTCAAGGACAAGGATACGTTATGACAGAAGACAAGAAACAAGAGATTATTCAGAGCGGAAAGGACTTCTTTCGCACAACCATAATACCCAATCATCTAAAAAATCTCCAGAGACTTAGTCTTAAGAGTTTCGACGTAAACCCATTTTTAATCAATTACTTAGCAGCCTTTCTCTGTGGTGATACATCCCCTGAGTCAATGGCTAAAGCTCTTGTCTACCCACGGATACTCGGAACCAGCCTAAACACTAGCTTCGGGCAAAATGTCCAAATATTCATATCTCAGCTCGGGCAGATTGCGGGCAAAGCCTCAGGTATTGACGGAATAGACATAGAATTTGAGGACGCAGTCGACGGCAGGATTAAATATTGTCAGTGCAAGGCCGGTCCTCAGACAATCAACAAAGACGATGTCATTACCATCTTTAACCACTTCAAAAAGCTCATTGGGAAAGCAAGACTTGACAGAATGGAGCTTCGCTTGGACGATATGATAGTGGGTGTCTTGTATGGCGAACGAATGTCAGCAAACTATAAAACCATAGCCGCTACGTACCCTGTTTATTGTGGAGCTGAATTTTGGAATCGTCTGACAGGAGATGAGCACTTTTATTTGCGTCTCGCCAAGGCATTTGGAGAGGTCGTCGAGGAAGATTGCATAGATGGTAGTGCTTTCATCCTAGAGAAGGTGAAAAGCATTGCAGCTGAAATAGAAGAAAAAGGTGGACTCTAAGATGCGATTCATATCAGAAAACAATCTCGCTGCTCTACTCGGCACATCCAACGCCACAGTACGCAGATGGGGCGATGACGGAGTTTACCCTCTGCAGAAAAACAATGGCAGAACAGGGTTCTATATGGAGAACCTCAGAGGAATACCCGAGGTAGACTCAATGCTCAACAGCAGATGGGAAGAGGAAAAGAAGATCCGCCCTTTCCGTCCTTACACATCGGTCGAGCTATTTGCCGGCGGTGGAGGTCTGGCACTTGGTCTGTCACTCGCCGGGTTTTCGCATGTGTTGCTGAATGAATTTGATCCCTCTGCATGTAAAACACTTCGCCAAAATCGCCCGGACTGGAATGTGTTAGAGGGGGATGTTTGTGATGTGGACTTTACCCCACTCAAGGACAGAGTAGACTTGGTGTCAGGAGGGTTCCCCTGCCAAGCATTTTCTTATGCAGGCAAACAGGGGGGCTTCAACGACACGAGAGGGACTCTCTTCTTTGAGATGGCTAGGGCTATTGATGAAATTCAGCCAAAGGTTTTCCTATGCGAGAATGTCAAAGGGCTTGTTTCCCATGATGGAGGGCGAACATTCAAAACTATAAGAAGAACCATTAGCGAACTTGGATATACTCTTGTGGAGCCCAGAGTGTTAAAGGCGATTATGCATCAGGTTCCTCAGAAACGCGAGCGATTGATCCTCATTGCCATTCGAAATGACTTGGCAGACAGAGTGAGCTATCATTGGCCCTCACCCTTTCATGAGGTACTGACGCTAAGCGATGCCTTTCACAAGGGTATCCTCTATGACACAGACACACCTGCGTCAGACGGTGCTACCTACCCGGAAAAGAAGCGAAAGATACTGGACATGATTCCTCCGGGAGGCGACTGGAGACAATTGCCGGACGACATAGCGCAAAAGTACTTGGGGGGAAGTTGGCACTTAGGGGGAGGTAAAACCGGGATGGCTCGTAGACTATCTCTGGACGAGCCATCTCTCACTCTCACATGCTCTCCCAGCCAAAAGCAGACCGAGAGGTGTCACCCCACTGAGACACGCCCTCTTACTGTCAGAGAATATGCGAGGATCCAGACTTTCCCTGATGAATGGGATTTTGCAGGTACATTATCAAGTCAGTACAAGCAGATCGGCAATGCCGTTCCGGTCAATCTCGCATGGTCGGTAGGACGATCTCTAATCCGGCTCTTCAACGACATACAGACGATTATGCCGACTGAGACGCCCGATTGCAACAAGGCCGTTGCAGAGGTGATGAAGCGAACCGGTCGATTACTCTGAGAAGGCTTGCGAACAAAACTTCTATATACCCTAGACTCTGCGAGTTCGGAGAGGGAAAAGATCGGGGTACAAACAGCAAGGGTGAGAAACCGCTAGATTTCTCACCCTTGCCCATTACCTCAGCTTATTAGCCGGTTCTACTTGTGTCGAGGTTGTTAACGACCCTAGAGAGGAATTCTCACAGTCACCCTCATTAAAAGCAACTATCTCAGATACCGTCCTGAGGATATTCGGGAGACTTGCCTCTAAGATGAAGTCATCTCAGACGAATGGAACCTGCGGAATCGAGTGGCTCGTAAGGGGTGATCGGGGTCGGTAAAAATGGGTACCTTTACCAGCTAAAGACCTAAGGAGGTCCCTGCTGATGTCGGAGCCTCCTCAGCATGATCCACCTATGGCGAAAAAGACTTTACAAGAAGACCCTCAGACAGACCCCACCGACACCCAGGAGTATATCGTGGCGCACGGCGTCCGGGTCAATAATCTGAAGAATGTCTCCCTCTCGATCCCTCGAGACCATTACACTGTATTTACCGGTCTGAGTGGCTCGGGAAAGAGTTCGCTCGCCTTTGACACCCTCTACGCGGAGGGGCAGAGGCGCTATGTCGAGAGCCTAAGTGTCTACGCCCGACAGTTTGTCGCTAAGATGGCCAAGCCCGAGGTGGACTATATCCTCGGCATCCCGCCTGCCATCGCGATCGAGCAGCGGATCCCCAATAGGACCCCCCGCTCCACTGTCGGCACGTCGTCGGAGATCTACGACTACCTGCGGATGTTCTTCGCCCGAGTGGGGCACACCTTCAGCCCCGTCAGCGGAGAGGAGGTGAAGCGTGAGACGACGCAGGATGTGGTCGACTTTATCCAGACTCTCGGCGAGGGTACACCCTATATGATCTGCGCCCCACTCCTCATCCCTGACGATCGGTCGCCGATGGACCACCTCGCTCTCCTGAGGGCAAACGGCTACTCGCGTGTGCTGGTCGGGGACGAGGTACAGCGGATCAATGATCTCGTAGAGGGGAAGGAAGAGCTCCCCGCCGCCAGCCAGCTCGGTGAGATGCTGCTGGTGATTGACCGCCTGCGGGTGGAGGGGGATGCCGATGCTGCCCGGGGTCGAGTCGGGGACTCGGTGGAGACCGCATTCTTCGAGGGGCATGGCGACTGCCGGATTGTCTGGAAGGAGGGATCGCGCTCATTCAGTGACCGTTTCGAGGCGGATGGGATCGTCTTCGAGGAGCCGACGGACAAGCTCTTTAGCTTCAATAGCTCCATTGGTGCCTGCCCCACCTGCGAGGGCTTCAGTATGGTGATGGGGATCGATGAGGATCTCGTGGTGCCCGACAAGTCCCTCTCCGTCCGCGAGGAGTGCGTCCAGTGCTGGCACGGACCCAAGATGTCTCGCTGGCAGAAGCGCTTTATGACCCAGGCGGGGGAGCAGGGATTTCCGCTCGATACTCCATATCATGAGCTGACGAGGGAGGAGAAAAACCTCCTCTGGCATGGGGGCAAGGGTGTCCAGGGGATCGATGACTTCTTTGACTTCCTGCGAGAGAATCAGCACAAGATGCACTTCCGGATCATGCTGGCGCGCTATCGGGGTCGGTCACTCTGTCCCGACTGTCAGGGCCGACGGCTGCGGAAGGAGGCGTTTTACGTCAAGGTGGGAGGTAAGGATATCGGCGACCTGGTGGAGATGCCGGTGAGCCAGCTGGCAGACTGGCTGGACGCTCTCGAGCTGCCGGAGGAGGATGTGAAGGTCGGGGCGCGACTGCTCGATGAGCTCCGCCGCCGGGTGCGGCTCCTCGTCGACATCGGACTGGGGTACCTGACCCTCGACCGCGTCTCGGGGACCCTCTCCGGGGGCGAGAGTCAGAGGATCAATCTCGCCACTTCGCTCGGCGGTGGACTGATCGGTGCGCTCTATGTCCTCGACGAGCCTTCGATAGGACTTCATGCGAGGGACAGCCACCTACTGATCGACATCGTCAGGAGACTCACCGATGCCGGCAATACCGTGGTGGTCGTGGAGCACGATGAGGAGATGATCCGCGCGGCGGACCACCTCGTCGACCTGGGACCGCTGGCGGGGCGGCTCGGCGGTGAGATCGTCTACCAGGGGAGTCCGGCGGAGTTGCCGGCACGTAAGAGCAAGAGTCTGACGGTGGAGTACCTGACCGGGCGGATGATGATCCCGTGGCCGGAGGAGCGGCACCCTTTTTCCCACACCATTGATATCAAGGGCGCCTTTCGACACAATCTGAAGAATATTGACGTCTCCATCCCCGTCGGGGTGATCACTGTGGTCACCGGGGTGAGCGGCTCCGGCAAGAGTACGCTGATGAAGGAGCTGCTCTATGAGGGGATGAGCAAGTACCTGCTCTATGGCCTCTCTGGTGTCAAGCTGGAGATGAAGGGGCTGAGAGGGGACCTCAATGCCGTCGACAGGGTGGAGTATGTGGATCAGGATGCCCTGGGAATCAGTTCGCGCTCCAATCCCGCCACATACATCGGCCTCTACGACGACCTACGATCACTGATGGGGCAGCAGCCACTGGCTCGGCAGATGGGCTTCGGACCGGGAGACTTCTCCTTCAATCGCGAGGGTGGTCGGTGCGAAAATTGTCAGGGCGAGGGCTACGTCACCGTGGAGATGCAGTTTATGGCCGATATGCGGCTCCTCTGCGAGGAGTGCCACGGGAAGCGCTTCAAGGACGACATCCTCGAGGTGACCTTCCACGACAAGAATATCTACGACTTCCTCGAGATGACGGTCGAGGAGGCGATCGACTTCTTCACCCCTCTCACGGAGGAGGCTAAGGAGGTCGGCTCCATCCTGCAGGGGCTGCAGGTGCTGAGTGATGTGGGGCTGGGGTACGTCCATCTGGGGCAGTCGTCCTCGACGCTCTCCGGAGGGGAGAGCCAGCGGCTCAAGCTCGCCTCCTATCTCGCAGGGGTCACGGCGAGGAGCCTCTTCATTTTCGACGAACCGACTACCGGCCTTCACATACACGACATACGGACGCTGATGGGGACCTTCCGGAGGCTGGTGGACGCGGGGCACACCGTCGTCATAGTGGAGCACAATCTGGAGGTGGTGAAGCTGGCTGATCACGTCATCGACCTGGGACCCGAGGGCGGTCTCGAGGGGGGGCACCTCGTCTTTGCAGGCACGCCGGAGGAGCTGATGGAGTGCAAGGAGTCCTATACCGGGCAGTACCTCCGGCAGCTCTACGACCGCCAGCACCCGGCAACGAAGCGCCGCCCCAAGACTAAGAAATCGTAAGTATATACCGGACTGAGATAGATTATGAATGTGATTAGCTTGTTTTCCGGATGTGGAGGCTTGGACTTAGGCTTTGTCCAAGCAGGCTTCAACATCGTGCTGTCCAATGAGTATGATAGCAGAATATGGGAAACATACGAAACAAACTTTCCGAGTCATCATCTGATAAAGGGAGACATAAGGGAGGTAAATGAGGTCAACTTCCCAGATAAGGGTATAGATGGTATTATCGGGGGTCCACCCTGCCAGTCCTGGAGCGAGGCGGGAAATCTTAAGGGTATTGAGGATAAGCGAGGTCAGTTGTTTTATGACTACATACGCATACTTTCCCACGTCCGTCCTAAGTTCTTTCTCGCTGAGAATGTAAGAGGAATGCTGGCCGATCGTCATCATCAGGCTGTCAATAATATTCTTACGCTATTTGACCGAGCCGGGTACAATGTGCGGATGTCATTGGTTAACTCGAGAGACTATGGTGTCGCACAAGAGCGGAAGAGGGTCTTTTATATTGGCTTTAGAAAGGACTTGGATGTCTCTTTTTTCTTCCCACGTGGATCCACTTGTCATCCGTCAGTTAGGGTAACACTCAGAGATGCCATTGGAGACCTCCAGCACTCCGCAGTCCCGGCTCTGGATAATTATCACAATCCTGAGGCTGTAAATAACAACGAGTACTTTATCGGATCTTACTCACCCATATTTATGAGCAGGAATAGGGTACGAGGCTGGGACGAGCAGGGCTTCACCGTGCAAGCAAGCGGTCGACAATGTCAGATCCATCCTCAGGCTCCCAAGATGGAGAAAGTGTCTGAGAATAAGTATAAGTTCAAGGAGGGGTATGAGCAGCTCTACAGGCGTATGACTGTGAGAGAGGTTGCGCGACTTCAGGGATTCCCGGATGAGTTTAAGTTTATCTATGATCAGGTCAACTCCGGTTATCTGATGATAGGTAACGCTGTACCTGTCCCCCTGGCGAGAGAGATCGCCTGGGCAATAAAGGAAGCATTGGTAAATAGTTCTAACAACAAGTTATGAGCAAAGGATATACACTCGGCAGAGCATTTGAGTATGCCTGTCTGACACAATTGGAGAAGTATCTGCGGCAGTCTTTCCCTGATAGTGGTGTGGTCTTAGATCAGGGTGCCTCCTACTATCTCGTAGTGAAGAGTGACTATGAGAGTTGCAGTGAAGCAGAAAGAGAAAAGCTGACTAAGGGTGCAGAGGCATTTTTGCCTACACTCTCACTCCTGGAGCCTATGCTGAAGTATCCTGGTGGAGCTCTTTTGCTATCGCTTCAGACTGATAACCAAGGGACCAAGGGAGATGTGCGAGATGTGCTGATCTCTCGAAATGATGGTAAATGGGAGATAGGGCTTAGCTTAAAGCACAATCACACGGCTCTAAAGCACAGCCGGCTCTCTAAGGATATTGACTTCGCAGATAGCTGGGTGGGGAGCCCTTGCTCTGACCGGTATTGGGAGGATATCAAGCCTGTATTTGATGCTCTTGAGGAAAAGAAAGGCGTGAAATGGTCGGAGCTGGAGAGTAAGGAGGATATGGTTTACGTCCCCATTCTGCGGGCTTTCACGAGAGAGCTGTTGCGACAGAGTGAGAAGTCCAAGGAGTTCCCTAAGCGATTGGTTGATTACTTGGTTGGTAGGTATGACTTCTACAAGATCATCTCCGCTGACTCAAAGAAGGTGACTTATATTGAGCCTTTTAACTTAAACGGGGCATTAAATCAATCCTCGCCTGATCAAGCACCTGCATTTCCCTTACAGAAGATTTCGACACCAACCCGTGTCGTGACGATGGTTCCCAAGCAGAATAGCAAGACAACTGTCGAGCTGTATATGGATAATGGGTGGCAATTTAACTTTAGGATACATAGTGCGTCCACTTACGTGGAGACAAGCTTGAAGCTGGATGTACAGCTGGCGGGATGTCCTGTCGGTGTGATTATGATGCTTTGCCCTTGGAAGTAAACAGATATTTGATACTCAAAGTACTATGACTTACGAGGAGACACTGTACTTTCTCTTTAAGCAACTACCGATCTATCAGATCGAGGGAGGAAGGGCCTATAAGCCGGGGCTGGAGCGGACGCGTGAGATCCTCGCCGCCTGTGGCCGTCCGGATCGGGAGCTGACCGCACTTCATGTGGCAGGGACTAATGGTAAGGGCTCTACCTCTTACCTCCTCGCCTCCGTGCTGAGGGCGGCCGGACTGAGGGTGGGGCTCTTCACCTCGCCCCATATCGTCACCTACCGGGAGCGGATTCGGATCAATGGGGAGATGATCCCGGAGGGGTACATCACCCGATTTGTGGAGCAATTTCTCCGCGACCTGGGGGACCACCTACAGCCGTCGTTCTTTGAGTTGACCACGGCGCTCGCCTTCCGCTACTTTGTGGATGAGAAGGTGGACATAGCCGTGGTGGAGGTGGGTATGGGCGGTCGGCTCGACAGCACTAACGTCCTCCGTCCCCTCGTCAGCGTGATCACGAATGTGAGCATGGATCACATGCAATTCCTCGGCAACACGCTCGGAGAGATCGCCCATGAGAAGGCGGGAATCATCAAGCCTCATACCCCGGTGGTGCTGGGGCGGAGCATCGATGAACCTGTGCTGGAGGTGGTGCGGGCGAAGGCAGCAGAGGAGCAGGCGCCCCTCACGCTGGCTGATCGGTCGGATGAGATCCTGTCGCACAAGGAGATCGAGGGGGTAGGGTACCGCGTGGAGACAAAGACCTTTGGCACCATCGATCTGCCACTCATGGGATCGTACCAGCTGCAGAATCTCGGGACCGTCCTGGAGACGATCAAGCTGATCCGCGATCGGTATGGGATCACCCCGGAGATGGTCCGGGAGGGGGTCACCCGGGTGGCGGACTTCGGTCTCAGCGGTCGGCTGCAGATGATCCGGCAGAGCGACCCGAGGATCTTCATCGACGCCGGGCACAATATCGGCGCCTGGGCTTACCTAGGCCCTCAGCTGGAGACGTGGGCCGGGGATGGAGGGCTTGCGGTGGTGCTGGGCATGTCTGCCGATAAGGATGTCGACCACGTGCTGGAGCGGCTGCCGAGGGAGACGCACCTCATCTGCACCCGGGCTCATGTGGAGCGCGCGATGAGCGGTGCGGACTTTGCCGAGCACGCACGATCGCATGGCATCGAGCCGGTGCTGGTGATCGAGGATGTGCGGGAGGCATATCGTGCCGCGATCGACTACTGCCGGGCACACTCTGTCCGGACCCTCTTCGTCGGCGGCAGCTTCTTCGTCCTCTCCGACCTGCTCTCCGACACCGACGAGACCGCCCGATAACTCTCTACAGGCGGGGCATATGACCGGACTCCTCTAAGAGCTCCACTAAGTGGAGGTAGGTGGGGTGATCGACCTTGAAGGTCATCTTCTGCAGGTGGTATCGCTCCAGGATCTCCTCCGTCGTGCCGTACTTGGCAGGCCAGTCGTCAAACATCATCCGCTGCAGGATCTCCACATTCGTATCGCTGATCCTCCGGCAATTGTGGTCATGGAGACGCCCATCCTCTCGCCCCACAAGGCAGTCGAAGAGTATGTGGAAGAATAAGTACACCTCCGGAAACTTCTGATCCTCCTTCCTCTCCCAGTAGAGGATCAGGATATCCAGCAGCGCGCCGATCACCTCCGACTGTGGCTTCGCAAAGATGATCGCATTCTGCACATTGGTCCGGTACTCCTCTCGCCAGTCGAAGGCAAAGGGCAGATGATCCCGCCAGTACTTCTTGAGAGGCTCCGAGGGATCTCTCTGAAACATAAAGAACTCCGGCTCCGTATAGTAAGGCTCAAACGGTCCGGCCATAAAGATCGTCGAGTCGAGCCACACGCCTCCGTAGGCGGAGAGGAGTGCCAGCCTCAGTATATCGGAGTAGTAGGCGATTATCATCGCAGGATTGGACTGCCGCACCTGATCCACGATCGGAGGGAGGTCGACGTACTCGCTGACCGTCTCATCCGAGAGACGGATCACCCGGTAGTCTCCCCTGTGCTGCTCTACCGAGGCGTAGCAGAGGCGGATCATCTCCGGGAGCTTACTCTCGTCGAGACCCTGTGCCCAGTACTGCCAGATGATCTTCTCCCCCACCAGCTCCGGGTGCTTCGGCATCACCTCGTAGTGCTTAGCTTTCCCCTTGTAGTAATCGTCTATCAGTCCGTACCAGACGGCGGCAGCCCTCTGATGCTTCCGTGGCTGTCGGCGGGACAGCCGACGATGATTCAGTCTCTTGACATAGTCTATTATCTTCATATCACCGGTGGCTTTGCGAGTAGCTGGTCTGATACTTCACCGCAAATATAAGGGTTATCTCTCTATCGGTATCGGTAATTATGAGTAACTTGCCCCAAAAGTCAGAGTAGAGAGTTTTGAATATAGCGTTTGTCAATTGGTGGACCTTCAATACGGTCATGGGCGGGATCGAAGCGGTCGGTGCCCGCGTTGCCGGTGCCCTTACCGCCCGGGGACACCACGTCTGCCTGGCAGCTGTGGAGGAGGGCTACCCCTCGGTAGAGGGATTTGAGAACCTCCTTCTGCCGGATAAGCAGCGTATTCGCTCCAGGGCTAACTTTGATGCATTGGTGGAGTACTTAGGAGCCCACGGCGTCGAGGTGATCGTCTGCCATAATGCCTACCGCCGTCGGCTGGCACTGCTTCTCGCCGAGGTGGCCGACCGACTGGGGGCAAGGCTTGTCTTTGAGATCCACACCGATCCGACGATGTACAAGTTTAAGCGCCGGACACCTCCTTTCCTCCACCGGGCGGAGTACCTCTTCCGGCGCCACAAGGCTCTCCGACAGTGGCGGCTCATCTCGAGAGTCGGCGATGCGATCGTGCTTCTCTCGCCCTCGTATGTGCCCATCTTCAGAGACCTGGTCGGTGCTGCCTCTGAGGGCAAGCTGATCAGTATCTCCAATCCCAATACCTACGACCCGACCGACATACCGGCACATCTGTCTAAGGGGAAAATGCTCCTCTATGTGGGACGCTTCGACTACGGTCAGAAGCGAACCGACCGCCTGCTGGATGTGTGGGGGATGATACAGGATCGCTTCCCTGACTGGTCGCTTTACATCGTGGGAGGGGGAAACGAGCGGGTGGAGCGCGATCTGAGGAGGCGGGCGGAGACACTCCGTCTGGAGAGGATCCACTTCGAGGGCGTACGCTCCCCGCAGCCCTACCTCAGCCGCGCCGGGATCTTGGTCTCCTCGAGCAGCTACGAGGGGCTCCCCTTAGTGATCCTCGAGGCTCTCCAGTATGGCGTGGTGCCGATAGCCTTTGACAGCTATGCTGCTCTCAGGGATGTTACCGATGGGGGGCGGCTGGGGGTGATGGTTCCCCCATTTGATCTCAGGGCATATGCCGGCAGCCTCTCCCGACTGATGGAGGATGATGCCGGTCGGGCAGAGATGTCGCAGGCCGGCAGAGAGTGGTCGCACCGGTACGACATGGATGAGATCGCCGGTGAGTGGGAGTGCTTCCTGACGCAGCTTTTATCCAAGTAGTATGAGCCCCTTAGTCACAGTGGTGATCCCCTGCTATAATGGGGCAAAGGTGGTGGGACGCTGTCTCTCCGCCCTCGAGCGGCAGACCTATACCCCCCTTGAGGTGCTGCTGATCGATGACGCCAGCACGGATGGGACGGCTGATGCGGTGGCGAAGTATCCCTTTGTGAAACTGCTGCGCAACGAGACCAATCGGGGTGTCTCCTACGCACGCAACAGAGGTGTCGAGGAGGCGAAGGGGAAGTATCTCCACTTCCTCGATGTCGATGATGAGGTGAGTAGCAACTTCTATGAGGAGATGGTTCGGTATGCGGAGGGGGCCGGAGCGGAAGTGACCGCCTGTAGCTTCGTCTATCAGCATGTGCCGGAGAAGTCTCAGATCTTCCGCACCCCTCGGGTCTACACAGGGACGATGGACAAGCTTCGGGTCACCTATGTCTGCAAGATAGGTGTGGTCTGGAGATACCTCTTCCGCACCGACTTTATTCGCCGCCACGAGGATCTTCGATTTCCGGTCGGACGACTCGTGGAGGATCTCCCCTTTGCGGTCCGGGCACTCTTTTATGCCAATAAGGTGGCGACTGCTCCCCGGGCGGAGTATCTGTACCGCTACGAGGCCGACTCTCTGACGGAGTCGGACGACCCAGAGGTGAGGAGAGCCTTTGCCGAGGGATATGATCTTGCGGAGGAGGACGTCAAGTCCTTCCTCGCTGCACACGGAGTACATCGCCGACCGGGACGAGACTCCCACCTCATCTCCTACTTCCTGCACAAGGTTTCCAATCGCCTACGCGGTGGTCAGACCGACCTGACAGAGCGACTGATGCGATGAGTGACGCGATACAGATAGCTGCCGTGACGATGGCGCGCAATGACTCCTTCTTCCTCTCCCGGTGGATCCGCTACTACGGGCGAGAGGTGGGGTACGATCACCTCTATATATACCTCGATGGGGAGGATCAGGAGATCCCAGTCGGCACACCGGCGGAGGTCCATATCACGAAATTGCCCCACCGGACCCTCTCTCGCTCGGCAGGCGATAAGTACCGCATCGGACTCCTGACGAGACTGGCTCATCATCTGCTCAATGAGGGGTACGATCTGATCCTCGGGACCGACAGTGACGAATTCGTCGTGCCCGACCCTCGGACCGGTCTCTCTCTGAGGGAGTACCTCTCGGAGCACCGACCGAAGAGCCACGCTTCAGCTCTGGGACTTGACTTGGGACAGCGGCTTGACGAGGAGGCTCTTCTGGATCCTGATCGCTCCCTCCTCGAGCAGCGTCGCTATGCCGTGCTGACCGCTCGCTACACTAAGAGCTGCATCCTCACCCGCCCGCTCAACTGGGGAAGCGGATTCCACAGAGTGAGAGGGCACAACCTCCACATCCTCCCCGATCTTTACCTGATCCATGCCGGTTACTGCGACCTCGAGATGGTGAAAGCACGGCAGGGCGAGCGGGGTGTGGACTGGGGAAATCACCTCTCCCGACGTGCGAGGACCATTCACTTCACCTCCACCCGCTCACCTATTGACGCAGATCGAATCCTGAGAAGGGCGCGCCGCCTACAGACACTCTTTCGCCCCCTCTTTGCCTGGAATAAGCCACTCATGCCCGGTCGCAAGCGAGTGGTCAGGCTCCCCGAGCGCTTCAGATCCATAGATATATGACTCCACTCATCACCGTAATCATCCCCTGCTACAATGGGGCAAAGTATGTGCATCGCTGCCTCGACTCGATCCGGCGGCAGAGCTTCCGGGATCTGGAGGTGCTGCTGATCGACGACGGCAGTACGGATGACTCTGTCGCCCTCGCTGCGGAGTATACGGAGGTGACGGTGATCTCCAATGACTCAAATAGAGGTCTCGCCTACACCCGAAATCGAGGAGTACAGCTGGCGCAGGGAGAGTATGTCCACTTCCTCGATGTCGACGACCGGGTCAGCTCCGACTACTACCTCCGGATGGCAGAGTCGGCGCGGACGACCGGTGCGGATATCGTGATCGGGGGGGCGGTCTTCCAGGGGCGGTACTACCACAATCAGCGTTTCTCGCAGATCAAGACCTACACCGGGCGATCCAAGTACTACATTACCTATCCCGGTCGCTGGGGCTACTCGGTGCTCTACCTCTTCCGCACCTCGCTGCTACGGGAGCATCAGATCACCTTCCCCGAGGGACGCCTTATGGAGGATATCCCCTTTACCATCCGAGCCTTCTATTACGCAAAAAAAGTCTCCACCGCCATCGATGCTGAGTACCTCTACATCCGCAACGAGGGCTCGATCCTGACCACCCGGGACGAGGCTCATAAGCTGCGGCGGAGGAGAGACAGGCAGTTGTCCCGGGAGGAGGTTCGCCGATTTGCGGAGGAGAAGGGCGAGCGCATCCCGGGGGTGAATGGCGGCTTCCTCCGCTTCGGACTCGAGTATCTCCGTCGCAGGCTCTTTGCCTCTCGTCAGAACGACCTCACAGAAGAACTCAAGCCATGAATACCAAGCCACTTGTCACGATCATCATCCCCTGCTATAATGGGGAGAAGTATGTCGATCGCTGCCTCGACTGCATCAGCGAGCAGGACTATAAGGAGCTGCAGGTGCTCTTCGTCGACGACTGCAGCAGTGACGGCTCCGTCGAGAGAGCTTCGCGCCACCCCGAGGTGACCGTCCTCCGAAGTGAGCAGAATGGTGGCAGCTCCTATTCCCGAAACAGAGGGATCCGGGAGGCGAAGGGGAAGTACATTCACTTCTTCGATGTGGATGACCAGATCAGCAGTCACTTCTACGAGCGTCTTGTGGAGGCGGCTGAGCGGAACGATGCCGATATGGCTTTCGCAGGTATGGTCAATGAGGCGGCACCGCAGTACACACAGCTCTTCACCAAGGAGCGGGTCTTTATCGATGTGGAGGAGAAGATGCGTGCCACCTATGTCGGCAAGTGGGGCTACGCCTGGCGCTACCTAATCAGGACCGATCTTATCCGAGAGCACGAGCTCAGCTTCCCTCTCGGGCGATACTGCGAGGACCTGCCATTCTCCTTCCGAGCGGTCTACTACGCCGATCGCATCGTCTCCGTCCCCGGTACAGAGTACTTCTATAGGCGAAATGAGGGCTCACTCCTGCTTGATCCGGATCGACACAAGGCGGTGCAAGCAGATCGGCAGGAGATGATAGCGGATATCCGTCGCTTTGCGAGAGAGCATCACTTCCGTATCCCCGGACTGGAGGTGGGGCGTCTGCCGTATCTCCTTCGCAAGATCCGCTATCGCCTCTTCCCACCAAGGCGTGGCTGACGGAGGGGGATTACTTATTGCGGGGATGGTGAGTGAGGATCGCGTCGCGGAGACCGGTGAGCTCGACGTGGGTGTAGATCTCCGTCGTGGCGATGTCGGCGTGGCCGAGCATGTCCCGGATGGCGGAGAGGGAGGCGCCACCCTCTAGCAGGTGGGTGGCGAAGGAGTGACGCAGAGTGTGTGGAGAGATCGACTTCTGGATGCCCACCTCCTTGGCCAGCTCCTTGATCACCATAAAGACCATCTGCCGCGAGAGCGGTCGCCCGAGCCGGCTCAGGAAGAGGAAGTCGCGGCAGCCCGGCTTCTCCCGGATCTCCTGCCGGATCGGGATGTAGTCCATGATCCGCGCCACCGCCGTGTCGGACATCGGTATGAGTCGCTCCTTGCTCCCCTTTCCCATCACACGGAGGTACTTGTGCTCGAGGGAGAGGTCCTGAAATCGAAGCTCGCAGCACTCGCTGACCCGCAGCCCGCAGCTGTAGAGCAGCTCCAGCATGGCGGCATTTCGCACACCGTGGGACGTGCTCAGGTCGATGCTGTCGATGATCCGGTCGATCTCCTCCACCGTCAGCACCTCCGGTAGACGTCGACCGATGCGCGGCGCCTCCAGCAGGTCTGTGGGGTTGCTCTCTATGATCTCCTCCACGAAGAGGTACCGGTAGAAGGCTCTCACCCCGCTCACCACCCGCGCCATGCTCCGGGTGTCGAGTCCCAGGTCTGCGAGGTAGGCGAGGAAGTGCTCCAGGTCGGGGTAGGTGAGCTTCAGCACCTCCAGCCCCTGGTCGGCGGCGTACTCGTAGAGGTGCTTGAGGTCAAAGGTGTAGCTCTTGATCGTATTGGGACTGAGGTTTCGGCCCAGGGTGAGGTACTCCCGGAAGTCCTGCACCAGTTCGGGTAGCTGTTGCTCGTCTTTCATGCCATCTTGCCACAAGCGAGGGTATAGTAGGAGACGCTCTCAGCGCCTGCTGCCATCAGTGCGAGGGCGCAGGCGGTAAGGGTCGAGCCGGTCGTCAGCACGTCGTCGATGATCAGCACCCTTCGGCGAGAGACGAGGTCGGGGTGAGGGGCATAGAATGCCTTCTTCATCGACTCCCATCGAGACTCTCGCCCTCGGTGGGTCTGGGTACCGTGGCTGTCCCGACGGGCGAGGAGCGTCTCATCGAGCGGAATGCCGAGGACGTCGGTGAGCCCGCGGGCGATGTAGGTCGACTGATTGCATCCCCTTCGGCGGAGACGGGAGGGGGTGAGCGGAACCGGTACCGCCACCCCTATATCGGCGAAGTGTCCCGCCCTGAGGTGCTCAGGGGCATAGAGTCGACTGAGTCGCTCTCCCAGCTCGGGATGATCCTCGTACTTGATCGTATGGATAAGGTCTCGCACAGGATTGTGGTGCGTAAAGCCGAGGTCGCTCCGGTACTCGGTGAAGGGGGCATGCCCCTCCAGTCGCTTCTCAGCCTCGTAGAGTGCCTCGGATCCGGGATAGCGGGGCAGGAGGTCAAGACAGGAGGGGCAGATCATAAGTCGGTCAGCGGATAGCCGCTCACCACAGACGAGACAGTAGTGAGGGAAGAGCGTGCTGCCCAGCTCCATCGCTGCCACGCCGAACCACTCCGCTACTCGTACCATCGCTCCTCATCCTCGTCCTCGTCCTCGCACTCCACAGTGAGGTCCATCTCCCGCAGCACCTCCTCGGTGATCTCGGAGGGGTAGCCTCGCCCGTAAGCTGCAGTCATCAGTCGCCGACGCAGGTCGTAGGAGGACTTGGCCTTCTTGCGGTACCGCTCCAGCTTGGGTGCCAGGTAGCGCTCAAGGAGGTCGATCCATTTGTCGTCAGGGATCGTCGCCAGTTCGCGCTCTATCGCCTCATCGGAGACCCCCTTGAGCCGCAGTTCCCGCCTTAGCATAAAGGGTCCCTTGCCGAGGAACTCCGTCTTGTCCGCCACGAAGTGATGAACGTACCGCTCCTCGTCGATGAAGTGATTCGTCCTGAGCCACTCCAGGATCCGCTCCACGTCCTCTGCGGCGATGGGTTCGAGGGACCACTTGTAGAGCTTGTCTGTCACCTCCTTCGCCGACCGCTCCGCCTTGGCGCAGTAGGCTCCCGCCTTGGTCAGTAGTCTCTTGTACTCCTTCTCCTCGATCATCACTTCTCCGCAAGTAGGAATCTTCGCTCCCCACGAAAGCCGGGAGCGAAGGTGACATCATACTCTCTCTCGACGAATAGGTGCCACAGTCGGTCGGCGGCTAGAGGATTGATCTCCAGAGCGTAGCGAGGGGCGGGGCAGCGATCGAGGATCGCCTCGTAGAAGAGTGCCGGCTCCTCATCCGGGACGAATAGTGCCAGCTCAGGCTCTCGCTCCGTCACGTGCGGCGCCATCTCCTGACGCTCCCGATCGAGGATGTAGGGTGGGTTGCTCACTACAAGGTCGACCGGGTGGGGTATGGTAAAGGTGTCCAGTAGCAGGTCTGCCCTGAGGACGGTCACCCGGTCGGAGAGACCGAGGGTCTCGGCATTTTGCCGTGCCAGTCGGACGGCATCCGGGCTGACGTCCACAGCTGTGACTCGGATCTCTGGGTGACGGTGTGCAAGGAGAAGGGCGATGGCACCAGTGCCGGTGCCGAGGTCTGCCACCCGCTCATCACCTACGAGCCAGCCTCGTTGGTCGATGAGGTCGCAGAGGAGTGCCGTCTCCGGGCGGGGAATGAGTACTCCGGGGGCGGTCGCAAGGGTCAGCTCCCCGAAGTCGGCACGACCGAGGATGTACTGCAGTGGCTCGTGCTCTATGAGCCGATCGGTGTAGTCCGTGAGGGTCTCGATCTCCTTTTTCGTAAGTTTGTAGTCGGAGAGGATCATCTCAGGGTAGCCCTTCCCCGTCACTTCCTCGAGGAGACGACGGGAGAGACCGATCGCCTCGCGTCGGTCGGTGTAGTAGCTTGCGAGGCGGTCTGCGATATGGCGACTATGTGACTGGATATCCATCTGTAGCAAATATACAAGCATTTTCCCTAATGAAATGATGAGTGACGAGAGATACATGTGGCGAGCCGTCGACCTCGCCCGCCGTGCTGAGCTGCAGGCTGTCTGCCCCAATCCCCGTGTCGGGGCGGTGCTGGTCTGGCAGGATAGGGTCATCGGTGAGGGGTATCATCAGCGGTGTGGAGAGGGGCATGCGGAGGTGAATTGTCTCGAATCGGTGGCGCCCGAGGATGAGTCGAAGATCCCCGACAGCACGCTCTACGTCACTCTCGAGCCTTGCTCTCATCAGGGACGGACCCCCTCCTGCGCCCGTATGCTGATCTCAAGGGGCATCCGGCGGGTGGTCGTCGGCTGTCTGGATCCCAATCCGCTCGTCTCCGGACGGGGGATCAGCCTCCTGCGCCAGTCCGGCGTAGAGGTCTCCGCCGGCTGCCTCGAGGAGCAGTGCCGGCAGGTGGCGCGTGTTTTTCTCACCAATCAGGAGCAGGGAAGACCATATATTATTCTGAAGTGGGCAGAGTCGGCGGATCACTTCCTCGATCGGCTCCGGCAAAGTCCGGATGAGCGCCCGGTCGCCTTCTCCACCCCTCATACCCGGATGCTGGTTCACCGGCTCCGGAGCTGCTGCAGCGGGATTGTGGTGGGAAGGAGGACCCTTGAGCTGGACCGGCCGACGCTCACCAATCGCAACTGGCCGCTCTCGCCCTACTCGCCGAAGCGATTTCTCCTCTCCTCGCAGGAGGTTGACCAGGAGCCCGGTTGGGAGCTCCTCCGAAGCGTCTCGCCGGAGAGTATGTCCTACCTCCTGATGGAGAATGTCACCTCCCTCCTCGTCGAGGGTGGGGCAGAGACGCTGAGGGCGTTCCTGGAGGCGGACCTCTGGGACGAGATCTACGTGGAGCAGGTACCGGATGTGACGCTCGGTGAGGGGGTGAAGGCTCCATCGCTGGAGACTCTGATCCCTGACCAGATCCTGCTACGCGACCGACACCTGCTCTATCACTACACGAGAGAGTGATCCTCCACTACTTCAATCCCGGGTACGAGCTCTCCGCTAAGCGGCGGCAGGCACACTATACGCCGACGAAGCCCGTCCGGCAGCTGCGGCATGATCTCGCTACCCTGCCGATCTACTACGCTGGCGAGGGCGAGGGTGTGCTGGTGCCTGAGGACCTCCCTATGGAGCTGCGGACGGAGCAAATGGTCAGCCGGGCGGAGGCGGGCAACAGGATCATGCCGTGGGGGGCGGCTCCTGAAGTGCCGGGGATCGGGTATGAAACGGAAGTGATGCGCCGGCTCGCGAGTCGGGAGCGGTCACTGGAGTTGTGGGAAAAACTGTACGAACCATCGCTCTTCGGTCCTATGACGCCGCCTCGACGCATCTCGGAGGAGAGCGAAGTGCCAAAGGAGGGACGCTGGGTCGCTAAGCTCGACTTTAGCAGCTCCGGTCGTGGGGTCTTCTTCCCTAAGTCCATACCGGAGCTCCAAGAAGTGCTCCGGAGACATCAGGAGCTCTACCTGGAGCCGTGGCTCGATCGAGTGGCAGACCGAGGGTACGAGTTTGTCCGCCACCCCGATGGCGCGATCGAGTACGTGGGTGTTCATCTCTTCACCACCGGTCAGGGTCGCTATGGCGCCAGTCTTGTCGCGCCCCGGGAGGTGGTGCTGGAGCAACTTCACTGGCAGCCCACCACGCCCTCGCACGAGGAGTATGTGGCGCACCTGCTGGATCGATTGCCGGACTACGACTTCCACGGCTATGCCGGGCCCTTCGGCATCGACACCGTGGTCTGGAGGGATGGCGACTACCTGCGGCTCGCCCCCTCTGTGGAGATCAATCTCCGGCGGACGATGGGGCACATCGCCCTCGAGCTGTCGCGCCGCTACGCCGAGCCATGCGGCCAGACCTACCTCTACGAGATCACCTCCCCTCAGGGCCTCACCGGCCTCCCCCTCTACCTCACCGACTCTCCCCTCACCGACGCTCCCACCCTGCTCACCCCGACACTTCCAGACACCCGATTTGTTGCTCTCCTCCATCCCGCCCCTAAGTGGTAAAAAATGGTTACTTTTGCCCAGCGAGACAGAAAAAATCATTACAATCAATACGTTCATCATATCTATGAAACTACTGGAGTCTATTGCCGAGAAGGCAAAGAAAAATGTTACGTCAATCGTCTTCCCCGAGGGCGAGGAGGAGCGGACGCTCAAGGGTGTCGATATGCTCCTTCGGGACAAGATCCTCACGCCTATCCTGATCGGCGACCCGGAGGTGATCCGGAGGAAGTCCGAGGAGCTCGGGCTGGAGCACATCCATGAGGCTCAGATCGTTTGCCCCAAGAGCAACCCCAAGAAGCAGGAGTACGCAGACCTCCTCTACGATCTCCGCAAGCATAAGGGCATGACTCCCGAGCAGGCACTCGCCAAGGCTGAGGACCCGCTCTTCCTCGGCTGCCTGATGATCAAGAGTGGCGACGCCGATGGCGAGGTATCCGGTGCGATCCACTCCACCGGCGACACCATCCGCCCCGCCCTGCAGATCCTTCGCACCGCCCCCGGCGTTAAGGCCGTGAGCGGCAGCTTCATCATCCAGATGAATGACCAGATCACGCCCAAGTACGGCTCCGACGGACTCTTCGTCTTTGCCGACTGCGGCGTTATGATCTCGCCGAATAAGGAGCAGCTCGCTCAGATCGCCATCTCCTCCGCCGAGACCGCACAGTCTGTCCTTGGTATGGATCCCAAGATCGCCTTCACCTCCTTCTCTACCAAGGGCAGTGCCAAGGATGAGAAGGTCGACCTCATGGTCGAGGCTATGGAGTATACCCGCGAGATCGCTCCCGAGCTGAAGATCGACGGCGAGCTCCAGATCGATGCCGCCCTCGATCCCACCGTTGCTGAGCTCAAGGCTCCCGGTAGCGAGGTGGCCGGTCACGCCAATGTCCTCGTCTTCCCCGACCTCCAGGTGGGCAACATCGCCTACAAGATCGCACAGCGTATCGGTGGTGCCACCGCCATCGGCCCGATCCTACAGGGACTCGACGGAGCCGTCAACGACCTCTCCCGCGGCTGCTCCCCCATGGACATCTACTACCTCGCCGCTGTCACCGCCCTCCAGGCCGCTCATCGTAAGTCTCAGAAGTAATATCAGGATATGAAGGTTTTAGTCCTCAATTGCGGCAGCTCGTCTGCCAAGTTTCAGCTCATCGACACCGAGTCGGAGCAGGTGATGATCAAGGGGAATGCGGAGCGCATCGGCGACAAGGAGTCGTTCCTCAAGGTCAAGACCCCGGACGGCAAGTCCAATACCATCGAGCAGTACTTCAGCGACCACACTCGGGCTGTCGAGCTGATCCTCAAGCAGCTGACCGACCCGCAGTACCACTGCATCTCCAGCCTCGACGAGATCGGCGCTGTCGGACACCGCGTCCTGCATGGTGGCTCCGTCTTCACGAAGAGCTGTCTCGTCACCCCTGAGGTGATCGAGGGGATCAAGAAGTGCATCCCCCTCGGACCGCTGCACAACCCTGCCAATCTCAAGGGTATCGCCGCTGTCTCGCAGGTCCTGCCGAAGGCTCCTCAGGTGGTTGTCTTCGACACCTCCTTCCACCAGACGATGCCGGCGAAGTCCTACATGTACGCCATCCCTCGCCGTTTCTACGACGAGTACCAGATCCGTCGCTACGGCTTCCACGGCACCAGTCACCGCTATGTCAGCCGCCGCACCTGCGAGATCCTCGGGCTTGACCCCGACCACAATCGTCTTATCTCCTGCCACATCGGCAACGGAGGCTCCATCTGTGCCGTCAAGGATGGCAAGTGCATCGACACCACGATGGGGCTCACCCCGCTGGAGGGGCTGATGATGGGTACCCGCTCCGGAGACATCGACCCGGCCGCTGTCCTCTACATTATGAAGAAGGAGGGACTCACTCCCGACCAGATGGACCACCTGCTCAATAAGGAGTCCGGCGTCCTCGGCGTCACCGGCAAGTCGAGCGATATGCGCGACATTGAGGCTGGTGTGGCTGCAGGCGACAAGGACTGCATCCTCGCCCTCGCGATGTACGATCAGCGCATCAAGAAGTACGTCGGAGCCTACCTCGCTGAGCTCGGTGGTGCCGATGCGATCATCTTCACCGGGGGTGTGGGAGAGAATCAGGCCATCACCCGCGAGACCGTCTGCTCCGGCATGGAGTTCTGCGGCATCAAGCTCGACAAGGAGCTCAATGCCAAGGTCCACGGCACCGAGACCGTCATCTCCACCCCGGATAGTAAGGTAAAGGTGATCGTCGTGCCGACCAACGAGGAGCTGGTCATCGCCCGCGACACCGTTGCCATCGTCACCGGCAAGATGAAGTAAGTCATCCCTGCCGACATACCAAGCAAGCGAGAGGAGCCGTCCGACCTCGGACCGGCTCCTCTCGCTTTTTTTGGCTCCTCAGCACCAGCTCCCATCACGCGTCACACTAATACCGGTAATAGGCGACACTAATACCGGTATTAGTCTCACCTATTACCGGTATTAGAACTCCCTGAGCACTACAGACTGTTTGCCGGCTTGCTTTGGGGGACTCTGTACGTCTCTTCGCTAAGGGCTCGAGTACGTTGTCTCGTGAGGCGAAGCCGTTCTCGTAAAGTCTGTGTATAGGAGGTTCGATGGCGTAATACTTTTACAATAGAATTAATAGCAGTATATTTGCCCACGAAATGTGAATTATGCCGAATAAGAATATTATCAGAGAGGGGGTTGATATGGAGCGGCAGTCCTCTCGTCAGGAGGTGGTGTCCGCACGCAGAGGAGTGATGGCGCTCTCACCGCTCCTTTTCTTCCTCCTCTTTTACCTTGGCTCCAGTATCCTACTGAGAGACTTCTATGCCGTATCGATCACGGTAGCCTTTTGTCTCACGGCGATCTATGCGATGGTGCTGCCGGACGGGCTGTCGTTGGAGAGGCGGCTGGAGACGTTTGCACGCGGGGCAGGCGACAGCAATGTGCTGCTGATGATCTGGGTCTTTATCCTTGCGGGGATATTCTCCTCCGTCGCGCAGGCGATCGGAGCCATCGATGCGACGGTGGGGCTGCTGCTCTCGCTGTTGCCGTCGAGGGTCATGTATGCGGGGCTATTCGTCGTCAGCTGTTTTATCTCCTTTGCTCTCGGGTCGAGTGTCGGGACGATCGCTGCACTGGTGCCGATAGCGAGCGGGATGGCGACGGAGATGGGCGGGGGCGCCGGGCTGATCACGGCGATCATCGTCGGGGGTGCTTTCTTCGGGGACAACCTCTCCTTCATCTCCGACACCACCATTGCCGCCACCCGTACGATCGGCGTGCGGATGAGGGATAAGTTTCGCGCCAATATCCTGATTGCACTCCCTGCTGCGCTGGTTACCGCAGTCCTTTACCTGCTCCTCGGACAAGACGTCCCGGAGGTGGCGCTCAGCACCACCGGCTCGTGGTACCTGATGCTGCCCTATCTGGCGGTGATCTTGCTCGCTGTCAGTGGGGTCAATGTCCTGGTCTCCCTGACCGCCGGCATCCTCCTCTCCGTGCTGGTGGGGCTCGGCACCGGGACGATCGCGCCGGTGGAGGTGATGGCAAAGGCGGGTGAGGGGATCTCGGGCATGAGTGACCTGATCATCGTGACGCTGCTCGCCGGCGGGCTGCTGGAGCTGATCCGGCAGCGTGGCGGGATCGACTTCATCGTCGAGCGACTGACCCGGCGGGTGTCGGGGAAGCGGTCGGGGGAGCTCTCCTTTGCCGCCCTCGTAGGGCTGGCAAATGGCTGCACGGCAAATAATACCATCGCCATACTGACCACCGGCGGGATCGTGAGGGACCTCGGTGAGCGGCTAGGGATCGACCCCAGGCGGACGGCGAGCATCCTCGACATCACCTCCTGCATCGTCCAGTCCGTCCTCCCCTATGGCGCACAGATGCTGATCGCCTCGGGGCTTACCGGGCTCTCCGTGACGGAGATCCTCCCCTATATGTACTACCCGATGATCCTGAGCGGGATGCTCCTTCTGTCGATCCTCCTTCGATTCCCATACCCGGTGCGAACCTCTGTGCTACCGCTCGAAGCCTGAGCGTGCCGGCACGCCGGCATCGTAGTAGTGCTTGATGCAGCGCATATCGGTCACCAGATCGGCAGCGGCGATCAGCTCCTCCGGCGCATAGCGACCGGTGCAGACCACCTCCACATGTGGCTCCCGCGCAGCGATCGCCTGGAGTAGCTCATCCGTGCTGAAGAAGTGGAAGTAGAGGGCTATCGTCACCTCGTCGAGGATCACAACGTCCCACTCGCCTGAGGACATCACCTCAGTCGCGCGAGTCAGCCCCTCTCGCCCGTGACGCACATCCTCCTCGGACGGCTCGTGGATCAGGGCGCAGCCGAGACCAAATTGCTCAAAGTGGATCGAGGGAAGCAGCTCCTCCAGCCGGCACTCGTGGTAGCGCATGCTCTTGACGAATTGTCCCACGAAGACGCGCTTCCCTGCCAGCGCCGCCCGCACCGCCAGCCCGATGGCAGCGGTGGTCTTCCCCTTCCCGTCCCCGGTGTAGACCTGCAGGTATCCCTTTTTCTCTCTCATAGTCACTCGTGTCTTGTGGAGTCAAAGGTAGAGAAATGATCTTGGAGTAGAGAGAAAGGAGGACAACATCGCGTCCGAAGACTTTGCAATCGGGTTGCGGAGAAGTTCTCCTACCTTTGCAGGCAAGAGAATAAGAGAATAAAGATATGAATAAGAAATTACTGCGCCTGATCGCAGCCGCGCTACTCCTGGCGGTGGCTGTAGTTATAGAGCACAACCTTCGGCTGCCGCTCTGGCAGCTGCTCCTCATCTACCTCGTCCCTTACCTCATCGTTGGGTACGATACGCTGTGGGAGGCGGCGGAGGGAATAGCGAAGGGAGAGCTGCTGGACGAGGACTTCCTGATGAGCATCGCCACTCTTGGGGCACTGGGGATAGGCTTCCTGCCCGGGGCGGAGAGTCAGTTCCCCGAGGCGGTCTTTGTGATGCTCTTCTTCCAGCTCGGGGAGCTCTTCGAGGAGTATGCCGAGGGGCGCAGCCGGCGGGCGATCTCCCACCTGATGGAGATCCGCCCCGACACCACCCACATCCGCCGAGGTGGTGAAGTGGTGGAGGTGCCGTCGGAGGAGGTATCCATAGGTGATACCATGGTGATACGTCCGGGTGAGCGAGTGCCCCTTGACGGCATCATCACCGAGGGGCGCTCCAGCCTCAATACCGTAGCCCTCACCGGTGAGAGCGTCCCGCGGGAGGTCGCCGAGGAGGACGAGATCCTCTCGGGATGCGTCAATATCTCGGGTCTGGTCGAAGCGCGCGTGACGAAGAGCTTCGGCGACTCCACCGCCTCACGGATCATCGAGCTGGTGGAGGAGTCCGCTGAGCACAAGTCTCAGAGCGAGACCTTCATCACCCGATTTGCTCGGGTCTACACCCCGATCGTCGTGGGTGTGGCGGTGCTGCTTGCCATTGTCCCGCCGCTCCTCTCGGGCGACTTCAGCGGTCACTTCGCCACCTGGCTCTACCGTGCCCTCACCTTCCTCGTCGTCTCCTGCCCCTGCGCGCTCGTGATCTCCATTCCGCTCACCTTCTTCGCCGGCATAGGCGGTGCCTCAAGGGAGGGGATCTTGATAAAGGGGGCCAATTACATTGATCGACTCGCCAAGACCGGGATCGTCGTGCTGGATAAGACCGGCACGCTGACGAAGGGAGTCTTCGAGGTGAATGCGGTCCACCCGGTGGCACAGGATGAGAATCATCTGCTGCACCTCGCCGCCCATGTGGAGCGCTTCTCCACTCATCCCATTGCTGCATCGCTCCGAAATGCTTACCCGGGGGAGAAGGATGACTGCAGCGTAGAGCAGATCGAGGAGATCGCCGGCGAAGGCGTTACGGCGGTGGTGAATGGGCAAAAGGTGGCGGTCGGCAACAGTACCCTTATGGAGCGCATTGGGGCAGAGTGGCACCCCTGCGACCACGTCGGGACGATTGTCCATGTCGCCATCGATGGCGTCTACGCCGGGCACATCGTCGTCTCCGATGCGATAAAGCCCGACGCCCGTGAGGCGATGGATGCGCTGCGTCAGGCGGGGATCACCCGCAGCGTGATGCTGACCGGCGACCACCGAGACGTGGCCGCCCATATCGCTGAGGAGACCGGCGTGACGGCATTTCACGCTGAGCTGCTCCCGGAGGATAAGGTGAAGAGACTGGAGGAGGAGCTGAATGCAGCTGAAGGGATGGTCGCCTTCGTCGGGGATGGGATCAATGATGCGCCCGCCCTCGCACGAGCCGACATCGGGATCGCCATGGGTGGTCTCGGATCCGACGCCGCCATAGAGGCGGCCGACGTCGTGCTGATGGACGACAAGCCCTCCAAGATCGCCCTCGCCATCCGCATCTCTCGCCGGATCCTTCGGATCGCACGGGAGAATGCCATCTTCGCCATCGGGGTGAAGCTCCTCGTCCTCCTCCTCGCCACCCTCGGCCTCGCCACGATGGGCATGGCGGTCTTTGCCGACGTCGGTGTGATGGTCCTCGCGATCCTCAACGCCATGCGCGCCCTCCGCACCCCGAGATAACCGAAGACCAATAAGAAGGCGGACAAGCGCGCAAGCAACAGTAAAGCATGGAGTGGACTGCAAATATACCACCTCCACTCGCCCTCCTTATCTGCATTTACCACCCGTATCTGTCACCTGTAGGCAAGTCCGATGACAGATGACGTGAAAAGGCGCCCCGATGGTACTGTCCATCGGGGCGCCTTTCATTATGGAGTGAAGTGGATTACTTTAGGATGCCGAGGTCGTGGCCGATCTTGTCGAAGGCGGCGATGCAGCGGTCGATCTGCTCGTGGGTGTGAGCGGCAGAGAGCTGTACGCGGATGCGCGCCTTGTCCTTCGGTACCACCGGGTAGCTGAAGCCGGTAACGAAGATGCCCTCCTCCTGCATGCGGGCAGCGAACTCAGCTGCCTTGGCAGCGTCGTAGATCATCACAGCGACGATGGCGCTCTGTGTGGGGAGCAGGTCGAAGCCGAGCTTCTTGATCTTCTCCTGGAAGTAGGCGACGTTGTCCATCAGACGGTCGTGGAGCTCCGTCGACTCCTCGAGGATGCGGAAGGTCTCGATGCCGGCACCGACGAGAGATGGGGGGAGAGAGTTGGAGAAGAGGTAGGGACGTGAGGTCTGGCGGAGGAGCTCGATGATCTCCTTCTTACCGGTGGTGAAGCCACCGACAGCGCCACCGAAGGCCTTGCCGAGGGTACCGGTGATGATCTCCACCTTACCACGTACGTCATACTGCTCGGTGACACCGCGACCGGTCTTGCCGACCACGCCGGCGGAGTGACTCTCGTCCACCATTACCATGGCGTCGTACTTCTCAGCCAGCTCGCAGATCTTATCGAGCGGAGCGACGTTACCGTCCATAGAGAAGACGCCGTCCGTGGCGATGACGCGGAAGCGCTGTGCCTGTGCCTCCTTGAGCTTCTCCTCCAGGTCGGCCATGTCGCCATTGAGGTAACGGTAGCGGTGAGCCTTGCAGAGGCGAACGCCGTCGATGATGGAGGCGTGATTGAGCTGGTCGGAGATGATCGCATCCTCCTCGGTGAGGAGTGAGCCGAAGAGACCGCCATTGGCGTCGAAGCAGGCAGCATAGAGGATCGTGTCCTCGGTGCCGAAGTAGCGAGAGATCGCCTTTTCCAGCTCCAGATGGACATCCTGAGTACCGCAGATGAAGCGGACGGAGGACATGCCGAAGCCACGGCGGGCCATCATCTTCTCTGCGGCATCGATCAGTCGCTGATCGTCAGCGAGACCGAGGTAGTTATTGGCGCAGAAGTTGAGTGCGTGGATCTCCTTGCCATTCTGATCCACGGTGATGGCAGAGCTCTGCTTGCTGGTGATGAGGCGCTCACGCTTGTAAGTGCCGGCATCCCTGATCGCCTGGAGAGTCTCCTCGAGGTGCTTCTTATACTTGTCGTACATAGATTGTGATTGTGTATAGATGATTAAGAGTGTCTTCTACTATAGGGTTCGCTTTTACAAGTCCCCCAAAGTTACCACTTTTTTACTCGTTTCGGTTGCGCCGGGTGGCTGAGGTCACTTCATCCCGATCAGACGGCGGATGTCGGAGAGCTTATTGAGTGCCTCGAGCGGGGTGAGGTTGTCGATGTCGAGCCCCTTGATCTCGTCGCGAATGGCGGAGAGGGTCGGGTCGTCCAGCTGGAAGAAGCTGAGCTTCATCGGCCCGTCGGTCGTCTCCTCCCCGGCGGCAGAGGGTAGGGAGGTGTGACCCGCCTTGCTCTCCAGCTGACTCAGGATCTCCTCCGCTCGGGTGACGATCTCACGGGGCATCCCCGCCATGCGCGCCACATGGATACCGAAGCTGTGCTCGCAGCCGCCCGGCACAAGCTTTCTCAGGAAGATCACCTTCCCGTCCGCCTCCTTCACAGAGACATTGTAGTTCCGGATCCTCGGCAGCACCCCCTCCAGCTCATTCAGCTCATGGTAGTGGGTGGCAAAGAGGGTCTTCGGGTGGGCGCGATGGTTATTGTGCAGGTACTCCACGATCGCCTGCGCCAGCGAGATGCCGTCGTAGGTGGAGGTGCCGCGTCCCAGCTCGTCTACGAGGACCAGGCTGTTGGGAGTGATATTATTCAGGATAATGGCCGACTCGGTCATCTCCACCATAAATGTGCTCTCCCCGCGCGAGATATTATCCGACGCCCCGACACGGGTGAAGATCCGATCTACGATGCCGAGCCGCGCCTCACGAGCGGGGACGAAGGAGCCCACCTGCGCCATCAGCACGATCAGGGCTGTCTGTCTCAGGAGGGCGCTCTTACCTGACATATTGGGCCCGGTGATCACCATGATCTGATCCGTCTCCGGGTCGCAGTAGACGTCATTGGGGATATACTCCTCGCCAGGTGGCATCATCCGCTCGATCACCGGGTGGCGCCCCTCCTTGATATCGATGACGGTGCTCCTGTCCACCCGGGGACGGTGGTAGTCGTAGGCGGTGGCATCGTAGGCAAAGGTGCTCAGCACGTCGATCTCGGAGAGAGCGGCGGCATTGCTCTGCAGCACCCGGATATGCCCCATCACCTCTCGAATTAGATCCTGGTAGAGCTCCGCCTCGAGAATGCTGATCCGCTCCTCGGCACCGAGGATCTTCTGCTCATACTCCTTCAGCTCCGGTGTGATGTACCGCTCGCTATTGACGAGGGTCTGCTTGCGGATCCAGTCCTCGGGCACCTTCTCCTTATGGGCATTGGTCACCTCGATGTAGTAGCCGAAGACGTTATTGAAGGCGATCTTCAGCGACGGGATCCCCGTCTCTCGACTCTCCCGCTCCCGCATCTCGAGGAGATACTTCTTCCCCCCTCCGGCGATGGCGCGCAGCTCGTCCAGACGGCTGCTCACCCCGGCTCGGATCACCCTCCCCTTGCCCACCTGAGCCGGTGCGTCCGGATCGATCGACTGCTCGATCTTGGTCGCCAGCTCCTCCGCCGGATCGAGCCTGAGAGAGAGCTCCCGGAGAGGCTGCGCCCCCGACTCGGAGAGGAGGCTCATCATCGGTCGGATCAGTCTCAGCCCCGCCGCCGTCTGCAGCAGTTCGCGCGGCGAGATACGCCCCACCGCCACCTTGCTCGCCAGTCGCTCCAGGTCGCCTATCCCGGCGAGGTGATCCGCCACTGTCTCCGTCAGCTCCGCCCGGTCGTAGAAGGCAGCAACGCACGACTGACGCCGCTCGATCTCGTGTAGGTCGAGGAGGGGGAAGGAGAGCCACCGCTTCAGCAACCGTCCCCCCATCGGCGTGTGGGTGTGGTCCAGCACCTGCAGCAGGCAGCTGCCGTCCTCCGTCAGCGGACGCATGATCTCCAGATTGCGGCGAGTAAAGTTGTCCAGCCGGACGAAGTGGTCCTCCTCGATCAGGTAAAGGGTCGTCACGTGGCTCAGCTGCGTGTGCTTCGTCGCCTCTAAGTAGTACAGGATCGCTCCGCAGGCGATGATCGCAAGCGGCTTCTCCTCCACGCCGAAGCCCTTGAGCGTGCTCGTGCTGAAGTGTCGCTGCAGACGATCCCTGCCGTAGTCGACAGTGAAGACCCAGTCCTCCAGCGGGTAGTAGTGCCACTGCTCGCCCATCGAGGCGGCCACGGAGGTCTCACGACCCCGCTCGATCAGGATCTCCTTGGGGCCAAAGGAGGCCACCGTCTTGGCCACATCCTCCTCGATCCCCTCTGCGGTGCAAAACTCGCCCGTCGAGAGGTCGAGAAAAGCCGCCCCGGCGCGCCCCCCCTTCATCACGATGGCACCGAGGAAATTATTCGTCCCCGCGTCCAGCACCGTGTCCTCCATCGTCAGTCCCGGTGTCACCAGCTCCGTCACATCCCGCTTGACGAGCGTCTTCGTCAGCTTAGGGTCCTCGATCTGGTCGCAGATGGCGACCCGCTTCCCCTGCGCGACCAGCTTAGGCAGGTAGACATCTAGCGCATGGTAGGGGAAGCCGGCGAGGGGCACGTCAGAGGCGCCACCATTGGACCGCTTCGTAAGGGTGATCCCGAGCAACTGGGAGGCGGTAACGGCATCGTCAGAGAAGGTCTCATAGAAGTCCCCGACACGGAAGAGTAAGATCGCGTCGGGGTATTTCTTCTTAAACCGGTTGTACTGAGACATCATCGGTGTCTCCTTCACTTTTGCCATAGTTGTCTGCCTTGCTCTGTGTGGTACTGAGGTAGGCAAATGTACCGATTTTCGCCCGTCCCGCATCTGCTCTCATCTCTGGAGATAGGTAAGAGAGGGCAGCAGAGACGTTTCGTAATCTGGATAAAATGGCTACCTTTGCCCCCGCAAGGTCCTCGTAAGGGGCTTGCAGTTGAGACCGAGAGGTCATCGGGGTGTAGCGCAGTCCGGTTAGCGTATCTGCTTTGGGAGCAGAGGGTCGCGAGTTCGAATCTCGCCACCCCGACAAAAAATGAGAGCGATGAGGAGATCTTTTTCTCTTCATCGCTCTCTTGCTTTATCTTGGTGGTGACTCCTACCTGCCCATACGGGTGGAGGGGTTGAGTACCTCGCGGTGGCTGTAGGGCTGCTCCTCAGGGCGGTGGAGAGCGGTGCCGGCAGGTTTCTCCTCCGCCGGCAGGGTTGCTTCGTCATCGTCCATATAGCAGATGACATCGCCCTTGCGGACCATGGCGCCCTGGTCAGCGACCACCTCGCGGATGCGTCCACCGACGAGGGCGGTCACCGGCTCGCGGTAGCCACCAGAGGGGCAGATCTCGCAGAGGCAGCTCCCGCGGCGGTAGGCGGTGCCAACCTGTGGTGCAGCGGAGCCCTCCTCGAGATTGATCTCCCAGAGGATCTGGCCACTCGTGGGGGCGGTGACGGCCGTCCAAGCGGCACGCTTCAGCGCCCGAACCTCCTCAGGGGTGGTGCCGCGGAGAGCGGCACGCTCGGCACGCTTCTGCTCCAGGTCCTCGAGGAATCGCTCCTTGGCGACACCGGAGCGGTAGTCGCGGTACTGCGGCTCGTGCATGGCGAGCTCAAAGAGCTCCTCGTCGTCCTCGCCGTAGTCCCAGCCCTCCTCCTCCATCATCCGGCGGAAGCGGTCGAGGTCGTCGGGATAATTGGTCTGCGGGTCAGCGTCGGTAAAGGCGAGTCCCTTCTCCTCCGCAAGCGTACGCAGCTCCTCAGCCACAGGACCGGGGACGCGGCCATTCTTCCCGAGGATCATCCCCCACGCCTTCTCATCGATCGCCTGCCACCGATCGCCGCCGCGCTCCATATTGAAGACGTTCATCAGGGCGATGTTCTTGGTGTACTGGCTGTAGGGGGTGACGAGAGGCGGATAGCCGAGCTTCGGCCAGATGTGCGCCACCTCATCGAAGAGCTTCACCATCAGATCGTCGATGGAGATCTCCGGCTCGCCCTTCTGACGATGAAACATGTTGATCGCCTCGTGGATGCCCTGCAGGTCGGACATCATCGAGCCCATCATCCCTCCGGGCAGCCCGCAGCCGATGAGGAGCGAGGAGCACTGGAGGTTTTGCTCATTGATGTAGTAGCCGAGGAAGTCGTCCACGAACTCCTGCGTGAGCGTGCGGACCTGCATATAGGCCTTCATATTGATCTCCGGCACCTCGAAGCCATCCGCTCTCAGCATCTCCCGGATGGTGATCACGTCGGGGTGGATCTTGCCCCACGAGAGCGGCTCCACAGCGGTGTCGAGGATGTCCACGCCGGCGCGTGCCGCCTCGAGCATCGATGCGACGGAGAAGCCGGGACCGATGTGCCCGTGGTACTCGATCACGATGTCGGGGTGCGACTCCTTGATCCGCCGGACGATCTGGCCGATGACTGTCGGTCGACCGATGCCGGCCATATCCTTGAGGCAGATCTCCTCTGCCCCTGCCTCGATGAGCGTGTCGGCGAGAGCGGCGTAGTAGTCGACCGTGTGGACGGGCGAGTGGGTGATGCAGAGCGTTGCCTGCGGGGTCATCCCCGCCTCCTTGGCGTACCGGATCGAGGGAATGACGTTGCGGGGGTCATTGAGCCCGTCGAAGATACGGGTAATGTCGACTCCCTGGGCGTGCTTCACCTTGTACATCAGCCGCCGCACGTCCGACGGACAGGGGTACATCCGGAGGGCATTGAGCGCTCGGTCGAGCATATGCGTCTTGATCCCCGCCTCACGGAAGGGCTTGGTAAAAGTCCGGACAGCCTGGTTGGGATTCTCGCCGGCGAGCAGCTGTACCTGCTCAAAGGCGCCTCCATTTGTCTCCACTCGGGAGAAGCAGCCCATGTCGATGATTGCCGGGGCGACCCGCTCCAGCTGGTGGGCGAGAGGCTGATACTTCCCCGAGCTCTGGAACATGTCTCGGTAGACGAGACTGAATTGTATCGGTTTCCTTTTTTTTGTCATAAAAAGAGGTGGAGTTACTACAGCTTGCGTGCGGCGAGGTCGCTCAGGTGGGACCGCTCGCCGTGGATGAGATTGACGTGTGCAAAGCAGTCCTCACCGCGCATCCGCTCGATCATATAGGCGAGGCCGTTGCTCCTGCTGTCGAGGTAGGGGGAGTCGATCTGCTGCACGTCTCCGGTGAAGATCATACGGGCGTGGTCGCCGGCGCGGGTGATGATGGTCTTGATCTCCTGGGGCGTGAGGTTTTGCGCCTCATCGACGATGAAGATCACGTCGCCGAGACTTCGACCACGGATGTAGGCAAGTGCCTCGACCACTAAGCGCTCATCGCCCAGCATGGCATCGATCTCCTGTGCAGCGGCAGACCCGGTGCCGAGCTGTGACTTGATCACATTGAGGTTATCGAAGAGCGGCTGCATGTAGGGCATGATCTTCTGCTTATAGTCCCCCGGGAGGAAGCCGATGTCCTTGTCGGCCAGGGAGACTATCGGTCGGGCGAGGAGGATCTGGCGGTAGTCCTCGGCCTGGGCGAGGGCGGCGGCGAGGGCGAGCAGCGTCTTACCCGTACCGGCAGTACCGGTGAGGGCGACGAGGGAGAGGGACTGGTCCATCAGCACATCGAAGGCGAGCGCCTGCTCCGCATTGCGTGGAGTGATGCCGTAGTAGCTCTTCTTCTCCACCGTGCGGATGGTCTTAGCCTCGTTGTCCACGCGACAGAGTGCGGAGGAGTTGGGAGCCTTGAGGACAAAGGTCTGATTGGGCACCACGGTGACCGGCAGGGAGAGCTCCTCCACGGGGACGCCCTTGCCACCGGCGACGTAGAGGCTGTCCACGGCGCTATCATCGGCGATCTCTATTTCGTGCTGCTCAGGCCGATTGGGGTCCTCCTGCCTGATCTTGTCGGTCGTGTAGTCCTCAGCCTCGAGCCCGAGGGAGAGTGCCTTGAGCCGCATATTGACGTCCTTGCTCACGAGGACCGTCTCCTCGCCGGGATGCTCGTCCATCAGCGTCAGCGCGGTGGAGATGATCCGGTGATCCTTGATGTCCTCTCCGAAGGCTGCCTGCACCTTGGGGTGGTGCTGTCCCTCGGTCAGGATGTAGACGCGCCCGCCGTCGGCATTGACCGCTATGCCGTTGGTGATGAAGTCGTGGAGCTTGCTCCCCTTCTCTTTCGTGTCCTTCTCCGTCTCCTCCTCGATCGCCTTGTCGACGATGCGGGTAAAGGCACGCGCATTGTAATTGATCTGCTCGTAGCCTTTCTTAAACTTATCCACCTCCTCGAGGACGGCGATGGGGATGTAGACGTTGTTTTCCTGGAAATTCTTCACGCACTGGTAGTCGTGGAGGATCACGTTGGTATCGAGTACAAAATTCTTCTTAGCCATGGTTGTACGGTTTAGTTAGTGTTTCCTTCGACACAAATGTAGCGAAAGAGATACAAATGTATCTTCGCCCACCGTGACTTAAGAGAAGAATTGCTCGAGGGCGGAGCGGGTGATGCCGACGGAGGAGAAGCCGCCATCGTGGTAGAGGTTCTGCATCGTCACCTTGCGTGTCAGGTCGGAGAAGAGCGCGACGCAGTAGTCCGCGCAGTCGTCCACATCGGCATTGCCGAGAGGCGACATCCGGTCTGCAAAGAGGCGCAGCTGCTCCATCCCCTCGATCCCCTCACCGGCAGTGGTCGCCGTGGGCGACTGGGAGATCGTATTGATACGCACGTGGCGCGCCTCGCCATAGATCATCCCGAAGCTCCGGGTGATCGACTCGAGCATCGCCTTGGCATCCGCCATGTCGCTGTAGTCGACAAAGGAGCGCTGCGCCGCGATATAGGTGAGCGCCACCACCGAGCCCCACTCGCTGATCGCATCGAGCCGCTTGGCGACCGAGAGCATCTTGTGGAAGGAGACGGCTGAGATGTCGAGGGTCTTCTCGTAATTCTTATAGCTGAGCTCCTCGTAGGGGATCCGCTTGCGGATGTTGGGACTCATGCCGATGGAGTGGAGCACAAAGTCGATCCTCCCGCCCAGCTGCTCCATCGCCTGCGTGAAGACCTGCTCCAGCTCCTCGATCGAAGTGGCGTCCGCCGGGATGACGATACTCCCGGTCTCCTCAGCCAGTCTGTTGAGTGTGCCGAAGCGTAGCGCAGCGGCGGTATTGGAGAGGGCAAGCGTGGCGCCCTCCTCATGGCAGCGCTCTGCCACCTTCCAGGCGATGGACTTCTCATTGAGCGCTCCAAATATGATCCCCCTCTTCCCCCTAAGCAATCCGTATGACATGATAATCTATGGCTTATGAAAAACGACTCAGCAAAGTTAAGTATAATGCGCTACACCCTACCGCCCCGAAGCCCGATGAGAGTCCTCATTTCTATTACCGGTAATAGGCGACACTATAGTCGGTATTAGTCGTCACTAATACCGGTAATAGTTTGGACCAATACCGATACTAATTCTCATCCCTGCCCACCTGCTTCACTCCCAGCTCATTACCCCTCCCTCCAGATCCTCGTTATGTCAACCCTAGGTTCAACTTCGAAGTGCAACACTAGAGGAAAAAGTTTGGCGAGAGTCCCCCGCCCCCATCCCCCCTTTGGGGGTGGAGGGGGACTCTCGCGTCGACCAGACT
>OBRP01000014.1_pt1 | contig 53269 bp, 45 predicted proteins | sample 1475681 | NCBI WGS metagenome assembly OBRP01 (sample SAMEA3360695, study PRJEB22359) | human gut metagenome | biome: ENVO:urban biome; feature: ENVO:human-associated habitat; material: ENVO:feces | place: Bangladesh | collected 2011
CTTTGACGGACTCGCCAATCTGGGTGAAATCCAGGTTTTGGAATGCCCATAGTATCGAGGTTGTCATTACTACTAGAACTAATATCCCTGGTAAATCAAGTCTGCGGGAGGAATCTTGGGTTTCCTTTGGTAATGCCCAAATCCCCAGTCCTACAACAACTATGGCAATGGGAACGTTAATATAGAAAATCCATTGCCAATTTTCTTGACCGGCAATATCGAGAATTAGGGAACCTGCAGAGGCGCCAAATACTGAGGCAACGCCGTAAACCATCCCTACCAGCCCTAGAGCCATACCGCGCTTGGGAGGAGGAACGATTGTGCCTACTGCCGCGGTGGCAACTGGTACCATGCCACCACCTCCGATAGCTTGAATAGCTCGTGAAGCCAGCAACAATCCTAGGGAAGAGAAATCTTGCGCTAGTCCGCATCCCAGGGAGCCAAGCCCAAATAACCCAATTGCCAGCACGTACACCGGTTTACGTCCAATAATGTCCGCGATTTTTCCGATAACCGGAATCGCGGCCGCGTAGGTGAGGGTGTAAATAGTAAATACCCAAACCCCGACCTTATCGTCAATGCCTAATCCGTTTTGAATAACGGTACGAGCCGGATTTACGATGCCCATATCGAGGGCTCCCATACCAATTCCCGCTAAGTAGAGGACGAGGACGAGTTTCCACCTTTTGGGGGCGGTAAAGTCGGTATTGGTTGGCTGGGAGGAGCTTTTTTCTGTTTTCTGTTCTACTTTTTCGGGTTTCGGGGTTTTTAGCTCGCTGCTCATAATAATCCTTGATGTTTAGTTTTGGTTTCTAAAGTTTTAGGACTCTTGATGTGGGGAAGTGTCTAGAGAATCTAAGAATTGACCTAGCATTTCGCTAAATGTAGCCAGTTCGTTTTCGCTGCGGTCGGCAAATAATCCCTTTAGTCCTGCCTCCATGGGGGCGGTAAAATCGTGACCGATTTTCCCGCCTTTTTCCGAGATGCGCAGTATAGTTTTACGGCGGTCGCTATCGCTGGTTTCGCGATTTACGTATCCAGAATCGACTAGCCGATCAGTCAAATAGCTGACTGCCGCTCGGGTAATTTGTAGCTTTTTCGCTAGTTGCGAGGGGGATAGGGGTTGTTCGGATAGTTCTGCTTGCCAGATTTGCAAGAGAGCTTCTCCATCTTTTCCGTGCAGCCCTACTTTTGATGAATACCGATTGGTTAGGTCATTTGCTGTGAAAATCAGGCGATGTAACTGGTAGAGGAGTTTCTCTAGGTGTTGTTTGCGTTTGATTTCCGGCTTAGCTTCTTCAGTCATGTAGTTAAGTATATTAACGGTTAAGAAACTTAATCAAATTGTTTTGTGGTTCGCCCTGTGAATATGCCCGTTTCGCCCTCCCGGTGCATTATCGCCCTCCCGATTGGGAGAATTTCCGGTTATTTGGGGAGTCTGTGTCCAGTTGGGAGGGTGTTTTTGTCTTGGAAGGTGCAACAGTTGATTACTGTCGATGCTGGCAGAATACAGGAGCTGGCAGGCATCGGGTGAATACTTGCAGGAGTAGATTTTATCCGAGTGGGTGCGGTGGGCATAAGAATTCGGGAAACGCCGATACGTTTTCCGAATTCTTGGGCAGGAGGAAAAATCTACCCCTGCGAGCAGGGGGGCTACCAACACTCACGGACTATTACCGAACCGCGCTAACCAGCGGGAAGGGGCTGCGGGGGGCAGGATGCCGCCACCGAAGCCATTGCGCGCTTTTCTGCCGGGGTGACCCATAAATGCCACTTATTTTTTACCGCCACCTGTAAAGCAACATATTGGCATTGAAACCCTTTATTTGGGGGCAGCCAACTGGCAGCGTCCTTATCTTTCTTATCTTGATTTGCCGTTCCATCGACCGCCAGCAGATTTAAGGGGTCATTGGCGAAACGTTCACGAGTCTTTGTATCCCACTTACTAGCTCCGGTTTTCCAGGCATTAGAAAGCGCAACTACGTGGTCAATCTGAATCTTTGATGAAGTCTCGACACCTTTATGGAACTGCTGATATTTACCGGTATAAGGCTCAGTGAAAGTCCCAGACAGTACCGTGCAATCATGCGTACCTGCTTTAGTCTTTACTGCTGAAAGGTCACGCCGTAAAATATCATTTCGCGTGTCGCAGCCATTGTGGTCAATGTCTGCCCAGCGGATACCAAATTCGGAACGGTCATAAGCGCTGGCACTTTTCCATTGAGCTTCCGGTAACTTAGAGATTGCTTTCACTAAATCAGTCTGCACCGATTCAGCCAAAATCTGATCTGCGCTTTTTCCCCAATCTGGTAGCTGAACCTTAGGGGCTCCCCTATGGGAAAGACCAGCTAAATCTGGTCCCAGTCCGGGAACGAAAGCCCAGATTAACAAGGCAATTGTAAAAAACGCGACTATCCGGCTTCCCCAGGAAGATTTTTTCCATAACCGTTCATATTGGTTTTGCTTACGATACCCCATGCTTCTATTGTGCTTTTTAGGCGATTCGATTTGCTTTAACCTTACCGCGCTGAGGGATATTCGGATTTATTGGCGGCGGTGCAAAATAGAATCATGTTCACGCTTTCTCAGGCAGGCGCCCTCGCCCCCGGACTTCCAGCAGCGAAGATTTTGCCAAGACTCAAAGACGCCCTCGAAACTGTAGGGAAAACGGTTGTTAGTGCCGAGCCAGGGTCGGGGAAAACTACTTTGGTTCCTCCTTTTTGCTGGGCTCTAGAGGATATGCGGGCAAGTGAGGGTGGCATGGCAGCGGGGGTAGTGGTCACCGAGCCACGTCGGATTGCTTGCCGGGCAGCTGCCAGTTACTTGCAGTCATTACTGCCTAGGCAGAAGCAAAACCTGGCGGCGAAAGTCGCATTTTCAGTCCGGGGAGAAACTACTCGCGGGCAGGATACTCGCCTGGATTTTGTTACTGCCGGACTGTTGTTGCGCCGGCTGCTGGCAGATCCGGAAGTTTCTGGTATTGGCACGGTAATCATCGATGAAGTACACGAACGCTCTTTAGAGACTGATGTGTTATTAGCTCTGCTCTGCGAAGTGCGGCAGCTGCGTCCGGAGCTGCGGATAGTGGTGATGTCGGCGACTTTAGATAGCGAGCTTTTCCGGAAGGTCTTAGGGGAAGATACCCCTGTTTTAGAGGCGGAGGGCAAACTTTTTCCCCTGCAACAAGTATCCGCGCCTCCACCACTACGGGTACCGCGAATCAGTGAGCGGGGAACCTCCTGGCAGTTTCGGGATTACTTGGCCGATCTGGCGTTAAAACGTCGTATTCAAGGTGACACTTTAGTGTTTGCCCCGGCAATTGCAGATGTAGAGGCGATAGCTTCGGCGTTGCGTACCCGCGCAAATCACCCGGAAAGAATAATGACCCTGCACGGGCAGTTATCTCCTTGCCAGCAGGCAAAAGTGCTTTCTGAGGACGCCTCTGTTGCTAGCGAGGACGCTCTAGAGCCGGGAGAGGGACGGATTATTGTGACCACCTCAGTGGCTGAATCGGCGCTTACTGTTCCCGGGGTTCGCCAAGTGATTGACAGTGGTTTATCGCGAGTTCCAACCCGCCGTCTGCGTGGCAATTCCGGGGGACTAATCACACTTAGCTGCTCGCAAGCCACCGCCATTCAACGCGGAGGTCGCGCCGCGCGCTTGGGAATCGGTCGAGTAATTCGCGCCTATGACCAGCAAACTTATGCGCGCATGGAAGCCGATAGTCAGCCGGAAATCTTGCGCAGTGATTTGACGCAGACCTATTTGCAGCTGGCAGATTGGGGGCAAACCAATCTGGAAGTTCTGGCGCTGCCGACTACCCCTCCGCCTGCTGCCTGGCAGCAGGCGGAGAAGGATTTGCAGGCTCTCGGCGCTTTAGATGCAGATTGCCGGATTACTGCTTTTGGGCGCCAGCTGGTGCAAATTCCCGCTCACCCGCGGCTGGCACGTGCCCTGATTTTGGGGGCACGTCTGGTAGGTGAGCGCCGCGCCGCCCAAGTGGTCGCGGCTTTGCAGGCGGATTTACGCCGTTCAGATGGGGATTTATGGGCAGCTATTTGTCAGGCAGAACGACAAGGAGACAAGAACTACTGCAAAGAACGTTCCCGTTTTGAAAACCTAGCGCAGCGTTATCAAGATATTGATGCCGGTAAGCTGGTTAAAGAAATTTCGCTTCTAGATAGCGAGGGCAAGCGGGGAGGAAGTGGAGCGAATAACCGAGGCGAAAAACCGGTGCTTGCCTTGCCGGAAATCGCCGGGGAATTAAGCGTAGGGGTAGTAGTCGCCACAGCTTTTCCTGAACAGATAGGGCGCTTAACCAGTAAACAAGGGATCTATCAACTTTGTGGTGGAGGTGCTGCCGGTGTAAATAATGCAAATCCTCTATTCAATGAGGAATGGCTGGCAATTGCTGAAGTTGGACTCCGTAAAGGCAAAGATGATGTTATTCGTTTCGCCGCCCCCTTAACTGAACCGTTAGCTCTTGAACTAGGTAAACACCTTATGCGTGAAAGTCACGAGGAACAGTTCCAAAAAGGGAAAATAACGGCATGGAAGACTAAATACCTGGGTGAAATTCCCCTACACCGTGAGCCAGCTCAAATCCTTGAATCTGAGCACCTCCTCGCAAATGAGTATCAACGAAGCGGGTTAAGGTTTATCCCTTGGAGTCCAAAAGCCCGAAATCTGCGCGCACGTATGGCGTGGGCTGCCGAGTGCCTGTCAAATATGCCCCCGGTTTCCGATGGGGATTTACGTGACAATCCAAGTTTTTGGTTAAGTCTGGTAGATTATTTTTCCACTGGAAATACTGCGTTAAATGCGCCGGTAGCAACCTGGTTGGAGGCAGTATTGGACTATGAATCACGGCGTAACTTGGATAGGGAAGTCCCCCAAGATATTACTCTCCCCTCAGGTCGTACCGCCGCCATCATCTATCCAGATGAGGTAGCTAGCGGCCCGCCCCGAGTGCAAGCAAAACTACAAGAGTTCTTTGGCCTGCAATCCACGCCGAAAATCCTGGGCGGAAAGGTGAACCTGGCGATGGAGATGCTGTCGCCAGCAGGACGTCCGCTGGCTTTAGTCACCGACTTGGATCATTTCTGGGATGAAGTGTATCCACAGGTACGAGCAGAAATGCGTGGTAGATACCGCAAGCACCCTTGGCCGGAAGACCCCCGCGCCGCCCTCGCAACTGCCGCCACCAACCGTCAACTCCGTTCCCGTTAGCTAATGGGGTGTTGCGTGTTAGCTGGGGAAAGATTTTACCTCGCGCCCCGAAATCCGGAAAATGCTTTGGCATTTTCACGGATTTAATGCCTTAAGAATTACAGATTGTTAGATTTATTACCGGGTATCCGATTCTAGGGGATCTTGGTGGCTAGGGTGTCTACCCCTCGGCATAAATCTTTCCCCAGCTTCTAAACTCGCACGCCGTTCCCGTCATTAAGGGCGAGGATTACTTTTGTCTCCCGCCCAAAGAACTTGGGTAATACTTGAGGTATTACCCAAGTTCTTACGCCCGCCTAGCCTGATCGACAAAAAGTAATCCTCGCCCTTAGCGTTTTGCGGGAATACCAGCAAGTTCCAGCAGTAAATCAGGTGTATCCGCGCGGAGCTGTTGCGGGGTGGGGGCTAGGTTTTATCCGAGCAGGTGCGGTGGGCATAAGAATCCGGTAAATACCGCTGGTATTTACCGGATTCTTGGGCGGGAGGAAAAACCTAGCCCCCCACTTATTACGTGCTTTACGAGAGGGCAGCGCCTACTACCTCTTGAGCTTCAGAAATCACCTGATCTACGTGTTCATCGCCCTTAAAGGATTCCGCGTAAATCTTATAGATATCTTCAGTACCCGAGGGGCGAGCCGCGAACCAGGCATCTTTAGTGACTACTTTCAGCCCGCCGATTTCGGCGTCATTACCGGGGGCGCGCACCAGTTTGCCGGTGATATCCTCCCCAGCTAGTTTCAGGGCGGTGACGTCCTCGGAAGAAAGCTTCTTGAGCTTGGCTTTCTGCTCTGGGGTAGCCGCGGCCTCGAAACGCTTATAACTGGATGCTCCGAAACGTTCCACCTGCTGCTGATGTAGCTGCGAGGGAGAAGAACCAGTGACCGCCAGGATTTCCGAGGCGAGCAGCGCCAAAATAATGCCGTCTTTATCGGTAGTCCATACTGACCCGTCCTTGCGCAAGAACGAGGCGCCGGCCGATTCCTCGCCTCCGAAACCGATAGTTCCGGAGAGTAGTCCCGGTACGAAATACTTAAAGCCCACTGGTACTTCCACCAGTTTGCGCCCCATATGGGCTACTACCCGGTCAATTAGCGAGGAAGAAACTAAGGTTTTACCAACCCCGCAATCTGCGCCCCACTGCGGGCGGTGGGTGTACAGGTATTCAATCGCCACTGCCAGGTAATGGTTGGGATTCATCAATCCATCTGGGGTAACAATCCCGTGGCGATCCGAATCCGCGTCGTTACCGGTCGCAATATCGAAAGGCGTAATCCCGTCCTCGTCAGGAGCCATCTTTTGCCGCAGGGAAGCCATTGCGTTGGGCGAGGAGCAATCCATCCGGATCTTTCCATCCCAATCCAAGGTCATGAAGCTGAAAGCGGGATCTACATTGGGATTGACCACTGTCAGGTTCAGGTCGTGGCGTTCTGCAATCATGCCCCAATAGTCGACTGAAGCGCCCCCTAGGGGATCGGCGCCAATGCGCACTCCCGCAGAGCGAATCGCGTCCAAGTCAATTACACTGGGGAGTGCATCTACGTATTCTCGCAGGTAGTCATGGGGGTGTACGCAATCTGCTCGGGATAAATCTGACAAAGTAGAGCGGGGAACATTCCGCCAGCCATCTTCAAGAATCTGGTTAGCGCGGTCGGCAATCCATCCGGTAGCGTCTACATCGGCTGGCCCGCCGGTGGGGGGATTGTATTTGAAGCCGCCATCGCGGGGAGGATTGTGGGAAGGAGTGATAACGATCCCGTCTGCCACATCTGCACCCGAGGTTCGTACCTTGCCAGGGGCTCCATTGGCCTGCAAAATAGCCAAGGAAACCGCCGGGGTGGGTACATAGGAGTTCCGCGAATCAATCCGGACGTCCACTCCGTTAGCTACCAGCACCTCTAGGGCGCTGCGGTGAGCCGGTTCGGAGAGGGCGTGAGTGTCGCGTCCGATAAATAACGGTCCGTTAATTCCCTGGTTGCGGCGATACTCTACGATTGCCTGGGTGATAGCTACGATATGAGCTTCGTTAAATGCGTGGTCGAAGGCGCTGCCCCGGTGCCCCGAGGTGCCGAAACTTACCCGTTGGCTAGGCTCGCTAGGGTCTGGCTCTAGGTCATAGTAGGCGGCTAGGAGGTCATCGACATTGATTAAATCTTCTGGTTTGGCTTTTTGCCCGGCTCTTTCAAACATATAGTTAGTCTCTCACTTATTTGGGTTTCTGTCTGGATAAGTCCATAGGTTTCAATCAGGTAGCTGTTCTCTATTAAATTTGGAGTGTGCATCGATTCGATTGGGCTATTCGGCAAGCTATGCAGCTGGCAGCACTTGCCGGTGAGGGCGGGGATGTCCCGGTAGGTGCGCTGGTGCTCGCTCCTAGGAAAGGAAGGATGCAACCCCTTAATGCTTCCGACGGGGTTATCTTCGAGGACGAGGGCGCGCGAGGGGTAAAAGCTGCCCGACCTTCCTCGGGTAAAGCTCTAGGTGATAGCTCTTTCAATGTTCCAGAAGAATCCGAGTTAGAGGATTGGCAAATAATCGGACGCGGCTTTAACCAGCGGGAGGTTTCCCCGTTTGACCCTACTGCTCACGCCGAGATTGTGGCTTTGCGGCAGGCGGCAAGGAGACGCGGAAGCTGGCGTTTGTCAGATACTACTTTGGTAGTGAATTTGGAACCATGCACGATGTGTGCCGGAGCAATCGTGAATGCTCGGGTTTCGCGGGTAGTGTTCGGCGCTTGGGATGATAAGGCGGGTGCTGCTGGCTCTGTTCGGGATGTTTTGCGAGATAGCCGGCTGAATCACCGCGTAGAAGTTATTGGCGGGATTTTAGCGGACGAGTGCGGAGGGCAGTTAAAAGACTTTTTCGCTAGGCGGCGCTAGGGGTAACCCTAGGGTTCAGCCATTTACCGGCGCTTTAATGCAGAAGTTGCATCTAATTGTCTGTTCCTTTCACTGGGGACTTCTGTGCATCCTCTGCTCGTGTTTTCTGACTCTAGTTGGGGTGCGTTTAGATGCTTGCTTTTGGGAATCACCGGTTATTCCGACAAATAGGCAGATAACTTTCCGGCAAACAGGTGGATAACTCTCCGGCAAATAGGCAGATAACTTTCCGGCAAACAGGTGGATAGGCTATAGTAAAAATATGTCTGACTACTTAAAACGGGTAATTGACTATGAGATTGCCCAAGTGTTTCCCCAATTACCTGCACTGTGTATAGCAGGAGCTAAAGGAGTGGGGAAAACGGAGACCGCCCAGCGACTCGCCCGCACTACCTACCAGTTAGACCAAGTCGATACTCGCACTATCTTGCAAGCAGACCCGCGTATTTTCCTACAACAACCACCCCCAGTTCTCCTGGATGAATGGCAACTATTGCCAGAAACCTGGGACACCATTCGCCGCGCGGTTGATGCTGGTGCACGTCCCGAAAGTTTTCTGCTAACCGGTTCCGCCAGCCCCAAACCCGGGGTACAAACCCATTCGGGAGCGGGCAGAATCATAACTTTACGAATGCGACCTTTAACCCTTTCCGAACGAGGAATTACTACCCCCACCGTCAGTTTGCGTGACCTATTCGCCGGTGAGCAAGCGATAACCGGTAGCAGTGACTTAACTGCCTCTGATTACGCTGATGCCATCTGTCAAACCGGGCTGCCCGGATTTCAACAATTAACTGGGCGCGCTTTGCGTTTGGCGGTAGATTCCTATCTGCGTGACGTGATGGATAAAGATATCTTTACTCAAGGATATTTCACCCGCACTCCGCACACTTTGCGAGCTTGGTTGCGTTCTTATGCGCAGGCTACCGCGACTACCGCGTCCTATGTGCAGATATTAGAAGGTGCGACTGCTGGGGAGGGGGATAAACCCAGTTCCGAAACTACCCGCACCTATCGTGATTTCTTAACCAAACTGTGGATTTTGGAGCCTCTGGAAGCTTGGCAGCCTTTGGGTTCGGGGTGGAAACGCTTGACCAGCAGCCCTAAGCATCATCTAGTAGATCCTGGCTTTGCAGCTCGTCTCTTGGATTTAGAGTCTCAGGATTTACTGACTCCTGCCGGGGCTAATATGTACGGTGCGTTGTTTGAGTCTTTGGCTGTGCTATGCGTTAGGGTCTTTGCTCAAGCTCTAGAAGCTACGGTAGGGCATTTCCGTACCCGCGCAGGTGAGCATGAGGTCGATTTGGTTTTGCAAGGACGAGGAGGGGCAATAGTTGCCTTGGAAGTCAAAACCGCGAATCGGGTCACTGACCATGACGTTAAGCATTTACTCTGGTTGCGCGAACGTGTCGGCGAAAAAATGCGAGCTGCCGCTGTCTTGTATGGTGGAAAACAGGCTTATATGCGAAAAGACGGGATTGCGGTGATTCCTCTGGGGTGTTTGGGGCTTTGATGTTGATTTTGGGTAGGCAAACGATTTGAGGGCGAGGGATCGTTTTTGCTGATAGCTACTAGCTGCTGCGTTAGTTTTTGCCGGAGCTGGCGGAAAGGAAACTAATGATTCCTTTTGCTAAACCGGAAGCGTACTGTTGTTGCCCTTGAGGGTTGGATAATCTTTGAGCGTCTTGCGGGTTCCTCATTTCGCCAAGCTCCACCATTACTGCTGGTACTTTCGCAAAATTTAGGGTGGCGAGGTCGGAGCGGGGGACGGGATTTGCCCCAAAAATCGTGGAGGGGGTAAGCCCTGCGCCTCTAAGTCCTTCGGAAACTGCCCGTGCCAGCTTCCGGGACGGTGCGCCTTGCGCAGAGTTTAACGGAGGATTGGAAACCATTACGAAGAATCCGTGAGGGGCAGACGACTGGGAACCATTGGCGTGAATAGAGAGGAACGCATCGGCGTGTTTCTCGTTCGGGATTTGTCCGCGCCGATCGACACATACCTTATCTGCATGGTCATCTTTTTTGGTCAGATGAACTGTTGCCCCTTTTTCTTGCAGCTCAGTCTGCAAAATCAGGGCAACTTTCCAGTTGGCAATATGTTCAGGGTATCCGCTGTTAGTTGCGGTTCCGGAGGTATTGCAGGCTTTGCTCCCTCCGCGCCCATCAGGAACTTTTTTGGTTAAGTGTCGCCCAATCGAGTGACCGGGGTCTATTACGATAGTTTTTCCTGCCAGTATCTTTTTAGGTTCTGGACTGGGGGTCGAGGGCGAGGCGGAAGGGGAGACTGTAGTAGGGGAATCTTTCTGGGTAGCGCTAGGGGTGGAGCTGCTAGCGGTTGTGTTTTTTGTAGAGAAAGCGTGGTGGTCGGTTGCGGGACTGCAAGCGCTCAGGGTCAAAAGGCTGATTGCCATTACGGTGATGCCGAACCGGTATATCTTTTGGGGGAAGCAGGCGAAATTCTGGAACACGCTATAAGCCTAACTGGATTTTGAGGGCGCGCCCTAAAGTGGGGAGAGGGTTGCGCTAATCTGCACTGCGTCCTCTAAATCTAATCGCTAATCAAAGGGGCGCAGCGCCTAAACCTGGTGTTAGCGTTTTAAGATGGCCCTGAAAGTGTCCCTAAAGTGGCCAGGGGTAAGTAACCCGAGCGGTTGTGTCTGGGACCTAAGTCGAGTAAAGTAATCTTTGTAAGGACATTTCAATTAAGTGTTAGGGATGTCGAAAAACCGGCATGACCGGCGATAAAGTCAGCAATAATCAAAGGAGATACTGACAATGGTAAAACAGTTGCAGCACTGGATTAATGGCGAATACGCATCGGGAAAACCCGCCGGAGAAATAAAAATCGAAGATCCGGCATTAGGGGAAGTTATCGCCACCATTCCCTCCGCCTCTAGCGAAGATTTAGATGAAGCAGTAAAAATCGCGCAGAAAGCCCAAAAAGAATGGGCAAAAATATCTTTGGCTAAACGAGTAGACATAATGTTCAAGATGCGCCACCTGGTTTTGGAAAACCAGGACAAGATGGCAAGGCTCATCGTGCAGGAACACGGCAAGAATTACTCGGATGCAATCGGGGAAATCCAGCGCGGACGCGAAACCCTAGATTATGCCTGTGGAATTAACGCCAATATGAAGGGCGAACATTCCTATCAGATTTCTACCGGCGTTGATATCTTCACCGTGCGGCAACCGGTGGGAGTAGTAGCGGGTATCTGCCCGTTCAACTTCCCGGCAATGGTACCCATGTGGATGCACCCGCTAGCTATCGCAACCGGTAATGCGATTATCATCAAACCGGCTTCCGCTACCCCCTCGGCGGCGCTGTTCACCGGAGAGCTATACAAGCAGGCAGGACTGCCTGATGGTCTCTACCAGGTATTGACCGGGAACCGAGATTTAGTTACCTCGATTTTGGAGCATCCCGGAATCGACGCAATTTCCTTTGTTGGTTCTACCCCGGTTGCACATATTGTGCAGGACACTGGGGTTGCTCATGGCAAACGCGTTCAGGCGCTGGGCGGGGCAAACAACCACGCTATCGTAATGCCGGATGCAGATATTGATTTCGCCGCTAAGCATATTTCGGCGGCTGCATTCGGGGCGGCTGGCGAGCGTTGCATGGCGCTACCGGTGGTAGTTGCGGTTGGTAGCGCTGGGGAAAAACTAGCCGAGAAAGTTAAAGCTCACGCTGACCAGATTCGGGTAGATCAGGGCATGGTCGAGGGTTGCGAAATGGGGCCGGTGATTGACAAGAAAGCACAGGAGCGGATTGAAGGGCTCATTACTGATGCTGAGGAACGCGGTGCCACTATTGTGCGCGATGGCCGTGGATTCCGGCCTGAGGGCTACCCGAACGGTTACTTCGTCGGGCCGACCATTATCGATAACTGCCCCAAGGATGCCCCCGCCTATTATGAAGAAATCTTCGGGCCGGTGCTGGTAATTACCCGCGCTGAAACTTACGAGGAAGCAATCGAGATTGTTAACTCCTCTCCCTTCGGCAACGGCTCTGCTATCTTCACTAATGATGGTGGGGTAGCGCGCAAGTTTACCCTAGAGGTAGAGGCCGGAATGGTAGGAGTAAACGTCCCGATTCCCACCCCGGTTGCCTACTATTCCTTTGGCGGATGGAAAGAATCCCTGCTAGGTGACACCCATATTCACGGTCCGGAGGGCGTGAAGTTCTATACCAAGGCCAAGGCGATTACTACCCGTTGGCCGAGCGAGTCCGGACACTATGAAGCCACGATGAGCTTCCAACGCGAACAAGGCTAAGAGTATCCGGAACTAAAGGTTCAAGAACATTTGATGTAGGCGCGGGTCGCCAGTCAGTTCGGGGTGAAAAGTAACCCCAATCTGACTTCCGGCCCGCGCTCCTACAATTTTGTCGTCCACTCGTCCGAGTATTTCTACTCCGGAACCCACTTCGCTAATGCGGGGAGCGCGAATGAAAGTCATCGGTAGGTTATCCATACCCGCAAAGGGGGCTTCAGCCATAAATGACCCAAGCTGGCGACCATAGGCATTCCGTTCCACGCTCACGTCCAAAGTACCGAGTGCGGTGCGATCGACGCTGCGTTTGCCCATAATCCGCTTTGCCAACAGAATTAAGCCTGCACAAGTACCTAAAACTGGCATTCCGGCGGTAATCATTTCCCGTAGACGCTCCGCCATCCCCAGTTCAATCAGCAATTTAGATTGCACTGTAGACTCTCCGCCGGGCAGCACCAAGCGGTTAAACCCACTACGTAAATCTGCGGCTTCACGCAGCTCTACCACCTGTGCACCCAGTGCTTCCAGGCACTGTTCATGCTCGATAAATGCGCCTTGAACTGCTAGGACGCCAACTTTTTCCATATTGTATCGCTAACCGTTTCTGCTGGAGGCATTTACTTGCCGCGTTCTGCCATTAAAAGATCAATTTCGCTTTCATTAATCCCCACCATGGCTTCTCCCAGGTTTTCAGAAAGCTCAGCAATCAGTTTCGCGTCCTTAAAGTTGGTGACCGCCTTGACGATAGCGTTAGCGCGCTTAGACGGGTTGCCGGACTTGAAAATACCGGAGCCCACGAACACGCCCTCTGCGCCTAGCTGCATCATTAAAGCAGCGTCCGCAGGAGTAGCAACGCCACCAGCTGCGAAGTTTACTACCGGCAGGCGCGAGGAATCGTGTACTTCTTTAAGTAGAGATAAAGGAACCTCAAGCTGCTTGGCGGCTTCGAAAAGTTCGTCTTCGCGGAGGCTGGAAATCCGCCGAATCTCCGCGTTCATCGCGCGCATATGGCGTACCGCCTGTACAACGTCACCGGTTCCCGGCTCGCCCTTGGTGCGAATCATGGTCGCGCCCTCACCAATACGGCGTAGCGCTTCACCCAGGTTACGAGCCCCACACACGAAAGGTACTTTGAACTGGGATTTATCAATGTGGTAAACGTCATCGGCGGGGGAGAGCACTTCTGATTCATCGATATAGTCGATTTCGATAGCCTCTAGCAGTTGTGCTTCTACAAAATGCCCGATGCGACATTTCGCCATTACCGGGATAGAAACCGCCTCTTGGATTCCCTTAATCATTGCCGGGTCGCTCATCCGGGAAACGCCACCAGCAGCGCGAATATCTGCGGGAATACGCTCTAGTGCCATTACCGCTGCCGCCCCTGCGTCCTCGGCAATGCGAGCCTGCTCGGGGGTGGTGACGTCCATAATCACGCCGCCCTTTAGCATTTGCGCTAGTTGGCGGTTTAACATAACCCGCTCGTTGAGGTCGTTTGTTTCCTGGATGCTGGTCGTATCAGCAGTTTTCATTTCCCGTTCCTTCCTGATGTGTAAGCTTTTGGGGGTTTCAATCTTTTACCCTTAAAACCCGCTAGGCGTATATCTTTACCTTACAAATGAACACCGAAAAACGTTAGTTTACAAAAAAACTTGACTCAGTGGGGTTAGTGTTTTACTTTGAAGAATGTATCTGGGTGTAACCGTCCCTTGGGTGATGGGCAATACCGGACAGGGAAAGCGAGGACGCTTCATTAACCTTTTGCAAGGAGATTCCCATCTTGGTAGGCAGTCAATATACGGTGACGCGCGTTTTTAATAACAACGCGGTACTGGCTTATGTTGGCAATCAAGAAAACGAGATTATTTTATTAGGACGAGGAATAGGCTTCGGTAAAAAACCCGGCTCTAATCTTGACCCCAGTAGCGCCCAACAAACTTTCGTGGCTACTGGGAAAGACCGAGTAGCATTCCTGGAAATGCTGGAAAACGTAGAGACCCCTGTCCTAGAAATTATTTCGCAAGCTATTAATATGGGTATCGATTTATTAGGATCATTAGATCCCTCCATTTACCTGATGCTTACTGATCACCTGGTGTTTACGGTACAAAGGCTGCATCACGGCTCCCTGCCTCATTCCACTTTATTAGCTGAAATAGCAGCGGTTTATCCTGAAGAATTTAAAGCCGCCCAGGTGATAGTGAATTTTCTGAACTCTAATCTATGTATTAATTTGCCTCCCGATGAAGCCGCGCTTATAACTTTGCATTTGCAGGCGGCACGTACGGGAAGGAACGTAAAACGTCCTCTGGCGGAAGCAAATCAGCTCGCCAGCCTGGTAGACAAGGTAGCTTCCCAGTTAGGAGTGGAGGACGTACCTAATAATCTTCGCGCCGATCTCACCGGTCATTTGGCGCACCTGCAAAGACGGGTAGATGCCGGTAACTTCCGGGAAAATAAAATCGCGCTTATATTGCGTGGTCAGCTAGGCAACGAATGGAGCATGGCGAAATTATTGATCGGGAGACTTATCCAAAAACCATTAACATCGCAGGTTACAGGCGAAATTGCCTATCTGGCGATGTTTTTACATGGTTGGTGCGAAGATTTAAAAGCCGTATCGCAAGGCGCGAAGCGGTTATCCGACAAAAGGATGAATAATGAAAGATAGAGCAATGGCAGGGCTGCAACGCTTTGGTCGTGCCCTAATGGGTGCTGTGGCAGTAATGCCCGTAGCTGCAATCCTCATGGGTATCGGTTACTGGATTGACCCCACAGGTTGGGGTGCTAATAACGTAGCTGCCTACGTGTTGATTAAAGCCGGTGGAGCGGTACTGGACAACCTGGGGTGGTTGTTTGCTATCGCCCTAGCATTCGGTTTAGCAAAAGATAATAACGGTGCGTCTGCACTATCCGGTTTCTTGGGTTATGCCACGGTTAAACTGGTAGTTGGACAGGACGCTGTAGCCTCTTACAAGGGCGTAGATTTAACGAAGCTTGAGGGCGATGCTGCTCTGAATTGGGCTTCTCAAGGTTGGGCGGCAATCAATGACAAGAACGTCCTGATTGGTATCCTGGTAGGTCTACTAGCTGCTTGGGTTTACAACCATTTCCACAAGACCAAGTTGCCTGATTTCTTGGCATTCTTCTCGGGACGCCGTTTGGTTCCTATCCTTACTTCGCTATTCTCGATCGTATTAGCGGGGATTCTGTTCGTACTGTGGCCGCTACTGTACTCGGCTCTGTTCAACTTCGGTCAATGGATTCAAGGTATGGGGGCTATCGGTGCCGGTCTGTACGCCGTTGTAAACCGGTTGTTAATCCCCACTGGTCTACATCACGCTTTGAACTCTATTTTCTGGTTTGATGTTGTCGGGATTAATGACATCGGCAAGTTCCTAGGCGGCGGGGCAACTATTGCTGCTGCTGAAGCCGCAAAGACTGCCGCTGATTGTCCTGGTGTTTGGGATTCTGCCGCTAATACCTGTGAGGTTGTTGGGGTAGTTGGACGTTACCAGGCTGGTTTCTTCCCGATTATGATGTTCGGTCTGCCGGGCGCTGCTTTGGCTATCTACCTGCGTTCTGAAGATAAGAAGAAGAAGACTGTTGCCGCTCTGATGATGGCTGGCGCGCTAGCCTCCTTCTTTACCGGTGTAACCGAGCCTCTAGAGTTCTCCTTCATGTTCGTAGCTCCGGTTCTTTACCTGGTTCACGCCCTATTGACTGGTGTTTCGGTCGCGATTGCAGCGGCAATGCACTGGACTGCCGGTTTCGGTTTCTCTGCCGGTTTCGTAGATATGTTCCTATCGGCTCAAAACCCGGTGGCTAACAAGTGGTATATGTTGCTGGTAATGGGCGTAGTGTTCTTCGCTCTCTACTTCGTGATTTTCTATGCCTTGATTGGGGTAATGAATATGCATACTCCGGGACGGGAACTAGAAGATGACGAGCTAGATATGTCCGACCTAGAGGACGTTGATCCCTCTTCCCAAGCTGCAACCATTCTCAATGGTTTAGGTGGCGCAGAGAACATTGATACTTTGGATTATTGCACTACCCGTCTGCGGGTAAATGTAAAAGATCCGCTGAAGATTAACGAGAAAGTAATTAAAGCGGCCAAAGTGGCTGGGATTATTCGTCCTGGTCAAAAATCAATCCAAGTGGTGATTGGTCCTCAGGTTCAGTTCGTGTACGACGATATGGCAATGCTGCTAAAGTCCAGTTCAGCTGTGCTTATGGGTGAACAGGAGGAATAAAACAGTGTTTGGCTTCGGCAAAAAGAAACAGTCCGTATTGTCTCCGCTCAGCGGAAAGCTACAGGCAGTGACAGAGGTTCCCGACCCAGTGTTTGCGCAAAAAATGTTGGGTGAAGGGTTCGCTGTCCAGCCTGACGAGCAGGTTCAAGAAGTATTGGCTCCGATTTCTGGAAAACTAATTAAGTTATTCAAAACCGGACATGCTTTTGGAATAGTCGGGGACGAAAATGGGCTGGAAGTGCTGGTACATGTAGGAATCGACACGGTACAGCTGAAAGGTGAGGGTTTTGAACTACTCGCCTGTGAAGGCGATACCGTAAGTGCCGGACAACCGATTGTTCGAGTAGATGTTCCTAAAATAATCAGCCTAGAAAAAGATCCGATTACCCCTGTGGTGTTTACTAAAAAAGCTCAGGTGGAATCAGTCAGTTCCCCTAGTGGAGATGTAAAGGCTGGAGCTAAAGGTTGCACGGTGACGTTGAAATAAGTTCTATTCCACGCCACTGATTGTGATTAATAAGGGTGGGGGCATCAGGATAATCCTGATGCCCCCACCCTTATCTATTAGGTATTAGATTTAAAACCCAGGTAACACAGATTTATCTGCGTATTGTTTTTCAATGAATGATTTAACTTCTGCCGAATGTAAAAGAGCATCTAATTTCTTTACCGCTTCTGCTTTCTTGGAATCTTTTTTCCAAGCCAGAATATTTAAGGAAGGATTGTTCTCAGTGGCTTCCAAAATCAAAGCATCTGAGGGTTTCTTACCTCCACCGAGCGCAAAGTTACCGTTAATCACCGCGATATCCAGGTCGGCGAGGGAACGCACCAACTGCGGTCCTTCTACCTCGGAGAGTTCAAAGCCGCGGGGATTGTATTCTTTGGACTTCGCAATAACCGATACCAGCTGCTGCTTTTCATCCTGAGGTAATTTAATCAATCCCTTATCAGCCAGCAGCTTTAGGGCACGCGCCTGGTTAGTGGTGTCATTAATGATTCCGATTTTGGCGCCATCTTTAACATCCTTAATATCCTTGATTTTCTCGGAATAGATTCCTAGCGGCTCCAAATGGATTCCCTCGCCATGCTCGAACTGCCAGTTATTCTTAGCGGTTACCTCATCAAAGTAGGGAACCGTCTGGAAATAGTTAGCATCCAAATCCCCAGAGTTCAGGGCTTCATTCGGCTGAATGTAGTCGGTGTATTCTTTTACTTCCAACTGAATACCTTGCTTTTCCGCCAGGTTATCGGCCACGTAACGCAAAATCTGTGCGTGCGGAGAAGGGGAAGCACCCACGACCAGTTTATTGGCATCTTCAGCAGAATTACTGCCACAAGCGGCAAGACTCAAAGCTAAGCCAGCAGCTCCAGCTGCAGCCACAAATTTTTTCCAAGTTTTCATTTTAAATATCCTTATAAGTAGTTTTTAGGTAGTTTACAAAGTTTTCTTACCCGCCCTCACCAGCGTCTACGAAATGGACTACGGAGGGGGATTCCTGGATAGCAAGTGCCACTCCAGAAAAAATAACTTTTATCGAAAACCGCTAGATTTAGCGGTAATAGGTTCCCGACTGGGTTTCCCTTAACGGTGATCTACCAGCCGGCTAAGCATATCTCCTAGCCACTGTACGATGACCACGATTAACAAGATGTCGATGACCACGATTAGCATTACGTCACCCATAAACTGGTTGTAACCATAGTTTATAGCCAGGGCGCCGAGGCCGCCGGTACCCAAAGTACCGGCCATCGCGCCGTAGCCAATCAAAGAAATCAAAGTGACGGTAACTGATTGGATTAGAGCAGGTAGCGCCTCGCGCACCTGTACCCCCATCATGATCTGCCAATTGGAAGCCCCCGCCATTTTTGCGGCCTCCAATTTGCCGCTGTCCACTCCCTGGACATTGGATTCGACCAGGCGAGCAAAGAAAGGAGCTGCTGCCAGCGTTAAGGGCACTACCGCAGCTTTCCAGCCCAAAGTCGTGCCCACTAGCAGGCGAGTAAAGGGAATAATCGAAATCATCAAAATGATGAAAGGTAACGAGCGTCCCACATTCACAATGAATCCCAGCACTGCGTAGAGCACGCGCGCGACTTTAGACCCTGACAATAGCCCTGCGGGAGCAGTCGCCACCAACAGCAGACCAATAGGCAATCCCAGCAGAATCGAGAATAATCCCGCCCATAAAGACATATAAATGGTCTCTAAAGTGGCATCCAGTAGATTATTAGTAATCACCGGATTGGAAAACCAACGACCAGAGCTATCCGCGGCTAAGGGCATCATGGACACAACCTGTGAGGTAGTAGCGATAAGACTCATGCTCGCACCTCCGTATAGATGTGATGATTTTCCATTTCGCGGATAAAAGCGTCCAGTCTCGTGGATTCTACCCCTACAGCCAAGCGACCAACTTGAGTGGTGCCCACAGTTTCAAAAGTTCCGGCAACGATATCGCCCCGCAGCTCAGCAACCAAATCCATAACTTTCGAACCGGTAGGTACCCCTGGTGAAGAAGTAAACGCAATATCCACCACCGTGGCGGCTTTACCCTGTAAAGTTACTTCGCCCTCTACATTAGGGGGCGGAACCAGGTCTTTAGCTAGCCGCGAGGAGTGTGCTTTGACTACATCTGCTACCGACCCCGTCTGCACAATTTTCCCGCCCTCTAACAAGGTGACATGAGTGCAAATCTCCCGAACCACACTCATCTCGTGGGTAATAATCAGAACGGTAACGCCCAGACGGTCATGAACATCTTTAATCAAATGCAGAATCTGCTTGGTAGATTCCGTATCCAAAGCGCTGGTAGGTTCGTCGCACAGCAACACTTGGGGTTCGTCGGCAAGTGCCCGGGCGACCCCTATTCGTTGTTGCTGTCCCCCGGAAAGCTGAGAGGGGTAAGAGGAACCCCGATCATGCAACCCCACCAAATCCAGGAGCTTTTGCACCCGCTCGTGGCGTTCACCGCGTTTTTGTCCCGCCAAATATAGCGGATAGGCAATATTTCCGGCGGCTGTACGCGAATCTAGCAGGTTAGCTGCTTGAAACACAATTCCGATAGAGCGACGAGCCTGGCGTAGATGCTTTTCCGAAAGAGTAGAAAGGTTTTTACCGGCAACTAGAATCTCGCCGGAAGTTGGACGTTCCAGTGCGGTTAAACAGCGAATTAGAGTAGATTTTCCGGCTCCCGATTGGCCAACGATACCGTGGATTTCTCCCGCCCCGATTTTTAAGGAAATCCCATCAAGGGCGTGTAACTTGTCCTGCTTTTTGCGGGGATAAATCTTATAAACGTCCCGCAATTCAATCAGCGGTTTATCCGTTTTAACGCTAGTCATAAGTCCCTTTCCATCGGTCCTGGCATTAGCACCGTCTTACCGGTTGCTGCAGTGCGCGAGCCAGGTCTCTGCACTGCTCTTGATGGCTAATTTCAGACTAAAGCCCAAAAAAGGAAAACACCAATTTTTGAGACAGCTTGTAGTTGCTTTCACGTTTTGGCTAAAGTGTGGGTATGAGAACGACACCGGTAAATAAAATCCAGTGGTGGTGGCTCGCTTAGGCGGGTTGCTTTCTCATGCGCATATTGACCCGCCTCCTGGCGGGTATTTTTATGTCTAGGTGGCGGCGGTTAAAAAACAAAAAGATAGGAGTAATAATGACTGATAATCTCAAGGTAAAACCGGGTGGATTCCCCATTGATAACCAGATTCCCAGCCATTGGTACAATCTTGCCGCTGATTTTCCAGAGCCGATGCCTCCTTATCTGAATCCCCAGACCAAAGAAGCGATAACTGCTCAGGATTTGCAGCCCCTGTTTCCTCCGGGACTAATCGAACTGGAAATGAGTAAGGAACGCTATATAGAGATTCCGCAACGGATTCGCGAACTTTACACCAATTTTCGACCGGCTCCGCTTTACCGCGCCCATAACCTAGAGCGTGAATTAGGTACTAAATGCCGTATCTACTACAAATATGAGGGCAACTCACCTGCTGGTTCCCATAAACCTAACTCAGCTATCGCCCAAGCCTATTACAATGCCGTTGCGGGAATTAAGCGACTGACTACCGAAACCGGAGCTGGTCAGTGGGGCGCCTCCCTGGCTATGGCGTGCTCGATGTTGGGGATGCAATGTGAAGTGTGGCAGGTGCGTACTTCCTATGACCACAAGCCTTATCGGCGCTTACAAATGGAAGTTTATGGCGCAAAATGCCACGCCTCGCCCTCGGAGCTAACCGAGTCGGGACGTAAAATCCTCGCGGAGCATCCCGACACCACCGGTTCTTTGGGAATGGCAATTTCAGAAGCGGTGGAATCTGCGGTGTCCGACCCCCAGGCTCATTATGCTTTGGGCTCGGTGATGAACCAGGTTCTTATCCACCAGAGCGTTATCGGTCTAGAAGCACAAGAACAACTATCTAAAGCGGGAGAATCCGGGGCTGACCTGGTCTTTGGTTGTGCAGGTGGCGGTTCAAATCTAGGGGGTTTGGCGACCCCATTTATTGGTACCAACATTCGAGACAATGCCAAAACCCGGGTAGTTGCCTGTGAACCGGCAGCCTGTCCCTCGCTCACCAAGGGTGAATACCGTTACGACTATGGGGATGCGTCCGGATTGACCCCCTTGATGAAGATGTACACCTTGGGGCATGATTTCGTTCCCGATCCCATCCATGCCGGAGGTTTACGCTATCACGGGATGGCTCCGATGATTTCCCATGCCTACCATCTAGGACTCATGGAAGCTCGAGCATACCCGCAGGAAGAAACTTTTGCTGCCGGATTACAATTTGCCCGGGCAGAGGGTATTATTCCGGCTCCTGAATCCACTCACGCGATTGCGGGAGCTTTGGACTTTATCCGCTCCGGCGAAGCTAAGGACGGTCAGGTAGTGCTAATCGGAGTTTCCGGTAACGGAGTGCTAGATTTAGCCAGCTATCATCAGGTGCTTAAACAGTAAAAATAGGGGTATTCGCTTTATTGGGAAACCCGATTTCCGATGACCATGCGGGGGGTGCCTTTCCATAGCTGAGGATTAGTTATCCGGCGACCGTCAAATAATAATTTGATGCCGGGTAAGTCTTTTACGCTGATGGATTGGTACTCCGCATGGTCGGCTTGCACGATGGCGGCGGTGATTTCTTCCCCGAAGTGGTAGGGCTCCCAGCCGAAGCCCGCGAGTTCCTCGTCGCTGAACATGGGGTCATGTACCAGTACTTTTGCTCCTCGTTTGCGCAGGGCATCAACGGTAGCGAACACTCCGGAGAACGCGGTTTCTTTAACTGCCCCCCGGTAAGAAGCCCCCAGTACCGCCACTTTGAGGTCTTTCAAATCGCCCAGCACTTCCTCTACCCGGGATACTACGTATTCGGGCATTCCGGCGTTATAGGTACGCGCGGTGCGAACCACGGAAGCATCGGGGTCGGTAGACAGGTAAAGGCGCGGGTATACCGGAATGCAGTGTCCCCCCACCGCAATCCCAGGACGGTGAATGTGGGAATATGGTTGTGAGTTACACGCATCGATTACTTTTTGTACGTCAATACCGACTTTGTCTGCGTAGACCGCAAATTGGTTAGCGAGCCCGATATTTACGTCCCGGTAGGTGGTTTCTGCCAGTTTAGCCATCTCGGCGGCCTCGGCGTTACCCATATCCCAAACCCCGTTTTCACGCGGCAGGTCAGGGCGCTCGTCAAACTGGAGGACGCTTTCGTAAAACTTGATTGCCGCCTGGGTACCTGCCTCAGATAGCCCGCCTACCAGTTTGGGGTAGCGGCGCAAATCCTGGAATACTCGTCCGGTTAATACCCGCTCGGGGGAGAATACTAAATGAAAATCCTCGCCCTCTTTTAGCCTTGAAATCTCTTCAATCAGGGGCTTCCAACGATTACGAGTAGTACCCACCGGCAGGGTGGTTTCATAGGAAATTAAGGTTCCGGGGGTTAGGTGCTCTGCTAAGGAGCGAGTAGCCTCATCCATCCACCCGAAGTCTGGTTGCCAGGTTTCGTCATCAACAAACAGGGGAACTACCAAAACGATGGCATCTGCGTTAGGGATAGCTTCCGCGTAGTTGGTGGTGGCGCGGAGTTTGCCAGCCGGTACTAGCTCGGAAAGCTTTTCTTGCAGGTGGGCTTCTCCGGGGAAAGGTTCTTTACCTTGGTTAATAAGCTCAACGGTCTTTTCATTAACATCGACTCCAATCACGTCCTGTCCGCTAGAGGCAAACTGTACCGCTAGGGGTAAGCCGATTTTTCCCATTGCCACAACTGCTACGCGCATGAAAGCTCCAAAATAATAGCGATGAACTAAGTTTATTTATATTCTAAGCATGCTAACTGCACTTGTGTTCTTGCGTTAGGGTAAGAGGAAGAAAACTCACCATTGGAGGTTTTATGACCCGCATAGTTGATAGTGCAGATGTTTCCCCCGAAGCACAGATTGGGGAAGGCTCTAGCGTTTGGCATTTGGCTCAGGTGCGCGAATACGCCCAGCTGGGTAAGAACTGTATTATCGGGCGCGGCGCTTATATTGGCGAGGGCGTGCACATGGGTGATAACTGCAAAGTGCAAAACTATGCCCTAGTTTATGAACCGGCTTCTCTAGAGGATGGGGTATTTATCGGGCCTGCGGTAGTGCTGACCAATGATCATTTTCCCCGGGCGATTAACGAGGACGGATCAATTAAGTCTGCCTCCGATTGGGAACAGGTGGGGGTCACTATTAAGAGGGGAGCGGCGATTGGTGCGCGCTCGGTTTGCGTGGCGCCGGTAACTATCGGACGCTGGGCGCTGGTAGCGGCCGGTTCAGTAGTCACCAAAGATGTTCCCGAATATGCCCTGGTAGCCGGGGTTCCGGCGCGCCGCATCGGCTGGGTGGGACCAGCAGGGGTGAAATTGCAGCCCGTTCCAGGCGAAGAGGGTGTATTTGAGTGTCCCCAGTCTGGCAAGCGTTTTCGCGAAGTTTGCGATAATAAGCTGCGAGAAATCTAGGCAAGGGAGTTTTGTTGGGTAAACGTCGTGGCTTTGTCAGAATAGTTTCAAGAATTTTTTTGCCTGAGGCGGCAGCTGCGTCTTTTCGTTTAGCGGGCGTAGCTCAGGCTCTACGCGACAAAGGCGTAGAAGTTGAGGTAGTGACCACTACCGCGCCCTCGGGAACAGCAGCCGATAATCAAGGTAGGGTACGGCGTTTCCCGGTACTGCGCGATAAAGAAGGTTACGTACGCGGGTATCTGCAATATCTGAGTTTTGATATACCGGCATTTTTTCGAGTCCTGTTCTCACCTCGTGCTGCCGTAACTTTAGTGGAGCCCCCTCCTACTACCGGGTTTTTTATGCGGATAGCCCAGAGGATTTTGGGCGTTCCCTATGTGTATTACTTGCCGGATTTGTGGGGAGCTGCCAGTGCGTCCTTCGCCCCCAAACTTGTGGTAACTGCGGTGAAAGCCTTAGAGACATTTGCGGTTCGGGGTGCGGCGGCAGTAATCGCGGTTAATGAAGAAATCGCTGAGACTGCGCGCGCAATGGGAGCAAAGTCTGTATATCTTATTCCCAACGGAATTGATACTGATACCTTTACCAGCAAAGTTAAGCCGTTATCTCGCGCTGAGAGAGATGATAGTGGATTGGCAGATGCGCCCTATTTTATTTACACCGGCACTGCTTCCGAATGGCAAGGTGCCAGCATCTTTATCTCTGCTCTGGCTCAGGTGATTGATAGCATTCCTCATCATCTAGTGTTTCTTGGCAAGGGCAGTGACTGGGATTTACTTAAAGAACAGGCCGAACAACCGGATTTGAAAGGACGCGTTCACGTCCTACAAACACTTCCTCCAGGTGAAACTGCGCGTTGGATAGCGGGCGCGGATGCTGGGCTGGTTTCTATAAAAACCGGTGTTGGATACGACCATGCTTACCCCACGAAAGTCCTGTCTACCTTGGCGTGTGGAACTCCGGTAATTTATGCGGGGCCCGGTCCGGCTAGGGTAGACATCGTTGATAATTCTTTAGGGTTTTGTGCGGATTATTCGGTTAGCAGTATCAGCAAGGTATTTAGCGATTTCGATGCGGGAAAAAGTACACTTGAGAACCGAGAGCAACGGCGACAATGGGTAGTTAATAACCGTTCCTTGAGAGCATCCTCTCGGGCGGTTGCTAAGGTTCTCGCCGGGAATCGTTAAAATCCTAATCGGTAATAGAGAAAAGTATTCATTAAAGACTACTGCTAGGAGAATTAGTGTTCCAGGTCTACCTGCTGCAAGTAACTTGTTCCTTACTGATTCTTTATATTCCCGGTCTGACCCTGGCGCGGATTTCACGGATAAAAGGGGTTGCAGCCTGGGCGTTCGCCCCACTGATTAGCTTATCTATTTGTGCATTAGGCGCAGTATTAGCTGATTTAGTGGGAATCCGGTGGGGGATTGCTAGTTTTGCGTTAATGACCGCTCTAAGTTTCGTTCCAGCGTATCTCCTGTCGCGAAAATGCCAGCCGGTACACGTGAGTGCTCCACCGCGGTGGCTTCTTTCTACCGGGGTTGTAGCTTGTCTCTTACAAATCATTCCGTTCTATTTTGCAACTTCTGTTCGGAGCCCGATTCAGCAGATTGATTCGACTTTCCATATGAATCTGGTTTGGAACATCCTAAACTCTGGAAATGGTTCAACCTTCGGTGGGGCAACCCGAATGTATGGTTTAGAGACCACTAAAACTATTTATCCGAGTGGTTGGCATGATTTTGTGTCTCTATTTACCACGAAAGAAACCATTGTTAGCGGCGTGAACAGTATGCACTTCGTAGTGGGGGTGCTTTGGGTTCTAGGGTTATCTCTGCTTGCATACGGACTATTCCCTAAACGTCCAGATATAGTGTTGGCTACCCAGATTTGCTCAAGTGTTGTGAGTGTCTATCCTACCTATCTACAAAGCGCTTACCCAGTTTTCCCGAACTCTCTGGCTGTTGCCTGCTTGCCGTCCCTAGGGGCTGCTTTTGTATTACTATTTCGGGTATCTTATCCCAGGATGCTGTATGACCGCGTGATTCGTATAGTATTTTTAAGCTCTTTAGTGTTGCCTCTGTGCCTAGTGCATCCGTCATTCCTGTTCAATGTCTGTATGCTGGGACTAGGTTCATCGCTATATATGCTTTGGAATTGGTTAAGAGCACTTTCCGTGAAGCAGCGAGCTAAAGCCTTAGTTGCTGTGGGAAGCGGCTTGGCGGCTCTGCTAGTAGTGGTAACTGTAACCATAATGTCTAACAGCTATATTTCAGATACCCTTCACCGGATGGCAACCGCCTACGAGACCACTCCTAATGTCTCCCTATCAGCTTTTATCAAAATCTTATCTTTGGCTTCTGCTGATCCTATTCCGGTTTCTTCCCTGGTAGGAACGAGTCGGCATTTATTGGCGTTTCTATGTTTGTTCGTAACCCTTATGGGAATGGTATTCGTTCGCCATTTCGGAAAATCTGCGATAGTTGTCACCTGCGCCTGGGGGGCAATGGCACTGGTGGTGCTATCTACCATGTGGCGCATATTCCCCCTTACGATTCTGGGGGGTATATGGTATATGAGTCCCTATCGCGCCTTGAGCGCTTTAGCTGTTCCCCACGTCATAATCATGGCTTTGGGAGTTTCTGCCTGTTTGTCGGTGCTTCCGCAAATAGTTAGCAAATATCTGAAAATATCCGCGAAAAAGCTTAATCCACTTCTCTATGGGATTAGCGCTCTAGCTCTGGTGAGCACTATTCCCCTGGGAGTGATAGCTAAGACCTCTTATTATCGGATGGTTTATAACCCTGACTCCACTTTTTCTACCATCGTTGCCAGGTCTGGCGAAATAGCTATGCTCTACCGGCTGCGTGAAGAAAATTTAGATAAAGGCTTGATACTGGGGGATCCGATGAATGGCTCCGCTTTAGCGCAAGCTGTCAGTGGTAGGGAAGTGGTTTTGCCTCAGTTGTATTACCGTCCTTCAAACAAAGCCGAAAACTATCTAAAAAATAGGTTTTCTGATATTGGGCGTGACCAGGAAGTTTGTGCTGTTCTAAAGAAACATCATATTGCCTATTTCTATTACGATTCCGACCTTTCAAATATGGCAAAAAATTCGGAAAAGCACTCTCCCGGATTCTATCGAAATATCAATTGGTCGGCTTTGCGGAAAATTGATTCCGGGGGAACCGCTGCCCTCTATGAGATTACTGCCTGTAACTAGGAACTGAGATGTTACCTAGTCTGGAAACAGAGACAGAACATTACAAAAGTGAGTGGTACATAGACAGTAATCGCTGACATGAAGAGTCAAGACTTCTTTCATTAAGTACAAACTCCCGAGCCTTTTTCCCCATTTCTATTTGGGATGCGCGATCTAAAGAAAGGAACTTTTGCATTTGGCGCGCTAAAGACTCTGGATTTTCGCGTTCGGCAGTAAAACCGGTTACGTCTTCACTTAACATTTCTACTGCCCCACCCGAGCGATTAAGTACTACTGGGGTTCCGCAGGCTTGAGCCTCTAAAGTTACCAGACCTGCTGCTTCTTCTCGTCCTTGATGTTGCTGCGTGGCCAGTACAAACAGGTCGCTTTTTTGCATCATATCTCTTACCTGTTCGCGATTCATTGCCCCCAGATAGCAGATATGAGAGTACTGTTGTTGAGCCTGTAATACCTCTGGTTTTAATGGTCCGTCTCCGACCAACAGCAACCTATGGGGAATGGTTCTCTTTAATATATTTGAGGCTTTAATTAAAGTGGGAATTCCCTTGGCAAGGCTTAAAGCCCCCACGTGTAAAACTGTGGGAATTTCATTTTCAGAGGGCGTCGGCGGGGGAGTGAAGAAATCAGTGTCGATACCTTGGTAGTGAACTTCGATTTTACTGGCGGGTAATCCGCTCTCTATAGCTTTATCAGCTAGGTAACGACTTACCGGTAAGATTTTATTTGCTTCCCTGTTTACCGCAAGGTAGTTTTTTTGATGCCAGCGCCCCATTAGGGTGCGGGGCGGATGTAACTGCATAAACACATCTGCGCCATGCAAGGTTACCAGCAGGGGCGCGCCGTTTTTTTTCGCCGCCTTGATAGCTGGAATCGCCCAGGTAGCGAAGTGCTGATGAATAATCTCAGGATGGAAAGCAGTAATTTGTCTGCTCATTCGACCTAAGAATAAAGGTTCAATATACTCTCGCTTACGAAAAGAGATTACGCCCTCGCCTGGAACCGCCGAGATGAAGGGGGTTTTTATTGAATTATCGTTTTTTTCCAAAACCAGACCGAAGAGCGTAGAAACGTTAGTTTTCAGTTTTTCTGCGTGCTGAATCGCGAAATAGGTGGGGGGAACTCTTAGTATCCCGATGGTGTAGGCAACCCGCATTTTCTCTTCCTCGTTCCCGCCAGGTCTGGCACTAAGTTTTCTTACTTATCGGCCTGGTCAAAAATATCTAAATCTTGATGCCATCTGCCGTGAAGGAACTCTCTGGTCCAAATCCCCATGATTGGTCCTTCGAATAACAGACGAGAGACAAGTTCTAGCCGATTCATCTTCGGCAAATACTTTGTAAACCCAAGCGGATGATTCATGGTGAGATGAACTGAGCGCAGATGAGACACTAAAACGTCAAGGTGGCTCAGGTGGGCGAGTTTAATCGCCAGGGGACGGATAAAACCGGGTATCGGGAGTCGGGTAGCCCCATACAGCGGATTAGATTTACCAGTTCTAGCGTCATAGAGCGCATTTATCCAGCTTTTATAGAATTCTCGGCTTGCCGTTAGTTCCACCGCACCTGAGAACCAGCAGGTTGCAAACTCTCTGTCCAGCATCGGAAGCGCCCAGCGCAAACCGAGGTATTCATAAATCTTCATCGAATTATTAATGTATTTAGTTTGCCGTTCATGCAGATTAAATGCTTCTACCAGACGTTGAGTAGAGCGGGGAGTGCCATCAAAATCAAGATGATTAGCTAGAGTAAGCAAATCGTCCCGCATTTGGTTTTGAATAGATTGCGGGGGGCGACCATATCTTAAACTCATGTGATTACTGATGACCGCGTGAGTTATATCTTTAAAGGTGGTGTTGGTCTGCTCTAGTAGCTCCAGGTTGTGCATATTCCCCACCACAGTGTGACCGGGAAGTAATACATCACCAGGGGAGGCCTGCTCTTTATCTAGCAAAGTTTGCAAGGCAATAAAGTCCTGGATATGGGGCAGTGCATTTCCGGAGGATGCATAACGTAACAGTTCCGCTGTTTCTTTACGTTGCCAGTAGCTATGTACCCTTTGGGAGGATAGTTCCACAAATTCGAAAGGAATGCCCAGACGGGAAGCAACTTCCCGGGAGATCTTAGCCTCGGGTTGGCTCGCGGATTCCCCATAGCTAAATGCCAGCACATTGGTTACCCCCTGATTGACCAGCCAGGTAGCTAATAGGCGGGAATCTAAACCACCGGAGAGGGGTAACAGAATCCGGCTAGATTCAATGCTTGCCAGCATTCTATTCATCACTAAATCTAGGTTATTTTCTAGTTCTCTTCGGAAAGATAACTCATTGGTGATTACCGGTTCTATCGAGAAACTATTGTCGTCATAGAAAACTCTGGATACTTCTTTCCCGACAGAATCAAGATGTAGAATCGTCCCTGGTGATAAACAGGAAATTTCTGCGAAAAATGTTTCTTCTCCGGGGCAAAAGCCGGTATACCGCATATAGTTTGTTACTTTTCGGTTAGGACGAGCTCCGATTTTCTTTGCTAAGGTGAAGCAAGAATCGGAGATTGCCACGCCCTCCTTGGTACGAGTCCAATATAGCGGGAAAGAGCGGAGAGGATCGGTAGCCAAGATAGCCCCGTGCTTACCTATTTGCAGGGCAGCCCAGTTTTGTCGCATCTTGATACAGTTGTCAGGGTTAATACCACCTCTAAGGGGAGAGATGTCTATATCTAACAGGGATTTTACCTGTATGTTTTCTTGAGGGTCGGAATCTAACTGTGACCAGTTAGCACTCATTCCAACAGTTGTAACTGTGCCCACTGCATTCCTTTTCTTCGTTAGAGACCTAATCTGCTCCATGCTAGCACCTAGGGATTTTCCTTAAGGTGGTGTGGCAGAATACTACTATTGGTTAATCTAGCCTGTTGGAGAGTTATCTTTGGTAAAACGAATGATTTTTCATGCGCCCTATGAAATCCCAGAGACTGCAAATTCGGCTTCCCGTTTACGTCCGCGGATTATGCGGGAGACTTTTTCGCGTTTAGGGTACGAAGTCTTTGACTTAAGCGGCGATGTCGCCCGGCGGCGCAAACTAAAGAAGCAGCTACGACGGTCGCTGCAACGGGGAGTGAAATACGATTTTCTTTATTTTGAGAACTCTACGCAGCCAAACCTGTTTGCTGATTCTTTGAAAAAAGGGATCGCCCCTTTCCTTGATCACTCTATTCACCAGATTTGTAAAGCGCATGGTATCCCAGTCGGGGTGTTTTACCGGGATGTATATTGGAGATTCCGTAAAGATTTACAAACTTTGACAACTGTCTGGAATCGGGTAACCGACCTATTCCAACGGCTTGATTGGTTTATTTATCGGCGCAATAAAGTGCAACTGTTCTTGCCGTCAAAAGCGATGGGCGAATACCTAGATTTAAAGGGTTTCAAACCGGTTGCCGAGTTGCCTCCGGGGGCAGAACTAGTTGATTCTCCGCTGGTAGACCAGTGCAATGTCTTTTATGTCGGGGGAATAGGCTCCCACTATCGTTTACATAAAGTTTGTGAGGCAGTGCGGGGCTCTGATGCCCGTATGCGTCTGTGTGTACGTAACAAAGACTGGGAACAAGTAAAAGTCGAATATAATCTTCAGGACGCTGAAAATATAGAAATAGTTCATGCTGAAAAAGATCAATTGGACAGCCAATATGAATGGGCTGGTATCGGCTTATTGGCTTTGGAACCGGAAAAGTATAGAGCTTTTGCTGCCCCGTTTAAACTTTTTGAATATCTAGGCAGAGGAAAACCAGTTTTAGCTAGCGCTGGTACTTATGTAGCGCAGCTAGTAGCAAGAACTGGTGCTGGTTGGGTAGTTCCCTATGACAGAGAAGCGATTGGGAATCTTTTGAATCATTTAGCAGAAAATCCGTCCGAGATAGCTCAAAAGGCTACTACCGCTAGGGAAGTCGCAAAGTCTCAAACTTGGCAATCACGAGCGCAAGCCGTATCCGACACCCTTTCTCGTCTGAAATAGCTCTAACAGCGTTGATTCCCCGCGGCGACTTCCTGATAGCAGTGGCTATGGGTTTTGGCGAAAGCCTGCGGGGAGCAGGCGTCGCGTGCCTGCTCCCTGATTAGCGTCCGTAGCCTCAAACTAGGTTTCCCCAGATTTAAGTGATGCTGCATAGCGTTTTTGAGACTGGTAACATCCCCGACAGGAACCAGGGATCCATTGAGAGAGTTAATAGCGAAGTTTCCTGCCGGAGTGGTCGTAGAGATACAGGGGATTCCGCAGGCTTGTGCCTCTGAAAGAACTGTGCCCCCAGCCTCTCGGGTGGAAGCCAAAATAAAACAGTCCAGTTTAGACATCAGCTCTGGCGTATCGTCTCTGGGGATTTGTCCCAAAAATTTCACTCGTGTAGATATACCTAATTTTTCTGCTAACGCCTTTAGGTCACTGATTTCCTTGTAGCTACCTCCCGCGATTTTCAGCTCACATCCGGTAGCGCTTTCCAATTGCGAAAAGGCTTGAAGAATGTTTACGGGACACTTATTGCTATCCAGAGAAGAAACATGACCAAAGGTGAATTTTTCGGGAAATCCACAGTAAAGGTCTTGATAGAAAAAACTACTTGCAGCTGGCAGGCGGCAGGCAATAAACGGTTTCGAATCATAAAAGGTGGTGAGCGCACTTGCCATATCATCAGAAACCGTAAAACGAAATGCAGTTTTAGTTACCGCTTCCCTGATTGCTTTATAGCGAAAACCTTTGGGATTAATCCTCAGAGTCGAGGGGCGGTGCTCAGTTATCCCAAAAGGAACCTTCCAAATACGCGCTAGTTGTCGTGCTACTAGAATCGCCGGAAAAACAGAGTGCGCGTGGATAACATCTGGTATCCAGTTCTGCTTATCAAAGAATGCTGCTATTTTGTTAGCTGCCAGCCGTGCAATAGCGGTATCTCCGGGAACGATAGATCTGGGGATAGCGGGAACCGCAATCGAACAGCCATCGGGAATCGGAACTAATTTCAGGGCTTCCTGCTGCTCTACTTGTTTGATGGTAGCACTGGTCGTGACCGCCACCCTCACGTCCATATCGCAGTTGCGAAGCATATCAACCTGTTCCGCGAAGAAACTTCCATTCGCGGGATTATCGGCGGTTGGATACCAGGAGGGAATCCATAAAACACGCATTTTAATCTTAGCCTTGCCAGTTACTTAAAGTTTTGACCACGACCTCGGCTGCTTTGCCGTCTCCGTAAGGGGCTTGGTCGGTAGCTTTTGCCGGAGGGCGTTGGGCAGCTTTCACCAGGGTAGCTCCCGGTTCTACTAGCTGGTTCCACCCCAGTTCTACGGTCTCTACCCATTCAGTTTCCGGACGCACCGTGGTACACATGGTTCCTAAGAGGAACGCTTCCTTTTGTAGCCCCCCGGAATCGGTTACCACTCCCGCCGAATGCAGAGCGGAAGCTACCAGCTCCGGGTAAGCGAGAGGACGATGCTCCAAAAGATTTCCGCGGGAAAGCTGGATACCGTGCTCTTTGCACTTCGCCACCAGGCGGGGGTGTGCCAAGATAACTGTCGGCAAATCCAGGTCGGCAAGAGAATCAAGGATTTGCTCTAACCGATTTTTATCATCAGTGTTATCAGGGCGGTGTATAGTGGCGAGCCGATATGCGCCCTCAGAAAAACCAAATTCTTCCATAATCGGAGAAGGCTTGTCTTTTACCTGCTCTTTTACCTGTAAAACTACGTCGGTCATTACGTCACCGACTACTACGGTTCGCTTCGCTAGTCCTTCGTTACTAAGATGCTTCGCCGCCACCGCAGTAGGAGCCAGCAAAAGGTTGGCAGCATGATCGGTTAAAACCCGGTTGTGTTCCTCGGGCATTCGGCGATTAAAGGACCGCAGCCCTGCCTCTAAATGGGCGAGCGGTAGATGCAGCTTTACCGCTGCGACCGCGGCAGCCAAAGTAGAGTTAGTGTCGCCGTAAACTAAAACCCAATCTGGTTGATATTTCTGCAAGACCGGCTCAATGGCGATTAGCATTTTCCCGGTTTGTTCGCCGTGGTTGCCACTGCCTATCCCTAAATGCTCGTCTGGGTCAGGAATCCCTAAGTCACGGAAGAACACATCCGATAGCATCGGGTCATAATGCTGCCCGGTATGCACAATAATGTGCTCCGCTCCCTGCCTTTCTATCGCTTTTGCAATGGGGGCAAGTTTAACGAACTGGGGGCGAGCTCCAACGACAGACAGAATCTTCATAGGGTCATTCTATGTTTAACTGCCCTAGTAAAGAACCAGGTTTAGGTAGCGGGATTGCGCGTCAGTAACCCCAGGTCAAACTTTTTGGCTACCTTAAATGCCATCGCCAACATGAAGAGCAGCATCGCCGCCATGGTAAAACTCATGATAACAACGGTTGTAAGCATGGTGAGGGGCGAGAAGAACAGAATCGCTAAGGGAACCGCGCAATAAAATATCGCGAAAACCAGCATTCGTTCCTGGGTTTCGGTAACTATGAAAATATTGGAAATTGGGGAGGTAAGCACGGTTACCAGAATCCAGGGGGTGAGGGCGCGTGCATAATAACCCGCCTGATCCCACTGTGGGCCGAAGAGGAAAACAAAAAGCCAGGGAGCGAGGATAAACACCAGCGTAAACACCGGGATAGCGAAGACAGTTAATTTCTTGGTTACGTTCTTTACTAGGGGGAGCATTTCTCCCGGTTTTACTATCGCCATTCTTTGGTAAAACACCTGGGTCACCGAAGCAGTAATGAACCCCATCGGTACCTGTAATATTCCTTGCGCCTTGCTGAACTGTCCGAGAACCCCGGCTCCGGATAAACCGACTATGAGATTCATTCCGTTGTTGCGTAGGGCATCAACCATTACATTTGGGCCGTTGAGGAGTGGCATTTTACGGTAGCGAACCGCTAGCTCCCGCAGAGAAGGAAGGTCTTCAGTTTTGTCCAGACGTAAGTCTTTCCGGGTTTTCCACAGTAAAAGCATGAGGGCTAAAGCCTGTCCGCTAATCGTTCCCAGGAATAAACCGACCACGGAAGGGAAGAGGAAAAAGAATCCTAGTTGTAAAACAGCTACGCCTGTGGTTTGGATGACCCGGTTTTGCGCAATTAATTTGTATTCAGTTTTCCGGGTCAGCCAGTATTGTACGTTAGACAGTTCTGCAACCTCGTAGACTGAGATACCAGCAAAAAACAGGCAGATGGTTAGAGGACGAGATTGGTAGGTTTTCCCAACCCAGTCGGCGCCTGCAATACAAAATAGCGAAGTCAATATGGAAGTTATCAGAATGCATCTGCGCGCTAGGCGGCGAACTTGTTTCGCTACCGAATCTGATTTTGGTAAAACTATTGCCAGGTCATAGCGCAGGGAAGCAATGGTAGCGGCAAAAGCAGAGATTGAAGAAAAGATGGCGAAATGTCCAAAATCGCTAGGGGTGTACAGGCGCGCCAAAGGAATCGCTAATGCAATTCCAACTGCCTGGGCGATAGCAGTTCCTGTCACCAGGGTCAGGACATTGTTTAGGAACGTGCTGCGGCGTAGAAGAGCAAGGAGTTTTTCCCGAATGCTTTTTATTCGCACTACTTCCTCCCTGCTTCCTAGGTTCTCTGCTAAACGATACCTAAGGTGATAAAACCTAGGGTCTTAAAACCCGGATTAGCTAACGGTTGCTTCCTAATAGTTCCCTGATAATACTCCTCGCAACCTCCGCGTCTTTATCGAAACTTAAGTCCCTTGCGGCCGCATCTACGTTTTGTTTATAGACCGCAATGTTTTCGGAGGTTAAAGTGTTTAGAGATTCAACAATCTGTTCGACTGAGAAGCCGGAAGAAACTATTCCTAAATCGTACTGTTTAACAACATCAACCATTTCTACTGTGGGGCCGACTGCGACTGCTAATCTGGCTTGTACAAAGTCGAATAACTTGTTGGGTAGGGTCAGGCGAGCATTGGTGTTGAAGGGGGGAATCCAAAATACCCCGACGTCGTATTGATTGAGTGTTTTCGGTAGTTCTGCCGGTTTTACCGGATCGTGGAACACAATACGAGGTGACCCTTCAGCCAGGGATTTTAGTTCACGCAGGTATTTGCCACCATCATTTGCTGGAACCAAATACAAATCCAGGGTGAAGCGCTCTCCCGCAGCTACAACCGCTTTGATAGTGGTTTCTAAAGCCCGACCGGGAACTGCACCCCCGGAATGAACTAAGCGAATCTGTTCGCTGTTGGTTTTGCTTGGTTCTAAATCTTGCAGGGGACAGGAGTTTCGCATTATCAGGGGTTGGACACCAAAAGTTTCCTGATACAAATGCGCAATCCTGCCGGCAACCGTAGTTTGAGCGCTGGTGCGAGGAAGATATTTTTTGCAGATATAGCGAATATAGGGGGCAACTAAAATCCGCCAAGAGGCGATATGGGTTCGCTCTTCCGGCGCCCATTCATGCAGATCCGCCCACACCGGGGTAGAGGCACCAGCGGCATAGAAAGCCACTGGCAATGCTCTAGCATCATTAGAGATTACCAGGTCGAATTGGCGACCACGCAGCAACTCACGGGCACGCTTTAAGGCAGGTGCAGCGAACTCGCTTGCCTTATGTAAATGTAACGCTAGTTTCAGCACTCCCGGAACGGTTTGTGGCAGCGAGGGCAGTTCGCTAGGAACTTGCAGGTGCTCATCACTGCCCACTGGCTGCTTGCCATACCCCAAAGTAGTTACGTGTCCGAAGTCTTTCACCACGCTGAGCTGTCGCAACAGCCGAGCATCGCGCTGAATATCCGAAAACGAAATAACCAGTATCTTGGCAGTCGAACGCATATAGGCATCATACCCAAGTCATCTAGAGGGCAGAGACTGGTCAGCGTTGTTTAGCAGATTTAAGAATTTCCTCTGTTACTTTCAGGGCTTGCAGTGCCTCGGACATGGAGACGTGTTCGCTGCCTTTTCCTAAAATAGCGTCCCGGAAATGTTCGTGCTCTACCCGCAGTGGCTCTCGCTTGGGAATCTCGTAGCGGGTCACTTCGCCCTCGGAAACCCCGCGGAAGTTAGCTACCTGAGTCCATTCCACCGGTATGGAGCCGTTACGGTAAAACGTAAGGTCAGCCATGAGGGTATCAGCGACCAGTGCGCCCTTTTCGCCAATCACAATGGTTTTGCGATCTTTGAAGGGGCATAGCCAGTTCACCAGGTTGTTTACCAGCACCCCGTTTTCCAGTTTGCCGACCACATTGACCATGTCCTCATTTTCGCGACCTGACCGGTAAGCGGTCACCGCCGAAACCGATGCATAGTTAGAACCCGCAACCCATGCAGTTAAATCCACATCGTGGGTAGCTAAATCCTTGACTACCCCCACATCTGAAATCCGTGCCGGGAAGGGAGATTGGCGGCGGGTTGAAATCTGGTAAACCTCGCCCAACTGTCCCGCAGAAATGCGTTTCTTCATTTCCAGGAGGGCGGGGTTGCAGCGCTCCACATACCCCACGGCTCCTACCAAGGAAGCATCCGCGAATGCTTTCACAATCCGTTCCCCGGATTCTGCATCGGTAGAAAGTGGTTTCTCTACCAGGGTATGTACCCCAGCCTTGGCTAGTTTTAGCGCAGTTTCCTCATGGAAAACGGTCGGAACTGCCACTACACAAGCATCTAGCCCTTGCGCGATTAAGGCATCAATATCGGGGAGGAGATTCATGCCCTCGGCAACCCCGAACTTATCGCCAGCCGGATCTGCCATCGCTACCAGATCAACGCCGGGCAGCTCGCGGATATTACGTACATGGTGCCGGCCCATCGAGCCGATACCAATAATTCCGTAACGCAGGTTTGCCATGTTTTATGCACCCGCCTTGGCTAGCTTGTTTACCGCTTCCACAATCCGCTCCAAATCGCCTTGCGAAAGGGAGGGGTGAACCGGTAGCGACAGGCATTCTTTCGCGGCTTTTTCAGTATGGGGCAGTTCCAGTCCCGGTGCATAGGGCGCGAGGGAGGGCAGGCGATGGTTAGGAATCGGGTAGTACACGCCGGAACCAACCTGGTATTCATCTGTCAAGGCAGCAGCAAAACCATCGCGATCCTCGCTGACCCGGATAGTGTACTGGTGGTAAACGTGCTCAGCCTCCGGAGCTACCGGGGGAATCGTGACCCCCTGCAGATTCTCGTTTAAGAACTTCGCGTTGGCGCGGCGTTTATCCATCCAGCCGGCAACCTGGGACAACTGCGCCAAGCCGATAGCGGCGTTAATATCGGTCATCCGGTTGTTCAGACCCACCAGTTCGTTCGCATAGCGCTTTTCCATGCCCTGGTTACGAATCATCCGGGCTTCACGTGCCAGTTCGCTGTCCCCGGTGGTAATCGCCCCGCCCTCGCCGGCAGTCATATTCTTGGTGGGGTAGAAGCTGAAAGCCCCGAAAGCCCCGAAAGTACCCACCTGCTGACCGTTCCAGGTAGCACCGTGAGCTTGGCAGGCGTCCTCGAAAACTAACAGGTCGTGGCGCTTAGCAATATCCATGATGGCGGTCATATTTGCGGGGTGTCCGTAAAGGTGAACCGGCAAGATAGCGCGAGTCTTCGGGGTGATGGAAGCTTCAATCGATTCCGGATCCAGACAGAAATAATCGTCCTCGATATCGGCAAAAACCGGGGTGGCGCCAATAATCGCTACCGAGTTACCGGTTGCCGCGAAAGTAAAGGAGGGAACGATTACCTCATCGCCAGGTTTAATCCCGGCAGCCAGCTGACCCACGTGCAAAGCGGAAGTGCCCGAATTAACCATTACTGACTGCTGACCAGTTCCGTTAGCCATTTGAGCAGTGAACTTTTCTTCAAACTCTGCTACTCGCGGACCTTGCGCCACCATGCCGGATTTTAGAACCGCGTCCACCGCGGCGCGTTCCTTATCGCCAATAATGGGTTTAGCGGCGGGAATAAAACTAGCGCTCATAAATAAAGTAACCTTCTTTTTCTGGTGGGAGCAGATAGCTCCTAGAGTCTAACGATTCTTGGGTCTCGTCCCTATGTCACCACTATTATAAGTGTCAGAGCGCTTTACATCTATAAGAAAACTCCTGCATGATTGGTATCCTGTAAGTCGTTAATTAATCCTCAGGGGAAAGAGGGAAACGTAGGGGTATGACAGCTAGAGATGACACCTGGGTGATTATCCCCATATATAACGAAGAACAAGTGATAGGTGAAGTGCTGTCTGAACTTCTGCCAGTTTTTCCCCACGTGGTCTGCGTAGATGATGGTTCTCGGGATAAATCATTCGCGGTCGCGAAGGCTGCCGGTGCCACCGTTATTCGCCATCCCGTGAACCTGGGACAAGGCGCGGGACTGCAAACGGGGATTGAATACGTACGTTCTTTTACCCCGGCGAAATACCTAGTCACCTTTGATGCTGACGGGCAACACCGGGTTGAGGACGCCCTCGCCATGGTGGAGCAAGCCGAAAAAGGGGGCTTGGCAATAGTTTTCGGGTCGCGGTTTTTGTCTTCTAAAACTCAGGTAGGCTGGTTGAAGCGGTTGGTGTTAAAAACCGCAGCGCGGGTGACTGCCAACCGTACCGGTATGCAGCTGACTGATGCCCATAACGGTTTGCGGGTTTTGCGCCGGGATGCCTTTGAGCAATTGAACCTGCTACAGAACCGGATGGCGCACGCCTCTGAGATTGTGGCACAACTGGCGAGGACCGGACTACCTTGGGCGGAACGCAGTGTGCTGATTCGCTACACGGAGTATTCCAAATCCAAGGGGCAATCTCTGCTTAACTCCATAAATATCCTTACCGAATTGCTCGTTAAATAGGGGTTGAAGATGCTAATAAAAATCCTGCTGATTGTTTTGGTGCTGGCAATTTCCCTCTATATGTTCAAAGCCAACCTGGGGGCAAAACAGACCGCCTGGCGCCGCCTGGGGATATTAGGTTTTGCAGTTGCGGCGGTGATTGCGGTTATTTTCCCGGAAATTACCACGAAAATTGCCCGATTCTTAGGGGTAGGGCGCGGTGCGGATCTTTTGCTGTATTTACTGGTAGTGCTGGTGCTTTACAATATGTTGGTGCAGGCTAAGCAGCGTAACGCAGCCGAGCGTCGCTTGACGAAAGTGGCGCGCGAAGTGGCGATTAATCAAGCAATTATTGGCAGAAACGAACCTAGCGGTCTTAGCGGAAACTCTCGCGAGAAGCTTCTAAATGAAAACCAGCCAGCTTGTTCGCGCGATGTGGGCACGAACGATTAAAGCTAATCAAATGCCCTTTCGGTTAGCTTCGGCAGGAAAAATTTGCTGGGGCGGGACGGAGCAGGGCAGGGTAGTTAGTTTTCGTGATCGCGGTACTGCTTTAAATCTTCCTCAGTCCCCGCAAGTTTCTTTTTCTTATGCTGTTTGGCAACCTCGCCCGCAAAATCTGGAACATACTTGGATACTGCTACTGAGGGGCGCACGTATCCACTGGAGTTAGGACGTGGGGGGAGTTTTATCGGCTCCGCCTCGCTTTGAATCTCCGTGTAGGGGATAGAGCTGAGGAAATGATGAATCATATTCAACCGCGCCTGCTTCTTCGAGTCAGACAGTACGTGATGCCAAGGCGCGACGGAAGTATCCGTATGCACCATCATGTCGTCTTTAGCGCGAGAATAATCCTCCCAGCGAGTGATGGATTCTAAATCCATGGGGGAGAGTTTCCATTGGCGCAAAGGGTCACCCAATCGGGACTCAAAACGTTTATATTGAACTTTATCTGAGACGCTGAACCAGTATTTTCGTAGGTATATTCCGTCCTCTACCAGCATTTGTTCAAAAATGGGGCATTGACGCATAAAAAGTTGCACCTGTTCGGGGCGGGCAAAGCCCATTACTTTTTCTACCCCGGCACGGTTGTACCAAGAACGGTCAAAGAGGACGATTTCACCGGCTGCGGGCAGGTGCTCGATATAACGCTGAAAATACCATTGAGTTTCTTGCCGCTCCGTCGGTTTGGGGAGGGCAACAATCCGGGCAACCCGCGGGGAAAGATATTCGGTCATGCGTTTAATGGTGCCGCCTTTACCGGCCGCATCGCGTCCCTCGAAAATAATGACAATCCGCGCTCCGGTAGCTTTCACCCAGGTCTGTAGTTTGCCGAGTTCTCCCTGTAAACGGTACAGCTCAGCCTCATAAACCTTATTTGGTATTTTTTGCACCTTGATTTCGTCGGCTTCGCTAATCCCATTTTCTGTCTGGCTCATCTATGTCTCCTGACTTCGCGATAATAAATAGGTTAGAACATAGGATGGTTTCGGCGGGGCAAAACGGGGTAGAGATTTCGTTATTTTGGGGAAGAAAATAGGCTAGGGCTTTCTTTGAGGTTCTTCAGGGATAGGGCGCGTTGGCTGTTAGTGAGCTGAGTTTTTTGTTGTAGAGGACGAAGTATTTGTCAAGGGGTGGGCGCGGGAAGAAAAAACGGGATATTTTGGGAGTATGGAATTCAAAGTTATTGACCATCCACTGGTAAAACATAAACTAACTATTTTGCGGGATAAAGATACTCCTTCGTCAGTGTTTCGGCAGCTAGTCGATGAACTGGTTACCCTGCTTGCCTATGAGGCGACTCGTCATGTGCGGGTTACTCCTAAGCAAATCGAAACCCCGATTCAATCCATGAAAGGCGAGGTTATCTCAACTCCTCGTCCGATTGTGATTCCGATTCTGCGTGCCGGGCTGGGGATGCTTTACGGAATGACCGCTCTGCTTCCTACCGCTGAGGTCGGTTTTTTGGGGATGAAACGTGACGAGGAGACTCTGGCAATCGAAACCTATGCGAATAGGTTGCCCCAAGATTTAACTGACCGGCAAGTTTTCTTGGTGGATCCGATGCTCGCTACCGGAGGGACTCTGGTGGCAGCAATTGAATATGCTCTAGAGCGTGGGGCGCGCGATGTGACCTGTATCTGTCTGGTGGCAGCTCCTGAGGGGGTTGAACGGGTTAAAGAAGCAGTTGGTGAGCGCGCTGAGGTAACCGTAGTGGTGGCGGCGCTCGATGAGGGGCTTACCTCGCAGGCTTATATTCGCCCTGGTTTGGGTGATGCCGGTGACCGTTTATACGGGATTGTAGATCAGTAGTAACGCGTGGAGCTGTATACGTGGTTGCGCGGCAGTGTGCTGTTGCCGCTGTTTGGCGTGGTTACGCGGTGGTGATTGTTATGCCACGGCGGCAACGCGAAGGGGCTCGCCGCGGGAGTGGTCACATTTTCGCGCCCAAAGTTTAGTTCTGGTGTCCATATCCGCTAAACTTTTGAGGGTCTGTTAATTGCTAATAGAGCTAATACAGTACCTGGTAGCGTGTCCGAGCGGCCGAAGGTGCAGCACTCGAAATGCTGTGTGGGGCAACCCACCGTGGGTTCAAATCCCACCGCTACCGCAAGGAAAAAATGCCCCAAGCGCTTGCGCTTGAGGGCATTTTTGACGCAGCGGTATGTAAAACTGCGTAGCGGTTTTACTAATACCGCAAGGTATTTCAGGTGGGGTTTTGGTGTTGGCGTTTCGTGTGCAAAGGCGATTGGCGCACGCGGATTATTTCGGTGCGGCGCGCCAGGCAGAAGGAGATAGAGATTTATGAGCAAAGCATTTGATACCGTGACTGCCGAGCAGATCGATAAAAAATTCGACGACGGTGAGGACGTCCTCGACTATTTTGACCTAGAAAACCCGCAGGTAAATGCCCCGCTGCGTTCAATTGAGCAGAAACGGGTAACGCTAACTATGCCCGAATGGATGATTCAGCGACTGGATAAGCAGGCAGTCGACCTGGCTATTTCTAGGAATGCAGTAATAAACACTTACCTGGCAGAAAGGCTAACGGAGCAAGCCGCCAGTTAGCCTCTACATGAGGATTTGCTCGCAGTCGGGCGCGATAGGGTGGAAAAGGCAGTAGCAGCTGCGGCCAAGATAGCGAATAGGTGGGGTGCGGTGGGAAGACGTAGGAAGCGAAGGGTCGGGACGCGACCGCCTGCGCGGGGCGGAATCGACCCAGTGGGGTTTGTTTCTACCGGTCAGGAAACTTTAGAACGGCAGTTGCAAACCCAACTAGAGCGCAAACTTTCGCTGTCTACCGCAGAGATTGCCGATTTTGTGGCGAAAGCGTTTGCGGCAGGTGACGTGGTTTCGTCCTTGGGGGTTCTCCTATCCCCGGACAATAAACTATTGGAGGGGCAATGCTACTACTTGCATCGAGCGGCTCCCGATGAGGGCACTGCCTTACCGAAGTTGCAGGTGCTTTGGGAGGGAGAGGAGGCGATTGTAGTAAATAAACCCGCCAGCCTGGCAAGTATTCCCCGCGGCTCCTGGGTTACCCGGTCAGTGGTGGTAGCTGCCCGCCGCCAATTCGGGAACGACGAAATAACCGCCGCGCACCGCCTAGATCGCCTCACTACCGGATGTTTATTACTTACCCTAGATTCGAAGTATCGGGCGCGTTACCAGCAGCTATTTGACCACCGGCAAGTAAAGAAAACCTACCTGGCGCGCAGCCGCGCCGGCAGGGGAGAAGGAGTGATTCCCCAGGTGGGAGAGAGTTTTGATTTCCAGCTCCCTATGTTTAAAGAAACCGGCTCGCTGGCAGTGTCGATAGGGACGCCCCCGATAGGTTCAAAAGTAGCGAGCTGTGAAAGCCGAACCCGCGCCCTCGTCCTCGGAAAATTCCCCCTCCCCGAAAAGACAGAAAAGCTGGGGGGAGAGGAAAACGCAAGCCCGGGCAACAAGAAATCTGCGCCCGAAGAAGAATTATTGTGGCAGTTAGAGCCAGAAACCGGGTTTACTCATCAACTGCGCGCCACCTTGGCGCATTTTGGGTATCCCCTCGTGGGCGACCCCCTCTATCCGGAAATTTTGCCCGCTTCTGCCCCAGAAAATGTTGAGCCCCAGCTGTGCTTGCATGCCCAAGAGCTACAATTTCCCGACCCAGAAAATCCTGGTATCACCGTAACTGTCACTGCTCCCGCCCCCACCTGGACAAAAGCTGCCTTAAGCTGACTTCGAATTGCTGAGATAGATAGGTGCACACCGCGCCTCAAGGTAAACACGCAAGAAAAATACGCAAGAATTGCGTATTAACTATTGATAAAACCCGCAAGAATTGCGTAAAATAGTTGCGTGTGATTAATTTTGGCGCGATAATCCAAGAGAGAGGGGATGAGGGTGACCCTGAAGGAACTCCGTAAGCAGAAGAAACTAACTCAGGTCGAATGCGCCTCCTACTTGGATGTTCCGATTCGCACCTACCAAAACTACGAGAACGAAGAAAAGAAGAGAAAATCTTTAAAGTACCGTTACATGATGGAAAAACTGGAAGGATACGGATACATTGATGAAGGACACGGGATCCTCACCATCTCAAAAATCGAGGAGATCTGTCGAAAAGTATTCGCCTCCTATGATGTTGAGTACTGCTATCTCTTTGGATCCTATGCCAAGCGAAAAGCCACCCCGGAAAGTGATGTGGATTTGTTGATATCCGCAAATATTTCCGGCATTAAATTTTATGATTTGGCAGAATCCTTGCGGGAAGCGCTCAATAAGAAAGTGGATCTATTAAAACTTGAACAGCTGAAAGATAATCCTGAGTTGGTGAACGAAATACTGAGGGACGGCATTAAAATCTATGGATAATCCCAAAACAAACCAGTACTACCTAAACAGGAGTATTCTCGACCTGGAGTTCGTTATCGCGCACACGGGAGGTTACTCCCAAACAGAGTTTGAGGATAACGAGTTACTTGTGGACTCAACCCTATTTCGGTTAATCCAGGTCTCTGAAAACTCGAACAAACTTTCCACAGTTTTTAAGCAGCAGCATCCATCTATCCCGTGGCGCGCTATGAAAGGTCTTCGCAACCGTATCGTGCATGAATATGGCAATGTTGATCTCTCGGTTGTCTATGAGACCGTGCGCGATGATATTCCGGAACTGTTACGCAACCTGAAGAGTCTGGCATGACGGATGGCGCGCTAACCCGTAAGCTATGAGTCATGCGAGAAAGGCTGCCGTTCCTATTTATTCAATGCCGTCCCGATGGTGATATTGCCCGCGACGAAAAGGAAACCATAGCGCAGGTAACCGGATTGACAGTCGGTGACAGTTTGCGCACCCATCTTTTACTTGCCGAGCCGGACCTTGACCCTGTTCACGACCTTGATATTAAAAACAACTATTCAGGGCTGATAATCTCAGGGTCGCCTTTTGGGGCTGAAATCCAGCGCGACCTTGCTAAACCTGAGCATTTACATCTTCATGCCCGCCTAAGCACGTTGGTGCGTTACCTGTTAGATAACGATTTTCCCACCTTAGGGTTATGTTATGGCTTGCAAATGCTGGCTTTAGCTAGCGGAACTGCGCTCACCGGTTTAACCGCCGAGGATTTGCAAGCCGTGGAAGTTACTTTAACCGCGGAGGGGCAGGCAGACCCGGTAACCGGGCAGCTAGACCCGATAATTCGCGCCTATACCGGACACGCGGATTCACTGGTCGCTGTGCCATCGGGCGCAACTTTGCTAGCGAGCGGCGAACATTGCAAATGCCAAATAGTGCGTTTTGGAAAAAACAATTACGGCACCCAATTTCACCCGGAAATCACCACTGCGGGAATGAAAATCCGCATCGACCAATACGGGGACACCTATTATGAAGCCAGTGAAAAACAGGAAGTGATATCGCGCTGTATGAGCCAAGATGTAACAAGTTCCCACCGGCTCTTATCTGCTTTTACTGAGCATTATCAGCGTTAGGAGGCAAACTATGGGGATAACTTTTGCAAAATCCGAACGTTCCACCCTCGGAATCGAATGGGAACTACAGCTAATCGATAAGGATTCTTTTGACCTGCGTCAATGCGCTAGCACGATTTTGGAGGAAGTGGAGCGGCTTCACCCGGATAACGGTTTAGTACACCGAGAAATGTTGCTAAATACCGTAGAAATTATTTCGCGTCCTCGCCACAGTGTCCGTGACTGTGTAATGGATTTGATAGAGGGGATTAACCTGGTACGTCCGGTTACTTCGGCGCTGCGGGTAGAGCTAGCTTCGGCCGGTTCCCACCCGTTCGCTAACCCCAGCTATCAGCAGGTTACCGATTCTAAACGTTATGAAGAGCTGGTAAACCGCACCCAGTATTGGGGGCGACAAATGCTCCTATTTGGTACTCACGTGCATGTGGGGATAGAGAGTCGCGCTAAAGTTCTCCCCATTCAAAACTATTTGACCAGTAAACTTGGCCATATGCAGGCGTTATTTGCGTCCTCTCCCTATTGGGCAGGTCTTGACACTGGATACTGCGATAACCGCGCAATGGTGTTCCAGCAGCTCCCTACGGCGGGTCGTCCCTACCAATTCTTAGACTGGCGAGAGCTGGAAAATTATACCGATGGGATGCTAAAAACTGGGGTTATCCGCTCTTTCGATGAGGTCAGATGGGATATTCGACCTTCCCCCAAGTTTGGCACCATTGAAGCGCGGGTAGCCGACGCTTCTTCCACTATTAAAGAGGTCGCCGCGGCTGCTGCTCTTACCCAATCCCTGGTAGAAACGGCTTCCCGCCAGCTTGATGCCGGCAAAGAGTTGCCTGTTTTACCGGACTGGTTCGTGCGTGAAAACCGGTGGCGCGCTGCCCGCTACGGGATGGATGCGATTTTGATTGAGGACGAGCGGGGAGAAGAGAGGCTCTTGACCGATTCTCTGCCGACTTGGTTAGAGCAGCTCGCACCGGCTGCCGAGGATTTAGGTTGCGCAGAGGAACTCTGGTCAATCCTGGAAATGGTGAAACTCGGTGTCGGCTATCAACGGCAACGCACCATTTTTGAACGCACCAATTCTTACGAGGCGGTAGTAGCTTTCTTAATAGCCGAAATGGAGGCTAGAGAGCCCTTAAATCCGGAATGTTTCGTAGATAAATCCCTGCACCAACGCGGGGTTAAAGGATGGAAAGTCCGCGCCCGCTAAGCGCGTGAATCTGCAACCACTAACGTTTCAAGAGGGCGGGGGAAAAGATACGAGAGGGGCTTGAGCCGAACTTGTTGAGGCTCACGGGCCCCGGAGTGCTTTTCCCCCGCCCGGTTCTGAAATATCTCTGTGCTAATTACGCGTTAATAGCGTGGGCAATGATTTATGTGCACGCTAATTGCGCGGGGGAGAGTTTTACCCGAGTGGGTGCGGTGGGCATAAGAAATCGGGGAGAGACTAGGTCTCTCCCCGATTTCTTGGGCGGGAGGAAAAACTTTTCCCCGCACTTAGGCGCTATTGATTATCGCTAGCTCCGGTTTCGGCGGGAGCGTTAGCAGTAAACATGTCATGATCAACGTGCTTACGCACTATTAGCCAGGCGAGAGCCAAGGCTACGGTTACGCACGCGAAAGCGATAATCGCGGTTGGCCCCAGCCCGCCCTCGAACCACATAAGCACAATCATTGCCCCCAAAACCGCTAATACCAGGTAGTTAGAGTAGGGCGCGAGAGGAACATGGAACTTGGGGCGTTCCAGACCATTCTTCCGGCAGTGACGCACAAACAAAATGTTTGAAATCATGATTGATCCCCACATGGCACAAATCCCAATCCCGGCCATATTGGCAATCACATCAAAGGCTTCATTGGGGTAGAACAAATTCACCATCACCCCGACTAAACCGATAGTGCCAGCAGCGATAATAGCCGCATAGGGAACCGCGTTCCGGTTCATACCGGACAAGAAGCGAGGGGCAGACCCGGATACAGCCAGAGAACGCAGACCTCGTCCGCAAGTGTAAAGTTCTGCGTTGATAGCGCTAGCAGCAGCCAGCAATACCACCAGGTTCATGATGTGACCGGCAGCGGGAATACCTAGGCCGCTAAAGAAAGTCACAAACGGCGACTCGTCACGTTTATATACGTTATAGGGCAACAGCAAAGTAAACAGGACGATACAGCCTACGTAGAACAACAGAATCCGCCACATCATCGAGTTAACTGCCCGCGGCATTTCCTTTTGGGGATCCTCAGCCTCGCCGGCGGCAGCCCCCAAATACTCAGAGCCACCATAGGCGAACAAAATCCCTAAAGATAGGGTCACCATAGTGAATGCGCCCTTGGGGAATAGTCCTCCATGCTCGGTGATGGCGTGCACGCCGGGAGTGTAGCTGTTTCCATTCACCGTTAAGGAAATCCCGAAAACAATCGCCACTACCGCCAAAATCATAAAGACCACAATCGCAACGACTTTAATCATCGCGAACCAAAACTCGAACTCGCCGAAAAACTTTACGCTGGCCAGATTGACAATCACCATTAATGCCAAGGCGATAAACGCCCACGCCCACAACGGGACAATCTGGAAGGGCTTCCAATAATGCATATAGTTAGCGATTGCGGTGATATCCGCCATTAAAGCAGAAGAATAAGTAATAAAGGCAAACCATCCGGTGAAATAGGCGCCACGCTCGCCCATAAACTCGCGCGCGTGAGAAATAAACCCCCCAGAAGAGGGACGATACAGGCTAAGTTCTCCGAGGGCGCGAAGCATTAAATAAGCAATCCCACCGCAAATTGCGTAAACAATAGCAACTGACGGTCCCCCGTCAGCGATACGTCCCGATGCGCCATAAAACAGGCCGGACCCGATGGCCCCGCCCAGCGCAATCATGCGCATGTGGCGAGACTTTAACCCTTTGCGGTAGCCCTCATCGGATTTATCACGATGCGGGGTGCCGCTAATCGGTTTTTGAGTTTCGCTCATTAGTTTTCTCCTAAATAATTATCTTGATTACCAGATGGAATCTCTAGGGAGTATATGGGAGGTAAGCGGAGAGGCTAGTTGGGCAGTCAGAATATGGAATCACAAACCGGTAAAACTTTTAGGTAAAACCTCTTCAGAGCACGGTAGACTAATAGGGTAACCGTGACTGGCGTAGGTGGGGTACCACCGGGGAGCAAGTTGTCTATCAGTCGCTCGCCTGGGCTGATCTGGCACTACATATAAGGAATAGTCAAATGGGAGATAACCTACTCATTCAATCGATTAGCGAAGTAGATCCAGAGATTGCGGCAGTTCTTGACCGTGAACTAGCACGCCAACGTGGCACTTTGGAAATGATTGCTTCGGAAAACTTTGTACCCCGCGCCGTGTTACAGGCGCAAGGATCCGTCCTCACCAATAAATATGCGGAAGGCTACCCGGGGCGGCGTTATTACGGGGGCTGCGAAGCAGTTGATGTAGCCGAGGAACTGGCACGCGATCGCGCCAAGGAAGTATTTTCTGCCGAGTTCGCTAATGTGCAGCCTCATTCGGGTGCGCAAGCCAACGCTGCGGTGTTGTCTACCTTGGCTCAGCCAGGGGACACTATTATGGGGCTGGCGTTAGATCACGGTGGGCATCTTACCCACGGTATGAAAATCAATTTCTCCGGTCAGCTCTATAACGCCACCGCCTATCAGGTAGATAAAGAAACTAACTGGGTGGATATGGATCAGGTGCGCGATGCGGCTTTGAAGTACCGTCCGAAAGTTATTATCGCGGGCTGGTCGGCTTATCCCCGCCAGGAAGACTTCAAGGCTTTCCGAGAAATCGCGGACGAGGTCGGAGCCTACCTCTGGACCGATATGGCGCACTTTGCGGGGCTGGTAGCTGCGGGATTACACCCGAACCCGGTTCCATATTCCGATGTGGTTTCCACTACTGTACACAAGACTTTGGGTGGGCCGCGTTCCGGGATGATTTTGTCGCGCGATAAGGAACTCGGAAAGAAAATTAATTCCGCGGTGTTCCCCGGCCAACAGGGCGGTCCGTTGATGCACGTAGTGGCAGCGAAAGCAGTCGCCATGAAGATTGCCGGCAGTGACGATTTCAAAGACCGGCAAAAACGTACTTTAGAGGGTGCAAAGATTTTAGCTGACCGTCTTACCAAGTCTGATGTGGCGGATTGTGGGATTTCCTTACTAACTGGGGGAACCGATGTGCATCTGGTGATGGTGGATTTGCGTAACTCCCAGCTAGATGGGCAACAGGGCGAAGATTTACTGCATGAAGCCGGAATTACTATTAACCGCAATACGGTACCTTTCGATCCGCGTCCTCCCCGGGTAGGATCCGGGCTGCGGATTGGTACCCCGGCGCTAGCTACTCGCGGTTTCGGGCGCAAAGAATTCACCGAGGTCGCTGAGATTATTGCCGGGGTGCTGGTGGAGGCTTGCCAGGGGCAAGTCGATACTGGCAGTTACCGTGAGCGGGTGCAAGCATTAATCGAGCGGTTCCCACTATATGTGGATTTAAATCAGCTGGCGTAAAGCTGACAGATAGCCATATTGATAGCAACCAAGTTTGGGTGCGGGTAGGCTAGCGGTCTACCCGCACTCTTAACCGGGAGGGTATAGATGCGTAAAGGTTGGAGCGGGGACGCGATTTTACTGGATGGGGCGACCAGGGCGCGGCAACTGAAAGAGGAAATGCGTCAGCAGGTGGAACGCCTGCACGAACAGGGGATTAAACCGGGGCTCGGCACTATTTTGGTGGGAAGTGACCCGGGTTCGGTATCTTATGTGGCCGGTAAACACCGTGACTGTGCCGAGGTAGGTATCGAGTCGATTCGAGTGGAACTGCCAGATACGGTTTCGACCGCCCAGGTTTTAACGGAGATTGAAAAGCTCAACGAGAATCCGGCTTGTACTGGCTATATTGTGCAGTTACCGCTGCCTCGTCAGGTCGATGTTAATCGGGTTTTGGAAGCTATTGACCCTGATAAGGACGCTGACGGCTTACATCCAATGAACTTGGGGCGGCTGGTGCTGCGGGTTAAAGAGCCGGTAACCTCTCCGCTGCCTTGCACCCCCAGAGCCTGTATTGACTTGTTGCAGCAATATCAGGTTCCGCTAGAGGGCGCGCAGGTATGTGTAGTAGGGAGGGGAACCACGGTGGGTCGTTCCTTGCCACTCATGCTGACCCGCAAAGATATTAACGCCACTGTCACCTGTTGCCATACCGGGACTCGGGATTTAGCTGCCCATACGCGCGCAGCGGATGTGATTGTTGCCTGCGCGGGATTGGCAGGAATTATTAAACCCGAGATGGTTAAAGAAGGCGCAGCAGTCCTAGACGTCGGGGTTTCCCGCGGCGCAGTTAATCCAGAAACCGGGAAGGCTCGCCTTGAGGGCGACGTGGCAGAGTGCGTTGATGAGGTCGCGGGCTGGCTTTCCCCCAACCCAGGAGGTATTGGTCCGATGACCAGGGCGAATCTATTGCTAAACGTGGTAGAGACCGCGATTCGTCAAGTATCCTAATATCGGTTTTACCTATGCGTTTGAAAGGGAATCCAATACGGCTAGCGGTGATGGCAATTACCTTGTCGTTGCCGCTTGCTGCCTGTGCGTCCTCCTCCAATACCAATACCGCCCCGAAAAGCAGGACAAGTGCCCAGGTGAGCAAAGTTTTTTGTCTACTAGAAAAAAAGAATTCGCAAGATACTAGGGCAGCGGCTGTGTCGAAAGCGATTGGGGATTTGCTGGCAAAACCCGAAAATAAAGGGGCAGTTAAATCTGTAAATATCAGTGTTGATAAAGCTGAGCAGATTGCCGGGAAACTTAGGGAAAATAGTTGCGCTAACGTACTGTCCTTAGAGCCAAATTTTAGTGGGGAAGTGCAAAAAGTTGCGAAGAATCATCCCGATATTAACTTTGCAGTAATGGCAGCCGAGGGACAACAGAAACTTGCCAATGTTAGGGGTATCGATTTTGATTTGCGCCAACCGGCATTTCTAGCTGGATATGCGGCAGCTGCGGTCACTAAGAGTGGACAAATCGGCGCGGTTAGCAGCGTGAATAATGCAGATGCCAATCAGGGAATAGATAATTCTGTCAGCGAAAACGCTGCTAAGACTTGGGCTAATGCGTTTCGCCTGGGAGCTGAATACTATAACCAGTTCAAAGGATCGGGAGTAAAACTTTCGGCTTGGGATAATAACGCAGGCGGACCGCTGCAAGTTGAGAGCGCAAAACTTCATGAACAGCTGCTTAAACTGGCAGAGCAGAAAATAGATGTTATTTTGGTGATTGCTCCGATTGGGGAATCCGCTTCCCTGGAGGGATTGGCAGGTAAAGATGCACTGGCGATTTGGAATGGTCAAGACCTGGCCGCGAACTCTGCTCAAGTGAAATCTAGCGTGTTTACCTCCACGGTTATTGATGCGAGCGGGTGCGCTAAAGAATTATTTGATCAGGCGAAAGCGGGCTGGATTGCCAGTAAAGATTATGTGGGGACGCTAAAGAACTCTGGGGTTAAACTGGCTGGTTTCGGCGATTATGCTCCGCTGATTTCCGATAGTTTAAGCGCTGAGCTGGCCGGGATTCGCAGTCAAATTGACAGCGGGAAAATAGATATCGCGAAACTTGCGGCTCACCAAGGGTGAGACAAAAGAAAAGATAAAGGGGAAATATGCTCAAGATTGCCACGGTTAATGTCAATGGGATACGGGCAGCGTTCCGTAAAGGAATGGATACTTGGTTAGAGCAGTCTGAGCCAGATGTGGTACTGGCACAAGAAGTGCGGGCTAGTGAAGAAATTACTCAGGAGCTATTTGGGGATAACTGGCAGGTAGTGGTGAATGCTTCGCAGCTCAAAGGACGGGCGGGAGTAGCGGTTGCAGTCAAGAAGTCTTGCGGCTGGCATCTGGAATCTTCTCAAGCCGATACTGTACCGGTTGCAGTGCCCCAAGATACCGGGCGCTGGTTAGAAGCTGTTTTGGCTAGGGATGAAACCGGGGGTGGCGAGGACGAGCGCTTGCGGGTAATCTCTGCTTATTTTCATTCCGGGGAAGTGGGAACCGAAAAACAAGAGCATAAAATGGCGCATCTAGAGCGGATTGAGGGACGCTTAAAACAGTTGTGCTCTGCCTCGTCCTCGGATAATAATGGCTCTTTAGTGCTGGTGGCGGGGGATTTTAATGTGGTGCATACCGAGCTCGATATTAAGAACTGGAAGCCTAACCACAATAAACGCGCCGGAGTGTTAGACGAGGAAATCGCGTTCTTAAATCGCTGGCGCGAGCAGGGGTGGGTTGATGTGGTGCGTACCCTAGCCGGTCAGGTGCAAGGTCCCTATTCCTGGTGGTCGTGGCGGGGTAAAGCCTTTGATAACGATGCCGGGTGGCGTATCGACTATCAGCTTGCGAACCCGAAGTTGGCAGCATTGGCGCGTTCGCAGAAAATTGACCGTGCCGATGCCTACGACCAGCGTTTTTCTGACCATGCCCCCGTGGTTGTTGCCTATAGTCTCTGAGCTGTTTTGCGGAAATCCGCTTAGCCGGTCTAACAGTTTATAAACAGTGGGGGCGCGAGAGAATAGTTCTCTCGCGCCCCCACTTACGCTATGCGAACTAGCAGTCAGTGCAAGCTCTAATTACTGACTAACTGCCTTGTCGCTGGTTACTTGCTGGCTTTGGGATGGGTCATATCAGCAACATTGAGGGCATTATCTAAATCTTCCTCACTGATTTCCCCACGCTCAACAAATCCCAGATCCAGAGCCGATTCCTTGACCGTCATTTTCTCTTTCACTGCATGCTTGGCGATTTTAGCGGCATTTTCATAGCCAATGTAACGGTTCAGCGGAGTCACAATCGAAGCCGAAGATTCTGCCAATTCTAGGCAGCGCTCTGGGTTAGCCACAATGCCGTCCACGCAGCGTTCTGCTAGCAGACCGGCAACTGCTCCCAGGCAGTTAATCGACTCTAGCAGGTCAATCGCCATCACCGGCAGCATTACTAAGAGGTCGAAGTTGCCTTGCGCACCCGCGAAAGCAATTGTCTGATCGTTACCGATAACCTGGGCAGCTACCTGCACGGTTGCTTCCGGTAATACCGGGTTAATTTTCCCAGGCATAATCGAAGATCCGGGCTGCAAATCTGGCAGAGTGATTTCGCCGAGGCCGCAGCGCGGCCCAGAAGATGCCCAACGCAAATCGTTAGCAATCTTGACGAAAGAAACCGCTATCACCCGCAGTGCCCCCGACATTTCTACCAGGGAATCTTGTGCAGCTTGCGCCTCGAAATGGTTATCTGCCTGACGGAACGGTAGATCCATATTCTCTGCGATCAGGGCAATCACCCGCTCGGAGAAACCCTCGGGAGTGTTAATCCCGGTACCGACGGCCGTGCCACCTAAAGGTAGTTCTGCCAGGTTCTTTTCTGCGTCCTTTACCCGGTCGATGCCTTTGCGTACCTGCGCGGCATAACCGGAAAATTCCTGCCCCAGCATAATCGGGGTGGCATCCATCAGGTGGGTGCGCCCCGCCTTGACGATGTTTGCGAACTCTTCAGCTTTATTTTCTAGGCTGGTGGCCAGTTGATCTAGTTTCGGCAGTAGGGCGTGCTCTACTGCCTCATAAGCGGCGATATGAATGGAGGAGGGGAACACGTCATTAGAAGACTGG
>OBRP01000018.1_pt1 | contig 36453 bp, 30 predicted proteins | sample 1475681 | NCBI WGS metagenome assembly OBRP01 (sample SAMEA3360695, study PRJEB22359) | human gut metagenome | biome: ENVO:urban biome; feature: ENVO:human-associated habitat; material: ENVO:feces | place: Bangladesh | collected 2011
TTTTTCTCGTTTTTATTCAGGAAGATCTCAGGCAAATCCAAAAACGTCAGCCCTGCAAGGCAGCCCTGTTATTCTAATATTTATGGGTAATTTTGCTACTGAACCGTTATTATATGAGGGTATCGGCAGGAATAATGATAGAGCCTACTCTCGATAGACAAAACGTATGTTACAAGATAAGATCAAGCAGCTGAGTGAGGAGATCCAAGCCCTCCCTCAGCCAACTACAGAGGAAGAGTACGAGTCTCTCCGACTCAAGTATATCAGCCGTAAGGGAGCCCTCAATGGGGTGATCTCAGACTTTAAGTCCGTACCGAAGGAGGATAAGCGAGAGATCGGTATCCTGATCAATGAGCTGAAACAGGTCACGGAGCAGAAGTTTCAGACCTTCCGCTCGGTCCTCGACCGGGCGAGTGAGTCGTCCCGGCTCTTAGACCTAGACCTGACGCGCTCATCTGCGCAGGTGCCGGTAGGAGGACGCCACCCGCTCAACTTAGTTCGCGACGAGATCATCCGCATTTTTGGTCACCTCGGATTCAGCATCGCCGTGGGACCTGAGGTGGAGGACGACTGGCATGTCTTCGAGGCGCTCAATTTTCCTCCTGATCACCCGGCTCGTGACATGCAGGACACCTTCTTCGTCAGCCATGATCCTCAGATCTTACTCCGGACTCACACCTCCTCCGTACAGACGAGGGTTATGGGTGAGCAGAAGCCGCCGATCCGTATCATCTGCCCGGGGAGGGTGTACCGCAATGAAGCTGTCTCCGCACGGGCGCACTGCTTCTTCCACCAGGTGGAGGCGCTCTATATCGACGAGCATGTGACCTTCACCGACCTGCGTAAGGTGCTCCTCCACTTCGCCCACGAGATGTTTGGGCCCGAGACGCAGATCCGTCTCAGACCCTCCTACTTCCCCTTCACCGAGCCCAGTGCTGAGATGGACATCTCCTGCAACCTCTGTGGAGGAAAGGGCTGCTCCTTCTGCAAGCATACCGGCTGGGTCGAGATACTCGGGTGCGGTATGGTGCACCCCAATGTCCTCGAGGCTTGCGGTATCGACTCCAGTCGCTACACCGGCTTTGCCCTTGGCATGGGCATCGAGCGGATCACCAACCTGAAGTACACCGTCGATGACCTCCGGCTCTTCTCTGAGAACGATCTCCGGTTCCTTAGCCAATTCCAGAGCGAAAAGTGATGACGATCAAGGAGCGAGTAGACGGGGTGATTGAGCGATTTGAGTCCGCCAATCCTCATCCGCAGACAGCACTGCACTATGGCACGCCGTACCAGTTTCTGGTCGCCGTGCTCCTCTCGGCGCAGTGTACGGATGAGCGGATCAATATGGTGACTCCTGCGCTCTTTGCCGCCTATCCTTCGCCCCTGGAGATGTCACGAGCGTCTGAGGAAGAGATCCTAACTTACATCCGGAGCGTCACCTATCCCAATAGCAAGGCGCGCTACCTCAAGCAGTCCGCTGAGTCGATCGTACAGGACTATGGTGGGACTGTCCCCGAGACACTGAAGGAGCTGATGAGTCTCCAGGGAGTGGGGCGCAAGACCGCCAATGTCTATCTCTCCGTAATCATCGGAGAACCAAGGATAGGGGTCGACACTCACGTCTACCGTGTCTCCAGGCGCATAGGGCTGGTCCCTCAGACAGCCAATAACGTCCTCAAGGTGGAGGAGTCTCTCATGCGCCGCATCCCGAGGAAGTACTGGAATCGCATCCATCACTGGCTCATCCTCCATGGTCGTCAGATCTGCTTTGCGCGCAATCCCCACTGCCTCACCTGCCCGATCTCCGACTACTGCCGACACTACGCACGCCGGTACGATGCCGGTGGTGTAGAGAAATTATAGCCAATCCCCATCATATCACACTCTCCTCATGGCACGAAACACACCCATCATCCCTTACATCCCAGTCCTGGACGCCCTGGATCTTACTTCGAATGAAGTACTTATGGAGGAGCAGGCACTGCGGTTGCCCATTATGACCAATAACTGGCCGGACCAGTACGGATATATCCCGGTGAGTGCGGTCAGTGTCGCCTATACGGACACCGGTATCTACCTCAGATTCTTCAGCCGGGGGCGCGGTCTTAGAGCCACGATATCAGAGGATGGTGATCGTGTGCACCTGGATAGCTGCGTGGAGGCCTTCCTCCGTCTGCCGGGTGATGAGAAGTACTATAATTTTGAATTCAATTGCATCGGCGCATGCGATGCTTCGCATAGAAGGGGCCGCGAGGAGAGCGACCCTCTATCCCCCGCAGACTACCAGGAGATCAGACGAGCTGCAAGTGAGCGAAGAGACACTCTCTTCGAGCAGCGACAGGGTATCCAGAGCTTCTGGGTATCGGTAAAGATAAGCTGGCGCATATTTGGGCTATTGCGTACGACAGAGATCCCTGATCACATCGAGGGTAACTTCTACAAGTGTGGTGACGAAACAGTGATGCCGCACTTCGCATCATGGCAGCCGATCGTGAGCCCGAAGCCTGATTTTCATCGACCGGAGTCCTTTGCGCGACTGGATCTGGCGAAGCGCAAGTGACTCATCACTTGTATCGGGAGTTAAGGGTCAGTCCCGGTGCACTGAGACTAATCTCCCCGAGCCGCGGGACTTGACAGCGGCTATCGTGGAGAAGTCCTAAAATGGCCACGCTCTCGGTGCGATGAATTCTATGATTTCTATTACCGGTATTAGTTGAGACTAATACCGGTAATAGTTTCTCCTAATACCGGTATCAGATCAGACTAATACCGATATTAGTCTGAGGACATCTCCACATGATCCGGATCTGAGGTCAGGATTATGTGGAGTAAGCTTAGACGTATTCGTTTGACAACCAGTCTGTTTTCCTTCTGTGATCTGTTTTTTTGTGCTTCGTTTATCGGACTTCTATAAAAAGAAAAGGCTGTGCTACCTTCGGATAGGTAGCACAGCCTTAAGCTTAGGGGATTATCTGACTACGCCTTAATCTCGGTCGTAGACATTGCCGCCATAGCAGTCGACAGCAACGATCACCGGCAGCTCCTCGACACGGAGCTTACGGATGGCCTCCGTCCCCAGCTCGTCGAAGGCGATCACCTCAGCCTCCTTGACACATAGAGACATCAGGGCTGCTGCGCCTCCTATGGCAGCGAAGTAGACCCCGCAGTGGTCCTTCAGACTATCCATGACGGCCTGATTGCGGGCTCCCTTGCCGATCATGGCTCTCAGACCATGCTCCACGAGGGTGGGGGTGTAGGCATCCATACGTCCGGCTGTGGTAGGTCCGACCGAGCCGATCGGCTCACCGGGCTTAGCAGGAGCAGGACCAGCGTAGTAGACGATCTGTCCCTCGAAGTCAAAGGGCATCTCCTCACCACGCTTGAGCATCTCGCAGAGACGCTTATGAGCAGCATCACGAGCGGTGTAGATGGTCCCGGTAATGTAGACCATCTCCCCTGCGTGGAGTGTCTTGATGATCTCGTCGGTCAGTGGTGCCGAGATGATACGCTTCTCTGTATCAATTGTATGCATAATAAGTCGTGCGTTTCTTTCTTGGTCGAATGATTGGATCAGAGACTACCCTCGGAGTGACGGGTGGCGTGACAGCTGATATTGACCGCCACAGGCAGTCCGGCGATGTGTGTCGGACCGGCCTCCACGTGGACGTCAAGGGTCGTCGTGTCGCCTCCCATCCCGGCAGGACCGATGCCGAGGGCATTGATCCTGCTGAGGAGTTCCTCCTCGATAGCAGCGAGGTGAGGCTTGGGGTTGCGGTCGCCTACAGGGCGGAGTAGGGCGCGCTTAGCGTAGAGTGCGCTCTCCTCGAAGTTGCCACCGATACCTACTCCGACGATGGTGGGGGGGCAGGGGTTGGGGCCGGCATGCTTGACCACCTCCATGACGTAGTCCTTGACTCCCTCCTCGCCATCGCTGGGCTGGAGCATACGGAGGTCGCTCTTATTCTCACTGCCGAAGCCCTTGGGGCTGACGGTGATCTCGATCTTGTCGCCCGGGACGATGTCGTAGTGGATGATGGCGGGGGTATTGTCCCCGGTATTCTCCCGCAGGATCGGGTCATTGACCACAGACTTGCGGAGGTACCCCTTCTGGTAGCCATCACGCACACCGGCATTGATCGCATCGGTGAGGTTGCCCCCCACGACGTGGACCTCCTGCCCAAGGCGGACGAAGACTACCGTCATACCGGTGTCCTGGCACATGGGCTTCTCCTTGTCGTGAGCGATGTCGGCATTCTTGACCAAGGTCTTGAGGATGCCCCGACCGAGGGGAGAGCTCTCCCGCTCGCTAGCATCCTTGAGCGCGTTGTAGATGTCGGGTGATAGGTTGTAGCAGGCATCAATACAGAGTCGGGAGACCAGCTCAGTGATGTCCTGTGCTTTTATTTCTCTCATATGTTGATATATCTAAGTTTAAGAGACTCCTAAGAAGTATCTGGCGTTGCGGTTATTGAGATTCTCCTTCTCCTCCTCCGTCGCTCCCAGCAGACCTACCAAGCACCAGGCATCGTATCGTCCGTCGTAGATGAGTGAGTGGTGGAGAGAGAAGTCCTCGATCTCTCCGGTGGACCGGACATGGATACGGGGACCCTCACAGGGGAGTATCCTCTCTCCGACCTTGATGTGGTCCTCATCGATATAGCTTATCGGGAGGTCTGCCTTGATGAGATCCAGGATCCTCTGCTCGAGACGGCATAGATCCTCTCTGGAGAGATTGGGATCCTCATTGAACTTCAGGACATATCCCTTCGCAATATCGGCGGAGTAGAAGTGATCCTCATGGAGGTTAAAGAGCTCTGCAAGGGCGAGCGTCGTCACCTCCTCTGCGGAGTGAGCCATCTTGCGGTAGATCAGCGAGGACTCCACCATCCGGGAGAGCGTGTGGGGCTCGGGGCCAAAGATGGAGGGTCTCGTGATGATGATCTGCTCGCCGATGGCTATCAGCAGGTCGGCATTGCGCCCGAGGGCGTCGGTGAGCAGGTCGAAGTGCTCGATGACAAGCCGCTTCCTGGCAGCCAAGGCTTGATTGACGAAGTCGACGATCTCATACATCTGGGTGAATGCGAGCTGAAACCGCATGTCCAGGTGGAAGGTGGTCGCAGAGTGTAGGTCGGCAAATCCGCCACGGAATTGCATGATCTTCCGCGTGAGGATCGCATCGTCATCATTGGAGAGCTCGAGACCGGGGAACATCCCGTGGATGAGGGAGGACTTACCGGAGCCGGCAGCGCCTATGATGCCGATCAGTCGATCGGTGAAGCTGAGATGAAGCTGGCTGATCCGCTCGCCAAGCTGTAATAAACGCTCACGCCCACGCGGGGCGAAGTACTGGGTCTCTACCCAGGACTCCTGCACCCGCTTGGGCGTGGCGTGAAGTCTTACGCTATTGGTGCTCTCGTCAAGCATCAAAAGTGAAGTGGACCAGAGGGGCGTGCTGCTGCGCGCCGTAGACGTCTACCTCACCAAGGGCACCGCTAGGGATCGGGCGCTTAATCGTCACCTTGACCGCCTTAGCCGGATCAAAATAGATCACATTGAATACGTCTTCCTCCTTGATGCCATAGAGCTTGGAGAAGGACTCAGCTGTGATCGGCTTGTGCTCCTTGAAGAAATTGTAGTCGTCAAACGTCTTGAAGATAACGTCAAACGTTAGCTCGTACGGACCGGAATTCTTGCTCCGGATCACGTCTGCCATGTCGATAAGCTTATATGTTTTCATCTCTTTCTCTTAATCAAAGTCACTGCATTTGCCGTCCTTGACATCATGGAAGGTGACAGGGAAGTACTGCTTCGGATCATCTACCTGCATCAGGTGGTATACGTTAAACTCGTACACCGCACCCATGTGGGCATCTGACGGGGAGAATGGGAAAGCAAGGTTTCCGGCCGTGGAGATGCGTCCGGGGTAGCCGAAGTGGAGGAACGTACTGCGGGCGAAGCTGCAGATCGTATCAGCGATGGACTGCGTCTTGGCGACACACTCGATGATGATCAGGAGCTCCTCGCCGGTAGCGTTCTTGATATTCGGGAACATACTCATCACAGCGCCTCTACCATAGATCTTGAAGTCCAGGAAGAAGTCACCCATATCCATATCGCGGAAGTTATCCTCGACGCGGGCACGTACATCCTCCTTCACCTCATCGATCTTGGAGATCAGGATCGGGTCAGAGCAGCCGGCGCAGGCGATGGTGCGGTAGCCGGTATTCTTGACACCCTCGAGCTTGATGAAGTAGCCGTCAGTGGGCTCGAAGACTGTACCTGCGATAGCGACACGATTGTCTGCCACCTGCTTGAAGGTGGTGTTGTGGAGATTGAGACGTCCGCCCGGGCCGGGGAGGAGGTAGGGATTGGACTTCTCGTAGAGCGTGTGGGCTGCGACAGAGAGAGTCGTGCACTTGCGCGCAGGAGAGAGGGTCTCTACCTCGAAGTGATCCTCGTAGAGGTAGCCAAACATACAGTCACTACCGCTACCGGGGAGGGCGCAGATGGCTGCACACTCGAGGATCTTACCCATATGGAGGGCGAGTGCCTTGTCAAAGCCCTTCGTGATAGCGAGGCTGGCGAAGACAGCGGGGTCGTAGGAGCGACCGGCCATGATCACCTGGGCACCGCCCTCGAGAGCCTCCATAAAGGGCTCCTCACCCATCTGAGCGACGATGTGGATGGACTCGTCAATGTCCTTGTCCGTCAGCTCCGGTACGGGACCGAGCGGGCTGATGCGACCCTCCTTGAGATTGTAGTGGATCGTCTCCTTGTCAAACTCTGAGGAGATCTCAGCATACTTGAAGCTAAGATTATGCTCCTTAGCGATCTCCATGACGAGGCGACGATTGATCTCGAGGTGAGGGGTAGCTCCTGATCCGCCGGAGGTGCCGACGATGACCGGGATACCTGCCTCGATAGCCGCAGGGATCATGATGGAGAGGTCACGCTTGACAGCTGCGACATCGGTAAAGGATATGCCTGCGCCGAGGTAATAGGGACCCGGGTCGCTGGATCCTGCATCGCAGGCGATCACGTCCGGGTGGCGCTTCATGCCCTCCTCAAACGACTCCTTGGGGAAACCGTATCCCAGGATCGCTGACGGAGAGAGTACTCTGAATTCTTTCATGGTAACGAATGATTTAGCTTAATTCCTTCTTTGATTAGAGGACGTCCTTGAGTGCCAGGATGCGGCTCATCTCATTAAACATAATCATATAGCCCTCATCGACACCCATACCGGGCTTAGCCAAGGTCTGGGTCGGGGTGGTGGCCATAGCTACGTGAGCGCAGCACTCAGCGGAGCGGTTGGTCTCGTTGCAGGTACCACCGAGGTATGCACCCATCCCATGCTCCTTGCAGTAGAGGACAGCCTCGATGGAGTTATTGATACCGCCGAGGTCAGGAGTCTTGATCTGAGCCATGTGACCGGCCTTCGCCTTGCAGAAGTCGACAATATCCTCAAAGGTATTGCACCACTCGTCAGCTACGATCTCGGCATCCATGCCCTTGTCGTCCATATGCTTGCGGATAGCAGCAAGAGCCTTGATCTGAGCCTCGCGCTCCTCTACATCTACCGGACCCTCGATACGGAGGTGGAAGGGCTTAGCAGCCTCCTCTAGCTCGCCAATGTAGTCAGCGATCTTCTCCCAGTCGTTGTCAAATACGATACCCAGGGTACCATATACATCGATGTGGAAGATCGGTTTGTAGTCCTCGCAGGTGCGCTTATCGAGGATGCGGTTACGCAGCCACTTGACGTACTCGAGCAGCTTCTCGCCCTTGAGACCGACCTTCTTCTCTACATGATTGAAGAGTCCATGGGGCAGGATGTCTGCCTGCTTGATGATCATCTTATCGACGTTGTTGTAGCGATCGTCACCAGACTGTGCGAAGATCGGGATCCTCTTGTCAGACAGAGTGGTGTGATACTCGTCAGCGATGACCTGAGCCATCATCTTGCCCTCTGCCTTAGCGACTGCATCGAGGCATGCCTGTGTCACGCCGTAGCGGATGGCGGTGTGATACTTCTTACCATTGGCGTCTGTGTGCTTGTCGACCAGATCAGCCATCTCGCGGAAGTTGGTGATCTCCTTACCCTCATAGAGCGGGGCGATCTCCTTCATGATCACAGGGATGAAGTCCTCAGCGAGGAAGAGCGGATCACGGCCTCCGGCTCCGGAGTACTGTACGGCAGCGCAGTCGCCATGAGCGATGGCACCATTCTCCAGCACGAAGAGTACCGAGATGGACTCTCCTGCCTGACGTACGCCGGTGAAGCCCTCAGTGACAGGCTCACCGACGTAGAAGTTACCGTCATTCTCAGCACCCTTCTTGATGGCACGCTGGTCATCGAAGTAAAAGCCGGTCTTACCGGGGGCACATACTACCTTCTTAATTTTCATAGAAGAAATGGATTGAAGTTTAGATGTTTATTATTGGATTGATTGTACTCGATTACTTGAGATTCTTACGACCAACGAGGAAGCCCTTACTGATCGCATAGACATCGTCGATGACCATCTGGAAGCTCACCTCGCGATTCTCGCACTTGGCTCTCTCCTCCAGCTTCTGGCGGTGGAAGTCCTTCGTCTCCTGAGAGAAAGGCATATTACCACAGTCGAGGATGCGGATGGCACCATCGTTGTCGCGTGCGGGCATTACCTTGCCGGCATTGTACTTGTTTGGAGCGAAGGGGATGTCAAGCACACCGGCTGCAAAAGCGTTCACGACACCGGCACCCAGGTCGCCCTTCCCAAGCTCAAAGACCTTGTCCATGATCTCCTTGACTTCCTGCTTGATGATCGTGGCCTCCTGCTCTACAGCGGGGATCATGGTCAGATCCTGGTCTCTCAGCATAGAGATGACCTGCTTGGTGGCACGAAGACCAGCAGCGTTGGCCTCCTTGGTCGGGATGCCGACAGCCTCGTGAGGTGTCTTGACGATCACCTTGGTAGCCTTGGCAAGCGCAGCGGTGGCAGATCCCCAGCTGATCACGCCAAATGCCTTAGCCTCATCCTCCGGGAATCCTCCCATCCACTGGTGGAAGACTGTGGTCAGGTGCACCTTATCGTAGCCATACATCTCCAGATACTCGCGGCACTGCTCCCTTAGTGCGCGGATAGCGGCAACGTCTTGGATCAGGTTACCGCACTGACCGTAGCCCACCGTCAGGTCGCTCACCCCCTGCTCAGCGGCGAGGAGTGCTTCGATGATGGCGACGGCATTGGAGATACATGCAGGGATCAGAGTACCGGTGAGGGGGCCGAAGGGTTCACGATTGATATCCACTCCGCGCTCAGCGTAGAGACCGCAGAGACGGTCAGTGTACTGCCAGTACTTGATGACCTTGTCGATGGGGTGATCCTTCGAGTAGGGGATGTTGTAGGAGATACCTCCACCCTCGTAGGAGGTGAAGCCGCCTGCGATGGCGATCTCCGTCAGGAGTCTTGCGTCCGGGGTCCCGTGGCGTACCTGTACCGGGTTCTTGACGGATTCGGTGACGGTGCGGCAGACGTCGACACCATAGTTGACAGCCGGGAATCCGTTCAGGAGAGAGCGGCCGGCCTCTTGGCTCTTCTTGATACCGATCTCAGCCTCCTCGTATCTATTGAGACGCGTGTAGCTGTCGATGGTTGAGGGCAGAAGGTCTGCACCTCCCATATCCTCAAGGAACTGCAGCAGCTTGATGTGCTCATCGTAGAGGGCGACACCGGCACGAGGCTGGATCAGCGTCCTCTTCTCCTCGTCAGCCTTCCAGAGCTTGGCACCGAAGCGCTTCTCCTCAGGGATGGAGAGCTGGTACTTTACCGCCTCCTCAATGTCGATATCCTTACCCGTGGGCCAGCTGGCCAGCACTTCCTCACGCTCTTTGAGGAAGTCGTCCATTGGGATTTTGACGTTTTTGACCTCCATAATAATATATGTTTTCTATTCGTTTCGTGGGTGTATTCGAGGTGGTTGACTCGCTAAGTGTCCCTCCTCGAGATTATTGTTTTTTCTTCTTCGTCCCGACCTTGACGAGCTCCTTCTGCATCAGCTCGAGGGCAACGTCAGGCATCTGCTCACTCAGGAGACCCATCGACGCCATGATGTAGTGGCTGTCGAGGTAAAAGTCTGGCTTCAGTGGCTTGGCTTTGTCGTAGTTAGAGATGTTGAATGTGGCACCATCTAAGATAAAGGTTGGGTCAGCGCTGTGTATCAGCGCTCCTCCGATACCGAGGACGTGGTCTGTGAGGGTAAGATCCTTGCCGTTGATGGTGAAGAACTCTCCCATAGGGGAGTAGACCTTGTGTGTGTGACCTACATGGCGATCTGTCGCCAGGCTCACAGCTCCCTTGGCAAGGGCTTTCTCGCAGAGTATTTCATCCTCTGTCTCCGCACGAGTAGACTTGTCAGCATCGCACCGAGCGACCCAGTCCTTGAGCTTATCACCCGTGAGACCCACCTCAGCCGCTACGGCATCGAGATCCAGTTGCTCCGAGAGCGCCGTGAGGCTATACCGCATGCCGAGGTCGCCCTCTACGGTACGCTTGCTATACGGCTCGGGGATACCCTGATGCATGATGTTGGCCTCGTGAGGCGAGCCATCGCCTATCGAGTAGACATCGGTAGTGGCACCACCGAGATCGATAGCCAGGAGCTCTCCCAGCCCTCGTCTGTTCTTGGTGCCATCACTGAGTAGGTTGCAGGCATTGAGTACTGCCAGAGGGGTAGGGATGATCTCGTTGTCGGCTCGCTCCTGAGCCTTGGAGAGACCCTTAGCCTCGATGATACGATCGATGAAGAGCTGCATGATGCACTTCTTGGCGGGAGCGATGTTGAGGGAGTTGAAGTTTGGCATCACGTTCTCCGTGATAACAAAAGGCTTGCCGGCCTCTGTGAGGATGCGTTCCACCTCTTCCTCAGCTGCTTTATTCCCCGCCACGACGGTAGAGAAGTGTCCCGGGATCTGACCGATGACCTCCGCATTGTGGATGATATTCTCCACATTGCCTCCATCAGTACCTCCGCAGAGCAGGAAGAGATCAGGATCGAGACGCTCGATCTCCTCTGCCTCGGCATGGGTGATCTCGTAGGAGTAGGTCTTCATCACCTTGGCACCCGCACTGGCTGCTGCCATGCGTGCTGCCTTGGCGGTGAGGTCAGGGACCAGACCACTGGCCACCATCTTGAGTCCCCCCGCTGCACTGCTGCAGCAGAGGAACTTGTCAGGCGTCCACTCCTTGCCGATCTCTTTCTCTAGCTCTGTAAATGCATTGTGTAGTCCCTCCATCACATCCGTCTCTATGGTGGTAAAGGCAGAGCCTGTACCCACTATCTCAGGGACGTCTGTGTCGATGGCTGTTACCTTGGTGTACGTACTACCAAAGTCTGCTGTAAGATATCTCATGATGATGAAACAATAGATCGATCCTACTCGTGAGGGGATGGATCGTCGGAGCGAGTCGGATTATCTCTTGATCCCGAAAGTCTTGTCGATGTCCGCAATCGTCGTCTCAATGGGCGTACCCGGTGGATAGACATAGTCGAAGCCCATCTTCTTGAACCGCTCAAGGACGTCCTCAAACTTCTGCTTACCTACCACCAAGTTGCCACCGGCAAAGAGAGGGATCCCCTTGAGACCTGCCTCATTGCACTTATCTCGCAGACCCTGGCAGTCGATCTCCCCCTGTCCGTACATGGACGAGACAAGGATCGCATCGGCGTTGGTCTCGATGGCAGCTTCGATGTACTGCTCTTGGCTTACCATCACACCGAGGTTGATGACGTGGTAGCCCGCATCATTAAGTGCATAATCGATAATTTTGTTCCCCACTGCATGGGCATCGGCACCGATCACACCGATCACGATGGTAATGTCACTCGCTTTACCAGTCGTAGTTTTCTTTGATTCCATAATGGTTATGACCCGCTATAGGTTATGTGGTGAAGTCATATAAGGGAGACTATCGCTCTAAAGTAATTAGTTAAGGTCCTCTCTATGGCTTCCAATAGGGCAAACTTAGCCATAAAAAATGGAATGGCAAGTTTTGCACACCTCTTTTCCCCCGTAGCTGTAAGTGCAGAGAGAACAAACTGGCTCTAGTTCAAGTATCCTCGAACCCAGTGATATCTATAAGACTCGGAATCCCAACAGTAGTTTCCTGACCTTGTGACCTCAGCAACAGTTAGCAAAACCCTTGAGTTTCGTGCACGCAGCAGTACATTGTCCCGACCAGAAGTGAAACCACATATCAGTACGCTATTGCCAAGCGTCTTGTGACGCCATTCACGCACCTGCGAGGGGTGCAATGACCTACAGCTTAGAAGGCTGTTGCGCTCGATCGTTTCAATTCAATTCAATTCACGCACCCGCGAGGGGTGCGACCCTCCTCATCGGTGTCGATGTCGTCGATGAGGATGTTTCAATTCACGCACCCGTAAGGGGTGCGACACAGGGAGTATTAATGCGGAGGTGAGTATGACGCTGTTTCAATTCACGCACCCGCGAGGGGTGCGACGTGTACCTCTTTTAAAGAGCAAGAGACCTGAAATGTTTCAATTCATGCACCCGCGAGTGGTGCGACCAGTGCGTGACGAGATCGACAAGCTGAGTGCCGAGTTTCAATTCACGCACCCGCGAGGGGTGCGACACATCGCCAGGCTGGAAGCAGAGCGGGAGCGGGTGTTTCAATTCACGCACCCACGAGGGGTGCGACTGGCATAGTCCTCAGCCATCTGTACACTGTGGTCTACGTTTCAATTCACGCACCCACGAGGGGTGCGACACCGTCCTCGAGCGCTCGGGAGGTGAGGGTCTCGTTTCAATTCACGCACCCACGAGGGGTGCGACCCCGAGGATGATCCGGGCGGTGCCCTGGCTATTCGTGTTTCAATTCACGCACCCGCGAGGGGTGCGACGCTCTATCAAGGACTACGATGACATCCAGGCAGGAGGTTTCAATTCACGCACCCGCGAGGGGTGCGACTCAATAAGGCGGAGAGACGCAACGCAAGGACTTAGTTTCAATTCACGCACCCGCGAGGGGTGCGACGGTCAGGCTGGGAGACGGGACATCCTCCTCTTGTGTTTCAATTCACGCACCCGCGAGGGGTGCGACTTATCTTGTCAAACCCTTGTAGGTCTTGGAGATTGTTTCAATTCACGCACCCGCGAGGGGTGCGACTCCTTGCTCTCTTCAATTATCCGTAGTGCCGTCTGTTTCAATTCACGCACCCGCGAAGGGTGTGACTGCAGGGATGGGGAGGTGGCTGTGGAGCTGCCTCTACAGACCTGCTTTAGCGAAGGTACTCAAATTATCCCTTCTATTCGATGCCGCGAGCACATAAAGCCCTATAATCGTATGTCTATTGTCTATGAGCGCTTGCGAGTGTCTCGCTAATTGTTGATCACTTTACCCTCGCAGGCTACGATAAGCCCTCCGGTCAGATGATCAGCTCTCCCTCCGCCTCGTAACTTGTCTTCCTCCCATAGCTCTCTATGTGGGCCTTGTAGTCCTTCCCGAGGTGATAGATCCGCAGGCTATCCTGTGTCTCATCAATGATGCTGACTAACCTCTCTATCAAGACGACCTTCTGAGCCGGGTCAACCAGGCACTCAAAGACCGAGTTTTGTACCCTCTGACCATAGTCTTGGCAAGTCTTTGCCACTTGGCGCAGTCTCCTCCGTCCCGCAGCATCTGTGGTGCTGACATCGTATGTGATAAGGATATACATAGGCTTAGGTCATGAGGAAGGCGGGGTAATCATCGATCTCACCTCGCAGATATCTGGCGAGGAGCGTCGCCTGAATGTAGGGTAGCAGGCCGATCGGCATCTTCTCCCCGAGGTAGGGGTGAGTGCATCTGGGGACTAAGTGTAATGGGCTGTGGCTGAGGGGCAATTCTTTTACCGGTATTAGTGAAGTCTATTAGCGGTAAAAGAAATATCTAATACCGATATTAGACTTCACTAATACCGATATAAGTCTGAGCGGGCCTACAGAAAAATTAGACACCCCCTGCGCGATCCTTCTAGGTGTGAGTGGAGATGGGAGTGCAGGGGGTGTCATAGTTGGTCGTCAGTAATTAGTGGAGTGGGCTTTACTTGGCATCTATCTCACGGATCAGAGTGACTCCCTCCGGCATATTGCTGTCATCAATAGTCACTCTGTAGTCGGCGAAGGACCTCGGGAGGTCAGACTGTCTCTCTACCCTGATCCTGTCGAAGAGCTCCTGTGCCGAGGCATTGCCCAGCTTCGAGCCGTGACGGAAGATGTAGAGACCTCTCGGTCCCATCAGTCCGCGAGAGGAGGAGCGATCGACGTCAAACATTCGGTGGAGTGCCTCCCAGAAGAGTGCCAGGTCGTCCTCGGTAAATCCTGTCTTCTGTGCGAAAGCGGGGGTGACGAAGCCGTGGCAGAGATAAAGTCCGTAAGGCACCGTCGCCTTGCGCCCCATGGTCCGGTTTCCACCGCCATCATCTGCGGCTTCGTTTGTCTTGGCCTCCTTGGCGTCGGTAGCTGCCATGCGCGTGATGGTATGCTCGCTCGAGGTGATGGGGTCGATGGACCGGGAGAAGGTCATCTGTACCGCTCCACGGACCTGACCGGCATTGGCTCCGGTGGTGAGGACTGCACCGAAAGTGCGGATGTCGTAGTATCTCTGGCACATGATCTCCTGGGACTTCTGCCGGTCCTGTGCGTTCTTCGTCTGCTTGTCCTAGGTAACCTGCTTGACCGCATCTGCGATGGCGTCATTGAGGATCGCATTTTCCATCACAAAGATGTCGTGTGCGCCGTCTCTCAGCTCCTCGCGCTCCTCGGAGGCAAGGAGGACATAGTTACGGACCTTGCGCTTGAGGCAGACGTCGGTGACCAGCCCGTGACCGGTCTCGATGTCGATCCGAGGGAGGTTGCCGGTGTCGGGGTCACCATTGGGGTTGCCGTCCGTGACGTCAAAGAGGTAGACGAAGTCGTACCTGTTTTTTACTGGTTCTTTCGTTGACATAATGATTAGTCTTCTGATGAGTTATTATCTATTGCTTCTTTTTCTTCCTTGGATGAGTAGTGGTACTGCTTCTGGTGGTAGTAGCCGAGGCTGAAGAATCCCTGCTCCTCCAGTGTGAAGTGCGTGGGATAGGGGGACTCATCACCGCCCAGTAATGCCATGATCTCGTCCAGCTGCTTGACACAGCTATTGTAGAGCTTGGGATTATCACGCTTCGCTTTCTTCTGGTGGTGTATGGAGAGCCTGATGAGGTATGGGAAGACAGCTGCCGGCGAGGTCATGGCGTTGCCGAAGTAGCTGTCTGTGATGGTCGCCTTACTATTGGCGATCTGCTGGAGAGACTCGAGTACGGCGAAGAGCCGTCCGGCGAGATATCCCTTGTTGGTTTGTTTTTTGTCGAGTGACATAGTGATGATATTTCCTTCTGTATGATTCTTGTACCGGTAGTCTCTATTGATATAACCCTTGATGTAGGCAGCACGCAGCTCGGAGACGTTTCGCTCAGCCTTGATGCGCTGTAGGCAGGAGGCGTAGAGATCCGCTGGGTAGGGCGCTCCGGTGGTGATGCTTCTGACGAGTGCCTCGATGGGGCGCTTGGGCCACTTGTCCGCCTTGAGGGCAGCCGGCATGAGTGCCCCGACGAGTGCGTAGAGAGAGGGTATGGCAGGGTCATCGTCCATCCTCTTCACCTCTCTCCCATAGATCTTGAGGTCCTCGAGGTGCCGGAGGGTATGGGCAAAGATCTCCCGTATCGTCCCCTCGACGAAGAGCTTGACCGATATCCGACCTCTCCCCAGCTCCAGAGCGAGGAGGTAAAAGCGCTCCTCAGACTCACGCTGTGGTAGAGCATTCTTATCCCCTCTAATGGCTCGAAGGGTGCTTAGCACCTTCTTGCACTTGGATCGATCAATCTGTAAGGGAGTTTTCCCCTTGCCCTTAGTGGGCTTTCTCTTCTTCCCGTTCTCCTCCTTAGGTGCTAAGGGGGGCTAAAAGTGGCTGACTTGAAGTCGCCTGCCAGCTTGTCCTCGTCTGCGTGGCTGGTCCAGAAGACATAGGTGATGCCGGCGAGGAAGTAATTGGTGTCCTTGCCCTTGCCAAGCAGATCGTTGAGTGCACTGGCGTATCCCTCTGCAGCTTGCGGTGAGACAGGGGCATTGTATGCCTGGGACTTGCCGTAAGAGTCGTATCCGCTATTGACCTGAAAATTGACGAGCGAGAGTGGCATCCCGCTCAGCTTGATCCCCGGGTGAAGCCTAGAGATGGAACCCTTGTGTCCGGTGATCAGGCAGACAGCCTCCTCACCATCTGTCTGACCAGCGTAGTAGTGAGCGCTCTGGTAGTCCTTGAGATCCTGTTCACTGATGACGAGTCTGTCACTGTCGCCGGGAGAAGAGACACAGAAGGTCATGTTTGCTCCCGGCTTCTTGGTGATGGAGGCTACCTGATCTTCGTCCTGTGTGATCCTGAGGTACTCCTCTTTGTCGTAGAAGGCTTTCACCGCCTGGAAGACCGAGTTGGATGGAAACTTCTCGGCAAACTGCCTGACCTGCTCCACAAAGGCATCCATCTGTCTCCTTGACTTGGCACGCTCTTTATCGGTGTCTTTCTTGGCGAGACCCAGCACATAACCATAGTGATCCCAGAAGAGATTGGGAGACACCCCGGATGTCCTGGTCACGGGTGTGGGGATCATATAAGGCTTACCCTTATCCTTAGGCTCTCTATCGAGCCCTTCCATTGATACGAAGTTGCCAGCTAGATCGATCACGATGATGAGGGGGATCTCCTTCCAGACAAAGCCATCCGGAAGCTTCTCCCCCAGTGCTTTGTCCCGCTCGTATAGTGACTGTAGTATCATCGCAGTATCTCTTCGCTATTGGGCTCAGGGACCTTGATCACACCGTGATCCATCCTGGCGCGGAAAAACATCGCTTCGGGGCTCTTCGGGTTGTTCTCAAAGTCCATATCATACAGCATCAACCCGAGGTCCCGAGTCTCATCTATGCCCTCGCTGTGAGGGGCATCGGGGATGTAGCGAAAGAGACAGCTGAACTCTCGGCACCCTAAGTAGGGCATCGTGAAGCACTGCCCCTTGGAGGCACGTCGCTCAAACATCCCCTGGTACTTGCCGGGGCACTCGGACTGCTTCTCGACCTCGCTCCGTGACTCAAAGTCTCGCCTCTCCTCCTCGGAGCGATCAGAAACGGGGATGAAGACCTGACGCGCAAAGATCCTATACTCTACGTCCCTGAGGATGTAGGAGGTCCTCTGCTGACGGGCTTCCTCGATAAGTATCTCCTTGCCACCGGGTCGTGCCAGAGCTCCCACCTCGTTACGCTTGACGGAGATGTGTCTGATCGGCTTATGCACTTCGATGCGGGTCACCTCCCAGCGTATGGCCGGCTTCCAGAGGATGGCTTGGAAGATATTGCGTGCTGCCGAGGGGGTGATCACGTCATAGCTGACGCGCTCCACCTTAAGCTCCGGCCGGGTGAAGCAGGCGAAGTCCCCACTCAGCTCAAGGCAATACTCCTTGGACATTGGTTTTTCTGTCATAGATAGTAATATTGTGATTAGTAGTTATACTCTTATGCGGTCTGTGTCTCCTCAACCCAGTGGTTGGAGATGACTACTCCGGCTACACTATCGTAGCACTCGTCATCCACCAAGACCGAGATGAAGTCCTCACCCCACGGGATCTGCTCAATATTGCCGTGACTGAGTAGGGTGCTGTAGTCGCCCTGACGGAGGGAGACGCTGTACTCCTGCATCCGGTGGTAGTCCTCCCTCGTGAGGATCTCATGGTTGCGGATCTTCCTGACAAGCGCCTTGCCCTCCTCCACGTAGGGAACGATGACTGGGAAAGTCCCCTCATCATCAAAAAGCTTAAATCGCTCGGCTGCGGACTCGAAGTTAATGTCCTCAGGATCTTCTGTCAGATCTTTCTCAATCCCCTCTGTGTCGAAGTCTGGGATATCCTTAAAGTACAGGCGGTAATACTTGGCGATTACCTCAGGATCGGTCGGGTCGGTTATTTTATTGGATAGCTTGTGAAGCAGTATCTTGGTCGCATTGCAGCCTCGGGCGATATTGCCGAAGGGTCTACTGCCATCAGCGAGACTAAAGACAAAGACCTGACCTCTCCGCTCCATCTTTCCCTCACGATTGCACCGCCCACCCGCCTGTATGATCGAGCCGAGTCCGGAGTGGGCTCTCCAGACGCAGGGGAAGTCGAGATCAACCCCTGCTTCGATGAGTTGCGTAGAGATGACCTTGGTCGGCTTCCCCTCTCTCATCCGCTCCTTGATTGTCTCGATCGCCCTTCGTAGGTGTGCAGAGCACATCGACCGCGAGAGGTGGATCACCTCGTCTGCGTTGACCTTAGGTAGATCTCTTAGGGCGCGGTACACTTGACCGGCGTCCTTCCGGCTATTGACGACGCAGAGGACGGAGTGCTCTGCAGCGAGTCTATCGGCCAGCTCCTGCGAGGTCACCGTCTGTGGCTCCAGGTGGTAGTCGACACGGTCAAATGGGACAAAGTACTTCGCTTCCCTCGGCACCAGATCGCCCCTGGTGTCAAGGGGAGTGTAGTAGTCAGACCCGTCATCAGGCGAGTTTAGGTCCTCGTCATATACCGGCTGAGTGGCACTGCAACAGAGTATTGAGCAGTGAAATGCCCCAGAGAGCGTACTTATGGCGGAGAGAATGGGACTCAGGAAGCCCTCCGGAAGAGCCTGCACCTCATCCATAACGATGACGGAGTTGGCGATACTGTGTACCTTACGACACTTGGCCGGCTTGGAGGCAAATAGACTCTCGAAGAACTGGACATTTGTCGTCAAGATGATGGGAGCATCCCAATTCTCTGTAAGGAACTTCAGTCGGGACATCTGCTCATCGCTTTTATCATCCTCGGTCTGCTGCTCCACCACGACCTCTGAGTGGTGCTCCAGGATATTCTCTTTGCCAAAGATTTCTCTGAAGACCATCGCTGTCTGGGTGATGATAGAGGTGTAGGGGATGACGTAGATGATCCGGTCGTGGTGGTTACGGATCGCCATCTCAAGCGCCCACGCCATGGAGGAGATGGTCTTACCCGCTCCGGTGGGGAGCGAGAGGGTGTAGATGCCGGGGTCACTCCCTGCACCGTGGGTCCGACAGCTCTCTAAGAAGTATGCTCGCGCCCGATTGACAGGCGTATCGGGGGCAGAGCTGAAGCTCTCTGTCCTCGCTATCAGTCGCTCTCGAAGGGTATTGAGTGAAGCGTAGTTGCCCTTTATCCTCAATCTCTCTGCACTGAGATCCGGAGTCATAAATCGCTCGGTGTCCAGTCGGTCGGCGTCCACGAGGGCGGAGAAGAGCATGCGGATCGCCATCTGGAGATCGTAGGGCTCGCCTACATCATCGCAATCGGTCGTCCCGAGATCCTCAACGCTTGTGAGCTTCTCACACGCATCACACCACCTCTTATGCTCTCCGTGGCGCAGCCGTCTCTCCATTTCATTATGGTCGTAGAGTCCACGATGATGACCGCTGATGCAGTAGGCAAGAGTGTCTGCAATCATGGGGTTGTCAAATAGTCGCCGTGCCTCTATGGCACCCACTATGGCGTGCGGTGCCTTGGGGGGCACCTTGCCGGACTGGTTAGCTCCAGAGGCGGCGAGAATGTATCTCTGGAAGTCCGGTCGGTACTTTCCGAAGTCGTGAAGTAGACCGGCATTGTAGGCTAAGTCTTTCATCCCAAAGGAGTCCTCGTCCTCGTAGATCAGCTCTCGTGCCAGCCTTGCCACGTTTAGGCAATGCTCCTCAATGCTTTGCTCTACAAAGCATCCCTTTTCCTCTTCCCGGATATGGGCTATATGTGGTTCCATTTATGATTTACTAAAGGTTGTTTGGTAAATCTACCACTATATTTCATACGTGCAGGGATTTTTATTACTCATATTTCACTTGCAGGGTTTATCGGCTTTATTCTTATGGTCTCCATTGCCCGGATGTGGATACAAGGGCTGGTGAATGAGTCAGGCATAAGAGATCGAGAGGGTGCCACGCTCGTCGGCGTGACACCCTCTCGATCCTTTAATTGCTATAAGGTACGCGGCTTACCAGATCTCTACACGCTCCTCTGGAGCAATGTACATAGAGTCTCCCTCCTGGATACCAAATGCGGTGTAGAAGGTGTCGATGTTCTTCAGAGTCTGATTGACGCGGAATTTCCCAAGACTGTGGACATCCGTCTTCGTGCGACGGATGATCTCCTCAGGACGGATATTTTGTCCCCATACGCGGGCATAGCCGAGGTAGAATCTCTGGTCACGGCTGAGTCCGTCGATCTCCGGGTACTCCTTACCCTCGGTGGCCTTGACCATAGCGTCGTAGGCGACGAGGAGCCCGCCCTGGTCTGCGATATTCTCACCGAGAGTCATCTGACCATTGGCCATCAGACCGGGAGCTACCTCTACTTGATCAAACTGAGCGGCGAGCTTTTGCGTGGCAGCGTCAAAGGTCTTCCGATCCTCTTCCGTCCACCAATTCTCCATATTGCCCTTAGCGTCGTAGTTGCAGCCTTGGTCGTCAAATCCGTGAGTCATCTCGTGACCGATCACGACGCCGATGGCGCCATAATTGACCGCATCGTCTGCGTTGAGATTGAAGAAAGGTGGCTGCAGGATCCCTGCAGGGAAGCAGATCTCGTTGGTTGTCGGATTGTAATAGGCATTCACCTGATGAGCATTCATCAGCCAGCGATCGCGATCAACAGGCTTCTCGAGGTCGGCAGTGTTGCGACGGGTGAGGAAGGTGCCTACTTCCTTGCTGTAAGCATAGAGTGACTCATCGTTGGTATTCAGCTTCTCAAAGGTGAGCCACTTGTCAGGATAGCCGATCTTGACCGTGAAGGCACCAAGCTTCTCCTGCGCCTTTTCCTTAGTTGTGGCGGTCATCCAGGAGAGGTTGTCGATGCGGGAGCTGAGAGCCGAGACAAGATTATTTACCAGCTCTGTCATACGCTCCTTTGCCTCCGGGGGGAAGTACTTGGCGACATACTGCTTGCCGATCACGTCACCGAGGCAGTTGTCTACGCGATTGACGCCCAGCTTCCAGAGCGGCTTCATCTCCTCCTTGCCGGCGATAGACTTGCCGTGGAGTGCAAAGGCTGCCTCGCGGAAGTCGTTGCTGAGGAGATCGCTGGCACCATCAATGAGCTGTCCCTTGAGGAAAAGCTTCAGATCCTCCAGTGAGGTGGCAGCAAACCTCTTGTCGAAGCGATCGAAGTAGTCCTTCTGTGCGACATTCAGCTCCTTCACGGACTCGTAACCCTCGCGACCATCGATGTAGCGCTTCCAGGGGAAAGTGTGCTGAGCATAGAAGTCCTCAATAGACATTTTATTGTAATTCCGCTGGCTGTCTCTCAGCTCGACCATCGTGTAGAGGATCTTGGAGAGATCTTTCTCTAAGCCAAAGAGTCGATCAGCCTGAGCGGAAGCCTCCTCCATCCCGACAAGGTCAAAGACACGGGTAAAGTAGGTGCGGTAGGCCTCCTGATTGCCCTTATAGGCGGCCTCATCGGAGTAGTAGTCCGGGACGCCCATCACGAGCCCCGCCTGGTAGAGGTTGAGGATATTGACGTCGCTGCTCTTCTCGTCGGCTGCGACAAAGGTGTTGAAGAAAGATCCACCGCCCTGGTTGTCGGACTTAGCTATGTAGTCGACGAGCGCATCCTTGTCGGCAAGAGCATCGATCTCAGCGAGGTCCGCCAGGATCGGCTTGGCTCCATCGGACTCCAGCTTAGCTGAGTCGGTGCTGAGTGCGTAGAGGAGGTACGCCTTGGCCTCATCCGTGCCCTCTGCAGCGTCCTTCAGGCTCTCGATGATCTCGTGTGCAGCCACCTCAGACTTGAGAGACAGCTCGTCGAAAGCGCCAAATCGAGAGTACTCGGGCGTGAGCGGGTGAGCCTTCATCCAGCCGCCATTAGCGTAGAGGAAGAAATTCTCTCGCGGAGAGACGGTGCGGTCCATGGCAAGCGTGTCGATCGCCGGTACTTGGTCAGCTGCCGCAGTGTCCTCGGTCTTCTTGTTCCCGTCGCAGCCAATGGCACTGACAGCCAGCAGGGCCATCGCCACGGCGGATGGTACAATACCTTTTTTCATACAATGTAGTTACTTATTGAGTGATTTTATCCTTCCGACAAAGGTAGGAAATTTTGTGCTTGGAAGCATTATATCTACAACTGACTAACGGTTAAACGCATTAGAGTCTACCCGGATAAGTCGGAGGACTCACGACCTTGATCTTGGTGCTAAATAGATAGATATACAGTTAACTGGTTATCAATGTAAAGCGGCTGGCTGATTATTATCCGATATTAGATCTCACTATTACCGGTATTAGTGCGCTCTAATACCGACTATAGTTTCAACTAATACCGGTAATAGTATGGGGGTGTCACTTCCTAGTCCTCTGCGCAGAGCGAGATGTCTTTGCGAAAGACTCGATTTTGGGTAACTTTGGTAGAAAGTTAGGTAAGTAGAATACTAATAGTAAATAGTCAAGCCAATTATGGAGTATCGTATCGAGCATGATACCATGGGCGAGGTGAAGGTCCCCGCTGATAAGTACTGGGCTGCCCAGACAGAGCGCAGCCGCAATAACTTCCGGATCGGTCCTGCGGCCTCTATGCCACACGAGATCATCACCGCCTTTGGGTACCTGAAGAAGGCGGCCGCTTATGCCAATTGCGAGCTGGGGGTCCTCCCTCAGGAGAAGCGTGATCTCATCGCTCAGGCCTGCGACGAGATCATCGAGGGCAAGCTGGATGATCAGTTCCCTCTCGTCATCTGGCAGACCGGCAGTGGCACGCAGTCCAATATGAATGTCAATGAGGTGGTGGCCAATCGCTGCCACGTCCTTAATGGTGGCAAGCTGGGCGAGCCGAGCCTGATCCACCCCAATGACGATGTCAATAAGTCGCAGTCCAGCAACGACACCTTCCCTACCGCAATGAGCATCGCCGCCTACACCAAGGTGGTACAGCATACCCTCCCGGCGGTGAAGAAGCTCCAGAAGAGCTTGGAAAAGAAGGCTGAGGACTTCAAGGACATCGTCAAGATCGGCAGGACCCACCTGCAGGATGCCACCCCTCTGACGCTCGGACAGGAGTTCTCCGGCTACGCTGCACAGCTGGGATATGCAATCAAGGCGATCGAGGCGACCCTGCCGCACCTTGCAGAGCTGGCGCTTGGCGGGACAGCCGTCGGCACCGGACTCAATACGCCCAGGGGATACGCCGAGCTGGTGGCGAAGTACATCGCAGACTTTACCGGGGAGCCCTTTGTGACAGCACCCAATAAGTTTGAGTCCCTTGCCGCTCACGACGCTGTGGTGGCGGCTCATGGAGCTCTTAATGGCCTTGCCGCTTCTCTCTTCAAGATCGCCAATGACATCCGTCTCCTCGGCTCCGGTCCCCGCTGCGGTATCGGTGAGATCCACCTGCCGGAGAATGAGCCCGGCTCTTCGATCATGCCCGGTAAGGTCAATCCTACTCAGTGTGAGGCGATGACAATGGTCTGCGTGCAGGTGTTTGGCAACCAGACCACGATCACGATGGCCGGTGCGAGTGGTAACTACGAGCTGAATGTCTTTAAGCCGGTCATGGCGGCCAACTTCCTTCAGTCTGCTCAGTTGCTCGGCGATGCCTGCATCTCGCTGGAGGAGCACTGTGTTGCCGGCATTGAGCCAAATAGGGAGCGCATCAATACCCTGCTCAATAACTCTCTGATGCTGGTCACGGCACTTAATACCCACATCGGCTATGAGAAGGCGGCCAAGATCTCCAAGGCTGCATTCCACAACTGGACCACTCTCCGCGAGGAGGCTGTAAAGTCGGGCTTCCTCACTGCAGAGGAGTTTGACCAGTGGGTTCGCCCGGAAGATATGGTGGGCAGTCTTAAGTAATAGGGGACCCCTACTGATCCAAAAAAAGTCGGATCTCGCACTTGATCAGGTGCGGGATCCGACTTTTTATCATAAGCCCTACCGACCGCAGAGACCGTAAGGGCTTTAGCGTATCCGGGCGAGTGTGGAGGACGGCGGAGCAGGCAATGCAGCACATAGAGACCTCACTCTCTGAGGGGCTGGCGGAGGGGCGCAGTGCGTCGGAGCTTTCGCGCACCATAAGGCAGGATCTGAGAGAGCCGGAGAGGCTCTACAGGAGGGTGAGGGATAAGAACGGCATACTGGAGCTCTCCAAGCCCGCACGGGCGTACCACCCCGGGCAAGGGGTATACCGGTCAAGCTACAAAAACGCCCTCAGGCTCACCCGCACCGAGATAAACGTCTCTTATGCGGAAGCGGACTTTGAGCGGTGGCAGCGGCTGGACTTCGTCATCGGTTACGAGGTCAGGCTCTCCAACAACCACACCTGCAACGGTCACCCCTTTACCGACATATGTGACGAGCTGGCTGGGAAGTACCCGAAGTGGTTCAAGTTCACCAAGTGGCACCCTCAGTGCCGCTGCGTCTGTCTTGCGATCTTTGATGACGACCCCGGGGCTGGAGAGGTGCGGGACGTGCCGGACAACTTCAAGCAGTGGGTCACCGACAACCAGCCCCGCCTTGACAGGTCGATCAAGAAAGGAACAGCCCCCTACTGGGTGCGGGATAATTTCTCCAAGCAGGGCAAGCTCACGGGCGCAGGCAGGAAGCCCGCCACGCCCCGCACAGCAGGCGGTGGGAGCAAGCCCCCGAAGCCCCCGCACAGCACACCGCCACCGCACCAGCCGACCCGGACGAAGAACGAAGACGGCGCACCCTGGAGAGAGCCAAGGCACGCCACAACGCCCGCACCCCGGAAGAGGTGCTAAGCGTGAGAAGAAGCTGGAATGATCGACAAGTCGCAAGAGCAACGGGGACACACTTTGAGCCGGGAGGAATGTCTTTTGCTGACGCTGATAACGGAATGGGGAATGTATTCCACAGCACCAATAAGAGAGGGTACAGAGTGAACTGTCAGTCTTGCGTGGTTGCCCACGAGATGAGACTGAGGGGTCACAGCGTTACGGCACGCCCCAATACAGAAATGAAGAACAATATGCCGTGTAAGCTGTCAAGAAAGACTGAGATGGCGTGGGTTGACCCGGTCACAAAGACCGGCCCGGTAGTACAAAAAGCCGGGGGGTGGACGGGTGAATACAATGCAAGGGGGCTCGTCGTCAAGACGGTCGCACAAAGGAAGAAGGAGTTTCTTGAAAACACAAAGACCCCCGGCAGGTACCATATGAGCTTTGTGTGGAAAGGCAGGAAGCCTTGTGGTCATATCGTCACATTAGAGCGCAAGCCTAACGGAGACCTGTTTCTCTACGACCCTCAAACAAATGCGTCTATAGCCGGAGAGGGCAAAGTAATAGATTTCATAAAAGAGAGGATCTCCCAAATATATCCCATAAAGACCTACAGAGTGGACAACCTCTTGGCTGACGTCAATGTGGTCAAGAGAGTCGTCTACAAAACTATGACAGACCTATGAGATACAAAGCGTCATCAATAGACAGCTCTGTCGCCTTTCCATCCTTGATCAAAATAGCAGGAGGTATCCCAACAAACGCAAGCTCGTTGCGACCGCCAAGAAAAGCCTTGCCCCCCTTGTAGTTACACACAAAGACAGCAAAGTCGCTTCCACAAGACTTCGCTAATTCATCCGCAAGCTTTTTTTCTGCTAAAGTGTAGTTAGCCATCTTCCTTCAAATCCGCTCAAATTCACTCACCCACAAAGATAAAGATAATGCTCAAGAAAGGAACAGCCCCCTATTGGGTGCGGGATAATTTCTCCAAAGAGGGCAAGCTCACCGGAGCCGGCAGGAAGCCCCCGAAGCCCGGCACGGCAGGCAGTGGGAGCAAGCCCCCGAAGCCACCGGTTACCACAACCACCGCACCAGCCGACCCGGACGAAGAGAGACTAATGCGCGAGACGAAAGACATAATGCGCCGGGCAAGAGAGGTCGGTGACGAGGTGCAAGGTATCGCTGAGAGTATAGCAGGACGCTATGGCGCCACCTGCACTCCTATCAATTACAAGAGCGAGCAGTCTATTATCCGCAAGGTGATGACTACAAGAGAAAAGAAGCCATCCTTTGGTGTCTCGGATCTGAAAGACACAGCACGCACCACTATCATAGCCGGGAGGGAGCGGATAGAGAGTGTTGTGGAAGACCTCGCAAAGGAGCCTGCTGTAAAGCTCTTTCAGAGAGATATGGGAATAAGTGCTGTGAAGAGACAGACGGCAGATAGGTATATGGGCTATACCGGGACGATTGTCAATCTCAAAATGCCCAACGGCTTACTTGCCGAGATACAAGTGAATACCCATAAGATGATATACGCCAAGGAGCCAAGGGAGATTGCCGAGCAGCTGATAGGCAAAGAGAAGTGGCTGGAGATAAGGCGAGAGACAGGTCTTGAGGGCGGACTTGGACACAAGATGTATGAGGAGATTAGAGTATTGAAAAAGGGAGATCCCAGGCGTACTATACTAAAGAGACAGTCAGAAGAGTATTACAAACACTTTCAAGATTAGAAGCTATTGAACTCTTCCTCCGAGACGACTTTCCCAGCAAGTGTGCTCTCAAAGACATCTTCATCGGAGGATGGAAACTTCTTCGGTGTACCACCTTTTGTTTTCAGCAAAACAGAGTCATCATCACCCGGGTAGTATTTGAGTGCATAGCCCTCGTATTCATCAATGATGTACACGTTACGCCCAACGGATAACCCTTTGTAGATAGCATCCAGATTATTCACAATATGATTTTGCTCAAAGTATAGTAGTTACTCACCTACAAAGATAAAGATAATGGAACCAATCCACACAGAAATCGAGCTGAAAAAGCTCGTCCTCAATACCGGGCAGATAGAGGGACTGCCTGCCAACCCGAGGAAGATAGACGTTAACGCTTTCTCCAAGCTGAAAGAGAACATCACCAATAACCCCGAAATGCTCGCCCTCAGGGGGCTTATCGTCTATGAGACCGAGGGCGGTAAGTACGTAGTCATCGGGGGTAATATGCGACTGCGAGCAATGCGGGAGCTGGGGACGTTTGACAAAGCCCCCTGCATTATCATACCACCGGGTACTCCCGTGGAGAAGCTCAAGACCTACACCATACTCAACAACCAGCAGGCGGGCGACTGGGACTGGGCAATGGTCGCCGAGTAGACGACCTTTCGGCAGACGACAACGTGGTCAGGCGGGTCGTATTTAAAACTATGACCGACCTATTAGATTCTGAGGATGAGGTTATTGTCCAATAAAGTCAACCCCCGTCTGCTCCTAACTCACGGAACAAGCGGGGGAGGGGCATCCGACTGCACCAAAACAGAGTGGAGACGAACTAACTCTTTCAAGCTGAGACAAAGATAACTACATAATATCAAATAATATAGATAATGGAACCAATCCACACAGAAATCGAGCTGAATAATCTCATTGTCATCACTAAACAAATAGATAGACTACCTGCAAAACCGAGGAAGATAGACATCAGCGTTTTCCGCAATCTTAAGACCGAACCTTATCCTCGACAACCAGCAGACGGAGGAATGGGTCAGGGCAATGGTCTCCGAGGACTGAAAATGGGCGAGGGAGACGCTGGTGCACTTAGAGACGCTATAGATGATCTCACGCGCGAGGGGGCGATAGGTAGGGGACTTGGCTTGATAACTCAATACAACAGAGTAATACAAAGTTCCGAGAAATCACCTTACTATCCGGTCAATACCTAAAGAAGATAAAGGGGCAGATAAAATGAAGACGTGGTGCCAAGTGGCACCGCGTCTATGATGGGTCTCGGCTTAACATCCAACTCATGCGTTTGGCCTCGCATTCCCGACCCTGGCGGGAAGCCCCTCGGGATAGACCCGAGACGAACCCCTTTGATATGCCAAAGATAACTACATAATGTCAAATGACACAGACAATGGACCCCGTCAACACAGAAATCGAGCTGAAAGACCTCGTCCTCAACACGGGCAGATAGAGGGGCTATCTGCCAACACGAGGAAGACCTTGATAAAGGAGTTCGGATTAGGAGAAGAGGTCGTCGATCTCCTTGGGGGCTTGCTGACTGTGTGGCTCCGTGACATCCTCTCTGTCGTACGCCACTCCGGCAGCATCGTCTCGGCGACACGGCTCAAAGCCCTCGGGGAAGGTGAATTTTAGCCCGGGATCAATGCCGAGGGAGGTGTCCTTCTGCAGCTCCTTGTCTCCGTAGATCTTCTGGAAAAACCTCGCCACCACCGGCAGTGCCAGGCTCGCACCCTGACCCATGCGCATGCCATCGAAGTGGATCGATCGGTCCTCACCGCCTACCCAGCAGCCGGTGCTGAGCTTAGGAGTAAAGCACATAAACCATCCGTCCGAATGATTCTGTGTCGTGCCGGTCTTTCCTCCCATATCGGCATCGATGCCGTAACGGAAGCGCACCCTGCTGCCGGTACCACCATTCATTACTTCGCGCATCATGTAGAGAGTCTTGTAGGCGGCATCCTCCGGGAGTACTTCGTGGACCTTGGAGGTAAAGTTAGCCACCACATTGCCATACTTATCCACGATCTTGGTGACGTAGAGGGGCTCTTGTCGCATTCCTTTTTGGCTAAAAGTGGTGAAGGCTCCCACCATCTCCTCTACCGATATGTCACAAGAGCCGAGACAGAGGGCGAGGGTCGGCTCTATCGTGCCGGTGACGCCCATACTATGGAGGTAATTCACGAAGCTATTTGAGTAACCATCACTTGACAGCTGACCCATAAGCCAGGCGGTGACCCAGTTATCCGAGTGCTTCAGTCCCCATCCGATGGAGACCATCTCGCCGATCATGGAGGAGCCGGTGTTTCGCGGTGTCCAGATGGAGCCGTCAGGATTGCGGAGTGCCGGCTGTACGTGAAGCAATTGGTCGCATGGTGTGAAGCCCTCGTTCATCGCCATGGAGTAGAGATAAGGCTTGATCGTCGACCCCACCTGACGGCGCCCCTGGGTGACCATGTCGTACTTAAAGGTGAGGAAGTCCGGTCCGCCGACATAGGCGCGTACCTCGCCCGTCTCGCTGTCCATTGCCATGAAGCCGGATCGGAGGAAGGTCTTGGCATATATGATGGAGTCCCTCGGGGTCATCACGGTGTCACGAAGTGTGGTGATGTAGCTGTCTCCGCTCCGCTCGTAAGCAAATACCTGCATATCGGTGGGCTTGTCAAAGGCGGCGATGATCTCCTCCTCGGGTACCCCGGCTGCTCGCAAAGTGAAGTAGCGTCCACTCTGACGGATTGACCTGTCGATGATCTTGTCTCGCTCCTGGGGCGTGATGCTATTGGAGAAGGGCGCATTGGCACGACCTGATTTCTCCCGATCAAAGGCGGGCTGAAGGGTGGAGGCCAGGTGCTCGATCATAGCCGCCTCGGCGTGCTCCTGCATTCGGGTATTGATCCCGGTGTAGATCTTGAGCCCGTCCGTGTAGATGTCGTAGTTGGATCCGTCCTCCTTCTTATTCTTAGCACACCAGCCATAGAGCGGATTATTGATCCAAGCGATGGAGTCGCGGCTGTACTGATCCCTCTGCCAGTCCGGATAATCGCTCCGATGGGGCTCCTTGGCTGTCATGATCTTACGGATGTACTCTCTGAAGTAGGGTGCTGCTCCGTTATTGTGGGTGCGGCGATTGAAGACCAGCTTGATCGGTGTCTCCTTATGCTTGGCAGCCTCCTCCTTGGTGAGGAAGCCTTTGTCTACCATTCGGTCCATTACCAGGTTGCGCCGGCTGAGAACGCGCTCCTCATGGCGACGGGGGTTGTAGTAGGAGGGGTTCTTGACCATAGCCACGAGGAGGGCCGACTCCTCCACCTCCAGATCCTTGGGTAGCTTGCTGAAGTAGGTGAGGGAGGCCTGCTCGATCCCAATGGCATTATAGAGGAAGTCAAATTGATTGAGGTACAGGCTGATGATCTCCTCCTTGGAGTAGCGTCGCTCCAGCTCCACCGCTATGACCCACTCGATAGGCTTCTGCAGTGCTCGCTCCATAATATTGTCTGCATGAGGGGAGTAGAGCTGCTTAGCGAGCTGCTGGGTGATCGTACTACCACCGCCGGAGTCCTTGTCGCCCATGATGATGGTGCGGAAGAAAGCTCTCAGTACGCCCATCATATCGATGCCACTGTGGTCGGTAAATCGCTTGTCCTCCGTGGCGATCAGCGCGTGAACGAGCGAGGGAGCGAGGTCGTTGTAGTCCGTATGGATGCGATTATTGTCCTGCAGGGCGAATGTCCCCAGTACCTGACCATCCTGGCTGATCACCTGTGAGGCATAGCGGTCGATCGGATTTTGCAGATCCTCGATCGGGGGCATATAGCCGATGACCCCTTTGGAGATGAGGAAGAAGAGGAGTATCACAGCAACGACTCCGGCAGCGAAGATGATCCAGAGCCAGGTGATAAACTTTTTGAAGCCTTGTGACATGACGATGACTGTGAGTATATCAAGTATCCGTGCTTGAGGCGGATAAGTCCATTCTAATTCATAGGATCCCACATGGAGATCCCTATTTAGTGTGCCAAATTTACCACTTTTCGCTAACTCTGTCTTTCACCTTCTCCTAAGGGCCAGGGGTGACGCATTTGAGCATAACAGCAATAGAAGTGGTAACACTCACTTGATGCTTCCTCCTACCGATCTCTTAGGGGAGAAACAACAATCGTCCATGGGTCGTCTTACTTGCAGACTCAAGTCTCAACAGATGGAGAGTATTAGTATCCCTATTTTTCAACAGAGAGAGACAGTAAGAGACATAAAGAGACTCTGTGAGACAATTGCTCCGTACGAAGGTGGTATTTTTGCACCACTAAAGCTTCCGGATAAGTCAGGCTCTAACGGGTGCTTTATACACGTTCTGCACAATGATCTGAATGGTCCTTCGCACCACTCAGATGCGTCACCCCTGCCTAAGGGCAAGTGCAAACATTCAGAAAATATTTGCTTGCATCTATTGGCGAAGTCGGTAAATAGTCTTACCTTTGCAACGTCAAAGAGAGACACAATGTCCTATGGTGTAATTGGCAACACGCAAGATTCTGGCTCTTGAATTTAAGGTTCGAGTCCTTATAGGACAACTGACGAAACGACCCCACTGCAGATGCGGTGGGGTCGCTTTTTTCATTTTAGACTATGCCGATCAGTTGCTCTGGGGTAAGTTGCGAAGTAGCTCGAAGAGCCGGACCGCCATCGGACAGCTAAGACAGTGGTAGGGGATGCAGTGGTTGGTGTAGAGCTCAAGCATGCACTGAGTATCGAGGGCGTTGGTGGCTGTGATCCCGTACTGACGGAAGAGGTCGATATAGCTGTTTCGCTCGGGAGGGAGGTCTCGCAGACGATCCAGTGCCGCCTCCTTCCCCGCATGCGAGCCGCTCCACTCCGCATAGTAATAGACGGTGGGGATAACGGCATTAATCATCAGGATCTGGATCAGGCTGTCACCTATCGCTCTCAGCCTTCGGCTCGACGCCTGCCCGAAGTCGAGGTGTGTCTGCCAGTAGGGGGATGGCTCTACCCGCAGCAGCTGATCCAGCCTCACCCAGTCCCTCGTAGTGATGGCACCCATTAGCTCGTCCTCGTGGTGGAAGATCTGAGCAGCCACGGAGAGCATCCGGGTCGGGTAGGCGGCAGGTCGCAGCCTTAGCTTGCGAAACTTCCCCTCCCCGATCGGTGTGAGGTCAAAGGCAGAGCGGTAGAAGAGATACTCCTCTGTCAGCTGCGCCTCGTACTCGTCGCGGGGTGCGGTCGTCTGAAGAAGTCCTGCCTGACCTAACAGTATTGCCTCCAACGCCATCGGATCAGAGGCGTGACGCTTGAGGGCTCTGTAGGGGATGCTTCGGGCAGTCTCCTCCATGGGATCGTTGTTGCGGTGGCAGCCAAGATAGCGCATGATGGAGCGGAAGAGGAAAGCATTGACTCCGCCTTCGTCGACCGGTCCTGCCGCCATTCGCTCTTCTCTATTATGCATCCGCTCATGGATGAGCGGGCGGAAGCAGCTCCTGATCTCATCTATGCTTATCTCGGTGATCTCCGGTGTGCATCTGAGGGATCGCCGACTCACCTCCAGGTCGGTTACTCGCTCCACCGCCTCCTTACTGAGTCTCAGCACCCCGCAGGGCACTGTCTCACCTCTCAGGTCGTGCACCTCTCGGTCATCCTCCAGCACGACGTGGAGTATGAGGTCGGTATAGCGAGGGTCTGTGTCGTGACCGTGAGCGTACCAGTCGGAGGCACGCAGGTGCAGCTCCACACTTCCCACCCAGAGGATGTCGCCCAGACGGATGCGTGCCATCGTGAAGTCGGGACCATCGGAGCTGTTTTGCACTCCGACACTCTCCACGTCGACCCTCTGCCCTCGGACGGTGAGGTCATCGAAGAGACGATTGCTCCAGCAGTATTGCAGTATCTTCTCTGTCACTCCGCGTCAGATAGCGCATCAATGCTATTGAGACTCCGGTCCACGAGCAGTCCATCCACTGCCTTTGGCGTCCAGTTACCGGCCTTAAGGGCGCGGAAGGTGATCTCAAAGAGTTCGCCATCCTCGAGGAGGAAGTTATTCCCTCTATTGACAAAGGTGGGGAGGAACTCCTTAGACGCATCGCTGTGGAGTCGGTCGTAAGAGAGATTGATCAGATCCTTCATCCCTATGAGTCGCATGCCGACATAGCGGACAAGCGTTGCATCGTAGGGTAGGGCAAGGCTAAGAGCATTGACCTGCTTCAGCTCACTACCGGAGACGAGGATCTTGATCTCCTCCCCCTCGGTAAAGGTGGTCTTGTCTGTCGAGAGTGTCAGTCGACCGCTCACCACCTTACTTGACGGGTAGGCGCCGCCGTCGAGGACGGTCCCTACGGTCGATATGTCGTAGGCATCGATGAGTCCATTCCTATTGATATCTCCTATGGAGATGTACCCAAAGTCGGCATCCTTGGCTCTCAGACCCACATAATTCATATAGGAAGTGAAGTCGTTCTCGTCGATCCTTCCATCGCGATTGATGTCGCCCTGTAGCTGCAGGGTACTTCCCGGCACCTTGTAGATGTACATTTCCTGACCGGATCCATACTTGCCCACCCCCTCTGTGATATTGAGACGGAGGTAGCGAGCCTGTGGCTTATCAGCGAAGGTGAAGGTCTTCATCGACCCATCGCGGGTCCAGCTGAAGGGCTGCTCCTTCGACCAGCTCTTCCGATCCTCAGAGTAGGAGATGGTTCCCTCGAGGAGTGTGCCATTGCCGGCATCGGGTCTGGGGTAGTACTCCAGAGAGTCGAGACGTGCAACGCCTCTAAGGTCTATGATAAGATCAAATGGTGTCGCCTCCTTGCCCCACTCGGTATGCCAGGTAGTGGTCTTGTCTCCGTCGAAGAGCTTGGAGATAGACTGTCCGGACTGATTAGGGACGGAGGTGGTGGCGGCGATGTCCCTGATCGCGTTCTCATACGGATCCTTGGCGGTACGGAGTGTCAGCAGTGACCAGTCCGATGCACCGTCGCTATTGACGGCTCTCAGGCGCAGGGTGTACTCTGTCTCAGGCTCTAGCTCCTCGAGAGTGAAGTGCTCCCCAAGGATCGTGGAGTAAAGCATCGAACCCAGCTCTATCTCGTAGAAGTCTGCTCCATCCACTGCGCTCCAGTGAGGGGTAAGGGCATATGCCTCTACCTCGCTCTCGTTTGGAGAGGGTGTGGGTGCCTGCAGCAGACCGGTATGGCGATATAGGTGGTTCGGCTGCGAGAGTGCGTAGCCATCGACCGTCATCCGGATCGGCTCAGAGGAGGTGTCAACCTTACCCAGCTTGACCAGCAGGATCGGATTCCCCTTGATGCTAATCTGCGAAGCCTCGGTCCCCTCGGTGCTGTAGCGATTGAGCTCCGGAGACTCTTCGTAGAGGAATACCCCTCCCTTGGCTTCCTCGTATTCCTCACGATCGGTTACCTCTCGCAGAGTGATCTGTCGTCCACTCACAGAAACGGATACGGCAGAGGGCTTCTGTGAGGCATTCAGTCTGATCTCAGTCGCCTTGTAGGGCTCGAATCCGTCATAACTCCCCTCTGTGCGACCGATGTCGAAGGTGAGCCGGTCTCCGCTCATCTCCATAGACAGTGGTGTTCGGGTCGATACCCCCTCCATGTATGCTACCGTGCGACCATCGTCATCGTATTCTACGAAAGAGCCGTCTGCTCCTCCATAGAGCGCGTAGCCTCGGAAGTCCTTTGGGATCTCGCTTATCTGATTGAAGGGATGAGTGTATGGAAGTATGGCTCCCGCCTTGACGAAGACAGGAAGCTTCCAGAGAGGAGCATCGAAGCAATTGATCACCCGTCCGCCCTCGTAGGGCTCGCCTGTGAAGAGGTCGTACCAGAGACCGATCGGCAGATAGATACCGTGGCGCAGGTCATTCCCTTCCTTGTCAGGAGCAGTCTCCTTATATATAGGTGCGATGAGTAGGCTCGGCCCAAGGAGGAACTGGTACTTCGTCGCACTCCCGAGGGTATAGGGTGATGCTTCCTCGTAAAACATCGGACGCATCAGCGGTGTCCCATCCAGCGTCTCATACGCACAGCTATACATATATGGCAGGAGGGCAGACTTGAGCTTCAGGTAAGATCGGTTGATAGAGGTGGCCGGCTCCCCCAGTGCCATAGGGTACTTAGGGTTGGTCCCCCAGCCATCCATATTTAGCTGAATGGGCGTGAAAGCCTTCCACTGATAGTCTCGGACATTCACCGGGAGATTGCCCCCGCCAAAGATCCCGTCCATATCGGAGCTGATGAAGGGCATGCCTGAGAGTCCGCTGCCGATATAGGTAGGAATGTGGAAGCGGATGTACTCCCAGTCACCACCGGTCTGATCACCCGACCAGACCGTGCCGTAGCGCTGAGTGCCGGCCCATCCGTCCAGGGTGATGATGAATGGGCGAGCTCCTCTGCCCTCACGGATCATGATCTCGGCGGCATCGGCGATCCCATTGAGACCAAAGGAGTACCCTGCGCCGACCCATGCCACGTCGGTCTTGAGTACCCTCACGCCTGCGATCCCCACTTCTTTTTTAAGGTCTCGCTGCAGAAGTGGCTCTATGCCCTCGACAGGGTGGAGGTCGCTCTGAGTCCAGAGACCGATCTCTACACCATGCTTGTGCGCATAAGCGCCATACTGCCTCAGATTCTCGACGTTACCGTCCAGCAAGTCTTCCTGCCCGTAGCCGGCTCCGTATCCGTCATTGGGCAGCACCCAGCCGAGTGGCATGTCGTGCCTGGCGTAGCGGTCGATCACGGCGCGGGCGGAGAAGGGGTAATTATCCCGTTCGCCATTGAGCGACTCCTTGATGCCGCCATTGTCCTTCTGACTCTCCACGTAGCGCTTCCCATCCTCCATAAGGATCCCCTTGCCCGGCTCAGTGGTCTCGAGCCAGTAGTCGCGGTTATAGGCATTGAGGTGACCCTCGAGGTAGCCAAACTTTGGTATCAGTGCGGGTCTCCCAGTCAGGGTGTAGTAGTCTGAGATGAGCTTGTCCGGCGTGTCACTCACCATCAGGAAGAGGTCCAGGTAGTCCTGACTATGCTGCAGGACGACCTGATCCTTGGTCTCTTCGCCAAAGTCATATCTCCCGGGGCGGAAGGTGTAGGCAAGGATCCCATAGCCGGCTGTACTCCAGTAGAAGGGGGTAGGGGAGGCAACACCTCCGTCGACCCAGTTATTGGTATTCTCGATAGCAATAGACTGACCTCGATGAGAGAAACGACCATTCTGCACTCCGCCGCCATAGAAGTATTCGTTCTCTCCTATGGAGAGGAAGATTGTGCTAGATGCTTCCTTAAATACCGGTGCTCTCATCTCCCTCACGACGCTCTTTCCACTCCGAAGGTCGGTCACACTCATGAGACCTGTACTCAGCTCGGTGGTTATGGAGATCGCATCGGTGTAGATCACAGGATTACCCGACTGGTCTGTCGCCGTGGAGATCCTAAATGGAGTGGCGCTCCTCGGACGACTGATTAAGATCTCTGCCGGAGGCTCCGAGACAGGCTCCTGCAGGGGTCTGCCCTTGGGGTCCTGATAGATCCTGACGATATGATCGCTGTAGAAGTCCAGTATCCTCGTCTGCCCATTATCCATCGTAATGGTGATCGTGGATGGACCTGTTGGCTCGCATCGTGTGACCGTCTGAGCCTGGGTGGAAAGGCTCAGGATGAGGGCGAGAGTAGCTAAGATCAGTCGTGAAGAACGTCCCATGATTTGTCTATTGAGTTGAATTGGTATCGAAGTAAAAGAACTCCTGTGGATCCCTACACAAAGGTACCAATATTCGCCTGTGTCTTCTCGCTTCGATCTATTACCGGTGTGGTGTCCTAGAAAAGTACACACATAGAGGAGCAGAAATGAACAACAAGAATG
>OBRP01000019.1_pt1 | contig 35745 bp, 29 predicted proteins | sample 1475681 | NCBI WGS metagenome assembly OBRP01 (sample SAMEA3360695, study PRJEB22359) | human gut metagenome | biome: ENVO:urban biome; feature: ENVO:human-associated habitat; material: ENVO:feces | place: Bangladesh | collected 2011
CAAACCACAGAGATATCGTGCAAATCCCTCTCATTTCCATTTACTTACCCGCAATCCTCTCCCTAATGCCCTTCCCCCTAAAAGTTCCGGTATTAGTTTTGACTATTACCGGTATTAGCGTTGACTAATACCGACTATAGTTTGGACTAATACCGGTATTAGTTTGAGCCTAGTGTTTTACCTTATCCTGGGTTTTGATTGCGCTCGGGTCCGGGACAAAAAAAGGGCGCCTGCGACCGATGTCGGTCACAGGCGCCCCGTCAGATACTTGCCCGACTGAGGGCAGCTAAGTGGTACGATCAGGCTCCGTGGAACTCGTACGTCTCGCCGATGTGGAGGGCGATGAGCGTGAAGAGGCGCTCCGTCAGCTCATCCGTCACCTCGAGGGCGCGGGTCAGCATATCGTCAGAGAACCTCTGCAGCAGATCCTGTGCAGCCAGCGGGCGATCCTTGTAGATCGCGAGGTACTCCTGCTCCATCTCCTTCTGACGCTGTGCGATCTCCTCCTCGAGCCGGGCGTACGTCTCCTGGATCACAGGGGCGTAGCGATTGTAGTCGGTCATGCCGAGGATCTGGACGTGGCGGAACTTCCAGTACGCCGACTTATTGCACGACTCGCCGTCACCGATGCGGTAGGCCTCGGGGTAGGACTTGATCCCCTCGTAGAGCGGGAGGAAGATGCCGAGTGCTGCCATTCCCTCACACATATAGTCGATCTGACCGATCTCCTTAGGGAGGCCGGGGCGACGCTGCAGGATATGGGTCTGAGTGGTGCGGAAGATCGAGATCGGGCGCCACGGCTCCTTGGGGTTGCAGTGGAGGTAGGGGTCGTGCTCCGTGTCGTTGTAGTGGGAGCGGAAGCCCTTCTTGATGTCACAGAGGGTGAGCTTCTTGTCCGACTTGAGGAAGACGGGGAAGTCGTTCTTCGTCACGTCCTGCTCCTTGGAGGGGGTGTACATCTGCTGCAGGTACCAGACGCGCGGGTAGCTGTAGGTGGTGTCGAGCTTCTCATCACGTGCATAGGCCTCGTGGAAGTCGAAGTCGCCCTCGTAGAGGTGGTGCTCCTTGGCAAAGTCGATCAGATCCTCGGAGGCGAGGTAATTGTCCTTGTCCTTGGGGTCGTAGTCACGGAAGCGGCTCTGGTTGCCGGAGACGAAGTACTTGTCCTCGGGGATGCGAGTGGCGAGCCAGCGGTGACCGGAGGCGGTCTCGAGGTACCACATCTCGTGCTCGTCGATGAAGCTGATGCCGAAGCCCTCAGCGATGCCGTGTTTCTCGATCAGTGAGCCGAGACGCTCTACGCCCTCACGAGCGGTGGTGATGTAGGGGAGGACGATATTGAAGACAGAGTTCTCCGCCAGACCATCCTCCACGAGCGGATCGTACTGCAGCACCTTCTCGCTACTGAAGATACTCTCCGTGGCACTCATGCCGACACCCTCGCGATTGAAGCCGGCACTTCCCCACTCGCCGTGCAGGTGGTAGGGTGAGAGGGCGGAGTAGCCGATGCGGCGCTTGGGGAGCTTGCAGCGGAAGGGGGTCTCCTTGGCGATAAACTCCTCCGGACCATTCTCCGTGGTCTCAAAGATCTCTAAGTTCTTCGCCACCATGGCGTCCCAGTCCTCGGAGCGGGCGGCGATCATCGATCCGTCCTCCATCAGCTCCTTGCCGACGATGATGGTGGTGCACTCCGAGGGGTAGCGGTTGGTTTGTTTTTTCATGAGATAAAGTATATGGTTTTTGTGTAAAATGATTGATGTCACTTGGAGCGAAGACCGCCCTGCGATCTCGCTACCCAACAAATGTAGGGAAAAAGGCGTGGCTCACCCACCTTTTTTCCTTAATCTTTCTGAAAGCCCCTCGTCAGAAGAAATGAGGATATCAGAAGCTCCAGCGTACTCCAACGAGAAGCTCTCTACCACGGAGGCGATATGAACTCGCCACGTAGTCAGCACCGGCGAAGCTTTCGGCCCGATAGTCGGTCCGATTAAGAAGGTTGCGCAAGCTAGCCGTATACTCTGGTGACCCAGCCCCACGGCAGTACCGGAGAGCCAGGTTCCCTATCGGGATCATCCGGAAGGGTCGGATATTGCTCCAGAGCGCTCGCCCAAGGAGTGTAGCGGTGATCACCCAGTCTCCGGGCTTGAGCGTAACGCCACTGCGGATATCCAGCTCTTGGGGGACCTCATCAGCACCTGAGTCGGGACCACCCTCCATAGAGATGTTGTAGCGAGAGGCTGTATAGCTAAGCGTGAGCCAGCCACTCAACATCCCCCCGGAGGGGGCGTAGCGGTAAGTGGGAGAGAGTGTGTAGCTATGGGAGGTGAAGGAGAGAGGTCGATCATTGCGTATGACAGAGCTGCACCCCAACACAGTCCCGAGGTCAAGGCTAAGGACAGACTCGAGTCGGTCATCCAGGCCAAGAGAGAGTCCCATACTGCCTGTGAGAAAGTGTCTCCAAGAGACTCCGGATATATAGCTCTCTGTAGAGAAGTCAGGATTGATCTGCTCGCTACTAAGAAGATTTTGTCTTGAGGCTATGTAGGTAAGTGCGGCATGTCCTGATCGTGCCTTAACAGGATTGCGATAGTTCGTCCCGAGAGACGCACTAAGGCTCCATCGCTCCGGATCAGAGGTGGTCTCCGCAGCAGTCATACTCCTATAAGAGGTCATCACAGGTGCAGAGAGGTATCGAAGTATCTCGCTGCTCTGCCTCACGACTCGCCCTCTGAGTGTGGTGGACCAGAGTGAGGACCATCGCTGAGTGTACCTCACGGAGAGAGATGGCATCCAGCGGAGTTGCCGTAGACCGGATGCCTCAGCTCTGTCAAGGCGAGTGTACTCCCCCACGATAGGTGTCTCCACCCCGACCTCTGACATGGGTCGCTGCCATTTCCACATAAGCAGGAGATAAGGACGTAAGCGTGTCAAGGTCAGGTCATTGACCTGCTCTCTCCCCCTATAAGAGTATGCCGTATAGATACGATCGGCGTCTATAGCCACCCCGGGGCCCATCTCGAGAGACCACCCATGTGGGAGAGCTAGGCGGAGCTCATACTTATGATCGGTCCTTAGAGCGAGACCGGAGAGTCTCTGGCTCCGCTCCGTGCTACCATCACCATCAGAGCTAACGGAGAGGTGAGAGCCCGGGATCCCTCCTACATAAATATTAGAGGAGAGCGTGTATAGGTTGTCATCACGGCGAAGGGTGCGGACCAGATTATTGGAGAGGTACCACTCATCATACTCAGAGAGCATCCGTAGCGGTCTTCTTCCCTCTAAGTGATGGAGTGCATCCTGCCTGCTCCAGCTCCCGCTCAGCTCGTCCATAAGGTAGAGATGATCGAGGTTGCGCTCATACTTTACCCTCAAGAGCGCACTACGATCACGAGTCTCTGCAAGATCTGCCTCGTTGACAATGATCACCTGATCCTCACCCATAGAGTAGTGGGTTGATCGTCGACCATAGGTATCACGCCCGGTATCTGATAGGGTAATACCGACACTCAGCAGATCGTCTCCCTGCCGTCCGACACGACTGATTGCATGTGCAGAGGCAGACAGGTCCCTATTGTAGTCGTAGTAAGGACGTGGCAGCGGCACCTCTCCCATAGAGGGATGTGCTGCCAACTGCTTCATCTCCAGTGTCGGTATAGCAGAGTTACCACGGAATAAAGGCACAAAGTCTTCTCCGACGTTGTGTCCGCTATTGTCTGCTTTAGCTACCTGAAGGTTTTGCTGACTATGAGCCACTCGGAGGCGGAAGAGTTGGCCCTCATAGAGAAAGGGCCGACAACCAGTCCCGGCTTTCGCCTCGGCATAGAGGATAGGGCGGACTTTCACCTTTTCCTTAAGCTTCAGATTAATTGCCGCACTCTCCGAACGCTCCAAATTTCGCCTCACCTTGACCGGCTGGTCATGCTCATAGACCTGTACCTGTGCCACCATATCAGGTGAGATATTACGTGTGGCGAGGCGATACTGACCGCCCAGCATATCAAGATCCTCTATCATCACTCGGCTGATCGGTCGACCGAGATACTTGATCATCCCATCCGGAGAGACCTCAATACCGGGTAGGCGTCTGAGGAGATCCTCCACGCTGTGGTCCTCCTTGCGCCGGAGAAGCTCCGCATTGTAGTTGATCGTATCACGGCGACTTGTGATCGCCGGAGCACGACTCACCACCTCACTAAGGAGTACAGGCGATGCCTCAAGGACAATGTCCGGGAGCAGATGCTGATCCTGTATCTGCGCTGACGATAACCGAATTGTCCGGGGCTTATAGCTCATCGCTGCCACACGGAGGGTGAGACTATCTGTTGGGGGGAGGTCCGGCAGATGAAGACAAAACTTTCCTTTGCCATCAGTAGAGGTATAGGTCACCGGCTGCCCATCCTTCTCGGCAATCAACGAGACAATCACTTCCGAGACAGGGCCATCAAGATCCAGCACCCGCCCACAGAGACTGGCATCGTGATCCTGCGCAAGAGCCGATTGACTGCTACCTGCTGTGAGGATCACTATGAGGACGAGCAGCCCTGCGGATGCTATTCGTGTCTGGACTGAGCCTTCTTGGTCTGAGTATCCCATTCGTTGCGCAGCTTCTTATCCATCCAGTCCAGCTCATAGGGGACATAGAAAAGTCGATTGTACATCGGCTCCACCGGAGTGCCGTCGGGATTGGTCACCCCGAAGCCCAAGGTAGCCGCAGAGCCGGAGAAGTTCCACTTCGATCGGCTTATCGTCCGATAGTAGCCCTTCCGATCAGTAATGAAACGGGTCTTATCGGCACCGAAGTAGTCTCGCACATTGATGGGGTGCGCCCCTGCCTTACGTATGACCACTGCCTCTATATCTATTTGTCCCGACGCACTCTCCGCTGCAAGGATCAGTCCGGGGAGTCCATCCAGCTTGTAGGGCCCGTCATTGATCGGAAGATCGGGAGCGTACCACGCTGTCCAATGACGTCCCCTGAAGTCGCACTCCGCTCTTCGGCAACGCTGACCAAGGATGACCCTCTCATCACCCTTTATCAGTCTCCAAGAGATCCTCTGCATCGGCTCCTCATAGACGTACGTGCCAAAAGCAAAGTTATCCACCACCCACGTTCGCTTCGTACGATCCTTGATTACAATGGGATGATATCTCGTGACTCCAATGCTATCGGAGATTGCGTGCCACTCAGCATACGTCAGCCGGTATGATCTAACATAGCACACTGAGTCTTCCTTGTAAGATAAGTAAGGCGTAAAGAATGATGCTTTTTTGCCATGCTGAAGGATGAACATCTCCACTTGATCGCGTGTCTGATAGGGATCATTTTCATACACCTCATAGATCACCTCCATCCTAGGAGTGTCTATGACTTTAGTAGGGTCAAGTCTAACATATTTCATCCCAGGTTGAGCTGTTGCAATAACTGGCAATATCAAGGAAAGAATAAGCTCAAGCAACGAAATAAGGGTGTACCTTTGCATTTCTCTTCTATAAATCAAAAAAGTGCAACCTCCCCCCGATATATCATCTAACTAAGTGATACCACGAGAGGAGGCTACACATTAGGTAAACTCACTCTACGTGAGATACAGAAGGATCCTCTCGAGTACCACAATAGGCTTCGTTCATATCCCTCAAGTAATCCTTATACTCTTTTGCCGACATATACCCGTCAGCATCAGACTGAGAGATGGTCATAACCGTTTTGCCACACGAGGTGTGTACCCAGCAGTTTGCAGAAGCATAGAGAGCAGTCCCGAGGAGCGTCCCACAGATAGCTACTGCCAGCAGTGATTTTTAGCTTGATCGTTTCATAGATAACATAGTATTTAATGATTATCTGGGCAGTATTTCCCACAACAAATGTACCGAAAATTTCAAAACGACAAAAAAGAGGACAACTAAATTAAGACAGACGCAGAGCAATGCGTATCTCACCAAATGAAGACAGAATCTATCATATCAGTTGGGTCCATTCATTCGCTAGCGACACTGCTAAGCTGAAGCTCTCGTCATCAATATCAACTATAAGCTCACAAAAGAACTTGGCGATCAGAGCCGACTGTCAGAGCTCGATAAGGGCTTGATATGTACACGCAAGTGCGTATTAGTCCCTCCTCAGAAGGGCATGTAGGGGGCGAGGCGAAGGGAGTCGTCGCGGGTGAAGTCTCCGGTGGCCATCAGGTGCGACCAGTCGAGGGGCTGCTCCGCCTCTAAGAGCCGACGCAGGGCGCGCTTGTGGCGCCACGAGAGGTAGGGGTGGTAGCTGATGCTGTCGATGGAGAGGGTGAGGGGCCTAACCGCCGTCCCTACCGTGAAGTAGGGGTAGATCGCATCGTATCGCTCCCGATCCATGCCGTAGACCTCCTGGAGCTGCTCCACCACGTAGTACCCGCCGAGGAGGTCGCGGTACTTGACGATGCGGCGGGCAAAGGAGCTACCGATGCCGGGGACGCGCTTGAGGAGCGTCGTGTCGGCGGTATTGATGTCAATGGTGGCACCGGGCTTGAGCTTGGGGAGGTACGCTTCCGGTCGCTTGGTATCTGGGGGAGGACCGGGATAGCGGTCGGTTCGGATGGGTGCCGGGGTACTCTTACTCTTCTCCTTCTCTACAGGAGCCGGAGGTGCGGTGTCAAGCCTCGCCACGCCCGGTGGGATGGTGTCTTGCACCTCGGTCGGTATGGGAAGCCCCTTCGCCGTGATGCCGGAGTAGAGCACGTAGGAGAGGATCAGGACGACGAGGAGGATGAGGACCACCCGGTCGCTCTTATTAAATCGGAGCCTCATCACCACGCTGTTCGCTTACGATCCGACCATCACTCAGGAGCAGCGATCGGTCGGCGATCTCCGCTGTCTCCCGGTCGTGCGTCACGACGATGAAGGAGAGTCCCTCCTCCTCGCGCAGTCGGAGGAAGAGCTCGAGGAGCTCACGCTTACGGGTGCTGTCGAGGGCGCCTGTAGGCTCATCCGCCAGCACGATCTCGGGGTGATTGATGATCGCGCGCGCCACGGCGACCCGCTGCTTCTCTCCTCCCGACAGCTCCGCCGGGCGGTGGTCCAGCCGATCACCGAGGGAGAGGCGGCGAAGGAGCTCGCCCGCCTCAGCCATCGCCTCGCGGCGGCTCTTACCACTGATCATCGCCGGGATGGCGACATTCTCCTCGGCGGTAAACTCGGGCATCAGCTGGTGAGACTGGAAGACGAAGCCGATGTGACGATTGCGGAAGGCGGCACGCCGGTCCCCCGAGAGGGCGGACAGCCGCTCGCCCCCGATGATCACTTCCCCTCGATCCGGGGCATCGAGTGTGCCGATCACCTGCAGGAGTGTCGTCTTGCCCGCCCCGCTGGCGCCGACGATGGCGAGGATCTCTCCCCGCCGGAGCTCAAGACTGATCCCCCGCAGGATCTCCAGCCGACCGAAGCTCTTGTAAATTTCCCGCACCTCCATCAGAGGCGTATCGGTGGGTATGCTCATGGATTAGGATGTAATAGGTGATCAAGTGCCACGTAGGCGCAGCAGCCCCCTACCATCGGTGGCATATAGGAGATGGTGCCGGGGGTGGACTTCTTATTCTGCTCCCCCTCCGTCAGGACGATCGCCTCCTCTACCGGTAGTTCGGTCGAGAAGACGACGGGGAAGTTGAGCTTGACCCCGAGATGGCGCAGCCGCTTGCGGATCATCTTGGCGAGCGGGTCATTGAAGCTCTTATCCATACGTGCCACCCGGATCTTCGTCGGATCGGTCTTGGCACCCGCCCCCATGGCACTGACGAAGGGGATCCCGTGCTGCTGCATGTAGGCGATGGCGAAGACCTTAGGTGCCAGCGTGTCGATGGCGTCGATGACGAAGTCGTACGGGGCGGCGGAGAGTACCTCCTCCATCCGCTCATCCCGCAGATACTCAGCGATTACCTCCAGCCGGAGGGCGGGGTTGATCGAGAGAAGGCGGTCGTGCCAGAGGGCGGCCTTGGACTGACCGATCACCGGCTGCGTGGCGATGATCTGACGATTGATATTAGACTGGTTCACCACGTCGGCATCGACGATCGTCATCTGCCCGACCCCGCTTCGGGCGATCATCTCGGCGGCAAAGCCCCCGACGCCCCCGAGTCCGAGTACCAGCACATGCACCCTCGAGAGCCTATCGCAGCCCTCCGCCCCGACGAGCAGTCTCAGCCGATCCAGTGTATGATCCTCTTCCATCTCCTTCATAGATCTCAAAGGTACCGATTTTCCTCCGCTTCACTACGCCTTTGTCTAGACTCCTCCAGAATGCTGGTCCTCACTCCGTTTTCCTGAGTTCATCTGTCTTAGAGGTTCATTTCTTTTATGCCGATTGCAAACACCTATTGTCAATCTGCGCAGATATAGATCTTGCATTTATTTATAAACGAATGGCATGCGAAATATAAAATACTAAGTGTCAAAACATTGCGACCGAAACAGCCTTAAGTTGCTTCTGCTTACAATCCCCATAACATATCGAAGATTTGCTTTGGTAGCAAAAATTAGGATAATAATGACTACATTGGCACTACTGATTGAGACTTTAAAACTGAAGACAGTATGGTCTCAATAGAATATCCCAACTTAATCTCTATTATGGATATAGAAAAACTGTCCCACGACGAATCGGGTGCCCTACAGGGAGGCTTCAGGGGCGATAGATATAATAGACAAGCTCGCCTCAATCTGCAAGGACACCTCGGTCCAAATACCTTTTGACGGTGGTCATGATCAACACAATGCGATAAAAAAGTCCAAAACCATTAAAGACACATATGCACTTACTTTAGGCCACGTAAAGACAGCACTTACCAAAGGCCTTCAAGTAACTGTCAGATGTAATTTTGATCAAAACAATCTCACTTCATTCAGAGGTCTAATAGATGATCTAGCAGACATGTGTCCCGACCACTTTGACAATCTAAGATTTGACTTTCAGAAAATATGGCAAACAAGAGTAACCAAAGAACTGTCCGACAACTTAGAAGAAATAAGAGACCATCTTGCCAAAGTCTCCAATAAGAGTACAAAAAGACGAACAGTCACGCCAAATACATTCTGTTACGGTGATTATCACAACTCGATTGTGGTTAATTACGATGGATCACTACACAAGTGTACAGCGATAGACTTCTCTCGTGCGACTCCCATAGGACATATCACACCGGAAGGAACACTGTCCATTATGAATAATCCGTATTCTTTCGAAAACAGACTACGAGGCGTTTGTAGAAGTTGCCGCCTATTTCCTGTGTGCACAGTTTGCATTGAAGCTAAAATCAACAATCCTATGGACAAATGTCCGATAAATATATCGAACGAGGACATCAGACGACAGATTATGAATAGATTCGAAGCTCTCTTTGACCAAAAGGTAGACAGAGAGCTGACGCTTACATTCTTGCAGAAATAGAAACATATACAGATATCTCTCTATACCAGAAAAGAATTATGAAAAAAATCATCTTCGTTATCGCCTTGCTATTAGGCATTACACTTGCCGTGGCAGATGCTTCGGCACAGAGTGACCTGGCAATGGTGGATGGAGTGGTGACTGTGGGAGACGAATCGCCTTTAGAGGGAGCACAGGTGATAGCACTGGCAGCATCTGACTCCGCCTTCCTCATGAGCACCACCACCGATGCGAGAGGGGAATTCCACCTCGCAGGGCTGTCGCAAGCCTGCCTCGTGAGGGTATCCTACCTTGGTTATGTCAGCCAGACAAAACCCGGAGCACCGGCTATGAAGTTTCGCCTTGAGGAGGACAGCAAGCTGCTGGGCGAAGTATCCGTGACTGCTTCACGACTGAAGCTGCATGAGACCGGATACTCACTCTCGCTAAGAAACAGCCCCCTCGCTCGGGGACGTAAAGTGACCGACGTCCTGTCTATGCTTCCCAATGTAGCCGTCAGGGAAGGAAGCATCACCATACTGGGAAGGCCCATCGTTGCGATCTACATTGATGATGTCCCATCCTCCATAAAAGAGGTGACGGCGCTGAGGGCGACACAGGTGGAGAGTATGGACATCGACTACAGCACGGCCGCCCGAGAGTCTGCAGAGAAGCTTGGCGGAGTCTTACGAATCAAGCTGAGCCCCTCTGCGCATAACGGGTTAGTGGGGTTAGTGACCGCCGAGGGCACCGCAGCTCCTCGGTACGGGATCACAGGCGGTAATGTATACAATAGCATTACTGCCAAGATCCGGAGGGTCAGCCTCCGCAACAGGGCCTACGTCTCACGCAGACTCCTCTACTCTGATTACCACAACACCACCACTAACACAGGGCAGGGTGCACCCCTGGCGATGGACTACTACAACGAGTACCGCAACCCCGAAACGTATCTCTATGACCGTCTGCACCTCAGCGGCAACGTAGGAGATCACTCAACACTGTCTGCGTCAGGCTTCTACTCACTGGTCGATGAAAAACCAGTCAATAAGTCTTCAGAGAATAGCGGCTCTGCCATTCAGAATGAGACCGGTGCTTCCCGTAGAGATCATACGGCTCAAGCGGTGATGAGATACGCCTATAATCAGGACGACAAGAGTTTCTCATTGACCACCGACTATCTCTACGACCAGATCTTCAACGCATCGGACAATGTCGCCTTCAAGACATCATCCCGCCAGACAAGCCACATGATCCGGATCAGGCCGGAATACACCCTCGGTGTGGGTAAGGCAGGAGGCAGACTGTCGATCGGTGCCGACTACCGAATGATCCGTATGAGCGAGCAGACAGAGCAGCCCCTGATCCCTGTTAGCACAGAGTCACACACACCCGCCATCTACACTTCGTTCCAAGGACAGAGTGGAAGCCTCATGTACTCTGCCGGACTTCGGTATCAGTATCTCAGGATGAAGACCCGGCAAGAGGAGGTAGAGGACAAGTCCTACGATCACAGCTTCGGATCCCTCTACCCATCGCTCACCCTTACCTACCTCATCAATCCGCAGAAGGGACATATATTCGTGCTCCAGACAGAGAGAGGAACGGAGCAGGTCCCCTACAGTGTCATCAGCGGTTACAGGGTATACCGGACGCCCCATCTCTATACCGTGGGCAATCCCCGGCTTCGCACCCCGATCAATTGGCAATCAATGGCTATGCTGCAGCTCTGGGGGCAGCTTGCGCTGTCTGCCGTATACATCCACTACAAGGATCCGATCAATTTCCGCACGCTTAAGGATCCTTCAGATCCAAGTACCCTCTATACCATGCCTGTGAATGGTTCCTACCAGTCACTCCTCGGTTTCGCCGTGGAGTGGGATAAAGAGATACTTCCCCAGTGGGCAACAAAGCTTGGAGGAAGCTTTACGCTCCACAGCGGAGATATGGGATACACCAGCGTGAAGAACCAGTCCAAGTGGAATATCTATATGGACAATCGATTTAGTTTCAATTCCTCCTGCGGAGGGGGACTAAATGCGTCCTACGAGCCGACCTCCCACTACCTCGACCGCACCTTGGAGAAAGTGTACTATGTGAAGGCATACCTCTACAAGTCATTACTAAAGGGCGATCTGGAGCTCAGGGCGGATGCTCTCCTCGCGGGCAACGGGCGTACCATCGTGACTGAGACACCGAACCTCAGACTCACGGAGGCCAACGTGACCAGTCAGCCCTACCTCACCCTATCCCTCACCTACCACTTCCGTACTGGCGAGAAGCCCAAGACCACACCCTTCACGGACTCTACTCAGAGTTACGAGCAGATCAGGGATAACAAGTAGTCTTCACTCTGATACGACACGAAAGGATCCGAGCCGATTCGCACTCCGTTTTCCTGAGTTTGTCTGTTTTGCATACATTTGTGTCAGAGATAGTATGCGAGATATGGAGCACAGTGAGGGGAAGTACACATTGACGAGAGAGGCTCTGGGACACCTGCTGGACTGGTTCCTGATCGGTCTCGGACTGTATGTGCTTAAGGTTATCTCTTGGGGATCGACTCTGAGTATCATTATTTCCCTCTCTTACGGGGTCATCCTGCTGGTCTGTATCTACCTGCTGGTACGATCGCTTGTGCGTGACCTACGCAAATAGATACAAACAAAAAGAAAAAGGATCCGAGCCGGTCCCGCAAGGGAGCTGACTCGGATCCTTTCTTGTTGAGACCTTTGCATAATACCCCATCTGCGGCGTCACTTTCGAGATTCGGGCTTGGTCATGTGCGTAAGCACACTCCCTTCGCCCTCACTCTCAGTTCCTTGCATCTGGGGTATTCTGCAAAGTCCCTGCCGAAAAAGCGGTGCTTTTTCGGCGAAAGACCATTTTGCAAAGGTCTTTTGTTAGGAAACGGTATTACTTATTGTGGAAGGCGAAGTCGCCATGCTCGGCATCCAGCTCGATCACGCTGTCGCGCCGGAGGGTGCCGCTGATGATGTCCGTGGAGAGGGTATTGAGTACCCGGCTCTGGATCACTCGCTTGACGGGGCGCGCACCGAACTGCGGGTCGTACCCCTCGTGAGCTATCTGCTCCACTGCGGCATCGGTGTAGGTCAGCGTGATGCCATTGGAGGCAAGGGTCTTGACCACCCGATCGAGCTGCAGCCGTACCACCTCCGCAATCTGCTCCTCGGTGAGGGGACGGAAGACGGTGATCTCGTCGATACGATTGAGGAACTCGGGGCGGATCTGCTCCTTGAGCATACCAATCACCTCAGCCCTTACCTTGCCGACGACCTCATCGGCGTTCGCCTTCGTCATGCTCTCGAGGCTCTTACGGATCAGGTCACTACCCATATTGGAGGTCATGATGATGATCGTATTCTTGAAGTCTGCCGTCCGCCCCTTATTGTCCGTCAGGCGACCGTCGTCCAGCACCTGGAGCAGGACATTGAAGACATCGGGGTGCGCCTTCTCGATCTCATCGAAGAGGATCACCGAGTAGGGCTTCCGCCGGACCGCCTCTGTGAGCTGTCCGCCCTCCTCGTAGCCGACGTATCCCGGAGGGGCACCGACGAGGCGGGAGGCGGAGAACTTCTCCTGATACTCGCTCATATCGATGCGCGTCATCATCTCCTCGTCGTCAAAGAGGATCTCCGCCAGCGCCTTCGCCACCTCCGTCTTACCGACACCGGTGGTGCCAAGGAAGAGGAAAGAGCCGATCGGGCGCTTGCTGTCCTGCAGACCGGCACGACTGCGGCGGACCGCATTGGCAATCGCTGTGATCGCCTCGTCCTGACCGATGACCCGCTTGTGGAGCTCCTCCTCGAGGTGAAGGAGTTTCTCCCGCTCGCTCTCCATCATCTTGGTGACCGGGATGTGGGTCCAACGGGATACCACCTCTGCGATATCCTCCTCATCGACCACCTCCTTGATCATAGCCTTGCCGCTCTGAGCCTCGTGGAGCTTCTTCTCCGCCTCATCGATGCTCTCCTGCAGCTGCTGGAGCTTGCCGTAGCGGATCTCTGCCACCTTGGCGTAGTCGCCCTCACGCTCGGCGCGCTCGGCAAGGAGCTTAAGCTGCTCCTGCTCGGTCTTCGCCTTCTGGATCAGGTCGATCTGATCCTTCTCTCGCTGCCACTGGCTCTTGAGGGCAGTCTGCCGCTCGGAGAGATTGGCCAGCTCCTCATCGATCGCGCGAACCTTATCCTCATAGCCGTCACGCTTGATGGCGACCCGCTCGATCTGGAGCTGCTTGATCCTCCGCTCCACCTCGTCCAGCTCCTCCGGCATAGAGTCGATCTGCATGCGGAGACGGGCTGCCGCCTCATCCATCAGGTCGATCGCCTTATCGGGGAGGAAGCGGTCGCTGATGTAGCGCCGAGAGAGACGGACGGCGGCGACGATCGCCTCATCGAGGATCCGCACATGGTGGTGCGTCTCGTACCGCTCCTTCAGTCCACGGAGGATACTGATCGCATCCTCCTCACTCGGCTCATCGACCATCACGATCTGGAAGCGCCGCTCGAGTGCCCGGTCGGTCTCAAAGTACTTCTGATACTCACCGAGGGTCGTGGCACCGATGACCCGGAGCTCGCCCCGAGAGAGAGCCGGCTTAAGGAGATTGGCGGCATCCATGGCGCCCTCGCTCTTGCCCGCACCGACGAGGGTGTGGATCTCGTCGATGAAGAGGATCACCTGACCATCGGAGCCCTTCACTTCGTTGATGACGCTCTTGAGTCGCTCCTCAAACTCGCCCTTATACTTCGCTCCGGCAATCAGCGCCCCCATATCAAGGGAGTAAAGCTGCTTGTCCCGAAGGTTCTCCGGCACATCGCCCCGCACGATACGGCGGGCAAGACCCTCGGCGATGGCGGTCTTGCCGACGCCCGGCTCTCCGATCAGGATCGGGTTATTCTTCGTCCGGCGGCTGAGTATCTCCAGCACACGCCGTATCTCATCGTCCCGACCGATCACCGGGTCGAGCTTGCCCTCACGAGCCGCCGCCACGAGATTGGTCGCATACTTATTGAGTGCGTTGTAGGTCTCCTCCGAGGAGGGGGAGTCCGCCTTAGCCCCCTTGCGAAGCGACTGCACCGCCTCGAGCATCGTCTGATAGGTGATGCCCTGATCCTTCAGTCGGCGACCGGCGGTGGTGTCGGCCTTGAGGAGCGCTAGGAAGAGGTGCTCCACCGCGACATACTGATCGCTCATCTCGGCAGCGATACGCTCCGCTGCATCGAGCACTGAGGCGAGGTCTCTACTGAGGTAAGGCTCCCCGCCCTGCACCTTCGGGAGGGCACTGAGGTCCTCCTCGATCCTCGACCTAAGCGTGTCGAGGGTGCCCCCACACTTGGGGATCAGGTACTCTGCCACCTGATCCCCCTCTGCCGTGAGGGCTGCAAGGAGATGCTCTGGCTCGATCGCCTGGTGGCCACGCTTGCGCGCCTCCTCCATAGCCTGTCGGATCATCTCCTGCGACTTGATTGTGTACTTATCCCAATTCATATTCACTTTATTCTTTTCGTTTTATTCTGAGATCATAAGTACAAAAACGAAGCCCCGACCTAACTGTCAGTCCATTATGTCTTTTCGTAGAAACAAAAGTCAGTCGTGGCAGTCCATACTGTCACTTGGGGAGACAAGTAGGGCAGAAATCTATTACCGCTAATAGTGAAACCTAAACCCGGTAATAGACTTCACTAAACCCGATATTAGATGAATCTATTACCGGTAATAGTCGGAGGGGCAATTTGAGCGGTTTTCAGGTCACAAAAGTCTCTATCAACCATGACACCAAAGCAAGACACAGAGGTGACGCACTTGATCTTTACATAAGTCATTCAACTCATCGTGAAGAGTGGGGTACGAAGCACCCCGACAGGGGTGCCCGATTTTTAGCCCGGATGTCGAGGGGCGCAGCCCCGAAGACTCCGGGTTACGATGGGGCTCTAGCCCAGCGACCCCGCTAGGGTGTCGTACTGATTGCCTGACTGATAAGTGCGACACCCTAGCGGGGTCGTATTTTTTCCTTGGGCTTCTTTCCCGCAGTCTTCGGCACTTCGTGCCTCGACATGCGGGCTAAAGAACGATGATCCCTCCGGGGCTGCGCCCCTGCGGGATCGACAGGCGGTAGCAGCAGGGGAGGGATCTACTACCGGTAGTAATCGACGGCCCCCATTCTCCCCCCGACCCCGCCAGGGGTCGCTCGTAATGGCGAGAAACGGTGAGTACCTAGAGGGAGCGACACCCTAGCGGGGTCGCATCTATATCAGAGGTCATCCTTAACCCGGGGTCTTCAGCACTTCGTGCCTCGACACCCGGGCTATGAACAACGAACCCCTATCGGGGTCCCCGGCTGGCTAGCCCTTAGGAAATCCACTCCCTATTGATCCGAGATCACCTCCCCTAGCCTCTCGGGAATGGAGGGGCATCGGATGGCACCCACAAGGGGTGCTTCGTTCCCCACTCTTCACAATGAGTTGAGGGGCTTCTGTACCACTCAAATGCGTCACCCCTGCTTGTCCTCCTTCGTGGAAAATCGGTTCCAAAGGTTGCTTCCTCTGAAACCGATATAGACATAATGGGGCAGTACTGCTGATGTCAATCCTTTGTGGACTTGGACAGCTTTTTCGTCTTAGCCGGCTTAAGGTAATAGAGATAGCGACTTGCTCCCACTGTGATTACCATGAGTAACAGCCCAATATCTTTTCGCAGTATTGCAAAGGGCTCTCCCATATCTATCAGGAGGAGGGCTATGGAAACTACCAGGAGTGCACCCCAAAAGGCAATGTCGAGAGCCTTGACCCATGGGGAAACAGCTCCAGATTGACATCTCTCTTCGGGGACGAGTGTCATCAGCTGTACAAACAGAGCCTCAAGGACAATGACCGGTATAACAAACCGGAATATCGACTCCTTAAGAGCCATCAAGGACTCAACCCTTGAAAGAACAAGGGTGGCCCAGACGGTAGCACCTATGATGCAGAGCTCTAAAACAAAGAACTTGATACGCATAAGATTATTATGGGAAAAGTGCGGTGTAGTGGCGTCTAACAGGCATCGAGAGCAGCACCAACCGCACCGCCAATCGCAGCTGCAATAGCTACATGCGGACCTCTAGGACTCGCTCCTATAGCCCAGCTGATAATCCCCCTTGCACAGGCAAGTGAGGCTGGTAACGATTCCCGGTACGATAAGAGTTTTTTCCTGGTGACAGCTTGGTGCTTAAGGGTTTAACGATAATACTGTCTTCAAAGCTACAAAACATACTTGATCCCACAAAAACAAAGGTGAAGCGACCAAGGGGTGACGCATTTGAGCATTGGGGTAATCATATACCTAGAGGGCTTATCCGTGAGGCACCCGAAGGGTGCTCGCTCCATAGGCATCGGTCATCCGCGAAGCGGTGACCGATGTACAAAGACCCTTCCCTACCCCCTCGACCCCTTGTGGGTCGCCGAGCAGATACCCCCCCCTTCGGCGACCCACAAGGGGTCGTGGCATAATGCGTACGATTATACATCGGTCGTCGGCACTTCGTGCCTCGACCGATGCCTATGGAGCGGGCATCCTTCGGATGCTGCATATCTTCTATTTGATGGTTTTCATTTGCGATCCGTCGATATTGGCTCTGTCGGAAAAACAGTTACAGGCGTGGCACCCCGACAGGGGTGCCCGCTTTTTAGCCCGGATGTCGAGGGGCGCAGCCCCGAAGACTCCGGGTTACGATGGGGCTCTAGCCCAGCGACCCCGCTAGGGTGTCGTACTGATTGCCTGACTGATAAGTGCGACACCCTAGCGGGGTCGTATTTTTTCCTTGGGCTTCTTTCCCGCAGTCTTCGGCACTTCGTGCCTCGACATGCGGGCTAAAGAACGATGATCCCTCCGGGGCTGCGCCCCTGCGGGATCGACAGGCGGTAGCAGCAGGGGAGGGATCTACTACCGGTAATAGTCTGATGGGGTATAAAGTGCTTCGTGAGGGCGCAAAAAAACGAGCCGAGGGCAAAGGGATCGCACTCGGCTCGCTGCATAAAAGGGATAGAACTGCCCGAGGAGGTCAGTAGGACTATCGGTGTCCGGGTTTCACTCCTGAGACTTAGGCTGACCTCTTGTGGATCCAATAGAGCGAGAGTCGCTCCACGAGGACGACCACAAGAGGAACAATCACCAATAGCAGGTTGTAAAGAGGTCCGGGGAGAAAGTACGGGGTCAGGCAGATGAAGGATCCCGATAATACCGCCTCATAAAAACGGTAGAGCCAAGGATATCTCTTCCTAAGAAGCTGCCCTGTCGGTAACAGTCCCTTATCACTCACGAACCAGCGAAGGAGAAAGATCGCTACAAGTGCCACAAGTAGTACACCGAGCGTCAAAGCCACCGGGACACCTCCCAATGGTGCTATATAGACAGCAGTGAGGAGTAAGAAGAGCTCATAAAACGAGCTGTAGTAGGTCCTATCGTGAGCTGTACGCCCATAGAGTCTCCCTAGGAAGTAGACGAGCGACAGAGCGAGTGGGATCAGAGCGTAATAATTCATACCAATAGTAGTCTGCTGTGTTGTCGGTGAATATTCTTCAGTCGTGAGACAAAGGATGACCGAGAGGTACTTTGTGACACGATCACGACATTATGCATATAAAGCAGGCGAGCCGAGGACGAAAGGATCGCACTCGGCTCGCTGCATATTAGTGAGTGTTACTGATCAGAACTGACCAAACTGCTTGAAGAAGTCAGCCGGACTCCCGGGCTTGTCATCAGAGGACTTTGGCTCACGCTTCGGCTCCTCCTCACGCTCCTCGCGACGGGGCTCCTCTTCGCGCTCCTCACGGCGGGGATTGCGACGGCGCTCCTGGTGGCGCGGACGCTCCTCATCAGAGGGACGTTGCTCCTCGCTGTCATTGTCATCAGAGTTGCGCTCCTCACGACGAGGGTTGCGGCGACGCTCGCCACGGCGACCCTCACCATCACGCTCCTCACGACCACGACGGCGCTCGCGGGGACGCTCGGACTGCTCCTCGTAGCCCTCAGGCTTCTCGATCAGAGCACGGCGAGAGAGACGGAACTTGCCGGTCTTGGGATCCACCTCGAGGAGCTTCACCTGCAGCTTCTGTCCCTCTGCGGCACCGGTCTCCTCGATGTTGCCAAAGTACTTCCAGTCCCACTCGGAGATATGGAGCAGGCCCTCCTTGCCTGGCATAAACTCGACGAAGACACCATAGGGCATCACGCTCTTGATGGTACCCTCGTAGGTCTCACCCACCTCGGGGATGACGACGATGCGATTGATCATCTCAAGGGCGCGAGTGATCGCCTCCTTATTGGACGCAGCGATCTGGATCACGCCGACACCGCGCTCGGTGTCCTCCTCGATATTGATCTGAGCACCGGACTCCTCCTGCATGCCCTGGATGATCTTACCGCCGGGGCCGATGATCGGACCGATGAACTCCTTAGGCACCTCCATCTGCTCCATGCGGGGCGTCTGAGGCTTCAGCTCAGGACGAGGTCCGGGGATGGTGCTCTCGATGATGTCGAGGATGTGGAAGCGGGCACGACGTGCCTGCTCGAGGGCCTGTGCCAGCACCTCGTAGCTCAGCCCGTCGATCTTGATATCCATCTGGGTGGCGGTGATGCCCTCACGGGTACCGGTCACCTTGAAGTCCATATCTCCCATGTGGTCCTCGTCACCGAGGATGTCTGTGAGGACCGCCTTCTTGTCTCCCTCGCTCATCATACCCATGGCGACGCCGGAAACGGGACGGATCATCGGCACACCGGCATCCTCCAGCGCCAGCGTACCGGCGCAGACCGTAGCCATGGAGGAGGATCCGTTGCTCTCCAGGATGTCACTCATCACGCGGATGGTGTAGGGATAGTCCTCGGGGATCATGCCGTGGAGGGCACGCATGGCGAGATTGCCGTGACCGATCTCACGACGGCTGACGCCCTTGGGGCGAGAGGCTTCACCGGTGCTGAAGGGCGGGAAATTATAGTGGAGGAGGAAGCGCTCCTTGCCCTGGAAGAGGGCGTCATCGACCAGCTTCTCATCGTCCTTGGTACCGAGGGTGACCGTAGCGAGTGCCTGGGTCTCTCCGCGGGTGAAGATGGCAGATCCGTGAGGTGCGGGGAGGCAGTCCACCTCCGTCCATATCGGACGCACATCCTCGAGACCGCGACCGTCGAGGCGCTGGTGATGGTCGAGCACGGCGGTACGTACCGCCAGCTTGACGTACTTATCGTAGTAGCGATTGATCAGCGGCTCCAGCTCCTCGAGCTCCTCCTCGCTGTACTGAGCCTTAAACTCCTTACCCACCTCAGTGAAGCGGCGAGAGCGGGAGTGCTTGTCGTTATCCGCTGACATGGCGATCTCAAAGAGCTTGTCGTAGCAGCTGTCGTAGATCTTCTTATCCAGCTCGGGATCCTGCGCGTCTCCCTCGTAGGTGCGCTTGACGTCGGAGCCCACCTCGCGGGCCAGCTCGTTCTGCACGCGGCACTGTACCTTGATCGCCTCGTGAGCCTGCTTGATCGCCTCGATCATATCACTCTCGGGCACCTCCTTCATCTCACCCTCGACCATCATGATGTTCTTCTCCGTCGCGCCGACCATCAGGTCGATATCGGCACGATTGAGCTGGTCGAGTGTCGGATTGATCACCCACTCACCGTCAAGACGGATCACCCGCACCTCAGAGAGCACCTCGTCGAAGGGGACGGTGCTGACTGCCATGGCGGCAGAAGCTGCCAGTCCGGCAAGCTGGTCGGGGAGCTCATTGGGGTCTCCACTGAAGAGGATGATCTGCACGTAGACCTCGCAGTGGTAGTCCTCTGGGAAGAGAGGACGCAGAGCTCGGTCGATCAGTCGTGCGATCAGGATCTCATGGTCCGACATACGGCCCTCGCGGCGGGTAAAGCCCCCGGGGAATCGACCGTCGGCGGAGAACTTCTCCTTATACTCTACCTGGAGGGGCATAAAGTCTACGCCCGGACGTGCCTCCTCGGCTGCGACTACCGTCGCCAGGAGCACGGTCTTGCCCATGCGTACAACCACGGAGCCATCAGCCTGCTTGGCAAGCTTGCCTGTCTCGATCGTGATCTCACGACCATCGGGCAGAGTGATGGTCTTTGTGATTACGTTCATACTTTTACGTCTTGTCGGCCTGCGGGATTGCCGGCCGGGTTATCTAAAATCTCAGCTGTCCCTCCATGATATCGCACAAAGGTAAAGAAACTCAGCGAAAAAGCCCTCATTTTACGTCATCGACTTTCGGCTGCATCCTTCATAAAGGGAAGTAGATCGTCCCATCACCGTGTCGGCGTCTCTCCCGACAAGGATCCGATGAGGTCTCTCAGCCTATCGTGGCGAGCGGATCGCCGCCCTGGACGGAGTCTCCATTGGCGACAAGGAGAGAGGTGATCGTGCCATCACTGTCGGCATTGATCTCATTCTCCATCTTCATAGCCTCGAGGATCATGATCTTCTGACCCTTTTTTACCTTATCCCCCTCCTTAACCAGCACCTCACGGATCAGTCCGGGGAGAGGGGCGATCACCTCGCGACCTCTTGCGGCACGCTTGGGCTGGCTCTCCGGTGCAGCAGCAGCGGGCTTCTCCTCAGGTACCTCTGTGGCAGGCGTCGCACTCACAGTCGGCTCGGGCTGAGGCTTAGGGGTCTGCCGAGCAGGTGCGGGGGCAGACTCATCACCAAGCCTGACGGTGTAGTGGTGTCCATTCACCTCCACCTCAGCCGTCTCCTCGTCGGCAGAGTGGATCGTCACCTCGTAGGGGTGACCATTGATGGTGTATCGGTATTGCTTCATAGGTCTCTTGTGTGATAGTAAGTCCTTACCAGGGGCGGCGGCGCATCGTGAGCGACTTGTCGGACCATCCCGACCGCCGCTCGCTACTCTCCTCGTCGCAGAGACCGGAGGTCTCGACGCTCCGACCGTAGTCAGCCAGCGCCAGTGCGATCGCGGTCACCACCTCGCCTCGTGCCGCGTCGATCGCCTGACCGAGAGAGAGTAGTGCCTCGATGGAGGGGTCGTAGTGCTGAGTGTCCATATCAGAGCGGGATATTGTCGTGCTTCTTCGCCGGCAGCTCCTGACGCTTATTGCGGAGGTCTCGGAGAGCTCGGGCAATGCGCTTACGGGTCTCGTCGGGAACGATCACGTCGTCGATAAATCCGTATGAAGCTGCGTAGTAGGGGTTGGCAAACTTCTCCCGGTACTCCCGGATGTGCTCCGCCTTGAGCGCAGCCGGATCCTCAGCATCACGGAGAGCCTTACCGTAGAGGATCTCCACCGCTCCGTCGGGTCCCATGACGGCGATCTCGGCGGAGGGCCAGGCGAGATTGATGTCGGCACGGAGGTGCTTCGACCCCATCACGATGTAGGCACCGCCGTACGCCTTGCGGGTGATGACGGTAATCTTGGGGACTGTCGCTTCGCCATAGGCATAGAGGAGCTTGGCGCCGTTGGTGATCACGGCATTGTACTCCTGACCGGTGCCGGGGAGGAATCCGGGGACATCGACGAGGCTGACGATCGGGATATTAAAGGCGTCGCAGAAGCGGACGAAGCGGGCGCCCTTGCGCGACGAATTGACGTCCAGCACGCCGGCTGCGGAACCGGGCTGATTGGCAACAATGCCGACACTCCGTCCATCAATGCGGGCAAAGCCGATGATGATGCTACGGGCAAAGTCGCGCTGCACCTCGAGGAACTCGCCTCCATCGACGACCTGACCGATCACCTCGTACATGTCGTACGCTGTATTGGGGTTGTCCGGGATCAGATCATTCAGCACCGACAGATCGCGATCTACAGGATCAGACGATGCGATGCGAGGCGCCTCCTCCATATTATTGGACGGGAGGAAGCTCAGCAGGTGGCGCATCAGCTCCAGTCCCTCCTCATCGCTCTCCACGGCGAAGTGCGCCACGCCGCTCTTGCGGGTATGGACGGACGCTCCACCGAGCTCCTCAGCAGTCACCTCCTCATTGGTCACCGTCTTCACCACCTTCGGTCCGGTGAGGAACATATAGCTGGTGCCGGAGACCATGATATTGAAGTCGGTCAGTGCCGGGGAGTAGACCGCCCCTCCGGCACAGGGACCGAAGATCCCGGAGATCTGAGGCACCACGCCCGAGGCGAGGATGTTATTCTCAAAGAGCTCACCATAACCGGCAAGCGAATTGACTCCCTCCTGGATGCGGGCTCCTCCGGAGTCGTTGATGCCGATGATCGGCGCCCCGACCTTCATCGCCAGCTGCTGTACCTCGCAGATCTTGCGAGCATGCATATAGCCGCAGGTGCCGGCAAAGGCGGTGAAGTCCTGTGCATAGACATAGACCAGACGACCATCCACGAGACCGCTCCCGGTGACGACCGAGTCGCCATCGTATACTTTTTTGTCAGCCCCAAAGTTGGCATTGTGGTGACGAACGTAAGTCCCCAGCTCCTCAAACGTGCCGGGGTCCAAGAGTCTCTCGATCCGCTCTCGGGCGGTAAGCTTGTGGCGGCTGTGCTGCTTCTCCACCGCAGCCTCGCCACCTCCGAGGAGCATCTGCTCCCTTCGCTCGATGAGTGCCCTGATCTTCTCTGTCTGTATACTCATTATATATATGTACGATTACATTATCTCCCTATACCTGACAAAGGTACAGGTATTCACGCATACCCACAAAAGCGGAGTAGGGTGCACATTACCCGAAATGTGTCGGGACCGATTTAACCTTTTGCCCATACGTGCGTCTGAGTTCCGTATCCACTCCCTGCACCAGGTATTGTCGGTGGGGAAGATGTGGTTAGAGATGTAATGAAAGTATGAGAAATCTGAAACGTGTCCTGGAGAGTCTGACGGCTCCGCTACTCGCCGCTCTCCTCCTGACTCCGGCGTATGCACAGGAGCAGGTCTACTCACTGGAGGAGTGTATCCAAATGGCTACCGCCAGTAACGAATTGCTCAAGGCTGAGGAGCTGAAGATCGATATGGCCAAGGCCAAGAAGGGCGAGGTGGGGGTCAACTTCTTCCCCAAGGTATCACTGGGAGCAGCCTACTCTCACATCGAGGATCCCCTGCAGCCGATCGACTGGGATCATGCGCTCCTCGGGCTGGGGCAGTACCTGCCGGAGAAGATCAAGGACAAGACCGCCATCGACCTCGGTAATACCAAGGTGGGCACCGTCTCCTTCGTCCAGCCGATCTTTATGGGTGGCAAGATCATCAACGGCTACAAGATGGCCTCCTCGGCGGTCGATCTGGCGGGGATCATGATGGAGACCAAGGAGCGAGAACTCGAGCTGAGCGTGGAGGAGACCTACTGGCAGGTGGTCACTCTGTCGAGTAAGCTGGAGCTGGCGACGAAGCTCACCGCTCTCCTCGATGAGGCGGTGGCAAATGTGGACCTGGCTGTCAAGGAGGGTGTCGCCACCGAGGCGGACGCACTCTCCATACGGGTCAAGCAGAGCGATGCCAACCAGCTGCGGCTCAAGGTGGAGAACGGTCTATCTCTCTCCAAGATGCTCCTGGCGCAGAAGTGCGGCCTCGGGCTGGAGAGTGACTACCGTCTGGCTGATGAGGTGACCCTGGATACTGCCCGCAACGAGGTGATCGACACGCCGATCCTCCTCTCCGAGCAGGAGATCAGTGGTGGCATCGATGCTCGACCCGAGGTGCGTGCCCTCGAGACGGCAGATAAGATCTTTGCCGCCAAGGAGAGGGTGGAGCTGGCGGATGCCCTCCCCAAGGTGGTCCTGCTGGGTGGCTATACCACCATTAACCCCAATCTCTTTGCCGGTATGCAGGAGGAGTATGGTGGAAGCTGGCATGTGGCAGTAGGACTTCAGATCCCCCTCACGGACATCTACACCGGGATCACCAAGAGGAAGGGTGCCGTCGCCGAGCGGGGGATCAAGCAGAGGCAGCTGACCGACGCTCGCGAGAAGATCAATCTCCAGATACATCAGCTCCTGCTGAACAATCAGGAGGCCTATAAGCAGCTCTCCGCCGCAAAGCTCAGTCTCTCCAGCGCCGACGAGACCCTCAGGCAGGCTCAGCTGGGGTACAAGGAGGGCGTGATCCCGCTGCTTGTCCTCACCGAGGCTCAGACCTCCTGGTCGGCAGCTTACGACAGCTATATCGACGCTGCTATCGCCCTGAAGTCGAGCGAGAGCAAGATCAGACACTACGTCCCCACTGCACGATTCGCCAGATAATAGTACCATTCCCCATTGTTTTTGTAATCGTATTTGAATAATGGCACAGACAGAAGAGAAGAGCTCCCTCTCAAAGGAGCTGAGACATAAAATGGTGGTCACCATCGTCACCACCCTCGTCGTGATCGCCCTCGTGGCACTGGCAGGATTCGTCTTCTTCTCCCCCCGGGAGTCGGAGGTGATCGGTCACGTGGAGGTGGATGAGATACGTATCTCAGGTAAGGTGCCGGGTCGTATCTCCGAGTACCTCGTGGAGGAGGGACAGATGGTCAAGAAGGGCGATACCCTCGTCCGTATATACTCCCCCGAGGTCTACGCTAAGCGGGAGCAGGCGGAGGCTATGCGTGCCTCTGCTATGGCACTCAATCGCTCCCTCGCCGGGGGCGGTCCCGCAGAGGTACAGCAGGCTGCCCTCCAGATGTGGCAGAGCGCCAAGGTGACTCGCGAGGTGGCTCAGTCGAGCTTCCAGCGCGTGGAGAACCTCTACAAGGAAGGTGTCGTCTCTGCTCAGAAGTACGATCAGGCACGCGCTCTCGTGAGGTCTGCCGAGGCGGCCGAGGCGGCTGCCAAGAGTCGCTACGACCTCGCCAAGCGTGGAGCGCTCTCCGACCGCACCGGTACCACGGAGGGGCTGGTCAGCAATATGGATGCGACGCTCAAGGAGGTGGACCTCTACGTCAGCGAGGGTACCCTCACCTCGCCCCTCGACGGGCGTGTCACTGACATCGTGCCCCATGTGGGCGAGCTGGTCGGCACCGGCTCCCCGGTGATGAATGTCGCCGACCCCACCTCATGCTATGTCGTCTTTGCCCTCAGCGAGGATCGTCTCTCCGGCATCCGCCGCGGTACGACGCTCAAGGGGGTGATCCCTGCCCTGGGTAACGAGGAGTGTCTCCTGAGGGTGGTTCATCTCAAGGACATGGGTATCTACTCCGTCCGTAAGGCAAAGAAGCCGACCGGGCAGATAGACTTCCGCACCTTTGAAGTAAAGGCGGAGCTCCTCGATAAGATAGAGGATCTGGAGCCGGGGATGAGTGTCGTCATCGATAGGTCTCAGCTGAAGTGAAGCATCGTCCCGTGAGTACATCCTCTCCTTTCCTGAAGGTGGTGCAGCGCGAGTGGAGACTGGTCTCCACCCACTCTATCTACTATGCGGGGATGATCGTGGTTCCGCTGTTCTTCGCCGTCTTCCTCCTTACCCTTATGGGTGAGGGGCTGCCGGGGGATCTGCCTATTGCCGTCGTGGATCTGGACAACACGTCCAATACACGGAAGCTGGTGGACAACCTCGACAGCTTCTCCGAGAGCCACGTGGTGCTGAGGACGGCAAGCTTCACCGAGGCTCGTGAGCTGATGCAGCAAAATCAGGCCTTCGGCATCCTCGTCATCCCCCGGGGATTTACCGACAAGGTCTCCTCCGGTAAGCAGCCCACCATCAATTATTACCTCAATTATCACTCGATCATCGGCGGAAACCTTAGCTATAAGAACCTCCGCATGATCAGCGAGATGGCAAATGGCGCTGTGGGGCTCCAGATGGGGACCCTGATGGGCAAGACGGAGACGGAGATCATGACCAACGTGATGCCGATCGTCGTCAAGGATCAGATCAAGGGGAATAAGTGGCTCAACTACTCCGTCTACCTCAGCAACATACTCATCCTCGGGATCATCCAGCTGCTGATCATGCAGGTGACTGCCTACGCTGTCGGCGTGGAGATCAAGGCGAAGTCGGCCGAGGAGTGGATAGAGACCGCGGGAGGCAGTATGCATGTCGCCCTCGCCGGCAAGCTGGCAGTCCACACGCTGATCTGGTTTGTGGTGGGGTGCGCCTGTCTGGCGATGCTCTACACCTTCTGCGGCTTCCCCCTTGCTAACGGCTGGGGTCCCATGCTCCTGGCACTGCTCCTGCTGATCGTAGCAGCGGAGGCAGTCGGGGTCTTCTTCATCACCCTTGTGCCGATCCTGAGACTGGGAGTGAGTCTGGCAAGTCTCTTCGGGGTACTTACCTTCTCCATCGTAGGATTCTCCTTCCCGATTGATGCGATGTACTCCCCCTTTGTCACCCTTACCTACCTCTTCCCGATGAGGTATTACTATATGATCTATACTGATCAGTCGCTTAACGGGTTCCCTCTCTCGCTCAGCATCCCCTATTACCTGGGTCTGGCAGCCTTTGTCCTGCTGCCGTTGCTGTGCAGTCATAACCTCAAGCGTGAGCTCTTAGAAGTGTCTTATGTCCGATAACAAGTGGCTGAGGAGACTCTCTCTCCTCAGGGCTGATACAAAGGCGATATGGCGAACCGAGATCGATGCGATCAAGGGTGATGCCGGGGTGCTGCTATTCTTCTTTTTCGTCCCGATCATCTACCCCTTCCTCTACGCCGCCTTCTACAATACCGAGGTGGTCGAGGAGTCGAAGCTGGTCGTGGTGGATGAGGATAACAGCTCTCTCTCCCGCGAGTACATCCGCCGTGTGGATGCCTCGCAGGAGGTGGAGGTGGTGGCGGTCGTCCCCACGATAGAGCAGGCGGAGCAGATGATCATGGATCGCGACGCCTACGGCTACGCCAGGATCCCGAAGGACTTCCAGGCCGATCTCTACCGGGGTGCGGATCAGGTACACGTGGAGCTGATGAGCCTCGGCAATGTGCTGCTGTACTATAAGAACTATATGGTGGCACTCAACAATAACGCCCTCCAGATGGGCGGTGAGATCCATGCGGAGCGGGCAGGGAAGCCGACTAAGGCACTGACGGACATAGAGGTACGTCCGGTCTATCAGGACGGCAAGGGATACTACAATCCTGTCGCAGGCATAGGAACCTTCCTGATGCCACCGATCCTGATCCTGATCCTTCAGCAGACGCTGATCCTGGGGATCTGTATGCTGGCGGCCACTGCGAGGGAGAGCAACGACACGCACTACCTCATACCGTCGACGATCCATGGGCCGATGCGGATGGTGATCAATAAGAGTGTGATCTACTTCGTGCTCTACTTCCTGATCAGTATCTGGGTCCTCTGTATCGTACCCTACTGTCTTAGGATACCGATCCTAACGACGCCGATGAGGATGCTGATCTTTATCGTCCCCTATCTGCTCTCGGTGATCTTTATGTCCATAGGACTGTCCTTCCTCTTCAAGAGGCGGGAGGTGGTGCTGATCTACATCGTCCCGCTGTCGCTGGTCTTCTTCTTCCTCACCGGCGTCGTCTGGCCGTGGCAGAATATCCCCTGGCTATGGAAATCCGTTGCCTACCTGATCCCCAGCACCCATGCGGTCCAGGGATACATCGCCCTGCTGGGTACGGGTGCCTCGCTGTACGATATCCTCCACCAGTGTCGGGCGCTCTGGGTGCTGACGGCGCTCTACTTCACAGTCGCCTCACTCGGCTACTACTTCCAGTACCGCAAGGGACGCCAGACGAAGGATCCCGTATGACTATAGCCTGACATCCCCATCCCTCAGACTTAATTCCATTACCGGTATTAGTCGCGACTAATACCGGTAATAGTATTAACTAATACCGGTAATAGATTTGCCCCTCACCAATGAAGGTAAAAAAGAGGGTGTGCCGTCCGTATGGGATGGCACACCCTCTCTTTTTTTCTGAAATGGATTACTTGGCGTAGGAGACGACGCGGCGCTCGCGGATGACGGTGATCTTGACCTGTCCGGGGTAAGTGAGCTCGTCCTGTACGCGCTCGGCGATCGCATTGGAGAGCTCGATGGTGCCGGCATCGTCGACCTTGTCGGCTCCGACGACGACGCGAAGCTCGCGACCTGCCTGGATGGCGTAGGTCTTGATCACTCCGGGGTAGGAGAGGGCGAGGTCCTCGAGTGCCTTAAGTCTCTTGATGTATGCCTCGGCGATCTCACGACGTGCGCCGGGTCGTGCGCCGCTGATGGCATCACAGACCTGCACGATGGGGGCGATGAGGGTGCTCATCTCGATCTCGTCGTGGTGAGAGCCGACGGCATTGCAGATGTCCGGCTTTTCCTTGTACTTCTCGCAGAGCTTCATACCGAGGAGAGCGTGAGGCATCTGCGGCTCCTCGTCGGCCACCTTGCCGATGTCGTGGAGGAGTCCGGCACGGCGTGCTTTCTTGGCATCTACGCCGAGCTCTGCAGCCATGACGGCACTCAGATTGGCGGTCTCGCGGCTGTGCTGGAGGAGATTTTGCCCATAGCTGGAGCGGTACTTCATCTTACCGACGAGACGGATTAGCTCAGGGTGCATGCCGTGGATACCGAGGTCGATCACGGTTCGCTCACCGGTCTCCATGATCTCCTCCTCGAGCTGCTTCTCAGTCTTCTCGACCACCTCCTCGATGCGGGCGGGGTGGATGCGTCCGTCCTGTACCAGCTCGTGGAGCGAGAGACGCGCCAGCTCGCGGCGGACGGGGTCGAAGCAGGAGAGCAGGATCGCCTCCGGCGTGTCGTCGACGATGATCTCGACGCCGGTGGCTGCCTCGAGTGCGCGGATGTTGCGTCCCTCACGACCGATGATGCGACCCTTGATGTCGTCGTTGTCGATGTGAAAGACGGTGACCGCATTCTCTATCGCAGTCTCGGTGGCGATGCGCTGGATGGTCTTGACGACGATCTTGCGCGCCTCGGCATTCGCCTTGAGCTTGGCATCATCGATGATCTCATTGGTCATGATGGCGGCGCTTGACTTGACCTCGCTCTTGAGGTGCTCCATCAGCTGCGCCTTGGCCTCATCCTTGGTCAGTCCGCTGGTCTCCTCGAGCTGCTCGAGCTGCTGGTGACGGAGTGCCTCGAGCTCGGCCTCCTTGCTCTTATTGAAGTCGATCTGCTTCTTCAGGTTGGCTCCCTCCTGCTCTATCGCCTGTGAGCGGCGGGACATGTCATCCTGGAGCTTGGCGAGCTGCTCCTCGCGTTTCTTCAGCTTGGACTCTATGGACTGTAGTGTGGCTTGGCGAGCCTGCACTTCGTCGGCAAGACTTGCCTTCTTCTTTAGGAACTCCTCCTTGATCTCGAGGAGCTTGTCTCTCTTGAGCATCTCGGCGTCCTCTCTCGCCTTGGCCATGTACTCGTCCCGAGTAATCTTGGCTTGGTCGAGATACTCCTGCCGAGCCTCTTTGGCTTTGGCGATCTCGTTCTCGTAGAGCCTCTGGGCATGGCGCTCGTTCTGCTTATTGAGCAGAAGCCAGCCCGATGCCAGGAGGACTATAGAGACGATGATCGCAATTATTATTGGGCTCATATGGTGTTGTATCTTACTGTATGTTGGGATATACTCTCCTATCTCCCCAGGGTCTTGTCCAGGTCATCAGCCAGCTTAGAGAGACGTCTGTCGTAGTCGGCGTGCTCCTGCTGGTGGAGTAGATGATACTTGTCCCTCCCGAGGTGGATGGCCGCGTAGGTGAGTGCCTCCGGGACCGTCAGATCGTACTGGGACTTGTACTCGTCGAGGAGATGATTGAGCTCCTTGGCGGCCGCTCTGAGGGCGGCCTCGGCCTCCTCCTCGCGGGGGATGGTGACAGCCATAGGCACCTCGCCCACGCGGAGGTTGATCACGCGGGTGAGGGCCTGTGCAGGTGTCTCTGCCTGCATATCCGGGGATTTGTCAGGCATGACGACTGTGGAGTGATGGGTGGTGGGTAGGTGTCAGTCGGTGTTACTTGGTGTGAGTCTCCAGGAGTCTGAGTACATCGTCCACGGTCTCCACGAGATTATCGATCTCTCCGTAGAGGCTCTCCGCAGACTTGCGTACATCCGGGTCATCAGCTGAGATGGGTGCTCTGAGGGCGAGCTTTTGCTCGAGTCCTTCTGCTCTGGTCGTCTCCTTAGCAAGCTGACTACGGAGCAGACTATTCTGGTCTCTAAGCAGCTCTACCTCCTGTCGTAGCGCTCCGTAGCGCTCTATGAGGTAGGCTGTCCTTAGCTCTACTCGATGGAGGGCATCCCCCTCGGTGAACTGATGATCGGTACTCTCTGACACTGACGTGGCGTGAGTAATCAGCCCTCGCGTCCCTCTACCGTTACGCTTCTGTCGATGCGGCGGATAAGCCCCTGAAGGGTATTACCCGGACCAAACTCGATGAAGCGATCTGCTCCGTCAGCGATCATGCGCTGTACCGTCTGTGACCAGAGGACCGGTGCGGTGAGCTGCTTGACTAAGTTATTCTCGATCTCCTTAGGGTCGGTGTGCGGCTTGGCGTCGACATTCTGGTAGATCGGGCAGCGGGGAGTCTGGATGTGAGTCTGGTGGATCGCCTGCTCCAGCTCCTGGCGAGCCGGCTCCATCAGCGGGCTGTGGAATGCACCACTTACCTTCAGCGGGATGGCACGCTTGGCTCCCGCCTTCTTGGCCTCCTCCATTGCCTGATCGACTCCGTCGATGGAGCCGCTGATGACTACCTGTCCGGGGCTATTGTAATTGGCTGGGATCACCAGCTTGTCGAGGATATTGGCGCAGATCTCCTCCACCTCGGCATCCGGAAGACCGATGATAGCCGCCATCGTCGATGGAGCCTCGGCACAGGCCTTCTGCATCGCTACGGCACGCATGTGGACCAGACGGACAGCGTCCTCAAAGGAGAGTGCTCCGGCAACTGCGAGGGCAGTAAACTCTCCCAGAGAGTGTCCTGCCACCATGTAGGGCTTCTCCTCAGAGCCAAGGATGGCAGCGGAGATATAGGAGTGGACGAAGACGGCAGGCTGGGTCACAGCGGTCTGCTTCAGCTCCTCCTCCGTGCCGTCGAAGATGATCTTACTCAGACCAAAGCCGAGGATCTCATCCGCACGATCGAAGAGGCGCATCGCCTCAGGATTATTATCATACATGGCCATGCCCATGCCTATGTGCTGGGATCCTTGGCCGGGAAATACGTATGCTAGCATATGGTTGTATGTATCTTTAAGAATTGGGGTTCTATAATACTTCTCCCACAAAGATAAGGAAAAGAGAGGAGTATCGGAAGGCTTTTGTGGTGCTTTGTTCTTGTGGTTTTCTAAACCGGATGTCAGTCCTGCTTTTTTAGACTGCGTTGTCCGTGTCCTCCGTTAGTCTTCAATGAGTTTGCGCTCCATATCGCTGATGTTCTTACTCATGATCTCGTGTGAGCTTAGGGGATCAGGAGACGCTGCCCGGGGCGGATGTTATTGGAGCGGAGGTTATTGGCTCGCTTGATCTGGGTGACGGTGACGCCCTTGTACTTCGACGCAATGCCGGAGAGGGTGTCGCCTCTCTTCACGGTGTAGTAGCGGGCACTCTGTTGCCGACTCTTGCTCTTCTTGCTCGATGTGCCGGACTTGGCGGCTGAGACTGAGGCTTTGGCTCCGGTGCGGATCACCAGCTTCTGTCCGGGGTGTATCGTATTTGACCTCAGACCATTCCACTCCTTGATCTGTGCCGTGGTGACATGGTAGCGGCGGGCGATGGAACCGAGAGAGTCGCCTCTGCGGACGCGGTAGGTCACTTCCCGCTCGCTGTCACCTGTCTGCTCCTCGTCGATGTCGCGGGAGCTGCCCTCCACCTGTGCCTCACTCACGTGGTGGCTGGCAAAGTACTTTTCCTTATTGGAGGCAAAGTCGATCGCTGCCTGCGCCGGCAGCACGATCACCTGAGACTGCTGGTTACCGGGGATGATCCCCTTCTTGTACATCGGATTGAGCAGCTCGATGGTGTCGAGAGAGACGCTGGTGATCTCTGCCAGCTCTCGCGTCGTGCAGCGGCGGGCAAGGTGGACCGTATCCGTCGCGATCGGGATGTGGATCGACGACGGGCGAATGTCGTGCTCCCGGTAGTACTCCATGCTGTAGAATGCGGCGATGAAGAAGGGCACGTAGGATCGGGTCTCGCGAGGGAGGTAGGGGAAGATCTCCCAGAAGTCCCTTTTCCCTCCTGAGCGGCGGATCGCCTTATTGATATTGCCGGGGCCACAGTTGTAAGCCGCTATGGCGAGCATCCAGTCGCCGTAGAGGGCGTACATATCCTTGAAGTACTCACACATGGCGCGAGTGGACTTGCGAGGGTCCATACGCTCGTCGATGACTGAGTTGATCGTGAGACCGTAGATCTTGCCGGTGCGGAGCATGAATTGCCAGAAGCCTGTCGCCCCCATCCGCGAGACGGCGGTGGGATTGAGTGCACTCTCGACGATAGCGAGGTACTTCAGCTCGAGGGGCAGCCCCTGCCGGTCGAGCTCCTCCTCGATGATGGGGAAGTAGTAGGTGGCGCGGCTCAGCATCAGGCTCATGAGGTTGCTCCGGCGGTTGACATAGAGGTCGATAGCCTCCCGCACGGCGGGATTGTAGGTGAGCGGTATGGCGCTCTCCATCTGCGCCAGCCGGTCGCGGTAGAGCTGATCCTTGCTCTCCAACTCTCGCTTGCTCGCCTGTCGTTTTGGCTTACTGAGGGAGTAGTACTCCTTGTACCGAGAGTTGAGTAGCGAGTCGAGAGCCATGTCGAAGCTCTCCGGCAGGCGCCCCAGGTCGGGCTCCTCGACTTCGCTCTGACCAAATGCCCGAGGCATGGCAAGTACCGTCAACAGGAGGAGTAGAAGGAGTGGGATAGGGCGTCTCATAGAGGAGGTCAAAAGGATAGCGCTACCTGGACGGCAGGACCGCCCGATGAGGGGAAGGTGGTCGAGGGAATATAGGTAGGAGTCGCCCGAAGTGTCAGCTCCGGAGAGATGTCGAAGTGTGCCAGCTCTGCATCGACGTAAGCATCGATGATAGATAGCGCATAGACGCCCACGGAGATGATGATGGAGAGGTCGCGATTGCGCCTATAGAAGTCACGTCCGTGGCGGAGAGTCTCCTGGAAAGAGCCGTTGGTCCGGTAGCTATTGGGGTCGGCGCCTGCGGGGACAAAGGCGATCCACGAGTCGTTGGTCATCGGGTCGTCGCTCTTGATGTCGCTGTAGGCCTTGGCGTACTCAAGGAGGTTGTTGTTATTCCACGAGATGGCGTAGTAGAGGGCGGTCATACCGCCGATGATGATCGGGACCTTCCAGTACTTCCTATTGTAGACCTGTCCGCCACCGGGTATGATCGCCCAGAGGACGGCGGCGCGGGGACTGGGGGAGAAGGTCTTCTGTGCCTCGGGCTTCACCGGCACATCCGTCGGTATCAGCCGAGCGCTATCCTGCTGCGCTGCCAGGGCATCTGCCTTGGCGGGCGTGAGGATGGTGGTGTCTTGCTGAAGGGGTGTGGTGGGAATGGTATCGCAGCCGACCGCCTCGCTGCCGTATGCCAAGCCCGTCCCCAGGCTCAGGACCAGGAGAAGGAGAATGGGCAGTAGATGACTACTCGGTCGGCACATACACTACAGCTTGCTCAGCATGGAGAGGATCTCCTGCAGCTGATCATCGCTTGCGAAGGGGATCGTGATCCGACCCTTGCCGGAGGCGTTGCAGCTCATCTTCACCTTTGTCCCGAGGCTCCTCGAGATCTGATCCGTGGTGCTGCGGTACTGTGCCAGGCGTTCCTTGGCTGCCTGACGAGCCTCCTGCGACTTAGCCTTACTGCTCGGCTCGGCGGTGCTGTACTCGCGCGCCATCTGCTCCACGTCTCGGACGGAGAGGTCGTCGGTGAGGATCTGCTTGTAGAGCGCCAGCTGCAGCTCCGTGTCCTCGATGCTGAGAAGAGCGCGGGCGTGCCCCATAGAGAGCTTCCTATTTTTCAGCCCCAGCTGTATCTGAGCGGGGAGCTTGAGGAGTCGGAGGTAATTGGCTACCGTGGCGCGCTTCTTCCCCACGCGTGTCGCCAGCTCCTCCTGCGTCAGCCCGTCGGCATCGATCAGCTTGCTGAAGGTGAGGGCAATCTCTATCGCATTGAGGTCCTCGCGCTGTATATTCTCGATCAGAGCCATCTCCACCACCTGGTCGTCGTCCACGGTGCGGATGTAGGCGGGGATCGTCTCCAGCTCTATCAGTCGGGCAGCTCGGTAGCGTCGCTCACCGCTGATGATGATGTACTTCCCCTCGCCCTTGCCATCCTCTCGGACGGTGATCGGCTGTACCAGCCCGATGTGCTTGATCGAAGAGGCAAGCTCCTCGAGCGTCTCAGCATCAAAGTCCGCACGCGGCTGATCAGGATTGGGGTAAATGGCGTCGAGAGGAAGCTCGGAGATGGAGGAGGATCCCCCGGTCTCCACCTTCTTTATATTGACGAAGTCGTTGGGGAAGAGGGCGTCGAGTCCTCGCCCGAGGGAGGCGCTGTTTCTATTGTTCGTACTCATGAGATGGTTCGGCGGATCTGGATGTGATTGTTCTCCATCACCTCGTGAGCCAGCTCGAGGTAGTTCTGACTTCCCTTGGAGGAGAGGTCAAAGTCGAGTACGCTCTTCCCGAAGCTCGGTGCCTCGCTGATACGAACGTTGCGATTGATGACCGTGTCGAAGACGAGGTCCTTGAAGTGCTTCTTGACGTCCTTATAGACCTGCGTGGAGAGCTTCGTCCGGCTGTCGTACATGGTCATGAGAAAGCCCTCTATGTCTATGGGGGGATTGAGCCGCTCCTTGACGATACGCAGGGTGCTGAGGAGCTTGCTGATCCCCTCGAGGGCGAAGTACTCGCACTGGACCGGGATGATGACCGAGTCGGCGGCGGCGAGGGCAGCTATCGTGATGAGTCCGAGCGAGGGCGCACAGTCGATGAGGATGAAGTCGAAGTCCGGCTTCAGCAGCTCCGTGATCCGCCTGAGGACATACTCCCTCTGCGGGACATTGACCAGCTCCACTTCCGCCCCCGCGAGGTCGGTGTGTGATGGCAGGATCTCCAGCCCCTCCACGGTGGAGGGGATCAGGCACTTCCTCGGGTCGGTATCCCCGAGGATACAGCCGTAGGTAGAGAGCTCGGCGGACTTGGCCTGAGCGCCGAGCCCGCTGGTGGCATTGGCCTGCGGGTCTGCGTCGATAAGGAGCACGTGGCACCCCAGAGCGACCAAGGCCGCAGAGAGGTTCATCGCCGTCGTTGTCTTGCCGACACCGCCCTTCTGATTGGATATAGCTATTACTTTGCCCATAGCACTTGCCTGATAGTGATCAGGGACAAAGTTAGGCAAATTCTATCACATACTCCCCGGTTTCCTGCCCGTGGAACAGGGCTGACGTTTTTGGATTTGCCTGAGATCTTCCTGAATAAAAACGAGAAAA
>OBRP01000020.1_pt1 | contig 35539 bp, 25 predicted proteins | sample 1475681 | NCBI WGS metagenome assembly OBRP01 (sample SAMEA3360695, study PRJEB22359) | human gut metagenome | biome: ENVO:urban biome; feature: ENVO:human-associated habitat; material: ENVO:feces | place: Bangladesh | collected 2011
GGGATAGCGCTTTGTGTTCTAGTGGGGACTGTTATCTGGGCTGTGGGGATACCTCGCTCAGATACCGAAGCGATAAAAGAAGAACCTCAACTGCCAGGGGTAACTATCGCCGGGCAAAAGGTGAGCGCTGCCGAATTTAAATACGCCCTCTCAGAGGTTAAATCCCAGGCGGTAGCGGCTTGCGGTAGCGCAGAAAACTCTATTGGCGCTGACTTTTGGCAAAAAAATCAAGCTAAATGTACCCGTCTAAGCGCTGCTCCCACTGCTAGCTCCGAGAACGAACGCAAACAGCTGGTAGTGCAAAAAGCGTATTCACCTGCCAGTAAAAAGTTTTGCGCGAGCGCCCGCAAACCGGCTGCATATGCTGCTTGCCTGGCTGTGCATTTATTAGAAGGACAGCACGCTGCCTATAGACAAGCGGTGCTAGGGGGACAAATGACCACCCCCACCTGGGAAGAGGCGCTGCAGTCTTGGCGAGAGGGTAGCTCACCTAGCGAGGCCACAGCCGCCGCGAAGAATCAGGCTTTCGAGGGCGAGCAACCTGATTTAGCGGTTTATCTTTCGAAATACGTCAGCAGTTTGCGTGACCAATATATTAATACTGAACAAGCCCCCGGGATGGGGGTTAGTGACCGGCAGGTTAAAGATCACTATTTGGCTAACGCCTGGGATTTTGGTGAAGAAATTGCTAAGCTTTCCTCGGAAGAGGAAAAGTGGAAGATTATCTCACCCAGCGTCAAAGTTGATCTTCGTACCCAGATTTATTACGACTTGTTGGCTCGACAGGTTCAGGGTATGGATACGGTGATAAATCAAGAAAGCGTAGTTGCTTTCGTTAAAGACACTTTCAGTAAATAGAGCTGGTTACCCAGCAGGCGATAGGGGAAAGATGAACCTGAAGAAACTTGCTAAAGCTACCGGTATCACCATGCTTGCCACCAGTTTGGTTGCCCTGTCTCAGTTACCGGCAGTAGCCGCCCCGGTGCAGGCGGAAATTATTCCTGCCACCACCTATTACGTGAGTGCAGCAGGTAATGACGCTAATGACGGAAAATCTGAGGATAAACCCCTTAAAACCTTGGATGCTGTCAATAAACTGACTCTGCATGCCGGTGACAAGATTCTGTTAAAACGCGGGGATGTCTTCAACAACCAGCATCTGTGTATCAGTGGCGATAAAGCCTTCAAGTTTAATGACGGCACTACCTGTGCCTACCAGGCAGATAGTGATGGAGCTCCCCTGGTGATTTCGGCATATGGCGAGGGCGATAAACCGGTAATTGCCGCTAATGGCCAGGGACAGTGGAAACTCGACTATGGTTTGACCTTGGGACACAGTCAGCATTATCTGGCTAAGGATGCGGTTTCTTCTACCGTAATGCTAAAAGACGCTGAAAATATCGAGCTTAGCGACCTAGAAATCACCAATAAACGGATCGAAGATGGCAGCGGAAAAGAAAACGGGTGCGCTTATAACGATAACTGCGCCCTTGACCGCACCGGGATTGCCGGGATTGCTCAAAACCAGGGAACTTTAGATCATGTGGTACTAAGGAACCTTTACGTCCATGATGTGAAAGGCAATATCTACAATAAACACAGCGTTAATGGTGCGATTTATTTCAGTTCCCTAATCGCCAGCGACCAGATGAAACCAGCTGCCGATCGTACGGCTCCGGGATTTAAGCCTGCCTTGGATAAACCGGAGAAAGGATATCCCCGGTTTAATGACTTACAGATTATCAATAACCGGGTAGAAAATTCCGGACGCTGGGGGATAGCCGCTGTTTACAGTGCTTACGCCAGCGTTGCCGTTGATGGTCGTATCCAGATTCCTGATGAGGTCATCACCAAGTATGGTTCCACAAATGTGGTAATCAGCAATAACTTTATTAAGAATATCGGTGGTGACGCGATTACCGCCATGTACGGGTATAAGCCGGTAGTCGAAAGCAATGTAGCCACCGAGATTGCTACCCAGATGAACACTACCGATTATCTTTTTGCGAAAGATACTCCCGGAAAATTTGCTAAGAACGGAGGGCGTGTAGCCGCCTCCATCTGGCCGTGGAAATCAAAAGATGCCGTATTCCGCTTCAACGAGGGTTTCAATACCCAAAATGCCGATAAAGGTAACGGTGACGGAATGCCCTGGGATGCAGACTCAGGCGACGGTACTGTCTACGAGTACAACTATTCTGCCAATAACTCTGGGGGAACGGTGATGTTCTGCGGAGATCAGGCCGCAAACTCCACGTTCCGTTTCAATATTGCGCAAAACGATTCCCTGGGGGCGCTTTCACCAACTTTTTGGGATGGAGGCTATAGCGGAAAGTATCCGAATGCGCATGTTTACAACAATACTTTCTATTTGAAAGCAGGATCCTCGATTTTGCACCCTGCGCAAGCTCAGCAAGGAACGATGAAAGTAGAAAATAATATTTTCTACAATATGAGTGACCAACCTCGCACTGAAGCTTGGAATCCCCTAGGGCATATCACCTGGGATCCAAAAGATATTGATGGGAACGCCAAGGTAGCTTACTCCCATAACCTTTACTACAACTACGCTAACTATCCCGCTAGCGACCTCAATCCCGTAAAAGTAAGTAAAGGCAGCGCAGTCCTGGCAGATCCCGGGAAAGCTCCCAGTGATGCTGCCACTGACATGAAAGCACGCCCCCACTATTTCCCCGGCTTAAGTTATGCCGAAGCGGATGCCAAGACCACGGTCTTTGATGGTTACAAACTAGCCGCTAACTCGCCAGCAATTGGGAAAGGTAAAGAAATAGTTGACGATAACGGCTTTGCTTTAGGTACGGATTTCTTCGGACGTACTGCCAACACCTTTGATATTGGGGCAGTCTCTACCAATCAAAAACCCCTCCCGCCAGCAACCGTTACCGATAGCGCAAAACTGGTTAGCACCACCTATCAGGTAACTGACGGAGATACCGTCCCCAGTAAGAATGGCGCTTATAAAGCTGGAAATACTATTCATGTTCCCTCAACTGAAAAGAGCCCCAGCACGATTGCGGAAGTGCTCTCTAACCTGACTGTAGAGGGTAAAGCGCAAATAGTTGATGCTGCCGGTAACGCTCAGGCAGAGGACGCGCTGGTGGCAGCGGGAATGAAGCTAAAGATTACCTCTTTAGATGGCAAAGTTACCAGCGAGTTTCCGCTGTCTATAGATAACGTGTATAGCTGGCTGGATGACTACACCCATAACGTGCAAGGCAATGTCTGGTTTGGGCAAAAGCAGACAGGTGCTAATGGTAAATGGGTAAATATCGATAAAGCTGACCCTGCATGGCCGAACTGGCAGGTAGACGAGTATTACGGACCGGGTATTAACGGGGCTCAACTAGCTCCCACCGACCGGAGCGCTCTTCACGGTTTGCTTTCTGATTCCCCGACCTCTGCGGGCGCAACCGCAATGGCGTGGCGGGCTCCAAAGACCGGTTATATTACTTTCAAAGTTAAGGACGCGGCGGCAGGTAAACCTGCGGAACCATTCTTGCGTCAAGGGGATGCTACCGGCGGGACAGTCACCGTGAAACTGCTGGTTAATGGAATCGAGAAACGTTCTTTGACTTTAGCGAAGAAAGACATTCGCCCGGATGGAGAATTTAATTTCACCGCCAATGACGCGAATGCTTTACAGGTTTCTAAAGGGGACTTTGTGCGGGTAGTTGCCGAATCTACCGGCACTCCTGCCCAACCATCGATGTTCGTCAGCCCCACCATCACCTATATTGATCGCACAGTAGATACGGAAGTTATCCCCGTGAAACCGGGAACTGACACCGGCGAACCGGATACTCCAACTCCGGGTCAAAATCCGCAAACCGATAAAGGATATGTGGAAGGTAAAGTCCCCGGATTTGCCCTGAGTCTGGCAGGAGACAAAGTTACCGGTAAAGTAACTTTACCGCAGGTTGAAGGTATCGAATATCTGGTTAATGGAGCCGCGTTAGCTGATAGCTATCCGGCTGGCCCCGTGGTTGTGACCCTAAAAGCGAAAGCCGGTTACAAACTGGGAGAAAGTGCCACCACTGAATGGAAATTTACGGTGCCAGCGACCCCTGAATTTGCCAGTGATACTGGAAAACTTCAGATTCCCACCACGGTCGGCGTGAGCTATGACGCGCAGAATCAGACGATGGCTCCCGGTAAATCGGTGACAGTAACCGCGACCGCTAGTGATGGTTATTCATTTGCGGCTACCCGCGCTGTGAAGTGGACATTTACCGCTGACCAGAAGGACGATTCCAAGCCAGGAACTGACCCAGAAAAGCCGGGTACTGACCCCGAGAAACCGGGAACAGTGCCCTCTGACAATCCGACTCGGCCTGACAACGGAACAGTCGCTGATGGGAAGCAGAAGAACCCCAACAAACCGGCTACATCGGTCAAGGATAAGCAGGGTTCACTGGTTACTACTGGTAGCCTGGCAGGCATTGCAGCTATCGCAGCTTTAACGCTTGGGGCTGCGGGAATGGCGATTGTTCGGCGACGGCTTAAGGAGCAATAACAATCGCGCTGAATACTCGACCTCTCAGAATGCCGAAACGCTATTTGTCAATAATGATGAAATAATGAAGGCGTGAAGTCTCCGCAACCGCCTAAAAGTGTGCAAAGAGAAAATACCCGTAAGCAGGGCTCTGCTTTCCGGTCAGTTTCTCCTTTGGTACGCACCGCTAGGCGCAATCGGGGACGTTCCCCGGTGGTTAAAGCAGCTAACCGGCGGGTAAAGGTAGGTTCCCGCTTTTGGGTAACTGTGGGTACCATCCTGGTGGTTGCTTCGCTGTTTCTACTTTTGGTGGGTTCTCCTCTGTTCGACCTGGTTACTCAGATGGAGCAGCGTAACAAAGTACACGCCCAGTTGGTAGCGGCTCAGCAAGAAAACCGTGAGCTTCGCCGAGAATTGCAGCTGTGGAATAACTCGGACTATCTAACCCAACAGGCGCGTGAGAGGCTAGGATACGTAAAACCGGGTGAAACCCGCTATGCGGTGGTGGATCCCGGCAAAGACTATCAGGCACGCCAGGAAGCAAAACTAGAGAAGCTTCCGGCGCGCCCCTGGTATCTGGAAATTGCCCATTCGGTGAAAATGGCGGGGCAAAGCGCAGATACTAAAGAATCTTCTACCCAAAATCGTCCTCAACCCGCCCCAGGAGCCACTCCTCAACAAGAAAAGGCGAAAAAGAAGTGAGTTTTAAACTTGACGAAGCCACCCCCGCCGACCTGGAAACCCTATCTTCCCAGTTAGGGAGGATTCCTCGGGGGGTAGTGGGAGTCGCTGCGCGCTGCGTGTGCGGCCGACCCGCGGTAGTGGCGACCGCTCCGCGCCTAGAGGACGGTTCCCCCTTCCCTACAACCCTGTATTTGACTCTCCCCAGCTTGGTGCGCGCCCTATCCACCTTGGAAGCCTCCGGGAAAATGGCTGACTATCAGCATTTGCTGTCCGAGGACGAAGACGTCGCTAAGGCGTATCGTCGCGCTCACGTCTCCTATATCGAGGCTAGAAATGCCCTAGGTGAAGAAACTGGAATTGGACAAGTCGCAGAAATCGCCGGAATCAGCGCAGGCGGAATGCCTGAACGGGTCAAATGCCTACACGCCCTCGCGGCCCAAACCCTCGCTTGCGGTAAAAAAGTAAACCCCATCGGTGATTTAGCACTAGCTGACCTGAAATCCACCGCCCTCTGGGACAGCGAGCACTGCTACTGTGAATAGTCGTTGGTTTTCCCCATCGATAATAGGTCGCGTCTAGGTATACTGTCTCGGTAAGAAATGCTTTCGACCCATGGTTTTCATTCAACTCTCCTGTTAGTCAGGAATCTGAATCCGTGAAAATATAGGACTATGGCATTAGTTGCAGGTATTGATTGTGGCACCAACTCGATTCGTTTAATCATTGCTCGCCGGGAGAATCCCAGCGAGCCGCTGACCGTTATAGCTCGAGAAATGCGGATAGTGCGCCTGGGGGAGGGAATCGATAAAACCGGGCAGTTCGCACCGGCAGCCCTAGAACGCACCTTTGCAGCCACAGAAGAATACGCACAGATTATCTCCAAATACGGGGTAGACAAGATTCGTTTTGTTGCCACCTCCGCCAGCCGAGACGCGAAAAACCGGGACGAGTTTTTCTCCGGGATTAAGGAACGCCTAGGGGTAATCCCCGAGGTAATTTCCGGAGATGAAGAAGCAACCCTATCTTTTTCCGGTGCTACCTCCTCCTTCAAAGACGAGGACGAGCCGGTACTCTTGGTCGATATTGGGGGCGGCTCTACCGAGTTTGTTTTAGGTCAGCGCGGGCAGGTAGCAGACACTATTTCCACCAATATGGGTTCGGTGCGGATTTTTGAGCGCTACCTGGCGCCGGTGATTGCCGATGCTAAACGCGGGGACGGCTCCCTGGATCCCCGCCAGACTCCCGGCATGGCGAAAGCCCTAATAAAAGCCACTTCCGCAATTGATGAACTGATAGATGAGGCTGATCAGAAACTAGGGTTAGACCGCGCCCGCACCCTGATCGGGGTAGCAGGAACGGTCACTACCATTACCGCCCACGCCCTCGGCTTAGAAGAATACCAGCCCGAAAAAATCCATGGCTCGCGGATAACGCCCGCGCAAATGCTGAGTTCGTGTAACTGGATGATGAATCAGCCGGTTACAGCGCGCGCTGCCCTAGGATATATGCCCACCGGACGCGCCGATGTTATTGGCGCGGGTGCGCTGGTGTGGTCCCGAATTATTGAACGGGTAAACGGGGAAATCGAACCGGACGGCAGCGGTTTGAAAGAAATAATAACTTCAGAAACCGACATTTTAGACGGTATCGCCCTGTCAATCCTGCCCTAGGGTAGCTGGCCTCCTCCTATTAACCAGTCGAGATAAAGGCTGAAAAAACAGGGTGAGGAGCCTAAATCCAGGAGCTAAACCACATACGCCAACCCCAATGTGAATAGGGAATCGGCATTCCGCTAACTACCGGGTAGAAGAAAGCAGCGACCAACAAAATCACGATAACCAGGGCAATCCCCATCGAAACCGCGATATCTGGAGTGCGAAGCTTAGGAGGAACTAAACGGTCGCGGGCAGCTAAAACCGGTTGGGGGAGGGCGCGCAGCTGACCGATTAGCAAACCAATCATATAGGTAACCGCGAGGGCTACAAATGGGGTTAATACCACCATATAGAACATGAAAATGGTGCGATACCAGTAAATCATCCAAGGAGCCCATAGTCCCAGGTATCCGACCAGGATTACTCCCGCTCGACAGTCACGGCGAACGAAGGTACAGTAAATAATCACTGCCAGAGCGATTACTCCCACCCACCACAGCATCGGGTTACCCAGCGAAGACATGGCTTCCACCGTGAAGTCCCCATTATCGCCATGCGGTTTTTCAAACAGCATCGAGGTAGGGCGCTGATTAATCAGCCATTGCCACGGATAAGACTGGTAGGGGTGTTTACTGGTTACCCCAGTGTGGAACTTCATCACTTCACTCATATAGGTGAGATAATCAGAAATAGGGTCTAACCAGGAAGAATGACCAGTAGCGGCTGCAGTTTTTCCATGTCCCCAAGCCTTGGGGTTAGCAAACCAGTTCCACCAGTTCGCAAAATACACAGCAATAGCTACCACAACTAATTGCCCAAAGGCGGGAATCCCTCCGCGTACAATAGCTCCCAGCCAAGCGCGACTTTTCCCGGTAACTGCCGGGTAATCCTTAGATAGTGCCAGGGAGTTTAACCGCAGTGCAGACAGTCGTAAAGATAAATCTCGAGCGAAAACGAAAAGCCCGCACACTGCCAACAGGTAAAGTCCGGACCATTTCACCGCGCAGGCATACCCTAACCAAACTCCCGCCAGCACCAACCACCAGCGCACCCCTACCCGGTCATTACCTAGGTTTACGCCTAAAAGATTACGACTTAAACGTTCGCGTACCTGTTGCTGATCGTAGACCACACAAAGTACCCCAGCCAGGCAAAATGCGGCAAGAATCCCGTCTAACAAACCCACCCGAGAAAGCGAAATTGCTACCCCGTCAGTAGCGACAAACATTCCGGCAATCCCGGTCAAAATCCAAGAGTTAAATAATGCCCAAGCTAGGCGACACGTCAGATAAACCACTATTATCCCGCAAATAGCGGCCGCAATCCGCCAACCAAAGGGATTAGACCAGCCAAAAATCTTCATCCCCAGCCCGATAATCCATTTACCCAGCGGAGGATGGACTACGAATGCCGGATCAGCTGAAAGGGAAGAAAAATCGCCGGCGATAAACTTTGTATCCGCCCCTTTGGGCCAGTTAGTTTCATAACCAAAATGCCACAGCGAATAGGCATCTTTTACATAGTAGGTTTCATCGAAAATTAGTTTGCGGGTCGAACCAAGCCGCAGCAGTCGTAAAATTGCCCCTATTGCACAAACAATCACAGTAACTATCCAGGCGCGCTGAGCCTCGATTTCCTCATTCTTCCGCTGTCCGCGCCATCCGCGCAGGTAAAGTCCAGGCAGTGAGGTAACAGCAGTCCAAAGGGGAGCTTTGGAACTTTTATTTTGTCCCCGGCTGGTGTTAGCTAAAACCTTTGTCACCGATACGGGCGGGGGCGGGGCAGGGCGACCGGGCATTGCTTGCATATCTAGATATTAACCGGATAGGGCATAATTGTGAGAGTGCAACCTTTCTCCTGGAACGCTGGCACTATTGTTTTAGCTGCCACCCCAATTGGTAATCTAGCCGATGCTACCCCCCGCCTGATTAGCGCTTTTGAACAGGCAGACCTCATTGCGGCGGAAGATACCCGCAGAACCGGGCTGCTACGCGAGCGCCTGGGAGTAACTCGGCACGCCCCCCTAGTTTCTTGTCATGAACACAATGAGCAGGCGAAAGCCGAACAAATAGTATCCCGCTCCGCACAAGGTCAGCGAGTTCTGTTGGTAACGGACGCGGGAATGCCTACGGTTTCTGACCCTGGATATGTGATTGTGCAGGTGGCGATAGCGCGCGGGGTGCCGCTGACGGTACTGCCTGGCCCGTCTGCCCCCCTGCTCGCCCTCGCCCTCTCCGGGTTGCCTACGGATCGCTTTTGCTTTGAAGGGTTTTTGCCGCGCAAACAAACTGCCCTCAGGCGGCGGTTAGAGGAACTTTCCGGGGAGGAACGTACCATGATTTTCTTAGAATCCCCCCGACGATTAGCGGCAACTTTGGGAGCCCTAGCCCAGGTTTTCGGCACTGGTCGCTCTGCTGCGGTCTGCCGGGAACTCACCAAGATGCATGAGGACGTGTGGCGGGGCAGTCTTGGCGAACTTAAAGAAAAAGCTAGCGAGGTGCGCGGAGAAATCGTGCTGGTGGTGGCAGGAGCTACGCCGCAAACTCCCTTGACGCCTACGGAAGCAGTCAGGCTCGTCCTTGACCGGGTAGAGGACGGCGAAAGACTAAAAGATGCCGCTAAAGCGGTAGCAGCCCAAAGCGGGCTCAGTTCCAAGGAGCTTTATAACCAGGCGCTTGCGGAGCGAAAATAACCAGGTATTTAGGTATATTTTGCTTCCGGCAATGGGGCATTAGGATAGAGGTATGACTCATGTTTTATCCGCTGTTGCTTGGCCTTACGCCAACGGTCCGCGTCATATTGGACACGTAGCCGGTTTTGGCGTCCCCTCCGATGTTTTCAGTCGCTATATGCGAATGGCGGGACATGAGGTATTAATGGTGTCGGGAACTGATGAACACGGTACCCCGATTTTGGTGCAGGCCGAGGCAGAGGGAATTTCGCCCCAAGAACTAGCCGACCGCAACAACCGGCTAATCGTAGAAGACTTGGTGAACCTGGGGCTATCTTATGACCTGTTCACCCGCACTACTACCGGTAATCATATTGCCGTCACCAAAGCCATGTTTGCGCAGGTACGCGACAATGGCTACCTGATTGAAAAGCGAGCCATGGCAGCGATTAGTCCCTCCAGTGGCCGGGCGCTACCTGACCGCTATATCGAAGGCACCTGCCCGCTGTGTGGAGCCGGCGGGGCACGGGGAGATCAATGTGACAACTGCGGTAAACAGCTCGATCCCATCGATTTGATTGACCCAGTTTCAAAAATCAATGGAGAAACCCCCAAGTTTGAGGAAACCTCCCACTATTTCCTGGATTTGCCCGCGCTCGCGGACGCCCTCGGGAAATGGCTCGATGAACGCGAGGCCTCGGGGACTTGGCGACCCAACGTGATTAGGTTTTCCAAGAACATTTTGGCCGAAATTAAGCCCCGCGCTATGACCCGCGATATTGACTGGGGGATTCCGGTTCCCGGGTGGGAAGATCAACCCAGCAAGCGCCTGTACGTGTGGTTTGACGCCGTGGTGGGATATTTATCTGCCAGCATCGAGTGGGCGCGGCGCATCGGTCAGCCAGAACGCTGGCGGGAATGGTGGAATGACCCGCAGGCGCGTTCCTATTACTTTATGGGCAAGGACAATATCGTTTTCCACTCCCAGGTTTGGCCAGCAGAGCTCCTGGGATATAACGGCGAGGGCGAGCGCGGCGGTGAGCCCGGCGAAATGGGGCGACTCAACCTGCCTACGGAGGTAGTCTCTTCGGAATTCCTAACTATGGAGGGCAAGAAATTCTCGACCTCTAAATCCGTGGTGATTTATGTGCGGGATATGCTTTCGCGCTACCAGGCCGATGCCTTACGCTATTTTATTTCCGCAGCTGGTCCCGAAAATCAGGATGCGGATTTCACCTGGGCAGAATTCGTGCGTCGCACCAATGACGAATTGGTTGCCGCCTGGGGAAACTTGGTCAATCGAGTGGCTTCGATGATTCATAAACGAGTGGGAGCGATTCCAGAGCCTGGACAATTACAACCCGAGGATAAAAAGTTATTGAACCAGGTTGAAGCCGGATTTGCTGAGGTAGGACAGCTGATTGAAACCCATCGGCAAAAGGCAGCGCTGCAGCAGATTATGCGGCTGGTTGCTTTAGCTAACCAATATGTGGCATCTACCGAGCCCTTCAAATTGAAAACCCCAGAGACTCAGGAGCGCCTACACACGATACTATGGGTGTTAGCGCAGGTGATTGCAGATTTGAACCTGATGTTTTCGCCGTTCTTGCCCTCCTCGGCTAATGCTATCGACCGGGTATTCGGCGGGCAAGGACAGATTGCCCCCATGCCTCGTATTGAAGAAGTAACTGATTTAGACCAAACTAGAGAAGATGGCTCAGATTTCAACTATCCCATTATTACCGGTGATTACGGTGATGTTCCGCAGTGGGGTAGACATGAGGTTAAGATTGGAAACACAGTTTCTAAACCTAAACCCGTGTTTGAGAAACTAGATTCTGAGATTATAGAAGAGGAACTAGCCAGACTGGCATAACTGAGGGGCAAAAGGAGAGGGACGTGGCTGGGTTTTGGCAACGCTTAAAAAGGCTCTTTCGAGGGTCTTCGGCTCGTGATGACGAGTCCAACTCCTCCTTGCCTCTGGCTCTAGAAAGCGCCACCAAAGAGACAAATAAACCGGAGCGGGAACGCAAGGTTTATGAATCCTCCGGGGTGGTGATTTTAGAAGATAACAGCATCGGTGACGTGCAAGTAGAACCTGTTTCTTCGTCCTCCTCTAGTGGAGCAGATTCCGCGCCCGCTCAGGAAAAAACTACAAAAAATACGCCAGAGGGCGGGGCAGCTGAAACCCCAGAATCCGCTGATACTGATTCAGCAGCGCCCCAGGAGAAACCCTCCCCCTCGTCCTCGGACACAGAAACCCAAAGCTCCCAGTCGCATACAGAATCGGTCAGCGAGCCGAATCGTAAAATCCCGGTACATGGGGTGAAAACTGCTGATATTTGCGCAGCTAGTACCGATGCTGTCTACGGTTCTCCCGCGATTGACCGCACTCCGGGCAGAAAACTAATTCTCGCTTTTGAAAAACGTATCCCCAATCAACGCTGCGAAGTGTGGTACACCCGCAGCAGTGACCACGGTATCAGCTGGGAAGAACCACAAGTCCTATTTGACCAGGAAACCTATAAGGATTCGGGTGAGTGTTTCACGTCCCCGCAGATTATTATTTCCCAGGTTACCGGGCGGGTTTTCGTTGCGGTAACTACGCGCACCGCTAAAGACGACTCCAAGAACCGGATTGCAGTAGCTTTCACCGATGACGAGGGCGATACCTGGCGTTACCGGGATTTGACTACCTTGGTTGATGGTGATCAAAACTGGGTTTCCCGGCGTACCGCCTATGGTCATGGTTTGCAGGTTCGTAACGGAGTTTGGACCGGTAGACTCGCCTATGTGGCGATTGCTACCGATAGTGATGGCAGGCGAGGAGCAGTCGCAGTTTGCTCTGACGATCAGGGAATTTCCTGGTGGGCCGGTAAACTAGCTGGTGAAACCGTAGTACAAGCTACTATTACCGAGCTAAGTGACGGCAGCCTGGTATTGGGGTGTGTAGAGGAAACTGAAGCCGGATTTACCTTTAACGCTTACGGCTCCAAGGATGGCGGGCGCAGCTTCACCACCCAACTTGAACAAAAAGCGCTTGGCAGTGCGCTTCCGGCAGCGGTAGAACGAGCCTTCTATTCTGCCCCTGAACATACAGAACAGGCACGAGTGATGTTATCAGTGGCGCGCAACCAAAACGGGCAGGGTACTGTGCGTTCTATGCTGGATTATGCTTCTGAACTGCTGGGAATCGTGCCCTTTACCTCCCATCCAGTGAACGCGATAGATATCGTCTCCCTAGAAGATGTTCGTATCGTTGCGGTAGCCTACGAGACTGATTCCGGAATATCGGTATCGGTTTTCTGTATCGACTCTTTGTCCCTTAAATATCTGGCAGTCGGCTGGAATGCCCGCGAGGAAGAACAAAACCAGGTTCTACGTCGCGCCGGTCTGCTAACTAGATAGCTTTTCTTCGATAACCAGGTTTAATGATAGATTTTAACGCCCTTTTTTCTGCTGATACTCCCACGTCCCAAACCGTGCTACCCGGCGGGGTTTTTGCTGCTGGCAACGCTACGCCCACCCCCGCCTCCAGCCCCGAAGACATAGTGAGCGGGTTAAATGAACCCCAACGCCAAGCCGTAGAGCACTATGGACGCCCCCTGTTAGTAATGGCAGGAGCAGGATCCGGGAAAACGCGGGTGCTCACTCGACGTATCGCCTATCTGTTGGCTACTGACCGGGCGCGTCCAGAACAGATATTGGCGATTACATTTACTAACAAGGCAGCCGCAGAAATGCGCGAACGGGTCAGCTCCCTAGTAGGAGAGCAAGCCGGGAAAATGTGGGTATCAACTTTTCACTCTGCCTGCGTGCGAATCTTGCGGCGATATGCGGATGCTGCTGGTCTAAAATCCTCGTTCACTATTTATGACCAGGCGGATGCAACCCGTCTAGTGTCCATGATTTTGAAAGAAGCACAATTAGACCCCAAGCGTTTTCCGGCGAAAAAGATTCAAGGAAGAATCTCTGATTTAAAAAACTCGCTCATTGATCCGGACACTTATGTTAGTTCTGCTGGTCTAGGTGCTGATGCAGAAGTGGTAGCGAAGGTTTACCCCATCTATCAGCGGCGCCTTAAAGCCGCAAATGCCCTAGATTTCGATGATTTAATCATGCGGACAGTGCAGTTGTTTCAGACGAACCCCCTGGTACAGGCAAGTTTTTGTCACCGTTTCCGTCACGTCCTGGTAGATGAGTATCAAGATACTAACCATGCCCAATATATTCTGGTGAAGCTACTGGCAGGAGTGTCCGGAGCTGCCGTAGATAACGCTGTTCAAGACGCTAAGAGCGCCAGCGGTATCAGGCAGGTAACTCCGGCAGAACTGACCGTAGTGGGAGACTCTGATCAGTCTATATATGCTTTTCGTGGAGCAACCGTCCGTAATATTGAAGAGTTCGAGAAAGATTTCCCTGGAGCTAGCACCGTCTACCTGGAACAGAATTATCGTTCTAGTGGAAATATTTTGGCGGCGGCGAACGCGGTTATTTCCCATAATAAGACTCGACACAAGAAGAAACTCTGGACTGCTTCAGGTGAGGGCGAAAAAGTGGGGGTCAGGGTATCCTCCGGTGACCGCGAAGAAGCTCTCGGTGTCGTCGAAGAAATCAATAAACTGGTTAGCGGTAAATATACCTACGGGGATATTGCGGTCTTTTATCGGATTAACGCCCATTCGCGCCTCTTGGAAGAAACTTTGACCCATGCGGGGATTCCCTACCGGATTATTGGGGGCACCAAGTTTTATGAACGAAAAGAAATCAAGGACGCTATCGCTTATCTGCAGTTGGTGGCTAACCCTGACGATACGGTTTCTTTCTTCCGGGTGATTAATACTCCGAAACGTGCATTGGGAGACAAGGCGCAGGACGCTCTCCAAGCCGCAGCGAATATCTACGATATTTCTCCTGGCAGGGCTGCCGCCTTAGTTTGGTTTCAAGAGTTAGGTGAGCAGTATCCCGAGCTGAGCCTTGACCCTAATCTGTCTGGTTTAAGCGAGACTGTTTCCAAAACTGCGCAAGTTACCGGATTACCGGGGCGGGCGCGCACAAGTATTGCCAAGTTTTGGGATTGCCTGGTTCAAGCCCGAAAAGCATATGTAGAGGGCGAACCATTAAAGGATATTTTACAAAAAGTGCTCACCGGTTCCGGTTATTTAGATTCGCTGCAAGCATCTAAAGATCCGCAGGACGGGGTACGCCTAGATAACCTCTCGGAGTTCTATAACGTGGCTTCCCAATTCAGTGAGGACGAACCTGAGGGTACTTTAGTGGATTTCTTAGAGCGGATTGCCCTGGTAGCCGATGCGGATCAACTGCCAGGTGACCAGCGAGGACAAGTTACTTTAATGACCGTACATATGGCGAAGGGCTTGGAGTTCCCGGTGGTGTTTGTGACCGGATTGGAGGAAGGAACCTTCCCGCATTCTCGGGCTTTAGGGGAAGCTGCCGAGATGGCGGAGGAGCGCCGCCTAGCCTATGTGGCGATTACCCGTGCGCAGCAGAAAGTATATTTGACTGCTGCCCACAACCGGCAAATGTGGGGTGAAAGTCGCTGGCAGCCCCTTTCTCCGTTCCTACTAGATGTGCCAAGTGATTTGCTAGATAACCCGGATCAGCTAACTAAGAACAATTCTCAGTTTGATTTCTCCTCAGCCAGTTCTACCTGGGGTTTGGGTGATAGTTGGGGTAATACTTCCCGAGGACGTAGCGATAGTTATGGCAATCGCGGCAGCAACTATGGTAAACAGCAAGGAGCTTCCAGGTATCGCGAGGACGAAGCTAGTAGCCCGGCTTTTGGAGCGGGAGGTATCGGTAAGGTTACTCGTAGGCAGACGGGGAATGTGAAGCGCTTGGGAACCGAGCTGGGGGCACGTACCGATGCAAATGCTTCAATTGGGAAAGCTGTGGGAGTGAGTACTGGAGATAGTGTCCGCCATGACAAGTTCGGGGAAGGCGTTGTGATTTCGATAGAGGGAAGCGGGCGTTCCAAGAGCGCAAAAGTGGAGTTTTCGGGGGGCGTAACTAAACGGTTACTGCTGCGTCTAGCGCCAATGGAGAAAATCTAGCCGACGGGAGCTGGGCGGTTATTCCTGGTCTTAATCAGTTGTCCTGAAAAATAATAGTGGGGGGTTGGGCATATTGCCCAACCCCCCACTATTTTGGCTCTACCCGACCTCAAAGGGTTAGGTAAGCAAAAAGAGGTCTAGAGGATTCCCAGTTCCTTAACGGTAGCGATTTCCTCTTCAGCGGCTTTCGCGTTAGCCACGATATGCTGCTTAGTCTTTTCGGGCAGTTCTAGTCCCTCTACCACCTGGTATTGTCCGTCCTTGCAGATGACGGGCATACCGTAGATGAGACCTTCGGGAACCCCGTATTCACCGTGAGAAGGACCGGCAATAGTGGTCCAGTCGCCCTCGGGCGTACCCAAAGCCCAAGAATGCATATGGTCGATAGCCGCCGAAGCCGCCGAAGCCGCCGAGGAAGCACCCCGCGCCTCGATAATGGCAGCGCCCCGCTTAGCTACGGTAGGTACGAAGTAATCGTCCAACCAAGCCTCATCAACCAGTTCTGGAGCCGGTTTGCCGTCTACAGTAGCGAAGGTGAGGTCAGGGTATTGGTCAGCAGAGTGATTACCCCACACAATCATCTTCTTGATGTCTTTGACTGCCGCGCCAGTCTTTTCGGCTAGCTGGGAGATAGCGCGGTTGTGATCTAGGCGCATCATAGCGGTGAAACGCTCTGCCGGTACGTCCGGAGCGGACTTGCAAGCAATATAGGCGTTGGTGTTCGCCGGATTTCCTACTACTAATACCCGAATGTCATCAGCTGCATGGTCGTTAATAGCTTTACCTTGCGGACCGAAAATACCACCATTAGCGGCCAAAAGGTCAGCGCGTTCCATACCTTTACCGCGCGGACGGGCTCCAACTAACAAACCATAGGAGCATCCCTCAAAAGCTTTATTAGCGTCGTCGTAAATATCTACCCCAGCAAGCAGCGGGAATGCCGAGTCGTTAAGCTCCATTGCGGTTCCCTCGGCAGCTTTAACTGCTTGCGGGATTTCTAGCAGGTTCAGTTTCACCGGCTGATTGGGGCCGAGCATAGCGCCAGAAGCAATACGGAATAGGAGGGCGTAGCCAATGTTACCGGCAGCACCAGTAACGGTTACGGTAACAGGTTTTTTGCAGCAACATTCTGCCATGTGATTCTCCTTTGATGAAAGGTTGTTATCTACCGACCGCGCGGTCGGTCAAGCCAAGTAGACTTATGATTCCACCCTAGCGCTTTAGGGTGCTATCTGCCACCATCAATGAATAAATGTCAGAACAAAGATGCAGATAGCGTCGCGCTTAAATATTGCATGGTGTAGTTGGTCTTCCCTGGGCTAGGACACCGATAGTTCGGGCATTACCCTGATGGTTTTGTGGTTTCAACTGTCTAGCGGAATTATCGCGGTAGGAAATGAACCTACTTGTTGCTGCCGGTAAAAACAGTATGTTCGTAAAGGAAAAAACGCAGGATTGTGCCTAGCACCAGACCGATTATGTTGGCAGAGATATTGTCTGCCAACAGAGAGGTAAAGCCTAGTAGATAGTGGCTTACCCCCAAGCAGATAACGGCGGGAAGCATCCCTAAACCGTTCACTACTACAAAACCTATGAACTCTTGTACCGGATTTTTTGTGCGTTTATGACGGAACGTCCAGTACCGATTCACTATCCAAGAGAAAATGGTAGCCGCACCGGCAGCTAGAATTTTAGAGGTGAGAGGATGAGAAGAAAAAATACCTAGCATCAACAGGTTGAATATTGAAATATCCACCAGATAGTTCATTCCCCCAACCAGGCAGAATTTAATAATACGAACCAGGCGACCAGGGGCGCGAAAATAGCTTATTATTTTTTGCACAACTAAAAGTTACAGGCGGGAATAAACCGGAGTTAGCTGCGCGGTACGCTGGTTTGAAAGTCTGTCTGTACGGCGACCGTCAGCTAACTGACCCTGCGCCCAGTTGCCAAGACAACGCATATCGTTTTGTTTGTTCAGCATACAGGTGAAAGTGCTCCCCATAAACAAGGTGGAACGCTCACCCGGTTTCAGATAAGAATCTAACCCGCTGATACGAGGAGCAGCTCCAATGGGCTGAGTGTCAGTTAGACCTACACGGGAAGTTAGCGGAATGTTTGACCCGAGTTGCCCAAAATCGTTGCGTCCCCAACAGTAGGTGCTGCCGCTGGTAGTAACGGCACAAGCCCCGTAATTTCCTAAGTAAACTTGTCCAACCTGGGGTAGAGCACTCACCAGTTCCGGCTGTGAAACCGCACCTCTCGCCATGAGGTTTCCGGGTTTGCCAGCCTGTCCATCAGTATTGACCCCCCAACAATAAAGCCGTTTACTCTCGGCGATAGCGCAGGAGTAATCACCGGCTGCCCGCAGGGATGTGAACTTCATATCTGATACCCGAGTGGGGCGCAGCTGATAGCCAAGAGTTAGGAGATCATTGCGAGCATCAAAACGGGAATTGACCCCCCAGCAATACACGGTGGAATCTTGCCTGAGGGCGCAGGTGTGATCATTGCCGGTAGCAACCTCTTTCACGTCGGTCATTACCGCGACCGGTTTGAGCTGGTTGCCGATGTTGGTACTGTTGCCAATCTGAGCCATGTCATTAGCTCCCCAGCAGGTCAGTACCCCGGAGTTGGAAAGAGCGCAGGTATGGCGTCCTCCCACAGAAATTTGTGCCGTATCTGCGGGTAAGGAGCTAACTCGGAGAGGATTAAAAGAACCAGAAAGTTCATTTCGGGGACGAACTTGTCCTAGTTGTCCATAAGCATTATCGCCCCAGCAGTAAACATAGCTGTCAGTGCCAAGAGCACAGGTGTGCTCCCTGCCCGTGGCAATCTGCGTGAACTTCACTGGCTGATTCGCTATTGTTTGCGGAATAATAGCGGGTTGGCGCGTGATTGGAATACCTAGCTGACCAGATTCATTAACCCCCCAACAGCGTGCCGTACCATCGGTGCGCAGCCCACAGGCAAAGGAACCTGAAGCGGAGGCACGCCGTAAATCTTGCGCAACCCCCACTGGTTGTACGGTGTCGGAGGGGGATTGGGTGGGGTTAAACGTTGGAACTGGGGACGGGCCGGGTTGAACCGGGCGGAGAGAAAGGATAATTCGCGGTCCGTTAAAGGTAGGAGTAGGAGAAGGACCGGGCATTACCGGTTCATATTCGGAGGAGGAATCGGTGGTGGTAGTGGTAGTAGTAGGTTGCGGGTTCACCGGTGTCAAGGTTAGTTCATAGGTAGGTTTGGTCGATCCCGCAATTGAGGTGGTGGGAGAAATAATTAATGCTCCCAGGATGATTAGCAGTGCCAGTATTACTAAGGCTGCCTGTACTGCAATACGGCGCTTAGACGTGGCATCGCGCATCCGAAATCACCTCCCGCCCTACCGCAGGTATAATCCAACTAACCTGAGTATATTCTAACTTATTATTAACGAACTTTAAAGTCTGAAATCTGGATAATCTTTTCTTGTTTGTGGCAAACTTTTGTGTTTTGGTAACGGCTAAGGCTATCTGAGGTAGCCTGTAGCTATGAGTATTTTAGTTACGGGAGGTGCCGGTTATATCGGCGCCCATGTGGTTCGTCTCTTGCAGCAACGTGGAGAAAAGGTAGTCGTCGTTGATGACCTCTCCTACGGTAGTCCTACCCGGATTGGGGACGCGAAACTGGTGCAACTTGATGTAGCCAGTTCCGGGGCTCGTAAGGTTTTATTCCAAACTCTCATTGACGAGGACGTTACGGCAGTTATCCATTTTGCTGCGCGTAAACAGGTGGGGGAATCGGTAGAAAAACCCATGTGGTACTACCAGCAGAACGTTGGGGGACTGGCCAATATGATGTCCGCTATGCGTGATGCCGGGGTTCGGCAAATGATTTTCTCGTCCTCAGCGGCAGTCTACGGGCAGCCAGATGTGCCAGTGGTACCGGAAGAACTTGCAGGTAAACCCATTAACCCCTATGGGGAAACCAAATTGATTGGGGAATGGATGATGGCAGACTGTGAACGCGCCTGGGGGTTGCGTTGGATCGGTTTGCGCTACTTCAATGTTGCCGGATCCGGGTGGGACGATTTGGGTGATCCCGCCCGCCTGAACCTAATCCCGATGGTGCTTGAGCGCCTGGCAAAGGGCAAACACCCAGCTATTTTTGGTAGTGATTATGACACTCCTGATGGTACGTGCGTGCGCGACTATATCCACGTAAAAGACCTGGCTGAAGCACATTTACATGCTCTTGATTATGTTGCTTCTGGTCAAGAGATGGAACACCATACTTTCAATGTGGGTACTGGGCAAGGTACTTCCGTAAAAGAAATTGTAGAGGGATTGCGGCAGGTAACCGGGATTGATTTCCAAGCCGATGAGCAGCCTCGTCGCGCTGGCGATCCCGCTCAGCTAATCGGAGACACTACCCGTATTCGCGTTGATTTGGACTGGAAAGCCGAATACGGAGTCAAGGAGATTCTTGAATCCGCCTGGAGTGCCTGGCAGGCCGGTCCAGATAAAATTGAAGGACTGTAAACAGCAAATATAGTCGCGTTCTCTATCTTTTCCGGGGTTGATAGAAAGTATTCCTATCAACCCCGGAAATTTTTATTTCTCGCGCCCATAATAAATCATTCCCATTATCAAAGACTTAGGGTATCTGCAGCTTGCTTAGATGAAAGTCAGTTACGTCCTCGGAAAAATAAGAAAACTCCCGAAACAATAGCGCTATTTGAACTGGTGATACTGATTAGGCTGTAAAGTACCCTGCTGGAAGGATTTCCAAAAAGATGGAGATTTGTTGGGGTCGAGCTGTACCATCGCCCCATGTCCTCCCTTGTAATAGGCCAATTTGGAAATCGGGGGAGCTCCGGTCAAGTTATTACTTGTCGCACTGCGATACGTGAGCATTAGCTTCCCCAATGCCCACAAACCGGAATCATTATCGGTAGTCAGGTTCTGAGCGCCCACGTTAGCTAGGTCGCGCTGCTTAAAGGGATTAACAAAAGTCGAAGTAGTAATGAGAGAACTTGATAGCTTAGAAAGCACCTGTCGCTGCCGTTCTGCCCTGCCAATATCTCCCTTTGGGTCTTGATATCGCATCCGGGAAAACGCAAGTGAGGTAGCGCCATCTGCTTGATGACAACCGCTTTTCCACTTTAAACCAGAATCATGATCATCAACGTCATAATCAAGGCATAACTCTACGCCTCCCACAGCATCTACCAGCTGAGTAACCGCTCCCATGGTGACCTCAAGATAGTGGTCAACTTTAACTCCAGTCAGATCTTCCACCGTTCTTACCAGCAATTTTGGGCCACCAAAAGCGTAGGCAGCGTTCAGTTTATTTAGACCATGTCCAGGAATAGTAACTGCGCTGTCGCGAGGGAGAGACACCACCTCGGCGGTAGAGTTCACCTTACGCACCAGCATAATGGAATCAGTGCGTGCGCCTTTCGTTGCGTCGCTGATACCCCCATCAGCCCCGTTTGAACGTTTATCAGACCCGGCTATTAACCAGGTTTCGCCCTCGCCACTAGCATGATTTGAGAGGGCGTCTACCCGGTTTAACTGGGAATCAACTAGATGGCAAAGATAAAAAGGCCAGGAGATAACGAAAACTAGGAGCAACACGGCGACTGTTGCGATAATTCTTTTAGCTCCGATTCTAGAGCGCCCGGTCTTGCGTCTTGTCGGGTTGGGAATCGGTTCTAACTGACCGCGTTTTTCCGGTAGCGAGCGGTTTTTTGGCGTTTCCGGCAAACTATTTTGGTTAATTAAACGGGTGGAAACCGGAGTATTTCTACCCGCAAAACGTGAGGTTGAAACGTTTTGGCTAGGTAATCTTTTCGCTGGCGGAAACTCGGGGGCAGCATTTTGGGAATCAGCATTTCTAAGACGTTTAGAAATAGCGGGACGCGAGATTGGCTCGAAAGAGGGAGGAAAAGAACGGTCATCTTTTCCGGTATCTTTTTTCGGTAAGGCAGCGGGACTAGCAGCTACACCTGGACGAGGCCTGCGTTGTTGCGGGGAATAGGAGGGCGGAGAATCTGGCTGCGTGAGACGGCGTGGCCTTTTAGGCGGGGGAAAAGACTGTGGGGGCTTATTCTGAGTCAAGGTGTTCTCTCCCTAATCGGTATCCAGACTTAGCAATTAGTTTCCGGCTTCACATTTTCGTTGTAGTTGCGCTAACTCTTCGGGAGTAATGCCGATATTAGGTGATTTACTATCCCGTTTACCGGTTGAACTGGACTTAGAGCTCGTAGGAGTTTCGCTAGGAGTAGCGGAAGCCGAATCGGTAGCCGTGCTCTGAGGTTCTTTGCTGGACGGAGCTGTCTCATCTGCTGAAATGGTATAGACCTTGTTGTTTCCATCGCGAACTTGGATGCCAGCAGGCAGCGCGGTGTCTTTCTTAAAGGCATCCCAAATAGGGCGGGTTTCGTTTTCTTTAACTACCACTCGATTTGGGTCTGAAGGAGCAGGATAGGTTGGTAGGGTAACGAAGCGCAAATTATCTGGCTTAATAGACTGTAATGACCACCCTAATCCCCCCAACTCGGTAGTTGAAGATAATCCTTCCGATACGGTTAGGGAAGCTAAACCACTACCTAGAAAACCATAAAGTTGATTTAAAGAAGTGAGAATGTTTTTGTTCAAAGCCGTGCGTGCCATTATTCCCATAAGTTGCTGCTGACGCTGGATTCGATGTAAATCAGAACCATCTGAACCTTTAACGCCATGCCTTACCCGGGCATATTCCAATGCTTGTTTTCCATCGAAATGCTTGCATCCTGGTTTTAAATCTAAACCAGTGTTGGGGTCTTTAATCTCGGTGGGGATATAGATGTTTATCCCTCCAAGCGCGTTAATCATGGAAGCGAAGCCACTGAAGTCTACCAAGATGGATTCATCAACTTTTAAACCGGTTAATTGTTCAACAGTTTTCCAGGTGCAAGCCACTGCGGTAGCACGATTCCCGCCCTGAAAACCTATGGCATACGCCCAGTTAAATTGAGCTCTTCGAGGTTTAGATAATGAATTATCTGCGAGTTTGCAGGCAGGGATATTAACCAGCAAATCTCTGGGGATTGATACTACTTCTACTCGCGATCTGTCAGCTGAAATATGCATAAGCATGGTGGTGTCAGAACGTTCGGTGGGGTCGTTGCCACCTCCGAGTTCTTGGTTTTCCTTCCCAGATCTAGTATCTGAGCCAATCACCAGCAGGTTAATAGGTTTTCCGCTATAAGAATCCGGCGGGGTTCGATTAAGGACTTTAGCGACAGTTATCTTAGATGTTCGATTAGAGAGGTCGGTATAGATGAGAGTTGCGGCTGTAACGGTAAAGGAGACTGCTAGTGCAAGCGCCGCCAATAGAAAGCGCTTTAGCTTGCTGGGGCGTGGGGGATTAATTGCGTGCCCTATACGTCCGCAGTAAACCGCGGGATTCTTCTTGTGCGAACTCACGTGAGCTACTCTATCTTGTTCACAGCGAATTGTAACGATTTGGATAAGGAGTTAGGGAAGTTGCCAGTCAATAGGGCTAGCTCCCATTTGCTGTAGCAAAGAATTGGTGCGCGAAAATGGGCGAGAACCAAAGAATCCGCGGGAGGCGGATAGAGGCGAAGGATGTGGGGACTGAACGGTGGGGGTATCTCCAAGAGCGGGAGCTAAGGATTGTGCCTGTTTGCCCCAAAGGATGGCTACCAGAGGGCGGTTGCGTTTTATCAGAGCCGAAAGTGCCTGGTCGGTTACCTCTTCCCAGCCGCGTCCCTGGTGGGAACCCGCCTGATTAGGAATCACCGTCAGCACCCTGTTTAGCAGCATTACTCCTCGCTCAGCCCAAGGACGCAAATCTCCCGATGTTGGATAGGCGCATCCTAAATCATCGTGCAGTTCCCGAAAGATATTATTTAATGATTTAGGAATGGGTACTCCTGGTTTTACCGAAAACGAAAGTCCCATCGCATTTCCAGGAGTAGGGTACGGATCTTGCCCTACGATTAGCACTTTTACCTGGTCTAGCGGGTAAGTGAATGCGCGGAAAATATCCGCGCCAGCCGGTAGATAATTGTTGCCTTCTTTGCGCAGCATTTGACCCATTTCGGTAATTTTAGGGGCTGCTGGCTGCATGGCTGAGGCCCAGGAGGGGTGCATAATGTTTTCCAAGTAGGTGCTCACTTAACCACTCTACCCCGTTTGTCTGTCTAAACCAGAGTGGGCAAAACGGCTTCTTCGGCGTGGCAGGTACGAGGCGATTGTGATGATACAGCTAAGGTTAGGCATGTGAGCAAACAAGAGTTTCCGCCAGACGAATTTGATGCTATGAGCGAGACGGGACCGTCGGGTGCACACCGACGCCCTGTAAGACGTTGGCACGCCCTTTTGCCGATTTTAATCGTGTTAATTCTCGGGCCGGCGCTGGCTTGGGGTGGGGTAGCGCTTTTGAAAACTACTGGCAAAATCAGTGATAGTGCTACCGCAACTTCTCCTGCTCCTAGTGCAACTGTCTCTACTCCCACTACTGCTCCTACGAAAATCGCTAAGCCTAAGGATACTGATTCTCCGGGTTCTTCTGATGATTCGCAGTCCCCAGCTCCTGCGGCTAATAAAGAAAAAGTGCGAGTGCGGGTACTTAATGCTTCCAATCGTTCCGGATGGGCAAAGGAAATCGCTGATAAGCTGCAATCTGGCGGTTTTGTCAATCCGGTGGCTACCAATTCTAAGGCTCGCGGTTTAGATGGTTCTACGGTGCTTTATAACGGTGACGAATATAAAGCTGCCGCGCAGGAAGCTGCACAGCTTGCGGGGATTTCTATAGTTAAAAATGCTAAAGAAGGTGGCTACCAAATCGGAGATTCCGATATTGCTATCTATTTGATTGACTAGCGGGATATTCCTTATCTTCGCGGTCGCTGTTGCGTTAAGCTGTCTGTTTTCTCTCTCAGGATATTTTGCACCGTTTCGTCTCTAAAGTTTGCACTTGACCTAGGAGAGTGCCAGAATCATATTTAGCACTCGAACCTAGAGAGTGATAAAACCAAGCTCTTGGTGAGGGGGCGAGACTTCGAGACAGGATCGGAGCCTCGTCTTCGTCCGTCGCGGGCATCAAGGCTGGGCGAAAGATCTAACCGCGTGGCGAGTAGCGTCGCGATGGAGGGAATAGAAGCATATGAGCAAGATTATTGCTTTTGATGAGGAAGCTCGCCGGGGAATGGAGCGGGGGCTAAACACCCTGGCTGACACGGTGAAAGTAACGCTGGGACCGCGTGGTCGTAACGTAGTATTGGAAAAGAAGTGGGGAGCTCCCACGATTACCAAGGACGGGGTTTCGGTTGCTAAAGAAATCGATTTGGAAGATCCCTACGAAAAGATTGGTGCTGAGCTAGTCAAAGAGGTCGCTAAAAAGACTGATGATGTAGCTGGTGACGGTACTACTACCGCTACTGTATTGGCTCAGGCGCTAGTGCGCGAGGGTCTGCGTAACGTGGTTGCGGGGGCAAACCCGATTGCTCTTAAGCGCGGCATTGATAAATCTGTTGAGGCGGTTGTTGATCAGCTACACGCCGATGCCAAGGAAGTTGAAACTCGTGACGAGATTGCAGCTACCGCTTCTATATCGGCTAATGACCCGGAAATTGGGGCTTTGATTGCTGATGCCATGGAGAAGGTTGGCAACGAGGGCGTTATTACCGTTGAGGATTCCAACTCTTTCGGTACTCACCTAGAAGTAACCGAGGGTATGCGTTTCGATAAGGGCTACATCTCTGGTTACTTTGTAACCGATGCGGATCGTCAGGAAGCTGTTCTGGAAGACCCCTACATCCTGCTGGTGGAATCGAAAGTTTCCCAGATTAAGGATTTGTTGCCGCTGCTGGAAAAGGTAATGGCTACCGGCAAACCGCTGCTGATTATTGCGGAGGACGTGGACGGGGAAGCTCTGACCACTCTAGTTTTGAATAAGATTCGCGGTACTTTCAAGGCGGCAGCCGTTAAGGCTCCGGGCTTCGGCGATCGTCGCAAGGCCATGTTGCAGGATATGGCTATTTTGACTGGCGGTCAGGTCATTTCTGAGACCGTGGGTCTTACCTTGGAAAATGCCGAGCTAGATATGCTGGGCAAGGCTCGCAAAGTGGTTGTTACCAAGGATGAAACCACTATTGTTGAGGGCGCGGGCGCTAGCGAAGATATCGAGGCTCGCGTAAAGCAGATTCGCCAAGAAATTGAGAACACTGAGTCTGATTACGACCGCGAGAAACTGCAAGAACGCTTGGCTAAACTGGCTGGCGGGGTAGCGGTTATCAAGTCTGGTGCTGCCACTGAAGTTGAGATGAAAGAGCGTAAGCACCGAATCGAGGACGCAGTTCGCAACGCTAAAGCCGCGGTTGAAGAAGGTATCGTAGCTGGTGGCGGGGTTGCTCTGCTCCAGTCCGGTCTGAAAGCTTTGGACAGCTTAAAGCTAGAGGGCGACGAAGAAACTGGCGCTTCCATCGTTCGGGTTGCGCTTTCTTCTCCGATGCGTCAAATCGCAGAGAATGCTGGTTTGGAAGGCTCAGTTGTGGCAGAAAAGGTTAAGAACCTGCCAGCTGGCGAGGGTCTAAATGCCGCTACTGGCGAGTATGAAGATTTGCTGAAGAGTAATATTGCTGACCCGGTTAAGGTTACTCGTTCCGCTTTGCAGAATGCGGCTTCGATTGCCGGTATGTTCTTGACTACCGAAGCAGTAGTTGCTGATAAGCCGGAGCCTCCGGCCGCACCTGGTGGTGACGATGCCGCTGCCGCGGGTATGGGTGGAATGTACTAAACCATACTCTGGCGGTTTTGCGACTTGGTTGCAAAGCTAACCTGATACTAAAAGGTGGGGGCGAACCAAATGGTTCGCCCCCACCTTGATTATTTATTTGCTGGCCAAATTAGCGTAAAAGACACTAAATAAGCGTTTGTTGGCTTTTAGCCAGCAAACATAGCGGCAGCCCCACTTTCAGCATCTTCATAGCTGGCGGAGGCGGCTTGAAGTGCTTGCCCGATAGAATCTAGTGCTGATTCCATCTGAGACTGTGCGGCGCGCCAACGCGCCGCACAGTCGGCAAAAGAACTGGCGGCTAGTCCGGTCCAAGATCCTTGCAGGGACTGTACTTGAGCCATCATGGCGGCGGCATCGGTGCGCAATTGCCCGGCGATTGCGGCTGCCTGAGCGCCGGCGGCGGATACTTGCCCGGAATCTACATTGAACTGTGCCATCTTGGTTTCTCCTTAAAATAACTGATTGATTGGCTATCGCCCTCAATCTAGAGTCAGAGACAGCCCAGTAAGATATGCGCGATAATAATTTCAGAAAACCAAATCACTATCTGTTCCTGGGGACAAGCTAGTAACGGGATTTCCGGAAGCTCATAGGAATAGCAATCCGAAAAGTAAAATACCTGTTTATCCCCAATTTTGGGAGAACAGAAAGGCAGTCCCTAAAAATCGGTCAGTGAATCCTCATCGTCCGCTGAAGAATACATTGTCTCTTCCGCGTCTTCATCAGTGGAAATAGTTGGCTTCTCCTCCTCTTCAACCTCTTCCACAGTTTCCGCGCGCCGGTAATCACTATTTTTTATCTCGGTTTTACGCATTGTGATAGTGGAAAACTGATCTGCCACATTTTCCATCGAGGACAGAACATTTTCACCATCACTGTTAGCACTTGCCTCCTGTAGCTGCAAAGCTCGCTCTTCAAGCGACTTCCTTTCAGCAGCCGATATTTTCGGCGCGGGGTTAGTCGGTGAAGCTGGTTTCGCGTCCTTAGATAAAATCGAGCGGCGAACCGTTGTTCGGTTTGCAGCCGCCTTAATCACCACTGTCTCTGAAGTATCAGCTGCCCGCGTTTTTTCCTTAGATTTGGGCTTAGCAACCGGTTTATCTTTCCCGCTCGGTGTTCCCGGGATAAGCGCTGATAACTTCGCATACTCGCCCTCTAAATTCTGTCTGGCTGCATGCTCATTGCCACTGCCTAAAGGGGAATGAAAAATCGATTCTCGCGCAAGCAACTTAGAAACGAAAGAGCGGCGCAAACGGGCATAGCGCAAAGGTTCCATCGTTTCCATCTCTGCTCTCATTAATTGGCAATAGCCTCGATAATCCTGAGGAGAAGCCCCGAAGTAAGAAATAGCGGCGTCTACAAAAACACAGGCATCTAAATCATCTATCGGGGGGGTTATCCCCTCAAGCATTAAAATCAGTTCCCCAACCCGAATCGCTAGCTCTTTTGGCAAGCCCAGTTGCTCTAGGCGTCGTACCGCATAATCGGCAGAAGCAGGATAGTTCTCGTAGTCAGTGGTGTTCTTTACCTGGGTTTGCGACTGGGTAATTACCCCGTGATACCAGGCCGCAACAGTTAAAACTGCTGGTTGCTGCGAAGTATTGGTAAAGTGATCCAAACTGGTTAATAAACGAATCAGGTGAGACTTGGTGTGAAACTGTCGCCCGGATGATTGCCACATTTCAAGAAGATCATCTGCTTCTTTACGCAGCAAATCGTCATCGGTAATCCCCAGTTCGCGCATAGCTTTGACGAATCCCGTCTGTAGCCAAGATGGTGCACCTGGCATAACCTTCGTACCCCCGATGTTTTAATGTTGCAGTGGTTATCCTACGGCGAAAAATACAAGAGAGAAAATGCGCTCTACGAAACCCGGTTGCTAACTGCAAAAATGGGTTAGAGTTAGCGGTTTAGAATTCGGTAGAGTTTTTCTCCGATTTCTTCCCGGATGCTTTCTTGAAAATCTTGCCTGATTTCCGGCTTAGTTCCTGTTTTCCCTGTCCTTTAGGGGTGATAGCGGGGAAATAAACCCTGATGGTTAGCCCCCCACCAGGAGTTTCTACCGCCTTGGCTTCACCGCCATGGACAGCCGCGATTGCGGAAACAATCGATAGCCCCAGTCCGGTTCCTCCGGTTTCTCTAGAACGCGACCCATCACGACGGTAAAAGCGTCCAAAGATTTCTTCTAGTTCGTCGCTGGGTACGCCCTCGCCGTGATCGCGAATCTCCAAGACAGCTTCCCCTTGGTTGATTCCCGCTAAAATCTCTACCGGTACCTCGGGTGAAGTGTAACGGTCGATATTGCCAATCAGATTGGTCATTACCTGGGTTAGCTGATTACGGTCAGCTAACACCAACGCCGTTTTACCCTCGTCTAACAGCAAAGGCTTGCCATCTAGGTGTTGTAAACAGATATCTCGACTGGGGGATAGGGCTGATAAATCCAAGGCTCCGGCGGCAGCTATCTGATATAAATCCACTGCCTCCATCTTTATTTTTCGTCCCTCATCTAGACGTGCCAGTTTTAGTAAATCTTCAACTAGCACCCCCATTCTGGTGGCTTCCGAAGAAATCCTCCCCATCACTTCATCAACTCGTTCGGGGGGAACCCCACCCATTTTGTAAAGCTCTCCGTAGCCACGCAAAGCAGCTAGCGGGGTGCGAAGCTCATGGGAAGCGTCAGACACAAACTGACGAATTTTCTTCTCGTTTCGCTGCTGGGTGACAATAGTTTCTTCTATCCTTGACAACATGAAGTTCAGCGCTGAAGCTAGCGACAAGACTTCTCCGGCGTGTACTTGCGACAAATCTATACGTTCATGCAGGTCACCAGAGGCGATTTTTCCGGCAACTTCCTCCATTTGGCGCAGAGGACGCAGCGAAACTTGTACCAGTACGTAGGCTAGAACCCCGCCAACTAAAATAATGATTACCGAAGTTCCCAGTACGTTAATCCCGGTAGCGGTAACAGTTTGGGTCACGGTTTGCAGAGGTAGAGCTACAATAAGCGTTCCCGCTATCTTCAAATCGGAAGCGCCATGCATGGGGAGCATAATCGCTCGCCAGGAAGAGGAACCCTCACCGGCTATGGTGAAGGGTTTTTCCCATTCAATACTGCGTGATTTCTCTAGCGCTTCTAGGGCTTTACGGTCAGGACGCTCTTTGTCTTGACCGGTAATAGCGGAGGTGGCTTCTGCTACTTCACCTTTGTAATTAACTCTAACGAAATAGTTTGTAGGTTGATTAGCTTGAAAACTACCGTTTCCTAGTAAATCCACCAAATCGTTGGTTTTTATCCGGGAGGCAGTGGATTTCAGATTAGAATCAATCTGCGCGGTTAAATGAGAGTGCAATATCCCCAACATTGCCGCCCCGGTTCCGCCCAGACCTCCTGCCAGTAGCGCCATAATAACTAGCACTAAACGCCAGGTGAGCGGAATGCGTTGCCAATAAGTGCCTTTTGAAGTCGCCTCTTTGTGAACGGTTTCGGTTTTCCGTTTGCGTTCCCGGTATCTCTGGCTGATTTTTAGACGCTGCGGGAGATTCATTAGTGCTTTCCGGCGCGAATCATATACCCGATACCCCGGCGGGTAGTGATAATGTCCCCGCAAGATCCGGGCACATCCAGTTTGCGGCGCAGATAGGAAATATAGGATTCTACGATGGCGGCCTCGCCATTCCAGTCGTATTCCCACACGTGGTCAAGGATTTGAGTCTTTGAAACCACCCGTCCCTCGTTAATCATCAGATAACGCAGCAGCTTGAACTCGGTAGGGGACAGGTCGATAACCTGATCTGCTCGGCGAACCTCATGTGCGTCCTCGTCTAGGGTAATGTCAGCCACTCTAATAACCGCATCTTCGCTGGCAACTCCGCGGGTGCGTCGGAGGATTGCGTTAATCCGCGCGACTACTTCCTCTAGTCCGAAAGGTTTGGTTACATAATCATCCCCGCCCACGGTTAGTCCCTGGACTTTATCACTCATATCGTCTTTTGCGGTCAAGAAAAGAATGGGGGTGGTGAAGCCATTTTCGCGCAGGCGGCGGGTGACGGTGAAGCCATCTACATCGGGCAGCATTACATCTAGAACAATCAAATCCGGATCGGTAGATTCTGCTTGCTTTATAGCTTCAGAGCCATCAGCGGCAGTGAACACTTCAAATCCGGTATAGCGCAAGGAAGAAGCTAGTAGGTCACGTATATTGGGTTCGTCATCAACAACTAGCAAACGAGCGGTATCTTTAGCAGTCATGGAGTAATAATCCCTGAAAAAACTGGATGTTAGCTGAATGGAATCTGGCAACTTTATGGACGGTATTTTAGTGAATCTGAGTGTTATTCCCCTGCTTTGACAGGTAGAATCAAAGAAGTAAATGTCAGGAAAACTTGAGGGAACATAGCGTGAATGAAATAAAAGAACCGCTGGTAGTGCATGACAGGCGGGCGCTAGGGCGAGCAACGCAAAACAGCGGAATTGTGGGGCTTATCTGTAGCCGCGGCGATTTTCATCCAGGTCACCAGGCAGCATTTGTCGAGGCGGCATCGCGGGTAGACACCCTGGTGGTTTCGGTCTATACCGATCCGGTGGAACCGGCTTTTGAAACCACTTCCGATATTATTAGCTCCGCTGATTTGCAGGTGGCTGCAAATGCCGGGGTGGATATTATCTTTGCTCCCTCAACTGAAGCTTTTTATCCCTTTGGGGCTGCGCAAACTCTACTTAGTCCCGGTCAGGTTCTTAATCGTTTCGAGGGTGCAAACAGCCGCGAGCAAATGCTGAGACGTTTAACTCAGCTGGTAAAAATGGTGGGGATTGTTCGCCCCGATAAGGTTTTTATCGGTCAGTGTGATGCTCAATTCTTAGCTTGTGTGCGGCAAGTGGTGCGTGACTTGGATATTCAGGTCACGATTGAAGTTGTCCCCACCTTTAGGGATTTAGATGGGGTGGTGGTTTCTCGGGAAATCCAGGGGATTTCCGGTGTGCAGCGTGAGGGGGCTATCGGTTTCGCGAAGGCTCTATTTGCCGGGGTACGACAAGCGGCTGCTTCGGGCTCTGGCAGCGAGGTCTTAGCTGCTTGTAGCCAGGGGCTCTCCGCTTGTGGGGGCGAAATTGAATATCTTGATTTGGTCGATCCTATTTCCTTTGATACTTGGGTGGGAGAAGGTCCTAGTACCGCTTGCCTGATTGCAGCGGCAAAATTAGATGGTATGCGCCTTTGTGATAACCAGCTAGTGGTACTTTCACGTCCTTAACTGCCAGCAGTGGGATACAGGATTGAACCTATTTACCGCTCACAGCTAACATGGGATACGTGAGTGAAACTAAATCCCAAAGTGTACCTGAACAGATTCGTATTCGCGCCGAGAAACGTCAGCGCTTGATTGATGATGGTCGTAACCCCTATCCCATCTCGGTTCCCATCACCCATACCCTGAGCCAGGTGCGGGAAAAATACCCGAACCTAGCAGCTGGGGAAGAAACTGAAGATTTTGTTGGGGTTGCCGGGAGGGTAGTGTTTTCTCGCAATACCGGTAAGCTCTGCTTCGTGACCTTGCAGCAAGGCGATGGTACTCGCCTGCAAGCTATGCTTTCTGCCGCCCAGGTGGGTAAAGATTCCCTCAGTGATTACAAAACTGATGTAGACCTGGGAGATCACCTGTTTGTCTACGGGCGGGTGATTGCTTCCAAACGCGGGGAACTGTCGGTAATGGCACAGCCCGGAGAGGATGGACAACCCGCCTGGCAACTCACGGCCAAGTCTTTGCGTCCGCTGCCGAAAACTTTCAAAACCGAGGACGGACAAGAGGTTTCTCTTTCCGAAGATCAGCGAGTACGTCACCGCGAATTGGATATGATTACCCGCGAAGCAGCCCGGGAAATGGTGCGCACCCGCGCGCAAGTGGTAGCTTCCCTGCGCGCAACTTTATCCGGGCAGGACTTTATCGAAGTAGAAACCCCGATGTTGCAAACCCTGCACGGAGGGGCAGCTGCGCGTCCTTTCATCACTCACATGAATGCCTATGACACTGACCTCTACCTGCGAATCGCTCCGGAATTGTTCTTAAAGCGTTGCCTAGTGGGTGGGATTGATCGGGTTTTTGAAATCAACCGCAATTTCCGCAACGAGGGCGCAGATTCCTCGCATTCTCCCGAGTTCACCATGCTTGAGGCGTATCAGGCTTACGGTAATTATCGCCAGATTGCTGAACTTACCCGTCAGCTGGTGCAAAACGCAGCCCAGGCTGCCCTGGGAACTACCGTTGCCACTTTGCCGAACGGGGAATCTTACGACCTGGGAGGGCAGTGGGAATGGATTGACCTGTATGGTTCCCTCTCGGCGGCTTTGAGGCAAGAAATCACTCCGCGTACCCCTCGGGAAGAATTGGTGAAACTGGCTAAGGCTCGCGAGATTGAAGTCGAAAAGTTCTACTCTCCCGGCAAAATCGTGGAACTGCTGTGGGAAGAAGAAGTAGGCGATGACCTGTATGCCCCCACTTTCGTAGCGGACTTCCCTGAAGACACCTCCCCGCTGGTTAAATCCCATCCCGAAAAACCCGGTCAGGTGCAAAAATGGGATTTGTATGTGCGCGGATTCGAACTGGCTACCGGCTATTCGGAACTGAACGATCCGGTAATTCAGCGTGAACGTTTTGAAGCACAATCCCTAGATGCCGCCAACGGCGACCCGGAAGCTATGCAAGTAGATGAAGAATTCTTGCAAGCGATTGAAGCGGGAATGCCGCCAGCTGGAGGCATGGGAATGGGGCTTGACCGCCTGCTGATGGCGATTACTGGTCTTGGGATTCGCGAAACCATTACTTTCCCGCTGGTAAAGCGGATTTAAGGTATCGCTCACGCCGTAAGCCCTAGCGCGTCCTCCTAAGTATTTATTCAAGTAACCCAGGAAAGGGGAATAATAATGCCGGTGAAAACTACCCATGTGGGTTCACTGCCCCGCACCCCGGAGCTACTTGCAGCCAATACCCAGCTGGCAGCCGGGCAAATAACCGGGCAACAGTTCCAAGAAATCCTCGAACGTGCTATCGCCGAAGTGGTGACCAAGCAACGCGAAATTGGGATAGATATCGTTAATGAGGGCGAATACGGACATCAAACCTCAGGGGCGGTTGATTATGGAGCCTGGTGGAACTATTCATTTTCCCGCCTGGGGGGACTTACTCAAACGAACGAGGATCGCTGGGCGGATTCTTCAGTAATCCGTTCCGAGCCGGGAAAAATTCGGCTGACTACTTTTACCGATAGGCGTGACCGCAACCTATTCCGCGAAGCCTATGAGGATCCAGATTCGGGGGTGCTGGGTAACCGTAATTCGGTTGGCAATCCGGTGATTACCGCTCCGCTCACCTATATTGGTGCCGAGGCTGCCCGCCGGGATGTAAATCTGCTGCTTAAGGGGCTGCAAGCTAATGGCGTGGATGCTTCCTCTGGTTTTATGGCTGCGCTTTCGCCTGGCTCATGTGCTCGGATTAAAAATCAGTATTACCGCAGCGATGAGGAAGTGGTTTGGGCGTGTGCAGATGCGATGCGTCAAGAGTACAAAATCATCACCGATGCGGGACTGACGGTGCAGATTGATGATCCTTCTATCGCGGAATCCTGGGATCAGATTAACCCGGAACCCGCCTTGGAGGACTATAAAAAGTTCATTGGGGTGCGCATTGAGGCTCTGAACTGGGCGTTAAAGGATATTCCTACTGAACTTACTCGTTTCCACGTGTGTTGGGGTTCTTGGCATGGGCCGCACACTACCGATATTCCCTTTGCCGATATTGTGGAGGACGTGCTGCGGGTGGATGCGAGGGGCTACAGTTTCGAGGCTTCCTCTCCGCGCCATGCCCATGAATGGCGCATCTGGTACGAATACCAGTTGCCGGCAGACAAGGTGCTAATCCCCGGGGTGGTATGCCATTCTACTAACGTGGTTGAGCATCCCCAGCTGGTAGCCGATAGGTTATCGCGCTACGTGGCGGCAGTTGGTCCGGAGCGGGTAATCGCTTCTACTGACTGCGGTCTGGGCGGCCGATTGCATTCTTCTATCGCCTGGGCGAAACTACAGTCGCTGGTGGCTGGGGCACAGCTGGTTTAAGACCAGGAGGGTTCCTAACTTGCTGAGGCTTTCCGGGGCTTTTAAGGATTACGCTTGGGGATCTCCCTGCGCTATCAGTGATTTCACGGGGATTGATTTTGAGGGTAAGCGGGTAGCGGAGCTTTGGTTCGGTGCTCACGATAGGGCGCAGACTTTGGCGGGAGGTCGCCCGCTCTCAGAGCATATCGCCGCTGACCCTGCCGGAATTTTAGGTAAGGATGTGGCGGCGCGCTTTGATGAGCGCCTTCCGTTTCTATTGAAAATTATTGCTCCCGAGCAGCCATTATCTTTGCAGGTACATCCCGGTAAGGAACTGGCAGAGGCTGGTTTTCAGGCGGAAGAAGAAGCCGGTATTCCCTTAAATAGTCCTAGGCGGAACTATCGCGATCGTAACCATAAGCCAGAAATGATTTTTGCGCTTACCTCTTTTGAGGCTTTCGCCGGTTTTCGCGCTCCTCGCCGCGCTATAGAGGTCTTAGATAATTTAAACGCACCCTTAGCGCGAGAATTGCTAGAAATCCTGCGAGCCCACCCCGGTTATCGTGGTTTGCGGGCTGCAGCGCGCAAACTATTAGCCCCCTTAGATGAGGAGCGTCGCCTCCAAATAGAGGCGGTAATCACCGCTTGTCAAGATCGCTTAGATAGGGGCACTTCCCCCTCGCTGAGGGTAGACCGCCAGGCTCTAGCCCTCGCGCGTACCTATCCAGGCGACCCCGGCGCGGTGCTATCTTTGCTGCTCAACCCGGTCACCCTACAAGCAGGGGAGGCGCTATTTATCCCTACCGGCGCGGTACATGCCTACGTTTCTGGTTTAGGTATCGAGATAATGTCCTCTTCGGACAACGTGTTGCGCGCCGGACTTACCCCTAAGCATATTGATGCAGGTGAGGCTTTGCGGTGTATGGATTTTCATGGCGCGCCCCCGGTGCGGATTGCCCCGGAAATGAATGGGCGGGGCACTGGGATTTACTATGCTCCGGTGGATGATTTTGAACTTTCAGTGTCCAAGATTACTGGCGGGGAATGGATTCCAATTCCCGGTCGCG
>OBRP01000021.1_pt1 | contig 34761 bp, 48 predicted proteins | sample 1475681 | NCBI WGS metagenome assembly OBRP01 (sample SAMEA3360695, study PRJEB22359) | human gut metagenome | biome: ENVO:urban biome; feature: ENVO:human-associated habitat; material: ENVO:feces | place: Bangladesh | collected 2011
CAAGAAGTCAGCTTCGAGGTTAAACCAGAAAGTGTCGATTTAACTGAGCTGAACATGTTCTTGATTCCGTTAATAAAGCCTTGGATGAGATTCTTACCAGCAGACAGGAGGGATGACCCTATGTTTCCCAGAGCGCTCAGAGCCTTTCCTGGTAGAGATTTAACTACTGAGACCACAGTAGAAATCCCTGAGGTGACCCCGCTTTTTATGGCTGTCCAGGCTCTGGAAATAATCGACTTGATTGCATTCCACCCGCCCGTCCAGATTGAACGTATTGTGTTTATTACTCCTGAAATCACAGCACGAACAGCATTTATGCAGGTAGTAACAACTTTTTTGATTCCGTTCCACACGGTGACAACAACGGTTTTTATCCCGTTCCAAATCCCGTTCCAAACCGCAGCAATCGTGTTTATTACCGCTGAAATCACAGCACGAACGGTATTTATGTAGGTGGTTACACCAGCAACAATCCCATTCCAGACCGCTATAACAACGGTTTTTATCCCATTCCAGATTCCATTCCACACTGCCGCTATCGCGGTAACAACCGTGGTAATCACAGTTTTAATGACGTTGATGACCGTCATGATTACAGTCTGAATCGCCAGCCAAACCGTATTAACCAGGTTCCTGAACCATTCGCATTTTTGATACAGCAATACCAGTCCAGCAATAACTGCGACAACAGCCGCGACTATTAGGATGATCGGGTTAGCTGCTAGCACCGCGTTAAACGCCGCGAATCCGGCTTTAACAATAGCTAGAACTTTGGAGATAGTATCGAAACTTTTAACCAGGGCAGCGAACCCGGTTTGCAGCTTAGTAATCACTCCGACCGCAGCAGAAGCCCCCGCCATGGCAGCGAACCCGGCTGCAATAGGTACGATTAGCGGCCACAATGCTTGCAGCCACGGGGAAAGTACCCGTATGGCCCCTATTAAGGCGCCCCCCAAAATCGGGATTAGCGGTCTAATGGCGGCAAGCATGGAGGTAATAACCGGGGCTGCTCCCTGGATAGCAGCAGTAAGCACCGAACCTATCTCGGCAGCTAGCTGCGCAATCACGGGAGCGAGCGCAGCTATTACTCCCGCTAGGGGCTGAAAAGCCGGCAACAGATTCGTAACCATCTGCTGGAACCCGGAAGTAAGCGCAGTAATCCCCTGAGAAATTCCCGGAGAAGATAAGGCTTGAGCAATTCCAGTAATAGCGGTAGCAACCCCGCTACTCATGCCAGAAAGCAGGCTAGAAAGCGCAGGAGCTAATGATTCAATCATCCCTTCCAACGGGCTAAGCGCGCCCGCGAGCGCACTAGCCCCCTGGGCAGCTCCTTGGAAAATCTGGGTTAGAGCTCCTTGGAATGCGGGGGAATCCATAACTTTGTTTATGGCTTCCAGCGCGGCGCGTAGCCCTGCTAGTCCCCCTACTCCTGCGGCTTGGGCAGCTTGGTGTAGTTTGGAGAAGATGCCGCCGATACCTGCCAGGGTGCCACCTAGGTCTTTGAGGGATTGTGTGGCTGTTTCTATCCAGGTTTGTAGGGATCCGTTGCCGGCTGCTTGGGATATGAAGTTTTCGAAGCGTTGCCCCAAGTTAGTAACCCAGGCACCTAGCTGGGGTAGGTATTGGGAACCTACCAGTCCGAGAGTAGCGAAAGCCCCGGTAAAACTGACTACCCCGGCTCGGGCTGTCGCAATGGATTTAGCAACGTTATTGAACAGACCGGTAAACATTCCGCTCTTGGCTTGGGAGGAAAACATGCCCGCCAGCGCGGCAGCGGTTTTTCCGGATTCAGCCCCTACTTTGGATAGCCCTGCAGAAAGGGTGGGCAGGACAGAGGTAGCTAGGGAGCGGATAGGGGTTGCTGCTTGCGCCCAGAATGAAGCTGAGACAGAGCTTTGAACCGCTTTGAATTGTGGGGCTAGGTCGCCTAGGACTTTCCCGGTGTCTTTTAGCGCTAAGACCAGTGCGGTCGCGCCTACGGCTGCGCCGGTTAGGATACCGGGGAGGGCGAGAGCTGCGGGAGCGATTGCAGCTAGCGCCCCGCCGATTCCAATCAGCCCCGAGGTTGCAGAAAGAGCAACCGAAGATAGCGCCGCGATTCCAGCTGCAGTGGCCATAATCTTCGGGGTAGTGCGGTCAAGATTAGTGGCAAAGTTCTTTATCGAGGTGCCAAATGATTTCAGCACCCGCGCCCCAGAGAGAGCAGCAAAGAAAGAAGCAATCTTCTTGGTGCCTTTAAGACGCACCTCCAAAGAGACGAATCGGGGGCGGGTAAACCATTTCAAACGCGCCAGGGCTTTCCCCACATCCAGATTCGCGTTAATCGTGGACTTTATCTTGTCGAACTTTTCCTCAAGCCGCTTTTTAATTTTCTCTGCTTCAGCGTGGTCATACGAAATATGTGGCTTAATCTTCGGTTTCGCAGATTCAGTCTTTTTGCGGGTTTTTTCCATCTGCTCATCGGGAATATCGATATCCAGCTCGATTTTAAGATCGGACAGCTTGGCGATAAGTTTGCGAACCTTAGCGACCGATTTACCATCCAGAGTGAGTTTTACGGGGATTTTTAGATCAAACTTTTCCCGCGCGCGTTTTAAAACCTTGCGTAGATCCTCATTGAACTTAGAGGTATCCGGCAAGGTTCTCACCCGGATGCGACCGACCGTATTATTAGCCATTTACCCACCTCCCGGGAAAGAAAAATTTAGAAGTTAAAGAAATCCCAATTGACCTGGTCTAGGTTTTTCGGGGTGTGCTTTTGGCGTTTGGTAGGACGCGGATAGGGAGTAATCTTGCGAGGACGCTTCCCGCTACCCATGGCCGCGACTTGATTGCGTAATGCTTGCAGCTCATCCGCGATGAGCGCGAGCGCATTGCTAGTTTCATCCCAAGCAAAGAACGGTAATGCTGCATCCCTATTTGCGGGTTTTGCGGGCGCGGATTCCATCTGACGCGCCCTCCAAATAGAGCGCGGCTCGAATGCTAACCGGTCAATCAACTGTCTAGCTAAGGTCAGCCCAGAGGGCTTCCACACTTCCTCTGGGCTGAACCCAAATAAGGCTCTAAGATCGCCTGCCACATCACCTGTGGTACAGATCAGCTCGTAGAGCCTTTGCCTTCCCCCAATTCGCTATAAAGCGCCATCAACAACTCAATCAGGGAACCATCATCAACGCTGCCCGCCCACTCCTGGAACTCTTCCGGCGTGGTAGACATGCGTTCTTCTACCAAGTCACATGCATCAGCAATCGCTAACAGCACTTCTTGAGTGTTACCAATCTGGTTACCTTCCTCATCAAGAAGCACCGCGATTTGAGCAGTAAACCGCAAACGGTCTGAAGCGCGAATATCCTTTAACGGTTTAATCACATGTGCCCCGGGAATCTGCCGGAAAGGCGTTTTCTTGATTTCTTCAGCTTTCGCGGTTGCCTGTTCCGAAATACTCTTTGCCTTACCCATGGTTAGTGACTCTCCTCAGCAGAGGACGCGGCCGCAGTCAACGGGCGAGGACGGAACACCTGCAACCGTAGATTCTGGGTCTGGTCGGTAAGAATCTGCCCGGAAATCTGGGCTTCCAAGAAGTTCTCGTTATCAAGCTCAGGCATATCACCAACCGATAGGGAAACCCTTGGCATATAGAAAGCCGCGCATTTTTGCCCATCAAACATGACAATCGCTAAAGCCTTCTCAACCGAGCCAATACCGTTAATCTTGTACGAGCCGGTAGCCTCATCCCAGACACCGCCCGGGAAGGCAAGCTCGAAAGTTTCCTTATCGATACGTACCGCATTCAAAGTAACCGACATAGAGGTTGCTTCATAAGTGGTATAGACAGCGTCCTCTTCCCAAATCCCCAACTGGGTAGCATCGCCACCATCCTTATCGAAGGCGGGCATATTCTCCTTAGAGGTACCGCCCAACAGATTCCAAGACGCAAAACTATCCGGCTTAGCCTTATCGAAACCCTCCAGTTTAAACATCGTCTGCCCCGGCTCAGCGAACAGCACAGTGCCTCGACCAGGTACGAGCAAATGATCCGTATCCACATATTTTTGATTTGCCATAATTTCTTTTCCTTTCAAAAGAAAAACGCCACCTGGCCGGTGACGTATAAACAGAACTTGTTTTATTGAGTTTTCAGAACTAGACCGCGAGCGTGCGAGCTACTATAGAGATTTCGGTTCTGGCTTGTCGCAGGTGTGTAGCCGTGAGCCTATCGGTAGGAACCAGAGTGGGAATCTGGGTTATTTCCAGGTGTGATGCCCAGACGCCGCCTGTAGGTTTACCTGCTTGGAACCAGTCCCACAAGATATCCAGAGCTTTATCGAGGACGGTTATTGGGTCTTGCTCGATAGCGGTTACCGCGTGGATATCGATACTTACTTGATGCGCCCAACGCCACGAAAACGAGGCAAGGGGGCGAGCTACTGATTCTTCCACTATCACTAGCGGGTCAGTATCTACAGTAATATCGGTATCAACCGATGCCATAGCGTCTAGGTCGCCCTCACGCAGAACACTCACCAGCGTTGCTACAACATCCATTACCCCACCCTCTTAACTGCTTTAGAAAGAATGTGCAGCCCCGGAACCCACCTAGCGCCCTTACCTCGCCCGCCAGCAAGATGCCCATACTCGATATGTAACGCCTCGGGGGCATCAATCGTTATCACCCGGTCGATTCTGCCGCGCCGCACCCGAATAGAGCCCGCCAAATCACCAGAGCGTTTATGTCGTAACGCCTCAGCGCGAGCAGCAGCAGCCACCCGGGCAGCTACCCTATCCATCTGCGGGTCTTGACCAGCCACCTTAGCGGCCACCCTATAGGCGGTCTTATTAACCGTTACCCCGCCTGCCATAACCACCCACCTACTTAATCTCTACCCCAGCAGCCACCATCAGCACTTCACAGTGATAGGTAGCAGGAGAACGCGTAAACCACCTAGCCTCCCCGCGCTGCTCGAACATTTTGCCCTCCCAGAAAATCCGCGAGTAAGGCCCGCCCGGCCAAGACCTGGCGAGGACGCGATAGACGGATTTGGTTTGCATTCCCAGGGATGCTATTTCTTCGCTAGAGACTGCTTGTACGTTGCCGGATATTTCTACCGGGTTGTTGTAGGTGATTTGGGCGTTACCGTACTTGCTGGTTCCGCTACGGCGCGCGGTTTGTACCTGTAAGCGGTGACGTCCTTCTAGCAGACTCATCTTTTCCTCCCTGTCAGGGGATATAGGTGCGGTCAGGGCGAATGTTGAAACCGAACTCATTTCCCGGGCGGGCTTTAGCGTTGGCGGTTAGATACCCGTCCAGAGCGGGCGGGATGGTTTTCCAAAGGTTGGTTCCTGCCCCCAATAGTTCCCACTCTGAGGGCAGGATTTGCAACATTCCTGATGCAACGAGATTGGATAGCTGATAGGAGTATTGGCCATCAGCTTCTTGGATACGCCCTTCCGGGTTTCGGTATACCCGGGCAACGGCTTCTGCCTCAACCTGGATGAGAGCTGCCCGCTTGTGGGAAGTAATCTCATCTAGGTTGAGGTTTAAGCGTGCCTGGATCATTACCTCGACCCGCTCTAGCAGTACCCCGGCATATTTTTTCTCTGAGGGGGTAAGGTCGCGCAGTAGCGATGCCGCGATATCCTCAGGGGTTGCTATTGCCATTTACTTACCCTCCCGTTCGCTAACTGCTAGCGGTAGCTGCCTTTTGTTCGTAAGCTACGAAAGCGTTAGGAGATTCGATAACCCACCCGAAGATTGCTTCTACCAAAGCGGCTTCCAGGTTGTTACTCCACAGCGAAACCATTTCGGAACCAATCTGGATAGTTGCCTCATTCGACATGGATACCGTGATGTTCTCAACGAACCCGAGCTTGATAGAACCAGCGAAATCGCCACCGAAAGCGCGAACATCACTGCCAGTGTGTCCTGCGATACGCCCGGATACTACTTTGCCGAACTTGGCGGGAAGCCCCATAATAGAGCCCCACGAATCTGCCAGGTTTACCCGCTCAGCTTGGAACAGCGGACGCCCGAAATCATCTACCGCGCTAAGCAGGGTAGAACGCAGACGCGGGTCAGCCACAAACCCGGAGAAATCATAATCGCCGCTATCAGCTTCCATTACCTTGGTGTATCCGCTAATCACATCAGCAGATAGCCCGCCCTGTTTAGCAGTAGCAGTCCCCAAAGTTACCCGGTTAGTAGTCTTATTTACACAGTCAACCCCGGGAATAGCTTTATCCGATTTAGCGGACTTACCATACAAAATCGCGTAATCCACCTGGCGGCGAATCGCATCCGACATTTTTTCTTGAATAGTGTCGAACACCGAAGCCGGGTTAGCTAGGCGAGCCTCCTTAGACCAAGGAACAATTACCGCCGCTTTTACCGGCTTAACCACTTTGGTAGCTAAACCGATAGTCGAAACCGGTTTGGCCATTCCCTCACCAACGATATCTGCCTCCGGTTCCCCGGTAGCAATCACATACTCCGAACCATTAGCCCCCATCGGTACTGTCCCACACATGGGAGCAACCACGGAGCTTTCCTGAACTTTCTTAAAAATCTCACCCACCATTTCCGGGGCAAGCAGGCCAGACTTTTGCTGACCCTCCAGGGTAAAAATACTATCTTTTGCAGCCATAATCCTTTTCCTTTCTTAGTTGGCCTGCTAGTTAGTCAAGAGAGGCAAAGAAAGCCTCATAATCCTTGCCACCCCGCTCACCCTTAACCGAATCAGGACGCGGAATCCGCTCCCCACCCGGGCGGGCTTTCAGGGATTTAAGCAGCTCTACCGCCTCAGCTAAACGCTCAGGGTCAGACGGTAAATACTGCGCCAACTCTCGAGGTAGCCCCTCGCTAGAGAGCACCTTCCCCGTCTGCTCTACCGCCTGCAAAGACGCCAGTTCCGCTTCCTTATCCGCGAGCGCTTTCTGAGCGTTTTCCAGATCGGTTTGTAACTTGGCGATTTCAGCGGTCACGTCCTGTTCTGGCTCAAGTTCCTGCTCGCTTTCGGCAGGGGCATTTTCCGCAGAATCAGCTTCACCCTCTGAGGACGGGTTAGCGTCTTCGGAGGGGGTTTCCTCTTTACTGTCCTCGTCAGTTTTAGAGGTTTCCGGCTCGCCCGGTTCAGCTTGGGGTTCTTCGCTGTTTTCCGAGGGCGCGGTGTCTTTTTCTTCCTCGCTCAGTTGCTCTTGTACTTCGGTTTCAGGGTCTGCGTTTTCGTCTTCACCCGGTGCGTGGCGCTTGGGTTTACCCGGTTTAGTGGTCTTGCGGGGTTTTGGTTTACAGCGGTTCTTAAACATGTTTTCTCCTTACTTTTGGGTATAAGAAAACCCGCATAACCTTTGGTCATGCGGGTTAGCTGTTGGCTATACTTTTAGATTTCTAAGATTTCCAGGTCTATGTAGTGCTGGCATCTATCTCGTATTTCTTGCGGAACCTCGACATTATGCCAATAACAATAACCTAAGAGCGCTTCTAGGACAGTAGTAGGTTCTCCATGTACTTCCATCCGGATGTCATCAACGGTATTTGCAAAATCGGGGGCTAGCTCTTTCCAGCGGACAGCAATATCTTCCATGTCTTTTTCTTCTTCGGGAGTTGGTTCCACATAAACCGAACCATCAGACATGACCTCACGCCGATCCTCCATCCCAATCACCCCCCAGTGGGCAAAACCCTCACCTTTAAGAATCATTTTTGCTTACTCGTCAGCGACAATAAGCTTGCTCAGATTCATAGGGTCTATTTGGTTTTTATCCATAAATCCTCGGTAATACTCAATAATGCTTCTAGAAACCGGAATTTTATTATTACTTGCCCGTACAAGGCTGGTATAAAAAACAGTTGTAGGTTCCGGAGGTAAACTCTCAAGTTTCGCTTTAACAATCCTGCCGAAAGGTGTATCTAACTCAGACTGTTCAATAAGGAAGTCCCAGATTTCATCTAATTCTTCCTCACTGGGTAGAAAATCTTCATCGTTAAGAGTCATGTTTCACCTCGCTTACCTATACGTCCAGACCCCGTCTATAGCTTCATAATACCCTGTTCCACCAGTAGGATATACGCTTGCAAATCTCCAAGTCTTTTCGTCTGTAATATTCCATACGGCTGTAACTTCAGTAATCCCTATGTACTTCGCTAGATGGATTTCATCGCCCTTATCTTCAACGAGTTCACCTGTTGAAAGGATTTCTTCTACTAGAGCGTTAATCGCTTCATTCGAGGGCGGTTCCTTCCCCAAGAAATTCTTGCGAAACTGCGTATCCCGCTCGACCCTGGGTCTGGGTTTACGATCAGGATTGTATTTGTGGTAGTGACGCACATGCCGTAGTTTTGCCCCTACCGGCTTTAGCAGGTCTTTTCGCGATACCTTAGGCGTTAGATAATCCTTATCGTGTCCAGAGCTGAAAATCTCGTTTAACTGCTGTTTCCCGCTATCACTCTTTAGGAACTTTTGTATCAACTGGCGTTGTATCTCGCCATCTTGGGGGCGCAGCTTTCCATCACGTTTCTTCCAGGTGACATCCCGCCACATTTTCTCTAACTGGCGGTACTGGTCAACGCCTTCCCAGTTGCGATGATCAAACACGGGAACTACCTTGCAATCGCAGTGATCATGATAGCTATTCCAAGGCCCCTTGTTATCTCCCGCGCTCTGGGCTGAGCGATAAACAGGGCCGCGCGAAGCACACATTACGCAAAACCAGCAAGACCTAGCCCCCCTAAGCACCCGCGCCCAAGCACGCGGCCTACCAGAGTGAAGACGCTTTTTGGTTTCCTTATCGTACTCAGAGCGCCGTTCCCGTTTTATCCGCTCATCATCCACCAAATCATCAATATCAGCGACCCGTTCCTTAAGCCGCTCAAACTCCTTAAGCAGCCGGGGATCATCAACCGGTAAACCAGTTTGTTCAGCTGCCTCCCTGCGCTCAGCAAGAATACTTTCCTGCATACGAGCAGCAGCCCTATCAAGCGGGGAATCCCCGCCCGCGAGCCGGGCAGGCGTAGTAGAACCGGTTTCTTGGTCTAGTTTGCGGGATAGGTCTGCTTGCTCTTCGCTATCGGTTGCGCATCTGCGGACTGTTTGGCGGGCTGCGTTATGGATATGCCGCGAAAGGATATTCCCTAAGATACGGCTGATGTCATAGCGGTTGGCGCTGATTTGTTTGCTGGGTTCGCCAGTTTCTGGATTGGTGTTTTCGGTTATCCGCAGTGCTCGTCTAATAGGGTCTAGGACTGCTTTCTCAGGGTATAGGGCAAGACCGGGAGTGTAGTCGAGTTCCACCCCATGTTGTATGCCCTCGGAGCGTACATAGGAGATAGCTACCTGGTAGGCAAGACGGCGGAAAGCCCGCACGATAGGCGGGAGCCGGTCAGCTAAAATCCTCTGGGTAATCTCTACGTCACCATCTGCTTGCTGGATAGCTTTACTGGTTTCCCAGCTAATAGCTTTTTTCGCTAAAGCTAAAATCGCGTTCAGCAGTGCTTCATAAGGATTCACGGCACCGCCTTATAGATATAAATCGTCTGGCTCTAGATGTCCTACTTGTTCTCTGGCTCGCTGCTCGGGCGAGAGCGGTAATAGTTCACGCGCGGTAGGTGCTGACACCAACCCTTGAGCGTAGGCTTGCAGCACCGTTTGATTCTTCGCCGCCTGGGAGGGAGTAGCCGAATCACGCCAAATGGTTTCCAAGGTCTCAAGTCCGCTAACCGGTCTACCGCCAAGCCCTAAAACAATGCGCGCCCACTGCTCCCACACGTCACCAAATAGCGCCTGTTTACGCTCAGCTTTAGCCACCAGACGCTCTTTAGCGGCGCGCATAGCCTCAGCAGAAGAGGGATTATCTGTGGTAATCCCCAACATCGAGGGCGGGATTCCAGCCACCGCTGAAACATTTTGCGCATACATCTTGATAGCCGAAATAATCGGGTTTAAGTCTGCGCCCGGGAGCTGTCCCACTTTTCCGTCTGCGGGTCCGTGAATATAGCGACCTAGATACTGTTCAAGTTCTGAAACCTGACTACCATCAGGGCGGGTAACCTTCTGCGAGTTACCGCCCAGAATGTAGCGTTGCGGCATCGACAACAGTTCTTGCGCAACCTGCAGGTTAGTGAAAGAGCGAGAAGCAGCGTCAGCAAAGGGAATCACATCATCCATTTCGCTACGCCCAACCTCATCGGAAGGACGCACCCGGTTTATTACAGGGATAAACGGAGTAATACCTGCAGAGGGTTGGCGATAGGCTTTCTCCTCCCGCCATACCCCGCCCGAAAACTGGAACCAGGCAGAACCATCCAACCCGAATACCTGCGCCCACTGCTCACCCTGGCGCCGATACCGGATCATAGCTTCAACAACCCGCCCAGCAGAATCAGTCTCATACGCAACACACGCATCCCACGGCAACACCCGGGTAAACACCTTGCCCTGAAGCGAGCGCTCCACCACCAAGATAGAACGCCCCTGAATAAGTGCCTCCGTATGCGCCATAGCCGCCAGCGAATCCATGTCACCGCCCGCCCACAGACGCTGCAGAGAGCGAGTAACTTTCCCGGTTTTATCTTCCGCGAGCGTGAAACCGTCCACGCTTAAGCATTCGACTAGCACATCTACCGCTAGACGCGGCCAGTTAGCAACTATTTCCAGGACACGCACCTGAGGAGGAAGAGAAACCCCGATTGCATCCACGCGGTGTTCACCTTCGTAATAGGAAGAGTATTTCCTGCCCCCTTTAATTACTTGGCAGTTCTGCAGTAAAGATTTAAAGCTCATCCATACACCACCCACCCTGAATCACTGCGTGCCTCCCATTCCTTAGAAGCTAGGACCTTGCGATACACCATGCGCGCCCCGATAACACACACAGCCGCGTCAATTTTGTTAGGAGATTTCGGGGACTCTTTCTTAACCGTGATGCGTCCATGCGATTCCTTGCGCCTACAGTTACCGATATGACGCGAGGTATCCCAGTTACCATCATGAGCAAATAAACCGTCTTGGATTTCCGCTAAACACATCTCAGCAGCAGTAGCGAACTCGTAAGCGTGAGAACGCATATCCCAAGCGATAGGAGAAGCAGACATCCCCCTAGGCTGCGCCCAGATAAGCAGCTGCTCTCCGTATTTTTCTGGCCAAGTGGTCTTCACGAACGATTCCCACTCCCTAACGTCAGCGGAAAAAGCCACCACATTAAACCTGTCGAAAGCCCTAGCAACCGCCGCATCTACCGCGCCCACATCCACTACCCCGGTAGTCTTTAACGGCTCCCATACCCCGAGCGTGAATATGAACCCGTCCTTCATGCAGCAACCAACAAGCGCGGTATGGTCATTGCTCTTTGAACCATCAAAGAACAAGACCACATCTTCACCGTCTTCAAGCGCCCGGTCAGGATCAGCGAGCACCGACCACTCCTGCAAAGTAGCCCAAGCATCTTCGGCAGCGTTCGGCTGATTCAAGAAAAAGCGCCGCGAGCGAGACACGGGGAAAGACGGAGACCAGATTCTCTCTTTAATGGTCTCGATATCGACCCAGGGGCAATCCTCGTAAACGAATTCCAACCCCTCGGTAATGGAGATTTCCCCGTCATCAGGGGTATCGGTTAAAGCAGTATTGGCGGGAGCTATCACCGCGTCATAAAGAATCTTCTGCTTACCAATAGTGTTGCCCTCTTCCTGCTCACACCAGGCATTGAAAGTCTTTTCCGCAACCGAACCCGCACCAGGTAGCCACGCATTCGAAGTTTCCAACATCCTAGACGCAGTTTTAGCTAGGTTCTGGTCTAGGGTTTCTTCAAGGTCAAGACCTCCTACCCCCGGCGTCCAGTGCTCCGTTTCATCCGCGATAGTAAAAGAAGTCTCCGAGCCCTCAGCAGAGGAAGCAGAAGAAGTAATTTGCTCCAGTTTTCCCCCGTACGGGGTCTCGATATAGGTTTTACCAATCTCCAAGTCATAGCGCTGGGCTAGGCGGGAACGCTTATTAGCCATTCCCCGCACCATGCGCATAGTGACCCCGGTTTGCCGTTCAGAAACCGCAGCCACCCACACCAGAGGCATAGACACCGGTTTACCTATCACGCCGCCCGGAATCCGCTTATCAAAATCAGCCACCCGCACCGGTCCCAAAAGCTCCAGCAGAGCCATAACCGCCGCGAACGGGGACTTACCAGACCCCTTAGCTAAACGGCGCACCGCCCGCCTAAAAAGCCAGCGCCCGTCCTCATCAACCGCATAAAACCAAACCAAGAATCGAGCCTGGCCACGAGTAGGAGTAAAAGGACGCCCCGCGAGCTGACCGTTAGGCTGACGCAGATTGTCTTGGATCCAAGCTAAAGCTCCATAACCCAGCGTGTATTTCGGGAGACCGTCAGGCAAAGTAACGATTCGTTCACGAGGAGGCAGCAAAACCTGCGACTGTGCACTCGCCACGAGTCTCACCTACCCAGAGAGCTTGCGCCGCCACGCTTCCATATCCGCGACCGCGCTCGATTCCGCATCGCCCTCGCTACCGCCTCGCTGTAACTCAATCTGTACCCGGCGTCTATCACCCTCAGTAAGCAGCAGAGAGGACAAGGCAGACATAATCGAAGCCAACATCTGCCCAGAACGCTTATTAGCCTTCTTGTAATACGAGATGTCATCACACAGAGAATAAAGAACCGCCCAATCCGAAGGCTCATAAAACCGAACCTGCCCAGAACGGCGAGTATAACGCCAAAGTTTCTTCGCAATCGGATGCCAAGACCGGTCTTCACCCGGAATCTTAAACTCCTCGGCACCCTTAGCGGACTTAACCTTGTTCACCGGTTTATTCCGGCGCCGCCTATCCTCACTACGCTTTGGAATAGGACCGCGAGCACCCATAAACACCCCCATCTAAAAAATCCAATTTGCACACCCCGAAAAACCGAACAAAACCAAACAAAAACAGGAGATAAGCGCAGGTCAAACCCATATCGACCCTAAAACCCGTACAGTTTCTCAGCGCCTATACGCGAAGCGATGGCGAGGGGGACGGGGAGGGGTTCGTACCCCCTAAATCTTTAGGGGCGGGGCTAGATTTCAAACCGGGATGAGCCTCTTTCGGTCGGAGCGTACAAACCCGCGAACGATACTTAACTCTTCCCCCATCCCTCCCGGTTCGCCGCATGTGGCAGCGCCTGCAAAGCAGACGAAGATTAGCCAGGGAATGATCCTGTCCTCGAACGATATGGTCAACGTCTGTACCAGGCGCGCCGCAAATCTGGCACCGCCCATGATCACGTTGAATAACCTCTACCCTGATACGCCGCCAATCCCTAGGGAGCTGGCGATAACGCGCGGTTGGTTTGGTTTTAAAACTCAAAAGGCATCACCTGTCTGATTAGACACTGATGCCCCGTTAGCGTCCACACTACCACAGCCAGCGTCTTCTCCACTAGACCCGAGTAAGAGATTCCAGATATCGCGGCAACACCAAAGCGACTGCCCCGCCCAGATTCCAGCAGATATTATTTTTCCGCGCGCACGCCATGTATCTAAACGTCCCCGCGTAAGCCCGGGAAATAGTTCGCATGCTTGCGAGGTTGTTACCAGCTGGGTTGAGTGGCGAATCCTTCTCAAAGTATCTGCAAGCCATGAAGCCTGACTCCAGGTACGATTACAAGGACGGCAACGGTAGGTTTCATTCCAGCCCTTCGCACCTTGCGGCTTAATCGTAGTTTCCCCACAATCGGGGCAAGGTGGACCCGGAACATCCGCGTCCACCACGCCGCGCACCCGGCGCCACGCAATCGAAATATCCCCCAGCAGATATTCCAAATCCTCTGAACCATGAGCGAACATATGTTCGATAATGTCGTGCAGGTCAGCTAACGGGTCACCAGTGTGTACAGCGCAATACCTGGAAAGAGAGTCAGACCAGGCAGATAGCTCTGCTTCGATTGCTGGCCAAGTCTTCGCCCCCTCCATAGACGGTTCATCAAGCCAAAGTCCCGCCCGAAACGGCAAGCCCCGCCCGAACCCTAACGAATGTCGTCCCGAGCTGTCGCCCGGGCGAGAAAGAGCCAGCTCCATCATCGAGGGATAAAGCCCCCGAAGACGAGCTAAATCATCAAGCCAGGAATGTGCACGGGCTACCTGGCGCTCATCCACATCCAAGGCGCCCCCTTTCCAGCAGGCACGCAGCCTGCCGGGTCGCGTCCTCGCTAGATAGGTTTTCCTCCAAGGCAAGCTGCCGGGCAAGCACTGGAATCGAGTTCGAATCCCAATCACAAGAAAGCCCAGCCCCTTCTCGATGCAGACGCTGACACCAAGCCGCAGACACCGATTGCGGGGATTCCTCGACCCCTGCCGCGCCAGCCACATAACCGCCAAGCGCCCCCAGACACCCCGCAGCGAGCACTGCCAGCGCCAAGACACCCCAGGCAGCGGTATTAACTATTTTCATGAAACCTACTTTCCGCGCCTACGGCGCCCACTAGCACGCTGCCCAGAAGAACTCGGTACACCCTTACCAGCCCGACCAGTCCTAGCCTTTCCAGAGTCAGCCCGGCCAGAGCCGACACCAGTCCTGCCAGAGCCAGCCCGACCAGAGTCGGCCTGTCCCTTCCCGAAAGTCCTTTCCCTACCCGACCCGGGAAAAGTAGTTTTCGAACCCTTTTCTCCACTTCCGAATACTTTTACCGAAAGGGGGTTTGTGGCTCGCGTCACTTGGTCTGGTGGTTTTTGGGGTGGATCATCGCCAGGCGGCGTCCCGCCCGGCGATAATCTGTTTTGAGGGTCGGTCTTATCCTTTCGAGCGCGGCTCAACCCATCGCTTCGCGATTGCGATGAGGCTCCAGCTAACTCTTTAGGACGACTCGACCTGCTATGCGCAACTGGCCTTTGGTGGGGCTTGGCTTTACAGCCGTTCGGGGATCCAGGAACCTTTTGAGCGCGGCTCAACCCGTCAGAGGGCGACTCTGACGAGGCTCCAGCTAACTCTTTAGGACGGCTCGACCCGCTGTGCGCGCCCGGACCATAATTTGGTTCGGTTTTATATCCATTCTTCGAGAGGGTTCTTGCGGTGGAGGAACAATAAAGTGGTTCCTTGGGAACCTCGCGGAGCTCGTGGTTTCGAGCCCAGCCTTTAATGTTGTCGCGGCGCTTGGAGTTGCATTTCAGGCAGGAAACAACCAAATCACTTGCTGAATCTGCAATCCCTGGTATCAAATGATCCAAAGTTAGCGACCGCGCGGTTTTGCGTCCCAATGGTTGGGTAACAACCCCACACCAACGGCACTCATCACCATCGCGCAGCCTAGCTAGAAGAGCAACCGGGTTATTAACGTAAGTATCCCTCTTATTCTTACGTTCGTGCTCTATTTCGGCTTTAGAACGAATATGGAATAAATCCTCATCGACTACTACTTGATAGTCCATGCCTGGTACTTCGGTAGGGATGATCAGCCCTGCTTCTTGCGCTTGAGAAAGTAGACGCTGGGTATCAGTGCCACCAACAGCGAAAGCAGTACCTAAGTTGAAAGCATAATCGGTCATTCCTCCAGCTGACTGGGCTGCCAGACGAGTAACGAACCCGAAAATCTCGTTAATCGAACGTGAATCCGCGCCCGCAGTAGAAGCGACAGCCAACACCTGCGAATGAAACGCAGAGCTATCACTTACTTTCAACCACGGCATAAATCTAAAAATCTCCGATAAGGATCAGGCCAGATACTAAAATCTGGCACGCTTACAAAACCACCAGCCCAAAATCAGGCAGGTAAAGGAATCAAAGCTATTTCAAACGAAGCCACCCCCCTCTGTTCAGAGCGACCGACACCAGGACGCAGGAACGGTCCTTCCAAATGTCGGTTGTCATCGTCTTCTAAGACACCCGCATCTACGATCCCGTCCAGGATTGCTTTAACCGTGGGATGATAGTTCGCCACATCCCTACATCCCCCGCGTGGAGGATTCGTAACCGTGACATCCATGCGCAATCTGGGGACTTTATTCAGCCCATGCTTATTACGGAACTGACACCCCAGCCAATAGCCACAAGAACGCAAATGCTTAACCTTGCGCGCCCGCACCATCGGGTTAAACCGGGCATTAGCAGTCACCCAATAATCACGCCCCAAGGACAAACTCTCAGTCGCCATCCAGGTCACCTTCTTCTAAAAGCTCCCCTGTGTCCTCATCAATCGAGCCGTCAGGATAATCATCCTGTCCTTGCAGGTTCTGGGAAGATATATCCAGCTCTAAGCCCTCAAGTAGATTGTCTAAATACGTTTGCATCTCTTTCTCGCTAAACAGCGAGGGCGGCAGGCGCAGCTCCATAGCCTGAGTAAGCAGGGCGTGTCCTTGCCGGGTTAAACAAGGTGGCAACGGCTCAATATGGGCAACCTCGAAAACCGGCTCTGTGAAGCCCTTACGAACGTTCTTACGTACCTCAGGGACTTCTACCAGCCCTACAACCAGGCGCAGCCTGCTGGGGTGAGAAACCGCGTCAGTAGCGATATCGTACAGCCCGTTTAACTCTCCTGGAGGCAACGAAGACTTCAACTTAACCATGAATCAGTATCCTCCCCGTACGCCTCGAAACGGTCTTGGATAGCCAACACCAAAATGGCTGCAACGGCAGCGAACAGCAGCACCGCGCTTACTGAAAGCACAAGCCAAAGAATCATTGCGAAACCGCCTCCTCAATATCGGTGCAATACGCCGGACCTTCCGAGCGAATCTCTAACCATTGCGAGACCGCCCGCGCTACCGCGCCAACCACAATCCCCGCCATAAGCACACACAAAGCTGCCAGCAATATCCCCATCACTGTCCCTCCTCGTTCTTTTCGGGGCTGCGCGTCGCACACAACGCCCCGCCAATAACCTGCAAAATGAAAGTTCCCCAAAAACACGCGGTAACCGCAGGAGAAGCAACCTCAGACGGGGAAATAAGAAACAACGCCACGTAAAGCCACGCCGCCACGAATAGAACCGCGATACCGGCTCTACGCGCTATGAACACCGGATCATGCCTCATGCTGCCCCCTTAAAGGGACGGTCATAATTGTCATAAGCCTTATCCAAATCCGTACGCGAAAACCAAGGCAGACCCCCCGGCGTACGCCGGGTACGAATCCGCCCCTGCTGGCGATAACGACGCAAAGTACGCGGGTCAATCCCCAAATACTCTGCCGCCTCTTTTACGTTTAACCGGTCTTTTCTAGCCACTTGCGGCATCTACTCCACCCCCTCACCAGAACCAGAAGAAGTAGAACCCTCCCCGGTAGGCTGACAGTGACCACAACAACCACCCACCGGGGAGGAAGAATCATGAATGAACTCAATACCGTCAAAGATGCGCTGGAAAGCATCGAAAGTTTGCAACGAGATTTCACCAATGAGATAGGGCAAGTCGCGCTTGAGGAATTTACGGGCAACTGGGCTGAGCTGTCCCCCGAGAGCAAGATGCTTAGTAACCTTGCCAATCAAATCGCGATGCTGCGCGTATCGGTCAAAGCCATCGCGGACGCCACCGGAACCGCCAACGCTCCCCTGTCCCTGCAAGGCAGAGAATAGGCAAATACACGCACCGACCAGCTGACAGCGCTCCTCACGAGTAAGACCCTCCCCTGTAGGCTCAGAAGGGAATGACAAAGTTTCATCATCTACCGGGGAGGAAGAATCACAATGGCAGTTAGCTTTCCGTATCGTATCGACACTGAAAACGCGGCGTGGGCTATCGCAAGCGCAGGAGGACGCACCAACCTGGGACACTGGAGAACCATCATCTTGCGGTTCGTTCACCAGGGAATCCTGATTGGGCAACTCGAGCTCACGCCTCACGAGTCCGAGACCTTCGACCTTTCCTACCTTGATGCGGATACCCCTGCACCTTCGGCACAAGCCGCGATCATAAGTTGGATAACTGGTGAGTCCACACCCGTCCTCGAATTCAATGACGACGGCACTATCCTGTACCAAGACGCGCCCATCGTCTCCTAACTGCCAGACCACCTGGTCTGCCTCTCTAAGCGACGCGCGACAGGAACGACAGTAAGCACCATCTTCACAGTCCTCATCGCCATAAGCTTTTATCCAACGCATCTACGCCACCCCCTCAGCGGAACAGGAAGGAGAACCCTCCCCAGCACCGCCACCTTCTGGCGGGGTGTCGAACAACCTGAGCAGGGGTACCTGGTCGTAGAGTTCGGTCAAAACGTCACTACCAACGGCAGGCCTGCCGTGGCCTATAGCGAGTGACAACACCGCGCTTTCCAAATCCCGGTTACAAACCCGAAGCTGAGCACATAGCAGCTCTAAAACCTGTAAAGCATCACTAGCCGGGGTTTCCTGCATAACGTTCTCGTGATACACCTGAGCAACATTACTAACAGCAGATATCACTCCCGCCAGGCGAGAAGCAGCAGACACGATACTCAAAGAAGCACCCGCCCGATAAGGCGCCACCGCCTCATCATCAAGATGGTCACGCAGTTCATCATCGAGGTAACGCATCTACGCCACCCCCTCACTGATAACACCGTCACCATCAACGCCGCCACCGGTGGGGGTATCGGTAGCCTGCGCGGCCACGAAAGACGCCACCGCATCGAGCACCAACCCCACCTGCGCGATAGAAAGCCGCGCACCGGGAGCCAAAAAATCAGAAACCAAATAAGAAAGCACCGGGCAGTGCCACTCATGCCCCGCTGGATGCGAACCCGCGCACGCCGGGCAATCACCCTGGGCAAGCGGGAACTTTACCAACCGGGAGCCAGATACACCCGTATAACGCTGCATAGCGTCCTCCAAAAAGCTCAAGAAGTTCTGCGAGAGGCTCCAGCGCGTCTTGTGAGGACGCGCAAGAGCCGGGTACTTCACAACCTGTCTTGAGTCAGGCCTCCCGCTTTCCCCCGGAGGGTCTTGTATAGCGAGGACGCTACCCGGCTTGGTACGCCAAGCCGATATAGAAAAACCGCTCTCACGGGTAAGCGGTAGACCGCTCAAGAAGGTGTTGTGAGCACCTGCGGACATAGTAGCACAATCAGAGACAAAAAAGTCAAGTACGGCGCGCGGGAAAATCAAAACCACCAACATTTACTGCTCCTCTCCCCAACATCCCCGCACCTCGTCCTCGTCAACGCCGAAGCGCTCTGCGTATTCGATAAAGCGACAAGATTGCGCCGCCCGCTTGAGCGAACCCATCGGAACCTGCGTGGCACCCAAACGCTGATACACCGGGCGAGCAGCCTCCACAAGGCGCGTCACCGCATCCGATACGGACTGCAGCCAGTCGCAAACGGTGGCATTGGGGTAATCCTCCACGTCTACCGGGGCCGCAACGTTACTTAAAGCCCACCCCGCCAGGTAAAGTTCATGCATTTCCCTAGCGGAATCCTGAACTGAATCCTTAGCAGAATCCTTAGCGGTCTCACTGCCAGACAAGTATCGAAGCATTTATAGCCCTTCTTTCGAATTTTCCTGGGGCTCGCCCTCGAGCAGCTCCCGCTCAAAAGCAGAGATAGCACCCTGGGGAGAACCCTCCCCAGTAGGATCAGAAGTGGACAAGGAAGTTTCATCACCTACTGGGGAGGAAGAATCATGAGCATCACCACCAAGAACGGAATGGAGTCCAGGGACGGAGGATGGCACTCCGAGACCACTCACGACATGACCAGGGCTGCTCTGCGGCTGGCTGAGAACATCAAAGAGAACACTACTGGCCCCGCCCTCGACAGCGCCGAAGAACTCCTCAGCCTGCTTGAGCAAATTGAACGGAATCTGCGTTAGCCCTAAACGCTGATAGACCGGGCGCGCCGCAACCGTAAAAAATGCCATCGCCGCCGATACGGACTGCAGCCAGGAGTAGATCGTGGCGTTAGAGTAATTCTCCAGCTCTATCGGAGCTGAAATATCACTTAAAGCCCGCCCCGCCTGGTAAAGGTCTTGCAATTCCCTAGCGAAATCCTTAGCGTTCTCGCCTCTAAACTGGTTGCGAATCATTTACGAGTTCTCCTTTGAATAAATAGAAGTTGAGCCCTCCCCGGCAGGGGTATTGTTTTGGAGCCCGTCCCTGCCAGGGAGGAAGAATACTGATGCTGATTAAGAAACATGACCGAACCGCCCCGCGAAACTGTTGCTGGAAGCCGCGCGGGCTCTAGCTTTTTGCGCCTGGATTCCCTCTTCCCTCGAGATTCGCTGCGCATCATCTAAATAACCCAGTTTGATAGCCGCATGGGTAAACGTCATTAGCATCTTTGGTACTTCGCCGCCGCGCATCAAAGTGATAAGCGTGCCGCAAATCGGGTAGCGATAGGTGTAAGGGTCACCGAAAACATGCACCGAATGACCCCCATGCTCAGCGTCTAAATCACGCTGATACACGCCCTTTTCATCGCACGTTCCGGTATAGAACTGCCTGCAGTCAAGGCAGTAGATATAACATTGGTCACTCATCACGCCACCTCCACGGGTCTTGAAGCGGCATCGACCCGCGCGAGGTAGCGCAAATGCCGAATGTAGCGCTGCTCTTCCTCGCTAAGCGTGAGCTCAGTCAAATGAGCCTGAGCTTGCAGCAGCGTGTCACAAGCCACGCAACGCGCCTTATGATCCAGCACCGCCTGCCACATACCCGCCTCAGCCTCGTCCGCGAGTGCTCCGGGGTTGGGTGGCGTGGTTTCGGGGTCGAGCGGTGCGGTTTCGGGGGTTGGTGTTTGGCGTAGGGCAGAAGCGGTGGGGCAGGTGGGGTTGATTGTTTCTTCTGCGCGGCGCATGAGTTCGGCAGCTGTTATATTTAGGCATTGGGCTATTTTTCCGATTTCTGCTCCGGTGAAGGGGGTGTGTCCGTTGAGTTTGGCGGAGAGTGTTGCGCGGCGATATTTCATTTCGTCGGCTAGTGCACCGATTGTTTTCTTTTGGCGGGCGAGTTCTGCTTGTATTTCGCTTGAGAGGGCGATTTCAAACCCTTTGAACCGACTTCGGTTTAATCTACTCATGACACCCATGATGAACCGGTCTCGGTTCTTTGTCAAGTCGTAGGCGTGGTGTGTTCGGGGTTTAGTATGATTGCGGTATGTCTGCCCGGAAAAAACCTGTTGAGGATTTAGGTCGAAGTGTTGCTGCTGTACTGCGGGAGCAGACTAGTTTTTTGGGGTTGTCTTACAGGGCGTTAGCTAAGTCTGCTGGAATGTCTATGAACCGAGTTGGGATTATCTTCCGCAACGAGGGACCGGCGATTAACGTTGATGAGATTGTGCGTATGGCAAGCGCGCTTTTCCTACTACCCTCGCAAGTTGTAGCAGAGGCAGAGGCGCGAATAACTGAACCTGCTCCGTCCGCGAGCGCTCCGGTAGTAAGTGGTTCGGGAGCCAGGCAGGGAGCGGGCAGCTCGGGAGTCGATAATGTTGCGCGCCTGGATTTTGGGCGCGGTAGAGCAGGAAAGCCAGTGAGGACTTGGAAGAGCTAGAAACCTTTCGCGTGATTTGAGAGATTGGAATGGTAATGGTTAAGGATTGGCGCTATGGCTCGTAAACCTAAACCCATAGACGGTCTAGACAAGGCGTGCAGTGCGCTGCTGCGAGAGCGAGCGAAAAAGAAAGGGCTTAGCCAGCAAAGGTTAGCTACGGCTACGGGGATTAGTCAGAACCGGGTAGGGATTATTCTTCGCGGGGAACGGGCGGCATCGGTGGGTGAAATCGCGAAACTTGCCGAATGCGTGGCCACCACTGCCAGCGCAGTGATAACACAAGCAGAAGCGCAGGTAAGCAGCTCTGCCTCATCCGCGAGCGCTCCGGGGTCGAGTGGTTCGGGAGCCGGGCAGGGAGCGGGCAGTTCGGGAGTCGATAATGTTGCGCGCCCTGATTTTGGTCGCGGTAGGGGCAGGGTTGTCAGCGAGGATTTGCAAGAGCTAGAGCCCTTTGCGTAACGGGTCTGAGATAGGGAAATTTATGTTTGGTGATAAGAAAAAGGCACAGATAGAGACGCTGCGAGTACAGAATGCGCAGTTGAATATGGCTTATAGCCAGCTACACTCTCAGCTGGAGTATTTGAACTCGGTGGTGGGGCAAGCTGGTGGGCAGGATTTGCTTCAGCTTCAACAGGCAGTGGTCAACGCTAGGATTATGCAACAAAATGAATTACAGCAAATCCAGCAGATTACTCAGCAGAGAGTTTTCCAGGCTCAGCAAGAAGCGCAGCAGCAAGTAAATATGGCTTACGGCGATACGCTGAGACAGGGAGAGGAAGCGGAAAAGCGCTTGAAAGAAGTGCAGGCTTTTTTAGAGGAGATAGAGAAAAAGCAAGCTGCCATTCGCGCTGATATTGAAAATAAGAAAGTAGAGTTAGCAGAGATAGACGAGGTCTATAAAGATGCGACTGCGTTCGTAGAAGCAGGATTAGCAGATTTCGCTCATCCGGCGAAGGATTCAATAGATTTGGGCGATGAGTTAGTAAGTGTACGCGAGCAGATAAAAAAGCACATACGAAATAAGACTGCCACTAGCGCTACTGAAAATTTCACTTTCAACGATTCCGCTGCCCAGGGTCGCCGTTTCGTAGCTTCTATGTCCAAAATGATGCTCCGCTCCTACAATGCGGAAGCTGAAAACTGTATCTTGACGGTGAAAGCGGGCAATGGGTTGGCGGCAGAAAAGCGGCTAGAGCGCGCCCGGGAACAGGTGCGCAACCTCGGGAAAATGATTAACCTGCAGATTACCGCTGATTACCATCGGCTTCGGATTAGAGAATTGCGGTTAGCTTTGGACTACCAGAATGCTAAGAAGGCTGAGAAGGAAGAGGAACGCGAACGCCGCGCGCAGCTTAGAGAAGAAGCGCGAGCGCAAAAAGAACTTGAGATTGAAAGAGAAAAGCTCAAAAAAGAGCATGACCATTATCAGAATGTGCTCGATAGGTTACTTGCACAAGGGAAACAAGACGAAGCTAGCGATATCCAGGCAAAGATTTCAGCCTTGGATAAAGAAATCGAATCGGTTGACTATCGCGTTGCAAATATCCGAGCTGGATACGTTTACGTAATCTCAAACATTGGGTCTTTCGGAGACGATATGGTCAAAATTGGAATGACCCGCAGGCTAAACCCGCTAGACCGGGTAAGAGAACTCTCTGATGCGTCAGTTCCATTTAACTTTGACGTTCACGCCCTATTCTTTAGCGAAGATGCCGTAGCAGTAGAAACTGAACTACACCACCGCTTCGCGGCTCAACGGGTAAACCTCATCAACAAGCGCCGCGAGTTCTTCCGTGTGACACCAACTGAAGTAAAGAAGGAACTAGCAGACATCGCAGGCAATCTCCTCGAATTCATCGATGTTCCCGAAGCAGAACAATACCGAGAAAGCCTCGCCCTACGTCAGCAAGGCACCACAATCGATTAAAAGTTTCAGGGAGGGCAGGCACCCATGGTAAACGGACATATATCCTGGTGAAATAAGTCCCCATCATCTGGATAGAAGAACTGTTTGAAAGGTTGGTTTGTTGTCCAGCTTGGTTCCAGTGTCCTTCCGAAAACTATTATGGTTACGTGTTCGGCGCCCTGCAGGGTTAGAGCTTGCGCTGTTGACATGGCACTAGAGCCAGTAACCCAAGTATCGTCAACAACTACGACGTGTTTCCCGTTAACATTTTCCTGAATTTTTATTAGCTCAGGGTGTATCTCTCCGCGCGATTTTGTTTTAAGAGAAGTCGCCTTTCCCTCGTATTTAACATTGAGATGTGGGAGAGCGCCGAAAACTCTAGCAGCTAGGATGTGCAAGTACGTATTATCTCTTCGCCTTGAGGATGGGACTACTGCGACACTGTCCACGTATCCCCATTGGCGATAAAGGCACGCTAGATGTGACTGGGCGAAAGCCGCAAGCGTTAGAAGCCTCTTGTATGCTTGCGTATAGTACGATGCTTTGGGCTGTTTTTTATAGGTTAATAGGTCTTGATAGTACTGTGAGCCTTTCAAAGCCCACGCTAACGTAAAAAATGACTTGTTCCCCAGTAAATCCTTGTATTTTCTGCACTGCAAGCAATACTTATATTGATTTTCTATCGGCGTGGTACAAAACTTACAAAAGCTATACTCCCTCAATTCGGGGAATACGCCTGGAGTTAACTGCGTGAGCATTTCCTGACGAGGATTGCACACTAGTTTCCTAATTAAAATATAACTAGCGGCGTTATAACCAGGGACATTCTGGAACATGATTCACCTAGGAGGCCAAAAGCTGCTTCTCGAAAAGCTGCCTGTTAATCAAGTTAGCTCCTATAGCGTCTTTAAGCAGTGGAATTACTTCTTCCACGGAATCGGCAACCCTCACTCCGTTCTTTTCGGACTCTCGAGCTAAATCCCTACCCCATGAGGTATCACGCGCGACTTGGGAAGATAAGACCACAGCATGACCTTGTTTAAGCGCGGTTCTTACCTGATGTCGAGTACCTGAGTTTTCCGAGGCTTGTACAACAATGGTACCGACCGAATAAGCAGACATCACTTCATTACGCATAGGAAAACTAAATCTGGTAGGGGTAGATCCTGGAACGAACTGCGATAACAGCATGCCATCAGTTTCAATGCGTTTTTGTAGCCCCGCATTCGCCCTCGGATAGCAAATGTCAACCCCAGTACCTAGCACTGCAACCGTGCGACCTCCCGCATCTAGCGCAGCCCAGTGCGCAGCAGCATCTACACCGCTAGCCAATCCAGAAGCAATCGTAAAGCCCGCTTTAACTCCATCGCGAGATATAAAGGCAGCACTTTTAAGTGCCCATCTGGCAGCATCCCTAGAACCAACGATTGCGACTGCCTGATCAAAACCTCCAGGGGGCAAAGATCCGCGAGTGAAAACCACCGGAGGATAGTTGTAGACTTCAAAAAGCTGAGCAGGATAAGTAGGGGAATTAAAAGTATGTACCTGGGTTATCCCATCAGATTGCCAGCCCCTAACCCTCTTAGCAGCTTCTTCTAGCTTTAAGGAATAATCAGGAGTTTTCTCTTTTAGACAAGACAACGGAGTAGCCCCATCCGCATGCATCATTTTTCTTAAATGAGCAGGAGAGGAATCTAGACTAAGTAAAGCTAGAACCGCTAATTCTTCATCAGCTACACTTTGCAAGTCCATTTTTCCGCCCCCTTATCTACTCCTATCTCTTTCTGTAAATATACATGTTCATCAGAACACGAGGAAGGAAATGGTCATTCTTATTTCACCCATTATCACTGTTGCAATCTAAGGCAGCTACTCTAATCTCGGAATCCATGAGATTCGTTAGCACCCGGTCACGCTCCATGGTCGCGTGCTGATAACATAGCGCAACCTCTACGTCCACATGCCCGCCGCGCTCTAGCAGTTCCGCGAGCGGGAGGGGCGGGAAGCGTTCCAGTCGTCTATCGTTTTGGGGAGCCAGCCGTGAGTAGCGTTGGTGGTGGTTCCAACGATCACATCCGGGGGCGGGAGCATTCCTTTCGCGCGGTAAGAGTACAGGGTTCCGCGTTTTATCCCGATTCTTTCTGCCACATCTAACGCGGATAGGTAGCGTTTTGGTTGTTTAGTCACGGGCTTTATCCTGCCGGTACCCTGCGATGGTAAGGGCTATCCATGCCGCTATGAATAGCCAGGTGTACCAGCGCAAACCGGTTACTCGTGTTGCTAGAGCGATTATCAGCAGCGAGAGCGCCGATACGGTCATGTTTCGGGTCACCATAATATTCCTTTCCAGGGGTAAGTCATGAGATGCTAGGCGGTGAGGGGTTCAAGATACTTTCTCTATTTTGAACCCCTCACCTATTAGCTTTGTCAGCCCTTGCGGTGCTTACCGCGTTTTCGCGGTTTGCGCTGCTGCCATAACTGCAGCCCTTGCAAGGTTAGGCTTGCAAGCATCAAGACTGACATCACCCAATCAGCTAGCCTCATAGGCATCACCCCTTTTTAGTTATCAATCAACGTGTTCTCCCTGAACACCCTTTAAGCATAACATGATATCCATCTATACACAAGATTTTATTTACCCTATTTTCCCTATTAAATCACTTGACTTAACCTAATTAGTTATGTTATTATGGTGTTGTTGGCAAGGAAAGCCAACAATGTTTGAAAAATAAATAGAGGTGATGCCTATGGACGAAATAAGAGAATGGGGAATATTCGCCATGACAGCAGTCATAGTGATTATCGACCTTCTCAAAAATTGGCCAAAAAAGGGAAGCGGTAAACACCGAAAACCCTAAAGGCAGCGGGGGTTCAAAATAAACGAACTATCTTGAACCCCCGCAATACCTCTAAACCTACCCCAAAAATAAGAAGGTGACTACCATATGAAAAAAACGATAAGCGCAGCAATCCCTTTAGCTGCTATCTTCCTAGCGCTGCTCACATTTTCCCGCGATATGCCCTTCTGGATGGCGTGCACCTGCTGGGCTCTATGGGGAACAGCACTAGGGACAACCATTATCGGTACCGTATGGACAGGCGGGAACACAAATGACTAAACACTACCTATCCCGGATGCAGTTCGCCGCCCGTATCGGAGTAAAACCCGCCTCCCTATCCCGCTACAAACTACCCACCCCAGACGTGATAGTCGGACCCGATACCCGCCCCGTACAAGGCTGGACCGAAGAAACAATCGATAAATGGAACGCAGCCAGACCAGGACGCGGAAGCCGAACCGACCTCAAACAGTAATACCATGGCAACAACCGCTAGCAGTTAACTAGCCTTCAAGGCAGACATCCGCTTATTGTTACACAGATTCCAGCTCTGCAAGATCAGAATGACCGTAGGAACGTATCCGCGCAGACGGTAAAATCTCTGGAACCAAAACACCGTCCGCTTGAGATTCAACATAATCAATAAAAAGCCCCACGCTTGCCAGCCCCGATGGCGGCTGCCCCGTCATATCGGTCACTTCGTCAGAGATAGCACACTCAGGAGACATTGAAGCAATAACCCGAATCGTTGCACCATCATTACCCAATGAGTAAATGGTCGCGTCCCCTCCACAGGCTTTAACGCGTTCAACTAGCACTGCTAAAGGTTCACTATCTAGGCAGGCAACAATAGGAGAATCACCATATTTATCAGTAACTTTAGGGGAGGTATTTCCGAGCATAACATTATACAAAACTTCAGCTTCAAAACGCGCTAACTGCTCATTCATCACAGTTCCTCCCCTCTGCTAAGACGATCTGCCGCGTCTCGCGCCGCAAGATAGACCCTATGTATTGCTAATTCTAACGCAGAATTCACATCTGAAACCTCATTCAACCTCAAAAGAGACTCAGGTTCTTTACCGTCTCGCTTACCGCCCTCACAATTATGCACGTGCGCATGCCCATGCTTGCAGTCAATCTCGATATAACTTTGCCATTTACCCTCATGGTCAAGGTATTTAACAGAAAGAACGAAATCAACGAGCCTACCAGCCTGTTTCCAAGCTATCCCGATGAGTTTAATATCCGAATCGTAGGATGTTCTCAGATAGCGCAGTTGGTCTTGTTCGCATTTATCTCGCGGTGGCGGGTTATAACGCCCTTGAATAGTATTCTGTCCGCTTATCCGCTTAACTCGTCTATTACGATTCTTATTTAGACCTGCCAACAAACTCACCTACCATAGCGAGGATTCCATTCCCCAATCTTCGCCGCCCGGTTCCACATCGACAATGGCGACACCACCCGGGGAGCTGGGAGAAGATTTTGAAATGCTTCGTAAGTGTGTTTGCCGCTCAGGTCGAACACCGAGAGAATCCCTAAACGCGCCGCTCCCCTTTTAAGATTCTGCATCAGCGCTCCATTTGCAACGTTCTCAAGCGATTCAACAGGAGTTGCCGCAGAGCCGATTGCGCTCGCTTTTGACTGTAGGTCGCTTCCAGGCGCCCCCTCGATTGCGTCGCTGCTTGGTCTATTTCCCTGTTGCAGTTCTCCAGACCGTAGAGTGGGAAGATGCTCACCTTCAGCGTCTGATTCACTGGGAAAATACTGCTGCTCGTCATTGACTGTCACTACCTCTCCTCACTTCGCAACATCACGCCTTATTACGTCTTGTCGTTAATCCCTAGAACACCCAGCAAACATCGCAGACGCCTTCACCGCACCTAAATCTCGATACGCGAATCCATGCGGGCAGCTAGCGCCCGGTCACGCTCCATGGTTGCGTGCTGATAGTGCAGAGCAACCTCTACGTCCACATGCCCACCCCTCTCCAACAGTTCCGCGAGCGTTGCGCCTTGCTGGGCGAAAATAGTAAGCCCTGTATGACGTAGATCGTGGAACACGAACCATTCCATTTCTAGCTGTTCGCGAGCGCGCTCGAATGCGCTACGAACCGTGTTGTGATGTACCGGCTTAGCTGGGTCGGTGGTTCTGGGGAATACGGGAGCCTTGGGGTCTTTTGCTACCCAGGTAGACAGGTGTTCTTTGATTACTGGGACGAGGGCGGGCGGGATAGATATTTCACGGCGCCCAGCCTTGGTCTTTAAATCTGTGTAAGCCCCTCTCATTTTGGAGTTGGTCTGCCTGACGATGCGCACCGTTGCCAGGGGCGGGTTATCTAGGTGGGTGAAATCGGCTCGTTGCAGCCCGCATATTTCCCCCATGCGCATAGAGCACCAGGCGCCCAGTAGGACTGCTAGGCGTAGTCGGTCAGGCATAGCCGCAGCGAAGCCTTTAACTTCCTCGGGGGTTGCTACTTGGCGGCGTTCTGGGTCTTTTACCGGTTCGAATACTGGCCAGGTAACCTGGCGCAACTGTGAAGCGTCCATGTATCCGCGTTTTGCCGCCCAGCGCAGCACCGCGCGGGTTAGGTTCAAGGCATTAGCGGCCGCGCCTGGCGTTAGATCTTTAGATGCTTGCTGGCAGTATGCTTCGATATCGTTACAGGAAAGCTCGCCTAGATTCTTGTCTCCTAGTTTTTCCAGGGGGTAGCGCAGCTTCGAAGAATAGGTGTAGAGGGTAGAGCCTTTGCGTCCAGCGGTTTCTACCCGCTCTAAATGCTCTTTGGCGGCGTGAGCGAAAGTAACCACCTCTTGATGCTCCTCTGGGGAGCGGAACTCTCCAGAACGAATATCGCGGCGCCGCTCCCCTAGCCAAGCGTTCGCTTCCATCTTCGAGCGGAAAGAACGCGAAACTCTTTTCCTCGTATCCGGATTAATAAAAGACGCGAGATACGAACGCGCGCCCGATTTCAGCTCCCGAGTCTTCACCGACCCAAAGCCACGCCGCTTTGCCAAGACCATCACCACCAAAACGAGTCCCACTCGAGTACTACTTAAGTACCACTAGATTCTACCCGTTTTAGTCCTTTTTTGTCTTTTCTTGTCCGTCCGCGCCTTTCGGTTTCCACTACGTGAGCGGGCTATCAGTGCAGGTTAGGGAGGTTAAAATAAGAAAAAGCCCCGACCAACGCGGGGTTAGTCGGGGCGGATAGTGGAGCTAAGGGGATTCGAACCCCTGACCTTCTCATTGCGAACGAGACGCGCTACCAACTGCGCCATAGCCCCTAGGTACTCTCAAAAGCCTAAGCGCCAAATACCTCAATTTGCAAACCCGGGGGCTGTGGGATTGTGCTCAACAAATGGAACAGCTTTTTAGACCGGGAAAACCCGCACCAACAACCAACGCCCGAAGCGATTAAGTAAACAGCATCCAGAAGGCGCTTCCTCCTAAATATCTATCTCAAACACCTTTTTTGCAGGGTAGTAACCATGAATCCCTCAATACCGAAACCTATGACACGAAACCTAGAGACCAAAGGAATCAGGTAACGCCCTAATAACCCGGACGATACCCCCATATAGAGGACGAAGTACCCCTTTTTCTGCGATAGGACGTGCTACTATCACGCCAGATAGGTGAACCTTTACTCCCTGAAAAGAGGAATTCGCAATGGAATGGGCAACGAAGCGCTTCCGACAGCTAGATTCAGCTAAGGCACAACGGATCATTGCCGCCGCTGTCAGCGAATTCGCAGAAAAAGGCTACGAAGCGGCGAACACCAACCGAATCGCTAACGCCGCAGACATCTCGGTCGGTTCCCTATTTCAGTATTTCAAAACTAAGGAAGATCTATTTCGATACGTGATTCACCTAGGTGCAGGGATTATAGAAACCGACATCGGCAAGATTCTAGAGAAAGAAATCAGCGGACGGGACAAGATTAAAGAACTAATGCTGCTAACTATCCACGCTTGCCAGAACTACCCGGAATACCAGCAGCTTTACCACGAGATTACCGCTACCGGGAATCGAGATTTAATCAGAGATATTGCCCGCGAACTCGAGACTTATGCTTCAAAAGGACTAATTGAATTAATTCGGCAAGGTCAAGAACGCGGGGAAATCCGCACGGATTTACCCGCGGAAGTTCTAGCTTTCACCCTAGATAGCACCATGGTGATGATGCAGTATTCACTGACTGTCGCCTATTTTAAGGATCGCGCTAGGCTCTACCAGCTTGAAGAACCTCACGACTTCGCCGACCAGATGACGGAAATTATTTGGTCGTCTTTAAAACAGCAGTATTCATGAAGTAGCTATGCTTCAGGAGAGCTGGATTGAAAACTCAAGCTGAATAGTTCAGTGACGCTGACCGCCAAATAGCGCTCAGGGGACCCCGGTGAGTCTTGCAAAAGTTAAGACAAGGGCAAATTGGAATCTATCTAGAGGGAAACGTATCCGATTCAAAAGTTAATGATTGGTAGCGTGTCCCCTCTCGCATCTTTTCAGCTCCCAGCTCAGCTACTCTTAGCCGTTACTACTCGTCAAAACTGTTTATCTAAACGCACACTGATACCGTGACGCTGGCCGCCAAAAAGCGCTCTGGGGCCCCGGTGAGCCTTGCTTCGCTCGGCTCAAGTCCCCATTCGCATCTTTTTGACAGCCAGCTCAGTAATACCGGAGGTTATTGGCATTCAAAACTTTAACCGGTCACCCGGCTTACATCGCGCGCGCCGCCTTGGTCGGCGCTTAAAGCGCAGGCAGCATAGAGTTTCAGGGCATCCGAAACTGCGCGTTTGCGGCTGCGTGGCGTATATGGGCGAGGACGCTGCTCCATTTTTTCGCGGCGGCGCCCCAGTTCTGCTTCCGTCACCTCTAGAGTCAAGGATTCATTATTGACATCGATAGTGATTTCATCCCCGTCCTCTATAAGGGCAATTAAGCCCCCATCAGCGGCCTCAGGCGAAATATGCCCCACCGAAATCCCGGAAGTCCCCCCTGAAAAACGCCCATCGGTAATTAGCGCACACTTTTTCCCTAAGCCTCTCCCCTTGAGGAAGGAGGTCGGGTAGAGCATTTCTTGCATTCCCGGTCCACCCGCCGGCCCTTCGTAGCGAATAACTACTACGTGACCAGGCTTAACACTGTGGTCTAGGATTTTTTCAATGGCCTCTTCTTGAGATTCCATCACAATGGCTTTACCGCGGAAATGGTATAGGTCGGAGTCAATACCGGCGGCTTTAATAATGGCGCCTTTTTCTGCCAGATTCCCTCGCAAAACCGTCAGTCCTCCGTTTGCCGAATAGGCGTGGGCGGTATCGCGGATGCAACCGCTGACCGCATCGGTATCCAGGTCTTTCCACTGGTTAGCAGTCGAGAACGCCTCGGTGGTGCGCACTCCCCCAGGCGCTGCCTTAAACAATTCTTCAGCCTGCTCGCTAGCAGAACCGCCACGCACATCCCAATCGGCTAGCCATTTTTCTAGCGAGGGCGCATGAATCGAGGTGACCTCGCGGTTTAACAGTCCGGCGCGGTCAAGTTCTCCCAGCAATGCCGGAATCCCTCCAGCGCGATGCACGTCCTCCATATGGTAATCATTGTGGTTGGGCGCCGCTTTACACAGGCACGGAACGTTGCGTCCCAAGCGGGAAATATCTTCCAAATCAAAGCGCACCCCGGCTTCGCGGGCAATCGCCAACAGGTGCAACACCGTATTAGAGGAACCTCCCATTGCCATATCCAGGCTCATGGCGTTAAGGAATGCTTCGCGAGAAGCGATTTGCCGAGGCAAAACCGCGTCCTCCTCCTGGTCATAGTAACGCTCACACAGCTGCACGATTAGCTTGCCAGCCTGGGTAAACAGGTCACGGCGCGCAATATGCGTCGCCAGGGTAGAACCGTTTCCAGGCAGCGCCAAGCCCAGCGCCTCCGTCAAACAGTTCATGGAGTTAGCCGTGAACATTCCTGAACAAGAACCACAGGTCGGGCAAACGGCTTTTTCAATCTCGCTCAGCTGTTGATCGGAAATATCCTGGTCAGCGGTCGCATTCATCACTGTAATCAGGTTGCCGTGCCCGCTTTGGGACGGCCCCACAATCATTTTGGGGTCGATTCCGCGCCCGGCCTCCATGGGGCCACCCGAGACAAACACCGTCGGAATGTTCAGCCGCATGGCGGCAATCAGCATTCCCGGAGTAATCTTGTCGCAGTTAGAGATACAAACCAGGGCGTCCGCACAATGAGCATTCACCATATATTCCACACTGTCCGCGATAATCTCCCGGCTAGGCAAGGAGTAGAGCATCCCTTGATGCCCCATAGCTATCCCGTCATCAATCGCGATGGTGTTGAACTCTTTTGCCACCCCACCGGCATCTTTAATTGCCTGCGCTACCAGTGGCGACACCTGGTTTAGGTGTACATGACCCGGTACAAATTGGGTAAAAGAGTTGGCAATAGCGATAATCGGTTTCCCGAAATCACTGTCACTCATGCCGGTTGCCCGCCACAGCGAACGGGCTCCTGCCATATTGCGGCCGGCGGTAGAGGTTCTTGAACGAAGTGGATAAGCCATTTTTCTCCCTAATTTTTACCTAACAGATTTACCCATTCCGAGGACGAAGATTGCACCTCAAGACGCAAAGGTTACCTTTATCCCGGTCTGCGTCCTCCTCACTATTCACACAGCTGATACGTCCACCCGTAAGGATCGGGCGCTTCCCCATTTTGGATAGCTACCAGGCGCTGATGAGTGCTGTCAGTGACCGATCCGCAAGGCACTTCCACCTCAAAATCATCAGATCCCAGCCGCCCAATCGGAGTCACAACCGCCGCGGTTCCGCAGGCAAATAGCTCGCTCACTTCACCGGAGCGAATATCTTCTACCAGTGATTTTAGAGAAATATCGCGTTCGAAAACCGGAGTGCCACTATCGCGCAATAACCGGCAGATAGCCGAGCGAGTCCCGCCTTCCAGAATTACGCCAGTAAGGCGCGGAGTATGTACTGAACCGTCCCTGCGCACCACGAACACGTTCATACCGCCTAGTTCTTCCAGGTTTTCTCCACGTTTGGTGTCCAAGAAACACACCTGTTCATAACCCTTTTCAGCGGCCAGATTTTGAGGCAGCAGCGAGGCCGCGTAGTTACCTCCGCATTTAGCTTCCCCGGTCCCGCCCGGCCCTGCCCGATGGTAGTGGCGGTCAACCCAAATGGAGACCCCTTTGGCTTCTCCACCGGAGAAATAGGCGCCAGACGGAGATCCAATCACCAGGTATTTCGCTTCATTGGCAGAATGTACCCCCAGGTAAGGCTCGGTTCCAATTAGGAAGGGACGAATATAGAGGGAAGTGTTTGGGGCAGTTGGCACCCAGCGTTTATCGGCACGCACCAGGTCTACTACCGAAGCCACAAAGTCCTCTTCCGGGATTTCCGGTAGTGCCAGACGCCGCGCTGAAGCGTTCAGACGGGCGGCGTTGTAGCGGGGGCGAAAAGCCCAGATAGAGCCATCTTTGTGACGGTAGGCTTTTAGACCCTCAAAAACTTCTTGACCGTAATGAAACACTACGGCTCCCGGCGAGAGGCTCAAGTTTTCGAAGGCTTGCACGCGATGTCCGCTCCACCCCGAACCTGCTTTCCAGTCGGCAACCGCCATGTGGTCCCCGAAATGAGAACCGAAAGACAGGGAATCCATAATCTCGCGATATTCTTTGTCACTGGCTGGATGCTGGTTGGGCTGTAAAGCAAAACGCCCCGCTAGTTCGTCAGCGCTCGGTAGCGGAACTTGTGATGCTGCCTCTAACTGGGTTGGCTCATGGGTTAAACCATTCTCGCTCATCATCGTGTTCTTTCCGGCTCCGGGGAGCCTATTTTTGTTCTCAAACTCTGTTTCTCGGTCACTCAGTGGCCACATATTTACTTTTCTCGCCATAAGTAGCGATTACCCGTTCCCTTAAAGGCGGGCAGCAATCGCGTCCCCAATCTGACTGGTACTGCGCCGTAAAGGCTGACCTTGCTCGGCGGAGAGGGCACGCTCCTCCATATCGGCAGCAATCGCGGCGCGGATATTTTCCGCCGGTTTCCCTACTCCCTCGTTTTCTAACAGCATCGCTACCGAAGAAATCGTAGCCGTGGGGTCAGCGATTCCCTTTCCGGCGATATCAGGAGCCGAGCCGTGTACCGGCTCAAACATGGAGGGGAAGATACGGTCGGGATTAATATTTCCCGAGGCCGCCAGGCCAATCCCCCCGGTAATCGCGCCGGCCTCGTCGGTTAAAATATCGCCGAACAGGTTATCGGTAACGATTACGTCGAACCGTCCCGGGTCTTGCACCAGGTAGATAGTAGCGGCATCAACATGAACGTAATCCCAGGTAACCTCGGGATATTCTTGGGCTACTTGCTCTACCGTTCGCCGCCACAAATGCCCAGCATGAACCAGCACATTATGTTTATGCACTAAAGTCACGTGCTGGCGCCGCTTAACAGCCTGGGCAAATGCAAAACGCACCACCCGTTCGACTCCAAAAGCAGTATTAAGGGAAATTTCGGTGGCGATTTCCTGCTCAGTTCCTACTC
>OBRP01000022.1_pt1 | contig 33467 bp, 31 predicted proteins | sample 1475681 | NCBI WGS metagenome assembly OBRP01 (sample SAMEA3360695, study PRJEB22359) | human gut metagenome | biome: ENVO:urban biome; feature: ENVO:human-associated habitat; material: ENVO:feces | place: Bangladesh | collected 2011
GTATACAGTCCCAGTAATATTCAATCAACTGTGTACTTTTTTCAGGAATCGCATACCGACTCGTCCGATAGAGCCATCGAGGTGGCTGAAATCTAGTACCGGTAATAGGAGAAACTAATACCGGTATTAGTCGCAACTATTATCGGTAAAAGAAATCCCTCAGAGCGCTAAAGCTTATCGGCTCTGGCTACCAGACTGTTACGAGTCACTCCGGGGGCGGCTGAGCGAGGCGGTCGGCCTTTTGGTAAAAAGAGGTACATTTACCACCTACTAAGGATAATAAGCCATGACCGGATGCGACAGCCAGAGACTGCTCGGCGCTTGCCCCCACGGGGTGAGGCACGGCGGAGGGCACCTCGCTCCCGACCCGTACCGGTCCGGCTTCCTATCACAGATTACCAGCGAGAGACAAGAGTCCACGGCATGAGACGATCGAGACGGAGGGGAGAGAGGATCCGGCAGGAGCCACATACGGTGCGGGTGACGGTGCTCTTCTCCGAGAGCCAGATGGAGATCATCGAGCGGTATCTCAGACGCCATCCCGGTCGGTCGAGGTCCGACTTTGTGCGGCGATGCGTCATGGAGCGGATCGTGGGCGATGCGACGAAGCACCGCCCCTCTCTCTTCGATGACGACGAGGGCGGTGAGGAGCAGCACTGGTAGAGTCCTTCGACTCCTCCTGCTGGTCGGGGTGATCGGCCTCAGCATGCGGGTGGTCGCGCAGGAGAGTCTCTCGTCGGAGGCGATCCTGGCGCTCATCGAGGACGAGGAGGCACGGCAGAGGGCGGCTGAGGAGCTGGAGCGGCTGGAGCTTCATCCGCTGGACCTCAATACCGCCACGGCGGATGAGCTGGCTCGTGTCCCGCTCTTGGATCCATTCTTTATCCGAAACTTCCTCCTCTACCGCTCACAGAGTGGACGGCTGGAGTCGGTCTATGACCTCAAGGAGGTGCAGGGCGCCGAGCTTCGTCTCCTATCCCTGCTCTACCCCTACCTCACAGTGGGCGAAACGGACGACCGACCTCCGAGACCTCGGCGAGAGCATGCGGTAGCTTCGCTCTACAGAGAGGGGTCCGCCTCACTGCTGATCCGCTCGGTGGGAGACAACGGGAAGCATCTCGACTGGGCTCTGGTGGGGGAGACGGACCGGGGAGAGCCCTTCCGTCCTGTGCGCGAGGGATGGATGGACCACCTCAGCGGGACGCTTCGGTACCGAGACAGCCGGATGAGCATTCTCCTTGGCGATCTTCGCCTCACCACGGGGCGCGGGCTGCTGATGGGACAGGGGCGCTCCTTCTTCTCCTCCTCAATCTACGGCACGGGCATACCGGACCGGGTGACGCTGGACCTGCGACCACACCGGTCGGCGAGAGAGTATGACTACCTGCGGGGGCTTGCGCTGGAGCGGAGGCTGGGGTCGGTGGAGGTGGTTCTCTTCGGCGGGTACGAGCCGATAGATGCGCGGATCGAGGGGCAGAGGATCAAGACACTCTACAGGACCGGACTCCATAGGGACCCCTTCTCTCTCCGTCACCGTCATACGGCTCGGCGGGAGATGGTCGGGGGCTATCTCTCCTACGATAGTCAGAGTGGTCACATCGGCATGACGGGAGTGACCTACAGGCATCGGACGAACGACGGGCGCCCACTCCTGCCGCCCCTTCGCTATCCCGATGCGATGGTCCTGGGGGAGGCATCTGTGGATGGTTACCGGATGGGAGAGAGTGTGATCGCCTCAGGAGAGGTGACGCTGGCGCCGGGGGAGCGAAGGGCTGCCGAGGGGAGTCTGTCCTACCTCGATGAGATGGTGGGGGCGCTGACGATTTCAGGGCGATACTTCGGCAAGGGACGCTACTCCCCCTACGGATCCGGTGATGGTCACTACTCCTCAGGGCGGGACGAGTGGGGCTACCGGCTGCAGTGGAGCGGCGAGGTGGCGCGGTACGTCAGCGGGACCGTGGTGGCGGATCGATTTCGCCGCACGGACGGAGGCTCTCCTGCCGGGACGATGCTCCTCGCCCGACTGGGGAAGAGCAGCTACCATGGCTCCACCCTCCTGACGCTCCGCTGGCTGAGCGTGCCGGAGAGACCGCGGCGGCTATCGCTTCGGTACAGCAACGACAGACAGCATGGGACGAAGTGGTCCGGCAGGGAGGAGGTGCAGCTGCTCCACACCGAGGGAGAGGGAGTGGGCGGATCGGTGAGGGGAAGGATCCGGTACGATGATCAGAAGTCACTCCTTGCCGAGGGCGATCTGAGGCTCTATCGACTGGCGAAGGGGCAGACGATCCTGAGCAGTCTCCCCTGGATGCCGTACCTCTATGGCGGATCGATGCTCCGCGGGCAGGGAGTACAGCTATCGGGACGTGTGAGGTGGCGGGTCGGAAGCCATGTCGCCCTCCACGGTCGAGTCGCTCTAACAATCGGTGACTCTCGCACCACGGATGCAGCTCTTGCCCTTACCTATCGGCTCTGAGCTGACACGGATCCTCCCATCAGGAAGGGGCTAGGCTAATTCGCATTTTGATGTGAGAGATTTAGGAGAAATGGAGGGCGATTTCGTTGGAGAACTTTTCCTGTAGGGTCAGCTTCTCTTTTACCGTCTTATTCTTCTTTCGTCCGCCCGCTCGCCGAACCTCGATGTCGTCACGTCCGATCCTGCCGTCTCGCTCTGCTTCATACTCCCCGTCCCAGCACATCAAAATGCGAATTAGCCAAAAATATGTCAGGGGGAGTCTCTCCTCGTGAGGGTGAGGAGCTCGGGGTAGGAGGGGAGACGGGCGAGGAGACGGGTCTCCTCGCCGTCGTAGCCGACAAGGTAGGCGTAGATCGTTCGCCCATTGGTGATCACCAGCACGGGGACCCGGAGGACCGAGTTGTACCGGTAGATCTGCTCCAGCACCGCGTCCGAGAGGCGGATGGAGGGCGCCTTGTACTCGATGATCATCAGCGGCGACTGGTCGGGGGCGACGACGAGAGTGTCGCAGCGACGGGAGAGCTTCCCGACACGGAGCGCCACCTCATTCCCCATCAGCTCGGGCGGATAGCCCAGCTTGTCGATCAGATGGCGCACAATTCCCTGCCTGACTCCCTCCTCGGGGGTCAGCGCCACCTCCTTCCGCCGGAGGGGGTCGTAGACCGTTGGACGGTCGCTCTCTCTACTTTCCGCCATAAAGGGGTATATTTGTCTCAGAAGTCATCATTACCGCCATGCCTTACACCAAAGAGCCTCAGAGTGTCCTCACCGCGATCGACTCCACCCAGGAGCCGTACCGCATCTATCTGCTCACCGGTGAGGAGGAGTACTTCACCGACAAGATAGAGAAAAAAATCGAGGCCGCCTATATGCCGGAGGAGGCGAAGGACTTCAATTACACCCTCCTCTACGGCACCACGGCGTCGCCCTCGCAACTGCTGACAGCGGCGCGTCGCGCCCCGATGATGGCGAAGTACACCCTTACGGTGGTGCGGGAGGCGCAGGCGATGATGCAGGGTGGGGGAGGAGCGCTGATGGAGGTGCTGGGCAATCTCACCGATCACCCGGTCCCGTCGTCGATCGTGGTGCTTTGCTTCAAGGGCGGGAAAAAGCCGACCCGAACCCTCACCGTGATCAAGAACCTGACGAAGAAGGTGGGGCTCTACGTGGAGTCTCCCGAGATCCGGGACTACCAGATCAGCGGCTACATCCGTCCCCTCGCTCTCGAGCACGGACTGACCCTCACGCCTGAGGCGGTACAGGTGGTGGCGGAGCATATCGGGACCGACGTCACCCGGCTGGACAGCGAGCTGGAGAAGCTGGCACTGGCCCTCCCCGCAGAGGTGCGGGGTCAGGTGACGCCCGAGCAGGTGCTCACCTACACGGGACTCAATAAGGAGTACACCGCCTTTGATCTCAAGCGCGCCCTCGCCCGCAAGGACCGGCGGCAGTCACTCATCATCGCCCGCTCACTCTCGGACGACAGTAAGCGGGTGCCGGTACAGATGATCATCCCGACGCTCTTCGGTTACTTCGCCGATCTGCTCACCGCTTATTATGCTCCGCGACCCCACACGGAGCAGAGCGTGATGAAGTACCTCGGTATCAGTTCCTCCTTTTTTGTCAAGGACATCATGCTCGGGCTCAAGAGCTACACGCCGCACCGCGTCGTCGAGATCATCCATGCGCTGCGCCACTCGGACGCCAGGAGTAAGGGGATGTACAGCGACCAGGGCGACCCCGATGAGATACTGCTGGACCTGGTGCTGCTGATCCTTAATTGATACACCCTACTAAGCGAGTCATATAAGTTATTATGGAGAAGAAAAATGTAATCGCCACTCCCGCCGGAGCTGCCGCCGAGCATCCTCTGGAGCTCTTTGCCCACTGTCCCAAGTGTGGCAGCCCTCACTTCGGGGTCGTCAATGCCAAGGCGAAGAAGTGCGAGGACTGCGGCTTTGAGTACTACGCCAATGCCCAAGCCGCCTGTGCCTGCTTCATCACCGACCTGATGGAGAATATGCTGGTCGCCGTGCGTGGCAAGGAGCCTGCCATCGGTACCTACGATCTGCCGGGAGGCTTCGTCGATATGGACGAGACCGGTGAGGAGGCGATGGCGCGGGAGCTGATGGAGGAGACCGGTATCGACGCCTTCGGAGGCCTGCGCGGTGGAATCCACAGACCGCCGAAGTACCTCTTCTCTCTCCCCAATCTCTACCTCTACTCCGGGATGACGCTCCACACGCTGGACCTCTTCTATCACCTCAAGGTGGAGTCCCTTGTGCCCTATGTGGATCAGGCGGGAGACGATGTCGCCAAGCTGCTCATCGTCCCGATACGTGAGATCGTGCCGGCAGACTTCGGCCTCCGCTCCATCCGCCGGGCGGTGGAGATGGTGCGGGAGGAGCACTACTTCTGATCCCGGTCCGAGGGTAGGCTATGACTCCAGCGCAGCAAGTGCGGTGCGGAGGAGCTCCTTAGCCAGCTCCTGCCGGTCGCTGATGTAGTCATACACCGCATCCTCAGAGAGGACGCCGCGGATGAGGTCGTCGGGGAGCTCGCCCCTCTCGTCCGCTTCGTAGTCTTCCCTCCATTCGCCCCACAGGTAGTACTGCTCCAGGGTGCGGGATTCCTCGGCGATCTCTCTCCACTGCCTACAGGCGGCGGAGAGCCGGTCGGAGGCTTCCACGCAGCGACTGAGGCACTCCTCCATCTCCCGGATCCGCTCTACTCTCTCTCTTGTTTTGTCGTCCATTTCGATTCTTTGCTTTGGTTGACCTTTTCCCTCTACCCGCAAAGGTACATCAATGTGAGTGAACCGTGCGGAGGGAAAAATGGGTACATTTGTGAAGCAACAGCAGAGAAATCAAGTATGAGTACAACGATAAAGGTGGGTGACCGTGTGCGCTTCCTCGATGCGACAGGAGGCGGCGAGGTGACCCGTGTCAGTCGGGAGGGAGTGATCTATGTGCGGGATGAGTCGGGATTTGAGCTGCCGACCCGTGCGAGCGATGTGGTCCCGGTGACCGAGGGGAGCACGATCGCTCCTAAGCCGGTTGTCCCTACGCAGACCCGGGAGACGGTCGCCCCACAGCCGGTGCAGGAGCCTGCACGACCGGTCGAGGATCATCGCAAGCGCCCGGTGGACAGCGACCACGACCGGATCAACGCCTACCTCTGCTTCCTTCCAGAGGATCCGGAGCAGCTGGGGACGTCGCCCTTTGAGACCTATCTCGTCAATGACTCCAACTTTGACCTCCTCGTCCTCTACACCTCTGGTCGTGGGGCGCTGCAGGAGGTGCGCTACGAGGGGGTGATCCCCTTCGACAGCTCCGAGTTCCTCGAGAGCTTCCTGCCGTCGGAGGTCAATGATCGAGCCCACGTACAGCTGGCGCTGGTGCCGATGAAGCGAGGGACGCTCTACACTCCGCGCGAGCCGATGGTGGCGGAGCTGAAGGTGGATGGGACAAAGTTCTTCCGCGAGGGCGCATTTGTCTCTAACGAATTCTTTGATGACGGCGCGATCGTCTACCATGCAGTGAAGGATGATAAGCCCTACAGGAGAAACAAGGTGGACGGTGAAAAGCTGGCGGAGGCGATGATCGCAAAGAAGAAGCGTGCCGACGCCCCTCGCCCCCGCCCACAGGAGGAGCGACCGATCTCCAAGGAGGAGCCGGTAGTGGTCGACCTCCACATAGACAGCATCATTGAGACGACCGCCGGTATGTCGCCCAAGGATATCCTCGACTACCAGCTGGACTACGTGCGGCGGGTGATGGAGAAATACCGCCAGCCGAAGCTCAAGGGCACGACCGTGATCCTGATCCACGGCAAGGGCGAGGGGGTGCTCCGTAAGGCGGTTCTCGACCTGATCTCAAGAGAGTACCCGCGCAGCTCCACGCAGGATGCCTCCTTTGCGGAGTATGGATTTGGAGCGACGCAGGTCAAGGTAAGATAAGCTCCCCCTTAATTCACGTACAGACAGAATACATATGGCACTTGAGATAGAGCGAAAGTTTCTCCTGCGTCCCGGTATGACGCTGCCCTCCTCAGATCATGTGGAGAATATCCGTCAGTGCTACCTCGTGTCGGACGATGCGCTGGTGGTTCGGGTCCGCATCATCGACGAGGAGCGTGCGATCCTCGGGATCAAGATCGCACACGAGGAGACCCTCTCCGTCAGGACGGAGTATGAGTATGAGATCCCCATCGAGGAGGCGCTGGAGATGATGTCGGTGGCATCGACCACCCCTATCGTCAAGCAGCGGCACGTGATCGAGGTGGGCGAGCGGAAGTGGGAGGTAGACTTCTTCGAGGAGGAGAATGAGGGGCTCATCGTCGCTGAGGTGGAGCTTCCCTCCCTGGAGACTTCGCTCCCTCTGCCGGAGTGGATCGGTCGCGAGGTGACCGACGATAAGCGGTATACTAATGGATCCCTTGCTCGTCACCCTTATGTGGAGTGGCAGGACGAGGTGGCGGAAGAATAACAGACTGCATATGAAGCGACTTACTCTTCTCTTCTCCCTCCTTCTCTCCCTGAGTCTCGTCGGCTGTCGGGAGCGGAGCGAGGTGGTGACGATTGACCTCTTTGCGACCGGCGACGTACATGGATCGCTCTTCCCGGAGAGCATACTCGAGGGTGCTGACACCGGTGGCGGAGTGGCTCGTGTGGCTACGGTCGTCCGCTCCTATCGCGAGCAACCCGAGGCGCGACCGGTGCTGCTCCTCGATGCAGGGGATCTCCTGCAGGGGCAGCCACTCACTTACTACTTCAATGTGGTCGATACCTTATCCCCTCATGCGGTGGCCGAGATGTACAACTACCTCGGCTACGATGCGATGACGGTCGGCAACCACGACATTGAGACCGGTCACGGCGTCTACGACCGCTTTGTGCGGGAGGCGGACTTCCCCATCCTCGGAGCCAACGTGGTGGACACCACTACGGGCAAGCCTTACTTCAAGCCCTATGTGGTGGTGGAGAAAGGGGGAAAGAAGATCGCCATCCTCGGGCTTACCATGCCGACCCTCACCGACAACCTCCCGCCCCATCTCTGGAGCGGGCTCGAGTTTAGAGACCAAGTAGAGACCGCCCGGGCCTACCTGCCTAAGATCCTGAGTCAGAAGCCGGATCTCTTGATCTGCCTCATGCACAGCGGTCCGGGGAAGAAGGAGGGGGACCCTCGACCGATGGCTGCTAATGTTGGCTATGACCTCGCCAAGGCGATCCCGGAGGCGGACATCGTCCTCTGCGCTCACGACCATCGGGCAGCCCTCGACTCGATTCCTCGAGAGGCGGGCGGATGCACCTATATCCTCGATGCGGGAGCGGACGGACGGCTGCTCTCTCACTGCGAGATCTCTCTCGGGGTGAGCGGAAGTGGTAAGCCGGTCGTGCGGGTAGCGCCCGAGCTGATCGACCTCTCCGCCTACGAGCCGGACGGCGACTTCATGGAGCACTTTGCTTCCGTGGAGCAGCAGGTGCGGGAATTCGCAGCGCAGCCGATGGGACAGCTTACTGCCCCGATGGACTCCCGAAGTGTCTTCTTCCGCCCCGCCCCCTTCACCGACCTAATCCACCGGCTCCAGTTGGAGATATTCCCTGAGGCGGAGGTCTCCCTGACCGCCCCGCTGGTGGAGAACCTTGTCATCCCTGCCGGTCCGATCCGCATGGCGGACCTCTTCAACCTCTATAAGTACGAGAATTACGCCTACCTGATGCGACTCCGAGGGTCGGAGCTCAAGGCTCACCTCGAGGAGAGCTACGACCGGATCATCCGGACGATGAGCTCGCCCGAGGATCCGCTCTATCGGATCGATGAGTCGAAGAGAGGCGGACCTTACCTACCGCTGGAGGGTCCCTCCTTCAACTTCGACACCGCCGCCGGCATCAGTTACCTCGTCGATGTGACCCGTCCCTCCGGAGACCGTATCGAGATCACCGGGGTGGGGCAGGGGAGACCCTTCGATCCCGATGAGGAGTATCTGGTGGTGATGAGCTCGTACCGAGCTCAGGGCGGTGGAGGACTCCTCACGAGCGGTGCAGGTATCCCCAAGCAGGACCTCCCCGGTCGTGTGGTCCGCACCACCGATCGCGATCTGAGGTACTACCTGATCGACTTCTTCGAGCGACACAATCCCTATACTCCACGCGTCATCTCTTCCTGGACCTACGTCCCCGATGCCTGGGCGAGGGTGGCAGTCCCTCGAGACAGCGCATCGATATTTCGTGACTTTCCTCGTCCCTGACTATGATTGATATGGTACACACGCACACCTACGGGGTGCTGATGGCCGGCGGTGTCGGTTCGCGTTTTTGGCCTATGAGCAGACGAGACCACCCGAAGCAATTCCTCGACATCCTCGATGAGGGGCGCACGATGATCCGCTCCACAGCCTTCCGCTTAGAGGCTGTCGCACCGGCAAGCCACTTCTACGTGGTGACCGGACAGCTCTACCAGGACGAGGTGCTGCGGCAGCTGCCCTACCTCCATCCCTCTCAGGTGCTGACGGAGCCGGTGGGGCGCAATACCGCCCCCTGCATCGCCTATGCCGCCTACCGGATCTACGCCGAGGATCCCGAGGCGATCATGGTGGTCTGTCCGTCGGACCACCACATCGATGACGCAGTCTCCTACCAGAGGGTACTGCATCAGGCGATCACCTACGTGGCGGAGCACGACGTCCTCATGACGATCGGCATCGAGCCTACCTATCCTGCGACCGGTTACGGCTACATCGAGCTCGCCGGTGAGCCCGATCAGGAGGGGGTCTATCGCGTGGCGCGATTTAAGGAAAAGCCCGATCTGGAGGAGGCTGAGCGACTGCTTGCCAGAGGCAATCACCTCTGGAATGCCGGGATCTTCGTCTGGAAGGCAATCGACATCATCAATGCGCTGGAGAAGTACCTCCCCGACGTGGCAGTCCACTTCGCCGAGATAGAGACCTATGGTGAGCCCGGCGAGGCAGAGGATGCCGCCGATGCTTACCGCAGCTGTCCCTCGATCTCGATCGACTACGGCGTGCTGGAGCGGGCGGACAATGTCGTCGTCCTCCCCGGCCGCTTCGGCTGGGACGACATAGGCACCTGGTCCGGTCTCGAGCGCTATATGAGCGAGCACAAGGACGAGCGCAGTGAGCCACAGACCCTCTTCCTCGACGAGAGCGAGGGCACTTTCGTCCGTGAGACCACGCCGCGGAAGAAGGTGGTGGTCAATGGTCTGGAGGACTTCCTCATCGTCGACACACCCGATCTGCTCTTCATCGCTCCCAAGGGTGATGAGGCGCGGCTGACCGAGCTGCTGCGTAAGTACCCCAAGGAGACCGGCGTCGAGTGATCCGTACCCCGAGTGCCTGACACAACTTGAAACAGTCTGGATATCAGCAGATAGCTTTACGCCAAATCTATTACCGGGTTTAGACAAAACTAATACCGATAGTAGTGAATACTAATACCGGTATTAGATTCGCCTAAACCCGATAGTAGTCCGAGGGGAGAGATCCAGATGCCCTTGCTCGCACTGCGTGGTAGACCCGGGGGTGACGCATTTGAGTGGTACAGAAACCATTCAACTCATTGTAAAGAGTGGTGAACGAAGCACCCCGACAGGGGTGCCCGCTTTTTAGCCCCAGGTCGAGGGGCGTAGCCCCGACGACCCGGGGATCAGGCATTGCAAGCGATCCCGCGACCCCGCTAGGGTGTCGCACTGATTGACTGACTGGTATGTGCGACACCCTGGCGGGGTCGTATACCTTGAATGCGTCATCGTTTCCCGGGGTCTTCGGCACTTCGTGCCTCGACACCCGGTCTAAAAAGCGATGATCCCTCCGGGGCTTCGCCCCTGCGGGATCGGCATGCGGTAGCAGCAGGGCTGGGATCAGTCGACAGGATTGCACAGCGACAGGGATTATCACATCTTTGCTTCAAGGCTCAAATGCGTCACCCCTGGTGGCAGACCCTTTTCGTAAAGCTGATCTTTTGAAAAGAGCTGAAAAATTGGTATCTTTGGTGTAGCTCGTAAAGAATAGCAGGTTTTATGAATAAAAAGAAGATACTGTACATCGCTCAGGAGATCTCCCCCTATGTGGAGGAGAATGTGAGCGATCAGTCCAAAGTCCTCCCTCTGGGTATGCTTGCCCGTGGGCACGATATCCGCACCTTTATGCCCAATTACGGCACCATCAACGAGCGGCGTAATCAGCTCCACGAGGTGATCCGTCTCTCGGATGTCAATCTCACGGTCAATGACAAGGTCCACCAGCTGGTGGTCAAGGTGGCCTCCCTCCTCCCGCAGAGGATGCAGGTCTACTTCATCGACAATGACGACTTCTTCTCCCGCAAGGGGACGGTGACCGATAAGGAGGGAAACTTCTACGAGGACAATTGTGAGCGGTCTGCATTCTTTATCCGCGGTGTCTTCGAGACGGTGAAGAAGCTCCGCTGGGTGCCGGACATTATCCACTGTCAGGGCTGGTTCTCCGGCCTGGCACCGCTCTATCTCAGCACACTCTACAAGGATGACCCGGCGCTCTCCGGGGCCAAGGTCGTCTTCTCGATCTACGACATGACGCCGGAGACCCCATTCGGTCAGGATCTGACTCAGGTGCTGGGGTACGACGAGATCAAGCATGAGCTGCTGGATGGGTCTGCACTGAAGCGTGATGACCTCTATAAGCTGATACTCAGCTATGTCGATGGTCTCCTTTTCGCCACCTCGGATGTGAGTGACGAGACGCGCGAGTCGGCTGCCAAGCTCGACCTGCCGGTGATGGACTATGATAATACGGAGGAGGCTATCGAGGCGGTGGATGCCTTCTACGACCAGTTGCTCGGTAAAAAATGAGTTAAGGTGACCTCCGCCGACCTCTCTTTGATATAAAATTGTCACCTTTGCAGGAGCAAGATAGGGATCACTCCGGTCTCGCTTGTCTCCAGACTCACCATACGCCATCACTCATGATCAAGATGACTCATAAGCTTAGTCTGCCTCTCGCCTCCCTCCTCGTGGGGCTCTGTCTCTTCCTCGTCTCCTGCGAGGATCGGTCGAGCTCACTCGGAGTCGGTATGATGCCCGACTATACTCGATATAAGTCCTTCGACAGCTCCTTTGACCTCACCTATCGCACCATCTCTGCTGATGTGGGGGACTCAAAGATCTCGGACGCCGGCACGCAATACAATCGGATGTATGTCAGCTCCAATTACGGCTACATTGGACGGATCCCCAGTCAGGAGTTTGGCGGTATAGAGACCGAGTACCTGACGCAGATGTACTGCCCGGAGGGCTTCCTCTTCCGTGATCAGCCGGTGGACAATCGCATCGACTCCGCCTTCCTCACCCTCTACTACGATGGTTACTCCGGCTATGGGAAGGATCTGGTCGAGGTGACGGCATACGCACTCGATAAGCCGCTCCCCGGCGGGAGCAAGTACTCGCTGGAGAGCATCTCCGACTACTACACCCGCGGTGTGAGCAAGGAGCTGGGCCGTGTCTCCTATATGGCAGTCACCGGTACGCCGCACGAGGGCAAGGGGACTTGGATCCGCATCCCGATCGATCGGGAGATCGGGCAGGACTTCTACGACAAGTCTGCCGCCGGGAGTGAGGTGTTCAAGAGCCAGGCGGCCTTTGACCGCTACTTCCCAGGGGTCTACTTCCGCATCTCCGCCGGGACCGGTAGCGTCATCCGTGTGGTACGGACGGCGCTGACCTTCTGCTACCGCACGGAGCAGATGCTCAAGCGCCCCTCCACCGGTAAGGTCGACTCTCTCGCCTATGTCCCGACGATACAGGAGCTCTCCCACACCAACGAGGTGCCGCAGCTCTCCCGCTTTGCCAATACAGGGCTGAGCAATCTGATCGGCTCCGGTACCGACTACGCCTATGTCAAGTCTCCGGCAGGCGTGCTGGCGGAGATCACCATCCCCACTCGTGAGATTAAGAAAAAGCTGGACGAAGCTCCCAAGGGCTCTGTCCGTGTCCTCGCCTCGGCGCCCTTCGTCATCTCGGGAGAGAATCGTGAGCTCTCCGAGTATCAGCTGGTCTATCCGACCAGTCTCGTGCTGATGCCGCGAGACTCTGTGGCGGGATTCTTCGAGCAAGAGCTGACTGACACCGACTCGCCCTATACCACTTATGTGAGTCGTCAGGCGATCCAGGGCTCGTCGACCTACTCCTTCGGCAACATCTCGGCGCTGATCAGTAAGCACATCGAGAAGAAGCCGGATGAGGACCTCCGTGTCGTGGTCGTCCCGGTGCAGTATGTCGCCGCTCAGCAGCAGCAGAGTGGGGCGGTCTCGCCCTCCTCGGTGACCAATCTGGTCCTCCCATCCACGCTGAAGATCAAGATGGATGGTAAGAATAATAAGCTCCGCGTCTATATCAACGAACGCAAGGAGGGGTCGCCCTTCTGATGCGCTTGGTACACTTATAATAGGGAGACTCCTCAATCCGTTGCGGTGGGGGAGTCTCCTTTTTCTACTCTATATTGTGATGAGAAAGTCCTACATCCTCCTCCTTCTGCTCCTCCTCGCCGCTCCCGGCACCATGCTCCACGCTCAGTCGACGCTGGAGGAGCGATCGCAGTCGGTAATCCTGGTGAAGAATATGGAGAAGCTCATCCCCCTCTCCCTCGGTCCTACCGGCCGGATCACCCTGCTGTGTGACGACGTGAGGGGGAGTGAGCCTCTGGCGCAACGCCTCGGGCGCTATCTGCCGGCGGATCGCCTCGCTGTCAGGTCGATGGCAAAGCTCCCCTCACTCTCGACGGATGATCTGCTGATCGTGGCGGTCACCCATGGCGACCGTCCGATGCCCGATGGGGTGGACTCGCTACTCAGGCAGCAGAGGAGTGTGCTGCTCTTTATGGATCGTCCCTCCGACGACCACTATACCGACGCCGTCATAGCGGCAGATGCGATAGCCCTCTCGTATAAGGGCGAGTCGGGGATGACGGCGCTGGCGGATGCGCTGATGGGTGGGATCCCCTTCGGAGGGACGCTGCTGGATGACAGGGCGACCCTTTTCCCTAACGGCGCCGGTCTCACCACCACCAAGACGCGCCTCACGACCGCCTTGCCCGAGGATGTGGACCTCGATGGGCATGTCCTCTCGCGGATAGATCGCATTGCCGAGGAGGGACTTCGTGCGGGTGCTTACCCCGGTTGTCAGGTGCTGGTCGCCAAGGACGGTTATGTGGTCTACAGTAAGGCATTTGGCTACAAGGATGCGAGACGAAAGGAGCGCAATAGTACCGAGACGCTCTACGACCTCGCCTCAATGACGAAGGCGATCGCCACCGTGCCGCTGGTGATGATGGCGGACGACGAGGGTAGGCTGCGACTCGGCGACCGGATCGATAAGCATATCGATTACCTCCGCTGGAGCAATAAGGGCGACGTGAGGATCTCACAGCTCCTGCAGCACTGCGGGGGGATGCCGGCGGTGATCCGTTTCTACCAGGAGATGATCGATGAGAGCAGCTACGAGTCGCCCCTGATCGCCTTTCGCCGAACTGCCGGTTACCCGACTCAGATGGATCGAAATGCCTGGGCAAGGTCGGGATTTCGCTACAAGAGATCGATGGTGAGCAGAGACTCGACGGCGGTCTACTCGCAGCGCTTCTGCAAGGGACTCTACCTCTCCCCAGAGGTGCGGGAGATGATGCGCCGAGAGATGAAGGAGTGCAACCGCCGCACGGGGGGCTACCGCTACAGCGACATCGACTTCCTCCTCCTGCAGGAGGTGCTGGAGCGCTCCTACCAGCAGGGACTGGACACGCTCTTCATCGAGCGGATCACTGCACCGCTCGGCCTCACCAGGCTCTGCTACAGACCGCTGCGGTACTTTGATCCCAAGGAGATTGCCGAGGGACAGAGGGACAACTTCCTCCGCCACCAGACGCTGCGTGGGGACGTGGACGATGAGGCGGCAGCCATGCTGGGTGGGGTGAGCGGCAATGCGGGACTCTTCGGCAATGCCGAGAGCTGCGCCGTGGTCTGTCAGATGCTCCTCGATGGTGGGCGCTATGGCGGACAGACACTCATCGACACGGAGACGATCCGTCACTACACCACCTACCGTCACCGTCCCTCGCCCTATGCGCTCGGATTTGACCGGCAGAGGGGCGGCGGGCGAGGAAACACCTGCAAGGAGGCGCCGATGAGCACCTATGGTCATACGGGCTTCACCGGCACCTGCTTTTGGATCGACCCCACCAATCAGATCGTCTACATCTTCCTCAGCAATAGGGTCGCCCCTCAGCGCTGGAATCGCAAGCTCTCCTCCCTCAACATCCGCACCCGCATCCAGTCGGTCATCTACGACGCCCTCCCCTGATCTCTCTTCTGGAGTCGGACGGGTCGGACCAGATGGATGAGAGGTTATGTCGTATCCCGACCCCGGCATTTCTCGGCTGAGGTGGGAGAGGATCTCAGGATTTGTCGGTATCTTTAGCGGTACGGGTAGACTGCTACACCCTATACCTATGACAGAGACAGATCAGAGAGCCATGCTCCAGGCGACCATCTGGAGGATTACCGACAATGTGTGCGCTGACGTCTACGTTTTGGAGGGAACGGCACCTCCCTTGGCGCCCTTATCCATTCACTGAAGCACTAATACAATGAAGCAAGAAGGACAAGTCATTATCTATGTCAATGAAGAAGGCGACACTCGTCTCAATGTTTTACTCGAGGATGAGACTGTTTGGCTTTCACAAGCACAGATTTGCGAGCTCTACCAGACAAGTAAGTCTAATGTAAGTGAGCACATAAAGAACATATTTGTGGAGGGGGAGCTGGATGAGAATTCAGTTGTTCGGAAAAACCGAACAACTGCATCTGACGGGAAGACATACCAAGTGAAGTACTACAACTTAGACATGATTATCTCACTTGGATATAGGATCAAGTCCATTATTGCCACGAGGTTTAGACAGTGGGCCACAGCTCGCCTCAAGGAGTATATGGTCAAGGGATTTACCCTTGATGACGAGAGACTAAAGAATGGGGGAGGTGGTGCCTACTGGAAAGAACTCTTAGACAGGATACGAGATATTCGATCTAGTGAAAAGGTAATGTATAGGCAGGTCTTGGATTTATATGCCACTGCTATCGACTACGACCCTAAGAGCCCTCTATCAATCACTTTTTTCAAGATGGTGCAAAACAAATTGCACTATGCCACGCATGGGCAAACAGCAGCAGAGGTGATATTTAATAGAGTGGACTCAGGGAAGGTCTTTGTGGGACTGACGACATTCAAAGGCTCATGGCCAACGCTTGCTGATGCTAAGATAGCGAAGAACTACCTTACGAGTGATGAACTAAAGATCCTAAACAATTTAGTATCCGGATACTTTGACCTTGCAGAGCTCCAAGCTATGCGAAGGAAACCGATGTATATGGAGGACTATATCAGGCAGCTTGATAACATACTCTCATCTACTGGTGAGCAGGTATTAACGCATGCGGGCACTATCTCACATCAGCAAGCCATGACAAAAGCAGAGAAAGAGTATAAAAAGTGGCAGCAAAACACGCTGTCTCCCGCTGAAAAGGATTACCTTCAGGCTCTCAAGGAGCTGAGAGATGAAGCCAAGGAACTCAAGCCCCAAAGTGAATAGCCTATATGCTAAACCCTAGCTCCGGGGTCAAGGGGTAGGGGGACTTTAGAGAGCGCGACACCCTAGCGGAGTCGCTGGGTAACGCTGACCCATCGTAACCCGGGGTCATCGGGGCTTCGCCCCTCGGCATCCAGGCTAAACGACGTACACCCCAGCCGGGGCGCCACACCGCTGATGCGCTCGCTGTGGGTTGCACTCCTTATTATATAGAGAGACTCCGAGGTAGATGGTGCGCTCAAGTAACTGACCACAAGTGCTAGGATATGCACTTAGGAGACGTATCGTGACTTGAGGAGACTTTCGGTTGGGGACTCTGGCGTATATTTGCAGACAACTAAGCAGTGGTGAGTGATAGATGAGGAGTACTCGGCCTATGTCGGCTATCTGTGCCGGTGAGCACTTTTGACCTTATAATATAGGCACTCCTGAGAGAATTATGATGCGGGTGAGTGAAAAGTGGTACCTTTACGAGAGTAATGGGATCCGACCACCGGTGGGGTCCATCACGTAGTTTTGTTAGATATGCCGGATAATCAATACCATAGTTCGACCGATCCGCACTTCGAGACCATACGCCCCTTTACGGACGCTGAGGTGCATGATGCCATCGTGGAGCTGCTGCGGGATGAGGAGTTTCGCCACTTCGCCGATACCTTTGGCTTCGACCTCTCTCCGGAGAGTGAGACGCTTCTGAGCGAGCAGGTGAGGTCGATCTTTGACTTCAAGCGCCTCTTCATCAGTGCCGGTCTCTCGGGGCTGCTTGATAAGACCACCTTCTCCACCACCATCTCCGGCACGAGCAACCTCGACCGCGAGGGGCAGACGAAGTATCTCTTGGTCTCCAACCACCGGGACATCATCCTCGACTCCGCCATGCTGGATCTGCTCTTCCTGCAGTCGGGTCTCTCCATGCCACGGATGACGCTGGGGGATAACCTCCTGAAGCGTCCCTGGATACGGACCCTCGTGAGACTCTGTGACGGCGTGGTGGTGAAGCGAGGGCTGCCGGTGCGTGAGACCCTGCTGGAGTCTAAGCGTCTCTCGGAGTATATAAGGACTGCCGTGGAGCAGAGGGAGGAGCATATCTGGCTGGCGCAGAGAGATGGTCGGGCGAAGGACTCCAATGACACCACGCAGCCCGGGCTGCTGAAGATGCTAACCCTGAGCGCCCCGAGGGGGGCTTCGATAGCCGAGTCGATCGAGAGCCTCCACTTAGTGCCGATGGCGATCTCTTACGAGTACGACCCTTGTGATGCACTCAAGGCGGTGGAGCTGCTTGCTCGTCGGCGCAATCCGGACTACCAGAAGCAGCCGACAGAGGATCTCGTCAGTATGCGTACCGGACTGAGTGGCAGGAAGGGACGCGTCCATATCAAGGTGGCTGAGCCGCTGCACGACCTCGCCTCGCTCTACGAGCCGGAGGCAAGCAAGAATGAGCAACTGGCTGCTATTGCCCGGGAGATCGACCGGCAGATCTTCCTGAGCTACCGCTTCTACCCCTCCAACTACATCGCCTACGACATCGTGCGGGGAGGGGATCGCTTTGACTCCATGTACAGCCGCAAGGAGCGCCTTCTCTTTGAGCTCTACGTGGAGGAGCAGATGGATGCTGCTAAGGTGGCGACGAAGGACCGGGAGGAGGTGGCACATATGATCTTTGACGCTTATGCCAATCCTCTAGTGAATAACCTCGTCGCCCGCAAGATCATCCGCAGATAAGTTTTACTAAGAAAGATATTAAGCTCCATGAGTTGGTTTGAGTGCAAAGTCACTTACGAAAAAGAGATCGCCGAGTCCGGCAAAGTCCAGAAGGTCCACGAGTACTACCTCGTCGATGCCCTCACCTTCACCGAGGCAGAGGAGCGTATGAGCGGGGAGATGGAGAATCGTGGCCCCTTCCGGCTCGACAGCGTCAAGAAGGTCAATTACTCGGAGACGTTCTTCAATAACGGTCAGCTCTTCTACAAAGCCAAGGTCGGCTTCATCCAGCTGGACGAGAAGAATGGCGTCGAGAAGAAGAAGTATACCTATATGCTGGTGCAGGCGAATGACTTTAGGGACGCTCTCGAGGAGCTGGAGAAGCAGATGAAGACGACGCTCGCCGACTGGACCATCGCCTCGATCGTAGAGACGCAGCTGGTGGACGCCTTTCAGTACGAGGCTCCGGAGTCTAAGCCCGCAGCAGAGTAAGAGCAGCCCATGAGTACCATCGCCGATCGCATAGAGACCCTGAGGAGGGAGCTGGGAGAGCAGGTTCGCCTCGTCGCTGTGTCGAAGTTTCATCCCGTCGAGAAGCTCCGTGAGGCGTACGATGCCGGGCAGCGTATCTTTGGCGAAAATCGCGTCCAGGAGATGGTGGCGAAGCAGCCGGAGATGCCTGACGATGTGCAGTGGCACCTGATCGGGACGCTTCAGCGGAACAAGGTCAAGTACATTGCCCCCTTTGTAGACACGATCGAGAGCGTCGACTCGGCTAAGCTCCTGAGGGAGATCGAGCGGCAGGCGGTGATCCAGGAGCGCCCCGCAGAGCGGGGTCCGATACGGTGCCTCCTCCAGATCCATATCTCGGGTGAGGAGTCGAAGCACGGACTGGATGAGACAGAGCTGCATGAGCTCCTCGAGTCGGGGCTGATCGACGATTGCCCTCATGTGGAAGTGGTCGGGCTGATGGCGATGGCCTCGCTGACCGATGATATGGAACTGGTGGAGCGGCAGTTTGCCCGCATGCAGGAGCTCCTCGGTGAGGTGCGCGACCGATACTTCGCCGACCAGCCCTCCTTCCGCGAGCTCTCTATAGGCATGTCCCAAGACTATAAGATCGCCCTTAGGCACGGCGCGACGTATGTGCGCATCGGCACGGCGATCTTTGGCCCTCGTGAGTACTGACTTACGTTGGGTAACTATTAATTTTGAATCAGTAGAATAGAAGAATCATGAAGAAGACAACAACAATCCTCGCTACTTCCGCCCTTGCCCTCAGCATCTCGCTCAGCGGCTGTGGCTTCCTACAGAAGATGGACAAGACCGTCCTCGGTGCCGGTACCGGTACCGCAGCAGGTGCCGCCATCGGTGCCGGCATCGGTAATACGGCAGGCAATGCCGGAGCAGGTGCCCTCATCGGTGGCATCGTGGGCGGTGTCGCCGGTGGTCTCATCGGCAACCATATGGAGAAGCAGGCTAAGGAGCTCGAGAAGGCTGTCCCTGAGGCTGAGGTGGAGCGTGTCAATAATGGTGAGGCGATCCGCGTCACCTTCGACAGCGGCATCCTCTTCGGCTTTGACAACACCGCACTCAGCCCCCAGTCTCGGGAGGCTCTTACTCGCTTTGCGGCAAATATGAATGCCAACCCTCAGACCAACATCCGCATCGTAGGTCACACCGACAGCACCGGTAAGCATGCCTACAATGTCGGTCTCTCGAAGCGACGCGCTCAGAGCGTGGTAAACTTCCTCCGCGAGCATCAGGTGTCCAGCACCCGTATGACCCTCGATGGTGTAGGTCCCGACCAGCCCATCGCTGACAATGGTACCCCTGAGGGTCGTGCTAAGAACCGCCGCGTGGAGGTCTTCATCCTGCCGAGCCAGGAGATGATCAACGAGGCTAAGGCCGAGGCTGCCAAGCAGAAGTAAGCAACTATTCCGAGTACAAAAAAAGGGAGAGCAGATCCATCAAGGATCTGCTCTCCCTTATTAGGTAAGTTGTGGAGAACTGGATCACTCCTTTTGATTGACAGTGAAGGAGGGTCCCCATACTATGCCCAACGCCATAAAGTAAATGGATCGCGGCTTCCCTGTCTTATTCTCCTCAGCGGTCACGGTAATCGTGCGGGTGTCCTTGGAGATACAGAAGGTGATCCAGTCATAATGGATGACTTTGTCGCCGTCCTTCGTGGTGGTGATCTCCATCTCGTCCTTCGTCAGCTCCCTTTCCCTGACCTTATTGACCGTGGTGGCTGATGGATCTTGCTCGTAGACAATAAGAGTGTGGAAAAACCATGGATTCTTCTTTAGAGCCACCTCGTTGACCTTGGTCCCTCCGGTCCGGTCAAACTCCATAAACTCCTGCTTGATCCTGGGCGTCTGGCTGGTGTCATCGCACCCGCAGGCCAGGAAGAGAAAAAAGCAGACCGAGAGTGCCCACAAATAATGATGATGTTTCATATGTTATTTTGATGTTCGGACGTACAGATTATAGCTATACTTCTGTCTGCGAAGTTACGTGAAATGCGACGCTTCTACAACGTGGTTCGGGGTGATGCCAACAGCCCTTTGCAAAAAAAAGGAGAGCAGATCCTCAGTGGGTCTGCTCTCCCTTATTAGGCGATGTGCCTGCTCCGATCAGAACATCGGGAGCTGGTAGATGAAGCCGCAGAGCAGCTTATTGGTGGAGGCGGTGGTGTCGTCAATGTTATTCTTGAAGTTACGACCCACGTAGGTGAGGAAGAAGTGGAGATTGCCATCCTCCATCGGGTAGTACTCCACGCCGGCGAAGTAGCCAAGGGCGGTGCGCTGCTTCGTGCCGTCAAACCACTTGTCCGTACCGCCGGCAGAGGCGGTCTCGTACATACCCTTGCCGAAGATATTCCAGCTGTCGGAGATGTGGTAATTGAGCTTCAGGACGAAGGAGTTGTACTCCACATTCTCAAGATCCTTGATGATCATCTTGCGATTGAGTCCCTCATTGGAGTACATCCAGTCGAAGTGACCGTCCACGGGACCGAAGTCGAAGTGGTTACCGAGGGCGACGTACATCATATTGTGATCCTTGGACTGGCTCATGTAGGAGTATGACCAGCGGGTGGTCCAGTAGTCAGGCACGATGGTACCATTCCAGTTAAGGGTGTAGACCAGCGGCACCTTTGTCTCCTCCACCTTCTTGTACATGCCGGGGTAGGTGCTCTCGTAGCTGCCGTTGCGGGCATCGAGTACCTGGAACTGCAGCTGCTGTCCCGGAGTGAAGTCGTAGGCAAAGTTGGCTCCCGTGAGGAAGTTGCTCATGTACTCGATCATGTCGGAGTACTCGTAGATCTCGATAGGATTGAGGTCAAACTCGATACCACCGTACGCGGCACACTGCTTACCGAGGAACATAGAGAAATTCTCCGTCGGTCGCACGCCGATGCCGGCGATGTCGATTGAGGTCGGGAGGTTGTCAATGTTGCCGGAGCTGCCATTGGGGCGATTGATACGCTGCCTCCAGCGGTAGGAAAGCCAAGGAGTGATATTCCCCTTCGCCTCGATGCGGAGCTGGCGGGCGTAGAACTTAAGGCTATTGAAATTCTCCGAGTCCCAAGCGGCATCGAGAGAGGTATTCATATTGAGGAAAAGATTGAACTTATCCTGCTTCGCCTTCACGATACCCACCTGCTCAGCGAGAGAGGGCTCCGTGGTGTAATGCTCCTGCTGTGCGGAGGCTGTGGCACCAAAGGCGGTGACGACCAGTCCGCAAGCGAGTAGTCTGAGTGTATTCTTAGACATAGGCGGGGGAGATTACATAAAGAGGTTGAAGTACTTCTGGATCTGCTGCCAGTCGGTCGTGGTCGTCAGGGAGAGCATCAGGAGGATGCGGGCCTTCTGGGGACTAAGGGACTGAGAGGCAATGAACTCGTACTTATTGTCGTCTACCTCAGCGTCGAGAGTGGTATTACCGGACGGGACGCGGGAGGAGCGGACTACGAGGATCCCCTGCTGGCGAGCCTTCTCCAGGACGGGGAAGACATTCTTGTGGATGTTGCCATTGCCGAGACCGGCGTGGATCACACCCTTGTAGCCACCATTGAGGATCGGGTCGAGCATGTCAGCCTCGATATTGGAGTAGGCATAGACGATGCCCACCTTGGGGAGCTTCGTCAGGTTGCTTACGTCAAAGACGATGCGCTGAGCGGTCAGGCCGTAGCTCATATTGTAGTACACCTTGCCGCCAAAGACGTAGCCGATGGGACCACCGGTGGCAGCCTGGAAGGTCTCTACGGAGGTGGTATTGGTCTTGGAGACGATCTGACCGGGGATCAGGATACCGTTCATGGCGACCATGACGCCCTTGTCGGCAGAGGCCTTGTCGGCAGCAGCGACGACGGCGTTGTAGAGATTGAGCGGACCATCAGCGCTCATAGCGGTGGAGGAGCGCATCGCACCTACGAGGACTACGGGGCGCTTGCTCTTCACCGTTAGGCTGAGCCAGAAGGCGGTCTCCTCCATAGTGTCCGTTCCGTGAGTGATGACGACGGCGTCAGCCTCGTTGTTCTCAAATATCTCATTGATCCTCTTAGAGAGCGTCAGCCATACATCGTCGGTCATATCCTGTGAGCCGATATTGACGATCTGCTCACCGGTCACCTCGGCGACGTCATTGACCTCAGGCACTGCATCGAGGAGTGTGCCGATGGCTACCTGACCGGCGGTGTAGTTGCTGCCGGTGGTGGAGGTACCTGCACCGGCGATCGTACCGCCGGTGGCGAGGATGTGGACATGAGGCTTCTGCGCCATCGCTGCCATGCAGAGGGTCATCATCAGTGCGAGGAGACCCAGACGAGATGTTAGTTGTTTCATAACTTTGAGTTTGTGTAAAGGGGTTATTAATAGATCTGTATGAGTAGCAAGCCTACGGCGATGGCAACACTTGTCGCCACCAGCCCGGGTATCATAAAGGAGTGATTCAGTAGGTATTTTCCGATCTTCGTCGTCCCCGTGCTGTCGAAGTTGATCGCTGCCACCACGGTCGGGTAATTGGGGAGGAAGAAGTAGCCATTCACAGCTGGGAAGAGCGCTATCAGCAGCATCGGTGAGATGCCGAGGGCGATGCCCAGCGGGGCGACGGCGCGGATCGTCGCTGCCTGGCTGAAGAGCAGGATGCTCATAAAGAAGAGGGCGAGCCCGAAGAGCCACGGCATCCTCGTCACTACGTCCTGCAGGCTGGTGGTGATCGCGTCGATATTACCATTGATAAAGGTATCTCCCATCCAGGCGATACCGAAGATGGCGATCACCGCCTGCATACCGGCATTGAAGACGGATCCCTTCGTCGCCTTGATCCCGTCGGTCTTAGTGCTGAGGAGGATGATCGCAGCAGTGGTCAGCATGATTATCTCGATAGCCTCCGGCATGCCGAGCTTCACCGTCGTGCCGTCGATAACGAAGTCCGGTCTCAGGGTGGGGATGGAACCCAGGAGGACAATCGCAACCACCGCCACGAGGAAGAGGATCACGCTGAGGCGAGCCTTGAAGGGCGTCTTCGCATTGGGATCCATCTGGGAGAGGCGGGACGGCTCGATCAGTCCCTCGCTCATACGGCGGAGGTACTCGGGGTCCTCCTCCAGCTCCTTTCCTTTATGGAGACAGGTCAGCGCACCTACGAAGACGCCCACCAGCGTCGCCGGGATACTCACCTTGAGGATGTCGATCAGGCTGATGCCCGCCGGAGCGAGGAGGGCGAGGAGTGCCACTGTCGCCGCCGAAATGGGGCTGGCGGTGATCGCCTGCTGAGAGGCGATCACGGAGATCGAGAGCGGTCGCTCGGGGCGGATCTTCGTCTCCCGCGCCACCTCGGAGATCACCGGCAGGAGGGAGTAGACCCCATGACCGGTACCTGCAAGGAAGGTGAATAGGTAGCAGACGAAGGGACTGTAGATCGTGATCTTGTCCGGATGACGGCGGAGAAACTTCTCTGCCACCTTAACGAGGAAGTCCAGACCTCCTGCTGCCTGCATACAGGAGACCGCAGAGATCACTGCGGCGATCATAAGCATTACATCGATAGGCGGCGAGGTGGGCATCAGACCAAATCCGAAGACCAGTATCGCCAGTCCTATACCTCCTGTCACGCCAAGTCCGATGCCGCCGAGGCGAGCACCGACGACGATGGCTACCAGGATGAAAAACAGCTGGATAAGTAACATGTCGTGTCGTTCTATGGGTTTGCCGGCGCACTATCTCGTCAGCTTTATTGTCACAAATGTACCCATTGTCTCAAGAAATGCAAATTATGGGTCTCCCCCCTGAAGTCCCATCCCCTCGGGACCAGAGTCTCTCCCACAAGAGACTGCCCTGTGGGGAGACGGCGTAATCATAATAATTCGTAAGTTTGTAGGGACCGCATATGGAGGACCTCCTCCCCCTTTATCTATGAGTATCGAAGAGAGCAATCCTATAGACTACGAGATGGTGGTGCAGGCCGCCTTCGACAAGCTGCTGAGCGACTACCTCAGCTCCAATCATCGTAAGCATACGGAGCCGATCCAGAAGGCCTTTCGTCTGGCACGTGACGCCCACAAGGGGGTGAAGCGTCGGAGCGGGGAGCCCTACATCCTCCATCCCATCGCCGTCGCCTCCATCGCCTGCTCGGAGATGGGTCTCGGAAGCACCTCGATCACTGCGGCGCTGCTCCATGACGTGGTGGAGGACACGGAGTACACCGTGGAGGATATCCGGGATATGTTTGGCGACTCTATCGCTCGGATCGTCGACGGTCTGACGAAGCTCTCCGGAGAAATCCTCGTGGAGGTGATGACGGAGACCAATAACACCTCCGGTCAGCTGGAGAATATCCGCCGACTCCTGGTGACGTCGACGCAGGACATCCGCATCCTCCTCGTCAAGATCGCAGACCGTCTGCACAACATGCGCACTCTCGACAGCATGCCGGAGACGAAGCAGTCCAAGATCGCCGCAGAGACGCGACTCTTCTACGCCCCTCTGGCGGAGCGGCTCGGTATGTATGCGATCATGGAGGAGCTTCAGGATCTCTCGCTGCGGTACATTCACCCGGAGGAGTACCGCGAGGTGCACGATAAGATCTCACAGACCTACACGAGGCGAGAGGGACTCTTCGACAAGTTTTACGAGATCATCAAGCCGGATCTCGATGCGACGGGGCTCACTTATGAGATACAGCACCGGATCAAGAGCACCTACTCGATCTGGAATAAAATGCAGGCCAAGGGTCTGCCGCTGGAGGAGATCTATGACGTCTTTGCGATACGTATCGTCTTTGAGCCGGAGACGGACCGCTCGGAGTATGCCGACTGCTTCCGGATCTACCACGTGCTCACATCCCACTTTGCCCTAAAGGATGACCGCACGCGAGACTGGCTCACTCACCCGAAGCCCAATGGCTACCGGGCACTCCACATCACCGTGATGGGTCCGACGGGAGAGTGGGTCGAGGTGCAGATACGCTCCCGTCAGATGCATGAGATGGCGGAGCGGGGACTGGCGGCTCACTGGCGCTACAAGACCCACAGCGCCGAGGAGGTGGATCCCGTGGAGGAGCAGATCCTAAGCAACGTCCACACACTCCTCAATAATCCCGGCCCCAGTGCATCAGACGACTACGAGACGATGATGTACAAGTTTGCCAATCAGGACATGCTCATCTTCACCCGCAAGGGGGATCGGATACGCTGTCCTCAGGACTTCACTGTGCTCGACTTTGCCTACCAGCTCGATCCGGAGCTGGGACGGCGCTGCATCGGTGCGAAGGTGAATCATGAGATGGTCGACATCTCGGCCAAGCTGCAGAATGGTGACCAGGTGGAGATCCTCACGACGGAGAATACGGAGCCCAAGGAGTCGTGGCTTCAGTATGCCACCAGTCCGACGACGAAGCGGTACATCACCGACTTCCTTCACCGGCAAGAGGCGGATCAGATCGAGGCTGGGCGCAAGGCTTTTGTTCGCTTTGCTGAGGGGCAGGGCTACGATCCGGACCACGTACTGCCGGAGGATGAGCAGGCACCGGTACTCTCTTATCCCTCTCGGGATCAATTCTTCCTCGCAGTCAATCGTTACGAAGTGCGTATGGATCACGCACTGATGAAGCACCTGATCAAGGCGCGCAAGGAGGCGCGGACGAGGACCCAGGAGCCTACGGTGCAGCAGAGGGAGGACTCCGATGAGACCAAGGTGCCGACGGTAGACCCGGGGCGGATGAAGGAGATCTACACCCTTCGCGCCAACGATGGTATCCGGAACTACATCCGTGCCACCTGCTGCCGACCTGTCTACGGCGAGGAGGTGCACGGGATCATCAATGAGCAGAGACAGCCGGTCGTCCATCTCACCTCATGTCCCAAGGCTATTCGGCTTAAGGCCACCTATGGCGATGACATCGTCGCCGTCCGCTGGGGACCGCACATCCACTCCAACTTCGGGATCACCCTGGAGTTTACCGGCAACGACTCCCCCACCTTCCTCGACGATCTGATCGACATAGTCCGGGAGATGCACATCCCTGTCATCGGCATCCATGTGGACAGCATCCACGGCAGTGCGATCGGCTCCATACACGTCCGCGTCCGTGATCGGTCCGAGCGTGATGAGATGATGCGCCGGATGCAAGGGGTACTCGGTCTCCTCAAGATCCGCCAGATCTTCCCCGAGTACTCCGAGCAGCGTCGCGGTATCCCCATACCCAATCAAAAACCCTTTATACCCCATAAGTAAGCCATGAAACATACCATCGTCGCCCCGTCCATCCTCTCAGCAGACTTCCTTCGCCTCGGTGAGGCGATCCAAATGGTCGAGGAGAGTGAGGCGGAGTGGGTCCACTGTGACATCATGGACGGACACTTCGTCCCCAATATCTCCTACGGCATACCTATCGTGAGGGCGGTACGCCCGGCGACTAAGAAGGTGGTCGACTGCCACCTCATGATCGAGCACCCGGAGCTCTATGTGGAGGTCTTTGCTGCCGCCGGTGCGGACATGATCACCATCCACCAGGAGGCGTGTGTCCACCTCGATAGGCAGGTGGCGCAGATCCACGACCTCGGCTGTAAGGCCGGCGTGGCGCTCAATCCCGCCACCCCCGTGGAGACGCTCGTGGACATCCTCCACGCCGTGGATATGGTGCTGATCATGAGTGTCAATCCCGGATTTGGGGGACAAAAGTTTATCCCCCGGGCATTAGACAAAGTCCGTCGCCTCCGAGCCCTTGCCCCTGACCTCCTCATCCAGGTGGATGGCGGGGTCAATGCCGAGACCGGCGAGCAATTGGTCGCTGCCGGTGCCAACGTGCTGGTGGCGGGTAGCTATGTCTTCGGAGCCAAGGAGCCGAAGGAAGCGATCCACAGTCTCTACACGCTCTGATGAGCCTCCTCGATGATATGCGGGGCGAGCGACTCTACGACTACTCCTCGCCCGAGCTGGCGGAGAGCTTCCGTCACGCCTCCCGTCTCTGCTGTCGTCTCCGCTCTCTCTACCCCGGACACCCCGACTACCGTGCTGTACTGGAGGAGCTGATCCCTGGCATCCCGGAGAGTGCTACCATCGTCGCCCCCTTTTACTGCGACCACGGTCACGGCATCCGGCTGGGTGAGGAGGTCTTCATCAATGCCGACTGCGTTCTGCTGGACGGCGGTCTGATCACCATAGGTGCACACACCCGCATTGGACCGAAGTGCCAGCTCTACACCCCCGCTCATCCCCTCGATGCCATGGAGCGCCGCCGACCGGTGGAGACGGCTCACCCGATCACCATCGGCGAGGACTGCTGGCTCGGTGGTGGTGTGATCGTCTGCCCCGGGGTGGCCATCGGTGACCGCTCGATCATCGCCGCCGGGAGCGTAGTCACACGGGACATCCCCTCCGACTGCCTTGCTGCCGGCAATCCTGCGGTCGTCAAGCGCCACCTGTAAATATCTGTTTTTAGGTTACCTTTGTAGTTCCTTTTTAAGAAACAGATATGAATATGAGCAAGCGAAAGCACCTGCTGATCCCGATGATCAGCCTCCTTACTCTACTGCTGACCGGGCTCGTCTCCTGTATCCGCCCCGAGGCACCCAATGCTGAGGCGGACATCCTCTCCGTCGAGGTAGAGGGGATCACCCCGAGGGAGAAGCCCCTTATCACCAATACCGCCATCAAGATTGAGGCGGAGCCGTGGGTCGACCGCTCCGCCGTGGCACTGAGCTTTACCCTCACCCCCGGCGCGACGATCTCCCCGGCGAGTGGCAGCAAGCAAGACTTTACCGAGCCCGTCACTTATACTGTCACTTCAGAGGATAAGCAGTGGAAGAAGGAATACACCGTCACCATCGCCTCCTCGCGCCCCGCCCCGGGACACTTTGACTTCGAGCAGGTGAGCCGGTATAAGAAGCGGGACACCGGAGACGAACTCTTTTACGAGTTTGTCATCTCTGACGGACTCAAGTGGGCATGCCCCAACGAAGGCTTTATGATCTCGCTCTCCCTTGATCCCTCCTGCGATCCCACGGATCCCTCAGTCTATCCCGTGACACAGGATCCGAGTGGCTATCGTGGGAAGTGCGCGAAGCTCTCCACGCTCAGTACGGGGGGCTTCGGTGCGATGTTCAAGAAGCCCATCGCTCCCGGGACTCTCTTCCTCGGGGATTTCAATGTCAATGAGGCGATGAGCAACCATCTCAAGGCAACGCTCTTTGGCATCCCCGAGACCCGGAAGCCGCTTATGCTGACGGGGTTCTATAAGTACAAGTCTGGCGATAAGGTGACCGACAAGGACTCTAAGGAAATCAAGGGCAAGAGGGACCTCCCTGCGCTCTATGCCGTCTTCTTCGAGACCGACGAGGAGACCTCTTACCTCGACGGGACCAATGTCCTCACTTCGCCCAATATCGTCCTTACCGCCCAGCTCAAGGATCCTAAGGAGAGCGATGAGTGGATCCACTTTGAGCTCCCCTTCGAGCCGGTGGAGGGTAAGAGCGTAGACCCGGCGAAGCTGAAGGATGGGCGCTACAAGCTCACCATCGTGATGACCTCCAGCCGTGATGGCGCAGACTTCGTAGGCGCCATCGGCAGTACGCTCCTCGTGGATGAGATGAACCTTTACTTTGAGTAACCTATGAGACGACTGACATACACTGCACTTCTGCTCCTCGCCACCGCCTCCCTCGCCATCGGCCAGGAGGCTCGCGACAAGAATATCCTCGCCGCCCTGCGCCACGGGTGGAACTTTGAGCTCCGTGCCGGGCTCTCCATGGGCGGTACCGCTCCCATCCCCATGCTGCAGGAGATCCGAAGTGTGGAGAAGTATAATCCCAAGCTCAACGTCCACGTAGAGGGTCAGGCGACGAAGTGGTTTGACCCGCATTGGGGGCTAGTGATGGGACTCCGCATGGAGCAGAAGGGGATGGTCACCGACGCTAGGGTAAAAAACTATCATACCTCCCTCCTACTTGGTGACGGAGCCGAAGCATCGGGCAACTGGACCGGATACGTCGAGAGCAACTACGCTGCCTCCTCCATCGTCCTCCCCGTCAGCGCCGCCTATAAGATCAATGACTACGGCAAGGTGCAGGCGGGTCTTTACGCCGGCTACCGTTTCGACGGCAGCTTCACCGGGCACGTCACCGACGGGCACTTCCGTATGGGATCGCCCATCGGTGAGCGGGTTGACTTCCCCGCCGACAAGCAGGCGACCTACGACTTCTCCGACGAGCTGAGCCGCTTCGAGGCAGGCATGCAGGTGGGCGGCAGCTGGCGCGCCTACCGACACTTCCTCGTCTACGGCGAGCTGAGGGCCTCCTTCACTCCGATCTTCCCCGGATCCTTCACCACCCTGACGACCAAGCTCTACCCGATCTACGTCAGCACCGGCTTTAGCTACCTCTTCTGATCGGTCAAGCGCCTGACTTATCTGGAAGCTTCAGTGGTGCAAAGATACCACCTCTTCCGGCAGCGATTGTCTCTTCGTGTCTCCTCCTGTCTCTTCGTGCTTCGACATGCGAGTTAGGGGACAGTGGGATTGCACCCTGTGGTGAGGGTGGGGGAAAAGGGATTAAGAGTGGATTTCTTGCTACCTTTGCGTGACCGCAAGCGGTCCTCTGACTGTGAAGAAATTAGACCTCTACGTCCTCCGGACATTCATCCCCCTGCTCTTGGGGAGTACTGCCGTCGCATGGTTTATCCTTGTGATGCAGCTGCTGTGGCGCTTTGTCGGGGATATCGTCGGTAAGGGAGTGGACACCATTGTCCTCCTCAAGCTGATGTTCTACTCCGCAATGACGGTGGCGCCGATGGCTCTGGTGCTGGGCATACTGCTGGCTGGGCTGATGACCTTCGGCAACCTCAGCGAGCGTATGGAGCTGCTGTCGATGAAGACTGCCGGCATCCCCTTCACCCGGATCATGCGACCGCTCCTCGGTCTCTCCATACTGTTGGCAGGAGGGCTCTACTGGTTTCAGAACGACTGGATGATCACCAGTCAGGTGCGCTTCTGGCAGTACTACTTCTCGATCAAGAATAAGTCGCCCGAGCTGGCGATACCGGAGGGGAGCTTCACGCAGGACATCCCGGGCTACTCCATCTATATCACCCGCAAGGACCCGAAGACGAAGACCCTCTACGACCTCATGATCTACGATCACTCCGAGGGTCCGCAAAATGCCTCCATCGTCGTCGCCGACAGCGGCTACCTCTACTCGGTCAATGATGGGCAGGAGATGGTCCTTGAGGTCTACCAGGGCGAGTCCTTCCGCAACCTCCGTCCGGCAGAGTCGGGGAGCTATAATAGTAATGTGCAGCGTCCCTTCCTCCGAGAGCGTTTTTCGTCCAAGGAGGTGATCATGCACTTCGACGACAGCCTCTATATGGTCGACGAGGGGGCACTTAGCAGCCAGTTTGTGGGGAAGAATGCACGCCAGCTACGAGCCTACGTGGACTCGCTCTCCCTGGTGCGCGACTCGATGGCACTGGTCAATCAGAAGCTCGTCCGCACGACCGCTGTGGGGCTTACCCCCGAGAGCGACCGGCGGGAGACCGCCCACTCCTCCAGAGAGACCCCCCTACTGGAGGAGGTGGCTCCGATGGCAGGCGCTGCGCCGGGAGCTGCAGCAGTGGCTGCCGCAGCCGGTGCCGCCAAGGAGAAGAGCAAGCCCGATGCCCCCGAGCCTACGAGGCGAGACCTCTATGCTGACCTGGGTGCGATGGGCTATGTGCAGCAGCAGCAGATCCTTAACTCCGCCGTGCAGCGACTCAATGCCGACGTTAGCTCCTATTACTTCGCCAATATGGATCAGGAGGAGACTGAGAGTCTGATCCGGAAGAATGACTTCGAGTTTTGGCGAAAGTATACCTATCCCGTGGCAGTCATCGTCTTCTTCCTCATCGGAGCACCGCTCGGTGCGCTGATCCGGAAGGGCGGTATCGGCATCCCCTTCATCGTGGCGATCTTCTGCTTCATCGTCTTCTACATCCTCGAGACCACAGGCGTCAAGATGGTCAATGAGGGACGCTGGATCCTCTGGAGTGGCATCTGGCTGCCCAATATGGTCCTCCTCCCGGCCGGCCTGCTGCTCACCTACCTCGCCACGCAGGACAGCATGCGCTTCAATGTCGACATCCTCGTCAATGGCTTCAATCACTTCATGGGCATCGAGCCGGTCCGCAAGGTCGGGACGGCAGACGAGGCGGGTCAGCCCGACTTTTCCCTCGCCACGAGAGACATTGACCGGGCAGACGAGCTGGCAGACCGATTTGTCCACCAGCCGTCGGCGGGATACTTCGGCTTCTTCCTCCGTCCCACTCAGCAGCACCTGCAGAGGGAGCTGGCGACGGCACTGGATGAGATCGTCGCCAATCTCGGTCGGAGCGAGGACATCCTCCTCGTACATCGCCTCAGCGGTTACCCCGACCTGCAGGAGCTTGCTCTCGTGCGCAAGCCGCGGGAGAGGGGACTCCGTATCGCCCTGATGATCCTCTTCCCCATCGGGCTGCTCGTCTACGCCTACTACCAGATCAGATATATAGCCTTCCGGCGTGAGTGCAAGCACGTCCGGGACAATAATAATAAGGTGCGGGACGAGATCGCCCGCATCACCGAACATCGTAAATCACACTAAGTACAAGATATGAACGATACGATCAAACTCAACTCTATCGATGAGGCGCTGGAGGACTTGCGCCAGGGTAAGCTCATCATTGTCGTCGATGATGAGGACCGGGAGAATGAGGGAGACCTCATCGGCGCCGCCGAGATGATGACCCCTGAGATCATCAATTTTATGATGCGCTACGGCCGCGGCGTGCTCTGCACCCCGATGACTGCCGAGCGCTGCGGTGAGCTGGAGCTGCCGATGCAGGTGGTGGACAATTCCTCCCCCCTCGGTACCCCCTTCACCGTCACCGTAGACCTCCTCGGTCACGGCGTCACCACCGGCGTATCCATGTCGGACCGCGCTGCCACCATCCGCGCCCTCGCCGACCCCTCGCTCCGTCCCGATGACCTCGCCCGACCGGGTCATGTCAATCCTCTCCGTGCCCGCAATGAAGGGGTCCTCATCCGTGCCGGACATACTGAGGCGACGGTCGACCTCTGCCGTCTCGCTGGACTCCGTCCTGTGGGCTGCCTCATCGAGATTGTCAATGAGGATGGTACGATGGCGCGTCTGCCCCAGCTCCTTGTCTTTGCGAAGGAGCATGGACTCAAGATCATCTCCATAGCCGACCTGATCAAGTATCGGATGAATAGTGAGAGCCTCGTCGAGGAGGGCGTGGAGGCGAAGCTGCCGACGAAGTACGGTGACTTCCGCGTCATCCCCTTCCGTCAGATCAGCAACGGACTGGAGCACGTCGCACTCGTCAAGGGCGAAGTCTCCGACGGTGCTCCGGTGCTGGTGCGCGTCCACAGCAGCTGCGCCACGGGCGACATCTTCGGCTCTCTCCGCTGCGAGTGTGGCGAGCAGCTGCACCGTGCGATGGAGCAGGTGGAGAAGGAGGGTCGCGGTGCCATCGTCTACCTCAATCAGGAGGGCCGCGGCATCGGCCTGATGGACAAGATCCACGCCTACAAGCTCCAGGAGGAGGGCATGGATACCGTCGAGGCCAATGTCCACCTCGGTCACCGTCCCGATGAGCGAGACTACGGCGTCGGCGCCGAGATCCTGAAGAAGCTCGGCATCCGCAAGATGCGCCTCATGACCAATAACCCCGTCAAGAGGGTCGGACTCGAGAGCTACGGTCTCGAGGTGGTGGAGCACGTCCCGATCGAGATCGCACCCAATAAGTATAACGAACGCTACCTCCGCACCAAGAAGGAGAAGATGGGTCAGGACCTCCACGAGGTCTAAGCAGAGACCCACCCAAGGATTTACCCCAAGGGGCAGAGCCGGATTTCCTCCGAGCTCTGCCCCTTTTTTTGCTCGCTCCATCCCACCTGGGAGGAGTAGGGGAAATGCAGTGGAGCAACCGCCATTTCTAATACCTCCGTAATTTTTGGGTTTCGGACTATCTGGCTGAGAAGTATGAGGTTACCGTTTGGAGCGATGTGGATAGGTAACGATTTAGAAATGAGCGGAGTGCTTTGAAGTACATCAATAAAGAAACACCAGAGATGAGGCAACTCATCTCTGGCATTAAAGGTTTGACGAATCGAGTGAGAAGCATAGCTCAAA
>OBRP01000023.1_pt1 | contig 32554 bp, 26 predicted proteins | sample 1475681 | NCBI WGS metagenome assembly OBRP01 (sample SAMEA3360695, study PRJEB22359) | human gut metagenome | biome: ENVO:urban biome; feature: ENVO:human-associated habitat; material: ENVO:feces | place: Bangladesh | collected 2011
CTGTCTAAAAGCAAAGTATCATCATGATCTGCCCACGGGTCAAAGCTGACAGTCGAGCCAGGAGCGCCAACCCCCAAACGAATATCGACTGCCCAATACTTTCCAAGCTGACCTACCTGGGCGTGGGCAAACCCGCTTTCTCGCTGCCTACGATATGCAATAGCCGTTAAATCAATATCAGCGAGGGCGATTTGGGTATCGACCGGGAAAAGCTCAGTTTCACAAAGCTTACGTCCGTCCTGGTAGATAAAGGTTTGCCCATCCCAAGCCATATCTGAAGATGATTCCCCGTTTCCGGCTCCCGCATAGGCACAGGCACAAATTCCGCTATGAGATGTCGCTTGTGCGAGCATTTCCCGCTGCGCACTTCTACCTAAACTTGCAGGATAGGCAGCCGGATTACAAATAACACTAGCTCCGCCCAAAGCCAAAGACATTGCGGGAGGATTAGCCGCATAGGCATCGGTTCCTACCTGCGCCGCCACTGCCAAGCCGGGCACGTCCTCGACATTAACAATTCCGCTTCCAACCGGAGCTTCACTAGCCCCTGGAATCTGGGGGGCATGCCAGCTCGCATCTGCAGGAAGGTGTGCCCCGGAAGTAAAGCAACGATGCTCATCCATTTCTTCACACAGAAAAACTTTCGGGGTGATAGCAACCACTTTGCCGCGGGCAAGGAATAATGCGCAATCATAAACCCGTCCCTCCAGACGCAAAGGAGCACCCACCACGATTAACTGCGCGCAGTCGGAAGTCGCTTTTACCAGCAGCTCAACCCCTTTTTCTACCGCATCTAGCAAGCGTGTTGAAACCGCTAAATCACCGAGGGTATAGCCGGAAATACTCATTTCTGGAAAAACACATACACAAGCACCCTGCTGAGCAGCTTTTCGGGCAACTGCTGCAATGACTGGCACATTTCTATCCACTTCAGCGGGCAAGCTGGGGATGGTGATAGCAGCCAGGCGGGCAAAACCATGTGAATATGGGCTAGCAAAAGTCATACCCACATTATTACACCCACCGTATTTTGAGCCTGGCTAAACAGAGCGGTCTGCCCGCAAGAATGTAATCAGCATCAAAAATAACTGCGTAGATTTAGCACACTTACGGGTAAATGTGTAGAATCGTTGAAGTCCAGCCCCGATAGCTCAGTGGATAGAGCGTTCGCCTCCGGAGCGAAAGGCCGCAGGTTCGAATCCTGTTCGGGGCACCAAATGTTTGGGTATTAACCCTATTAACCCCGAATTTGCGTTTCAATCTCCGCTTTCATCTACAAAAATGCTTAGCTCGCGCATCATCGCACTCCTAGTTAAAAAGCCGGGGGACTCCCCCGGCACTTGGAGGTAGCTTACAGCCACCAACTTAATTTTATCTGAGCTGCCCCAACTAGCACAATACTTCAAGCGTTCTTTATGGATATTGAGCAGGAGGAAAATAGGTAATGGCTTATCCTTCTCCAGCAAAGAAGCGCATGATATCAAGGTCGTGCGGGGAAAGGTTTTATCCGAGTAGGTTGGGTGGGCGTTAAATCCGGAAAACCCCCGGGTTTTTCGGATTTTGGGCAGGAGGAAAAACCTTTCCCCGCACTCACCTATAAGGCACTGTCTAGCTAAAGCAGCTAATGCACTTTTGTTTACCCAATCCGCTTAGGCGCGCGCTAGCTGGTGTTTTCCCCTAGAGTGGAAGCAGACCGGAAACTGCCCAACCCTCCCCAGACAGGTGTCCCCTACAAGGAGCAGCAATGCGCAAGTTCGCTTTTTTGGATTTAGACGGAACCATAATCGACCATAACCAGGTGATTAGCTCGAAAGTAAAGGAAGCTATCACCACCGCCACTGCGAATGGACACAAAGTTTTTATCGCCACCGGACGTTCCTACCCGGAGCTTTACCCTTTTCTATTTTCTCTGCCGTTTTCTGGGCTGATAACCGCCAATGGAGCATACGTAGAAGTTGGAGACCAGGTGTTAGCCAGTCATTCTATCGACCAGGACGGCATCGCTGAATGGATGGATTATTTTCGCCGCTCCGGCGCCACCTGGCTTTGGCAATGTCGAGACCATTTTTACCCCTCTGAAGCCTTTCTAGATTTTTTCCGCCTCTCCGGCAAATCAGAGCGTGCCGCCAGCGGTGACTGGTCTGTTTACCTCGAACAAATCATGCCCTATGTGGCCAACGGAACTCCCAGCGCAGCAGAAAAATGCGTGTTCTACCTATCCCCGGAAGCGTCCTCTAGCGTTGAAGAAGCCCATAGCCTGTTTGGCGATCGTTATATGGTCATACCTGGCTCTGTTCAGGTGCGCGCAGGTGAAATGGTGGAAGTAGGGGTAAAAGGGGTCAATAAAGGCAGCGCTATGCTGGAAGTGCTTAACTATTTTGAAGCCAACCCTGCTCAGGCGCTGGCGATTGGGGATTCCGCAAACGATTTCGAGATGCTTCAGGAGGCAGGTATAGGTATCACCTTAGAGGGCGGGGCGAACAAGCTATTAGAGATGGCGGACTGGGTTGCTCCCTCGATTGCAGAGGACGGGGTGGCGGTAGCCTTTGAACGTTTCGGACTGTTAAATCCGTCCTAAACATTTCCTACCGGATTTCGGCTATTGCCCATGCCTTAGCATCTTCTCTAACCTAGCTGACACCCTTCCTTAGCGAAGGCGGGTTCTATATTCAGCTTGAGGGCGCGCCCTAGTTACTAAAAGAACTTGTATCCTCCAAGGTCGGCAAATGTAAAGCCTTTACCGGTAGAAACATTTACGCAGGTCACGTCGGCACCACCGAAAGTACACGCATATTTACCGAGCTGAGTGTATTGACCTGTTCCCAACGGCTGCAGGTCAAAGCGTTTACCACTGTTATCCCGCTGACCAGATTTCACGTCTTGATACAGCGGAGTAGTGCCATTAACGCACGCTCCGATACCACTCGAAGAATCCCATACCCCCAACACCGAAAGTCGCAAATCCCCCTGTTTACATTTACCTACATTGCCGGCCGCATTAAAGTTACTGGCAGTAGCACAAACCACCCCACTGCCACTGGACAGCGCCCCGGAAGCGTTCGCCGCTAAGGGAATCAGGGGCGGCGGGTTATCTTGGAGTTTCTCCGCAATCGTACACACCACAATGCCAGACTGGGAACGGAAAGTTACCCGATGCTTATCCCCATCTAACTGGGCAGGCGTAACCGGTTGTGCCGATAAAACCTTTTTTACCTGCTCGGTTTGAGCGGTAGGAATTGGGTCTGGTTCCTTGGCTAATACGGTTTGGGTGGGGTTGGTTTGAGTTCCCAAGGGAATAGCAGACGGCACTTCACCAGTAACCAAACGAAAAATCTGCCAACTAACCAAACCGATTAGAGCCAAAACAACCAGACCATATAGCAGCCACCATGGAGAACGCCGGGTATTGGTAGAGGTATCTTCTTGCACCGGTGGCTCTCCTGCTTGCTGTGGTGGGATGCTGATAGTTTCCTGAGCTAACGTGGCGGTTTTAGGTGACGTTGGAGGATTTGCTGGTAGCGCCCCATACACTGCGGTCGGAGTCCCATAAATATCGGTATCTATCCCCTGTAGGTTATCCCGATTACCGCCCTGAGCTGGCGGGGCAGCGGGGGCTGGCGGGTTTGGGGCAAGCGACTTATTTGGGGAAAGGGAGCTACGCGGGGAAGTCTGTGAGGAATCAGTAAAGGAATTTTGAATATCTTGCTTGACTGATTGCTGATACACCGGGGGTTTACCAACCGGATTCAAAGAGGGATTCCCCGGGGTCTGCGGTATTTGCGCCCTATTTACAGAGGGAGGAAGAGCTGGCTGCGGCGGATTATTTACGCTGCGAGGGGGAAAGCGGCGCGGAAGAGAACCACTAGTATCAGTCGATTCTTGCAATCCGTCATCCTGCTGGTTGCGGGGATTATTACCAAAGGTTTGATTATTCATACCAGCCACTCCTCATTTACGTCCGCATTGCGCCCTTTAGAGAGTAAAAACTGGTTGAAATGCTCGGCCCATTGGCGATGCTGACCCCGTTGATATTCTTGTAGCTGACGTAAATCCATTTCCCCTAGCTGCGGATAGGCGGTGCATATCGCCCGCAAGACAGCGATAGTTTGTCGCACATCTACCAGGGCATCATGCAAGTTATCTTCCCCGCGCACCTGATAAAAATCTGCGAGCGCTCCTAGGGTTCGTTTCCCTTTCCGATACCTGTCCAACGCTCTATCTAGCACCAAAGGATCAATTACCGGCAAGAAATCTACCCGTTCCCCCAAGGGAGGTTGCCCCAAACGCACCAGATGATTATTAAGTAATGGCAAATCAAAGCAGGCATTGTAGATAACCACCGGGACTTGGGCATGTGCGCAGGTCTCTAAAATTTTAGCTACTTCAATTACTACTTCATCAAGCGGTCGCCCATTTTCTTTAGCATATTCTGTGGAGATTCCGTGGACATCTTGAGCTTGCTTGGGGATAGGGATTCCCGGATCAGCTAGCCAGGTACGTTCCCTAGTTTGACCATTTCTCCATTCCACACAGGCAGCAGTTACTATGCGGTCAGTTGCGGTATTTACCCCTGTGGTTTCGGTATCGAACCCCATAAACGGTCCGTCAGTCCAGCTCACCGCTACTCCTTAACTTAATCGCGCCTTATGTCCCTGCTTTTCAAATAATACGTGTTATTTAACCGTGGAATGATAGTTGGGGGCTTCCGCCGTCATTTGTACATCGTGGGGATGGGATTCGCGCAGCCCAGCGCCGGTAATTTTCACGAAACGACCACGTTTTTTCAAAGTGGCAATATCGGGAGAACCGGTATAGAACATTGATTGCCGCAGTCCCCCAATGAGCTGATAGAGCACCGCCGAGAGGGCACCGGAGAATGGGACTTGCCCCTCGATTCCCTCGGGAACGATTTGGGAGTCGCTGGTTACTTCCGCCTGGAAGTAACGATCTTTGGAATAGGATTTGCGTCCGCGCGAACTCATTGCCCCCAGCGAACCCATACCCCGGTAATGCTTATACTGTTTACCATTAACGAACACCAGTTCACCTGGGGATTCTTCGCATCCAGCTAGCAGTGAACCTAGCATTACCGTGTCCGCTCCTGCCACCATGGCTTTGGCGATGTCGCCTGAGTATTGCAGACCACCATCGGCAATTAGCGGTACTCCCGCCTTTGAACAGGCCTGGGCAGCCAGGTTGATGGCGGTGATTTGAGGTACGCCCACTCCGGCGACTACCCGGGTGGTACAAATAGAACCGGGTCCTACCCCAACTTTTACCGCATCCGCGCCCGCATCGATTAGGGCTTGCGCACCCTCGGCAGTTGCTACGTTTCCGCCGATAATGTCAATGTTGGCGAAATCTGGGGAGGCTTTTAGTTTCTTAATCATCTCCAGGGCTAGCTTTGCACCCCCGTTGGCGGTATCAACTACCAGTACGTCTACTTCTGCCTCTGCGAGAGCCTCAGCGCGTTCCCAGGTGTCTCCCCAATATCCGAGGGCGGCTCCCACCCTTAAACGTCCTTCTTTGTCTTTAGTGGAGTTGGGGTATTGTTCGGTTTTAACGAAATCTTTTACGGTGATTAGACCGGTCAGTCGGCCTTCATCATCAACTAACGGCAGTTTTTCAATCTTTTTTTCTGCTAGTAGCGCCCGCGCTTCATCTCGGGGCATACCTTTACGTCCGATGGTTAGCGGCATCGGGGTCATTGCTTCGCGTACTGTAACGGTTCCCCATTTTTCTGCCGGTATAAAACGTAGGTCACGGTTGGTAATGATTCCTTGTAGGTGAGAATTTTTATCGACTACCGGAAGTCCGGATACCCGATAGTGTCCGCATTCCTTATCCAGTTCCAGCAAGGTCGCATCGGGGCTGATAGTAACCGGGTCGGTAATCATCCCTGATTCCGAGCGTTTTACTTGGCGTACCTGCGCGGCTTGCTCGGCAATCGGCAGGTTACGATGCACGATTCCGATTCCGCCTTGCCTAGCGATTGCGATTGCCATATTGGCTTCCGTCACGGTATCCATGGCGGCAGATACTACTGGCGTATGCAGGGTGATTCGTTTAGTTAGCCTGCTGGAGGTATCTACCTCAGAGGGAACTACATCAGTGGTTTCAGGAAGCAGTAAAACATCGTCATAGGTGAGCCCTTCGAGGGCATCAAGGTGTTCGGTAATCACCTTTTTAAGATTAGCCCGAACAGCCAGGCTGTCGCTACTTTTGTCCGCTTTAGCGTCATTTTTCCAGTGCTTTTACCCTCAGATGTGATTTGTCTAACCGCTAGGTACTTCTTTGCGTCTGTTCCCTTAATAGTTGCATCTCTGGCTTTATCGCTTAGCGGTTCGGATTTATTGATGAGGACGAGGGCGGAGGCAGGATAGAAAAGGGGGAGTTATCCTCAGCACACGCCTTCGCTATCAGCATATTCACGAATCTACCTGGAGTCACAGAGGCTATTCACGATTTATTAACCACTATTTCAGCAGATAATCCTGGCTTTTTCAGACAACGGTAAGCTACGTCCTCCATACTGAGGACAAGTGATATAGGCACGAGGTTAAGGAGTATTGATGGGTTACATCTCTAGGCTTCCCGGACCGGTAGCTGACCTGTGGGAATGGCAGTACCAAGGCGCTTGTAGGGATTTGGATACTGAACGTTTTTTCCATCCCGAGGGCGAACGCGGAGGAACTCGGCGTCGGCGCGATGATGCGGCGAAAGCTATCTGCGCTAAATGCCCGGTAATTAACCAATGCCGAGAATACGCTTTAGCAGCTCATGAGCCTTACGGCGTTTGGGGCGGTTTAACCCAAGAGGAACGCCGCACCTTGATTCAAGAACAGCGTGAATTTACTCAAAGGCGCACCGCCTAATCAACCTTAACCCCAAATAAAGGGAGTCGGCGGGATAATCCCGCCGACTCCCAGGGGTGTTCTCAAAATAGCTTATGAACTAGACCAGCGAGCGAAAGCCACCAAGCTAATACCAAGGATTAGTAGCTATTGCCGACTCAACCAATCAACCTGTCCGGTTCCCTCCCCTTGTAGGGAACCGGACAGGTGTGACTTAACGTCCTAACTAGGCGGTAGCGTCCTCTCCAGAACCCTCGATATTCTCTAAAGCCACCACGCGGCCAGCCTCCAGGCGGGCAACCGCCACCCGGAACGGCGAGCAGGACACATAATCCAAACCGGTCTTGTGGAAGAAATGAATCGATTCCGGATCGCCACCGTGCTCACCACAAACACCCATCTTCAACTGCGGCTTGGTCGAGCGACCGCGTCCGACACCTTCCTTAACCAAACGACCCACACCATGGGTATCAATCGTTTCAAAAGGAGAAGTTCCAAACACGCCCTCTTCAATATACTTGGGGAAGAACACACCCTCGCAATCATCGCGAGAGAAACCCCAGGTAGTCTGAGTTAAGTCATTTGTGCCGAAGCTGAAGAAATCAGCCTCTTTAGCCATAGACTCGGCGGTAATCGCAGCGCGCGGAAGCTCAATCATACAACCAATCGGGATATCCAATTGCACGCCAGCTGACGAAGAAATCTCGTCAATAATCGCCTGAGCGCGGTCGCGGATAATTCCTAGCTCGGTAATCGAGCCCACCAGGGGCACCATAATTTCGGGGCGCGGATCTAGACCCTGCTTCTTCAAATCTGCGGCGGCAGACACTAGCGCATGAATCTGCATTTCAAACAGACCCGGCATCCACATACCCAAACGTACCCCGCGCAAACCGAGCATCGGGTTAGCTTCATGCATCTTCCGAACTGCGGTGAGCATCCGCTGGTCATCCGGGTTTACCTTGCCTTCAGCTTTTTGCAGGGCAACTTTAACCTCTAAACCAGTCAAATCCGGCAAGAACTCGTGCAGCGGAGGATCAATCAAACGAACCGTCATCGGCTTGCCGTCCATAACTTGCAGCATTTCCACAAAATCCTGCTGCTGACGCTGACCCAACTGAGTCAGAGCCTCTTCCCGATCAGCCGAACCCGGCTCCGAAAGGATAGCGTGTTCAACCAGAGGACGGCGATCACCTAAGAACATATGCTCTGTGCGGCAAAGCCCAATCCCTTTAGCTCCAAAATCTACTGCTAGCTGTGCATCCTGCGGATTATCGGCATTCGCGCGCACCTGCAAGCGAGCACGTTTATCAGCCAGTTCCATCATCCGGTCTACGCAACGCACCAAATCCTGCAAATCAGCATCGTTGTCGCAAGCCTCAAGACCCGCAGTTAGACCGCTCTCTAGATAAGTAGTTACTGGGGAGTCCTGAACCGGAACCGCACCCTCGAATACTTCACCAGTTGCGCCGTCAATAGCAATCACGTCGCCCTCGTGGAAAGTCTTGCCATCAACGGTCAAAGTCCCAGTTTCTGCATCAATCTCTAGAGCTTCCGCGCCACATACACAGGTCTTGCCCATACCACGAGCCACTACCGCGGCGTGGGAAGTCTTACCGCCACGCGCCGTAAGCACGCCCTCGGCAGCGACCATACCTGCTAAATCGTCAGGATTTGTTTCCCGCCGCACCAAAATACAGGATTTACCAGCATCCTTTGCAGCCTGTGCTTGCTCGTTGTTGAATGCAACTCCGCCCACAGCAGCCCCAGGAGAAGCCGGCATACCGCGAGTTAGTCTGACCCGCACGGCATCATTATCGAACTGGGGGAACATCAACTGGGTGAGCTGTTCACCGGTGACGCGCTCTAGCATCTGATCCTTGGTGATTAGCCGTTCCTCGTTTAGCTGTACTGCAATCCGGAAAGCAGCTGCTGCGGTCCGCTTACCCACGCGGGTCTGCAACATCCACAGCTTGCCTTTCTCGATGGTGTACTCGATATCGCACATATCCTGGTAGTGGGTTTCCAGTTTGCGCATAATCTTGGTTAGCTCATTGTAAACCGGCTCGTTTACCGTCTTGAGGTGGGAAAGAGGCTCGGTATTACGGATACCGGCAACCACGTCCTCACCCTGGGCGTTCATCAAGAAATCACCGTAAACACCCGATTTCCCAGTTGAAGGATCCCTGGTAAAGGCCACGCCGGTTCCAGAATCATCACCCATATTCCCAAAGACCATGGTGCAGATATTGACCGCTGTCCCCAGCGAATTCGGAATCCGTTCGCGGCGACGATAAATCGCTGCCCGCTCGGTATTCCAAGACCTAAATACGGCTTCAATCGCCATATCCATTTGGGTGCGAGGATCTTGCGGGAAATCATTCCCAGTCTGTTCTTTAACGATTTGTTTGAACTGTGCCGTCAAATCTTGCAGGTTTTCGGCAGTTAAATCTACATCGGCCCGCGCGCCAACTTTTTCTTTCATGGAATCGAGCGCATCGGCAAATAAATCGCCGTCAATATCTAGCACCGTCTTGCCAAACATTTGCACCAGGCGGCGGTAAGAGTCCCAAGCGAAGCGATCAGAGCCTGACATCTTCGCCAGCCCTTGCACCGACTCGTCATTAAGTCCCACATTGAGGACGGTCTCCATCATTCCGGGCATCGAGAACTTCGCACCTGAACGCACTGAAACCAGCAGTGGCTCATCTTTGTCTCCGAGGGTGCGTCCTATTTGATCTTCTACCCCGCGCAGAGCCTGAGTTACTTCCGGAACTAGGCTTTCGGGAACCTCGTTATGCTTGAGGTATGCCCGGCAAGCATCGGTAGTAATCGTAAAACCGGGGGGAACGGGCAAACCCAGATTGGTCATTTCTGCCAGGTTGGCACCTTTACCGCCCAGCAGGTCTTTCATACCTTTGTTGCCCTCGGCGAACATATAGACATATTTTGCCATAGGTTAATGGCCTCCATTTGTATTCCATTTGCGCTCTTTAAGCGATTCTTTCGTTTTTATCTTAGCAGCTAAAAAGGCTCGCCTAGTCCTTCGGTCCTCCATCTAGAACGACAACCTCAAATTGTGTTTTTATTTACGAGGACGCGCGGGGAGTTTTCCTTTTTCTTAGGTATTTGTCTGGTAGATAACCCTGGTAATCGCGCTTCTGCCAGCGGGGCAATAAATCCGAGGCATCTAATCCTTTAAACTGGGGGTTATGTCAGTGTATCCCCCTAGGAGGCAGCGTCCGATGTCTCGCGCTCACCGCGCGCGGCGACGCTCGGATTGGAATCTGTTGATTCGCGCCTCCTCATTAGCGATTGCGCTGGCTATTACCTTTATTTTGATTCTCTCAGCAATGCCACGAGCCCCAAAAACCGCACAGGCGCAGCCGACTGCCCCCACTCTAAGTTGGACCGCGGTTCCCTTACCTAGTAATGAGCAGCAAAAGAAAGAAACCCAGGTTCCTTTGAAAGTTAGTGGCGAGCTGGCCGGTGGGGAAACCTCAAGAGATGTCCCCCAGTCAGGTTCGGGTAAAACTTCGGTAGTGCCTGGCACATGGCCTGGTCGTGGCACTGGCAAAGTCTATTTTTATCGCGTAGAGGTCGAAAATGGGCTGCCCATTACTGGTGAAACGGCTGCGAAAAGCATTCACGCGATTTTGAACGATCCGCGCGGGTGGGGCGGAAAAGATGGGAGTGTTTCTTTTACCCGCACCGACGGTCAGGCAGATTTTCGGATTGTTATTGCTAGCCCCTCTCTCACGGATAGACTGTGCGCTCCTCTAACCACCAACGGGGTTTCCAATTGCCGAAACGGCAGTAATGTGGTGCTTAATGCTCACCGTTGGATTGGAGGAGCAAAAATGTGGTTTAACAAGGGTAAAACCTTGACTGACTACCGCATTTACGAAGTATCCCACGAGACCGGTCACTGGCTGGGTAACGGTCACCTGTTTTGTCCGAAACCCGGAGGTTTGGCTCCCGTTATGCAGCAGCAAAGCTCAGATGGCGGAGATAACCTAGGTTGTATCCCTAATGGCTGGGTACACCCTTAATGTTTAGGACGCTTAGAGCGTTTTGAGCGCTCTTTCAGCCTGATTTCAGGCATACATGAAAAGATTTAGGTATGAGCGTTTTACTAACCATTGGTTTTATTCTGTGTGGCGGGGCTTTGATTTTCCTGGCAGCTCGCAGCGTTCGCACTTTAAGCTCCCGCGAGAGGTCGCGGAAACTCCATTTTGAACGAGAGATTGGCAGTGTTGATAACCTGCTCGCTTCCTCGCAAGCTGACCGCGATAAATTACGTCAGATGCGGGATTCCGGACGTCTCCAGCGCTGGGATGCGATTCGGGATGTGATGCGCGAAGAAGGCGTGCCCGAGGACGTTGCCACCGAGTTTATTGACCGCCTGTAGGGTTCTCTGGTTTTTAGGTTTCAAGAGCGGTTTACCCCTAATCCTGGTCGAAAGTTTCACCGCAACTTGATTTTTGGTTTTACTGGAAAATTTTCCAGTAGTTTTCTAGTAGGTTTTCCAGTAATCTATTTACGCAGGTAGATAGGATAATTGTCTTGAGCTACTAGAAAAAGAAACTTTCCAGTAGCTTTCTAGTAGATTTTCCAGTAGCTAGAACGATGCTCCAAGCAAGGAAAGTTGGCACTTTTTGATTTAGGTAATCCGCACGTCCTCGGCTATTTCAAACGCCAAGTTGCCCGCGGGTCGCGCACACTTTTACCTTGCCAAGAGACTAACCCCAGGTCTTTCAAATCTTTTAAAGCTGCCCGCGTTGTTGGTCTGGTAAGCAGCGCAAACTGCGCGATATCGCCGGTTCCTCCGGAACCTCCGAGAGCTTGCAAAGCCGATAATACTGCTGTTGCACTGCGCGATAGTCCCGTCCTCTCCCCAGCAAGTCGCGGCTGATAGCGCAAAGTTAAGACTACGTGCATAGGTTCTTGCCGGTATTCCGGATTAGATAATCCAGACTCATTCATCTGTGAAAATATCCGCTTAATCCCCTCCCCCAGCTCCTGGGCGTACCCCAGGTCACAACAGGTTCGGGCAATCCTAGGATTTATTGCGTATCTGGCTATCTCCAGGGGTGCTCTAGCGGCAAGCCTTCTATCTCGGAAGCTACCTGGGTTGCTAATTTCAATCCGATTATCAAATATCTCAACCCTGATTCCATCCCCCATCAGGTCATAGGCACGATGTATCACCGCATTAACTAAACCTTCTAACCAGGCTCCTTGAGGAATCACCGGTATATCAGCGAATTTACCGTCTTGTCCCAAGGCGCGACGTCGGGGTATTAGCTCCTCAATCCACTGCACTGCCTGGTCGATCGCTTGAGGTATAGGCAGTTCAGTCCGCCTGTCAAAAATTATATTCTGGCTTTCTCCAGTCAAGCGCTCATTACCCTGGAACCGACACACCCGGACATAGGCTCCCGGTAGAACTGCAAGCGGAGAATCAGCGAACAGTAAATATGCTGCATTATTGATGCGTCCATCTTTGTCGCAAAGTGAACGTGAACGAAGCAGGTGCTTTTTTCCGCGGCTAGCACCAGTAGCTTCCAGGAAAGGGGCAATATTTTTTTGCGGTAAATCATCGATGGTGAGGTCGTGGACTGTTTCCGCTTCGAATTGCCTAGCTCCCCGGTCGTACTCTAAACGACGGATTTCGTCCGAACTCAGACGCAACGAACGGTCGCCCCGACGGAGATAGCAACTATCGTCAGCGCCGTGATGTACCTGCCCACTAGGAGTTACTAAAAAAGCTAAAACAAATCTAGAACCACCATCTTGGCTACTAGTTGCTATTTCCTTTACTTCACAATCAATCGGCGGACTGCAGAACTGAGCACTGGGAGTCAGTCGCAGCTCGTTAATCTTTTTTGTGAACCGATTTAAATCCTGAATGTTCCGGTCTTTAACTCCCACTATTGCCGTACCTCCCTCGGCATTGGCAAATGCAATGAGAGTGCGAGCCAACATTTTTGGGGAAACTTCTATCGCTTTACGTTCAAACCACTAATCTTCGTCCCGCAAACACAGCTCTCTAGTGCGTTCCTTGATGTTGGAAGCAAGAATAGCGTCTATATTGTTCGGCGGCATACCTAGAGTATAAACCTATCAAATACATTTTACTGGAAAATTTTCCAGTAGTTTTCTAGTAGATTTTCCAGTAGGCCATTTGTACAGGTAGGTAGGATGCTTGTCTTGAGCTACTAGAAAAAGAAACTTTCCAGTAGCTTTCAAGTAGATTTTCCAGTAGCTAGAAAATCAGGCGGCAAACGCAGGTATAGAGGTCAGCGACTTCAATAGCCATGCAGCTAGGAAATGCGATCAACCAAAGTATCAGCAAACTTTTCCAGTGCCGCTTTAACTTCTTTATCCTCTAAGGAAGCAATCGCAGCTTTCGCGTCCTCACACCAGGAAAAAGCCAATTGCCGGGTACGTTCCAGCACCGAATGTGCCCGTAGCATTTGCACTACCCGTTCCAACGCGGCGTCCTCGCTAACCAAAGTGCCTCGGCTGAGCTCCCCTAAAATCTTTTGCCCGTCCTCATCGAGAACCCCGCGCGCCGCATCCTGCCTCAGCAACAAAATCGGCATAGTATCTACACCCTCACGCAAATCTGTTCCCGGAGTTTTCCCGGAATCTGCGCTGTCAGAAGATAGGTCGATAACATCATCAGCCAGCTGGAACGCAACCCCAATCTTTTCCCCGAATTGGACGACCGCTTCGACCACCTCGTTGGATGCCCCAGAAAGCTCCGCCCCAAAACGAGCAGACTGGGCAACTAAAGAACCTGTCTTGTCAGCTAAAACCTGAATATAGAAATCTACCGGATTTTGGTCATCGTCAGGACCAAAAGTTTCATTCAGCTGACCGCGACACAATCGATCGAAAGTTACCGCATGTTGGAGCACTGCTTCCGGACCTAGACTAGCAACCACCTGCGAGGCGCGAGCAAAAACCAAATCCCCCGCCAAGACTGCGCGGTTATTACCCCAAATGCGCTGCACAGCATTAACTCCGCGTCTAGTAGGAGCAGAGTCCATCACGTCATCATGGTACAAAGTTGCCAGGTGGGTAAGCTCAACCACCACGCAAGCGCGCAGCACTTCCTCGCTAAAAGACTGCTTACCAAGGCAAGAGCACAATAGCACCAGCGCAGGACGCATCCGCTTGCCACCAGCCCGAGCCAGGTGTCCTACGATGTCGTCCAGGACTCCGCGATTATCTGACAGTACCGAATCTAGGCGAATCTCCACTTGGTTAAGACCATCAGATATTTGATCTTCAAGTTGGTCGATACGCTGCTGAGAAAAGTTACTCACGGGATAACAATAGCGGTGTTATGCAAAATATCTAGAACCGTGCCTGGCAAAAGCCCCAAGAGCACAGTCAAGAAAGCACAAATCCCAATCGCCACGTAGGTGATTTCTGCGTGTGGAGCAACGGTAGTATTCTCTGCCACCGAATCTAGGAACATGATTTTACCTAGACGGAAATAGTAGAAAGCAGTAATAGCCGAAGCAATCACAGCACAGATAACCAGCGGGGCTGCGCCTCCTTGTAGACCGGCACTGAAAGCTAGGAACTTCCCCATGAAACCGGCAGTCAAGGGGATACCGGCAAAAGACAGCAAGAACAACATCATGCAGCCAGCCAAAACCGGGTGAGTCTTGCCGAAACCAGCCCATCCTTTCATCGAATGCTGCTCTGCGGTAGCTACGCCGTCCTCATTAGTTACCCGAACCAGGTAAATAATCGCAAATGCTCCGATAGTGGCAATCCCGTAAGAAAGCAGATAGAACAAGACAGCGCCGTTCGCATTTAACGCCCCCTTGGTGAAAGCGATCAAAATGAAACCAGCATGGGCAATCGAGGAGTAAGCCAACATCCGTTTGATATTGTCTTGCACCAAACCGAAGAATGTCCCTACCATCATGGTCAAAATAGCGACTGTCCATAGGAACGGCTTAAAGCTGCCCTCAACCTGAACCACCACGGTCGAAAAGAACCGCAGCATCGCTAGGAAGGCTGCCGCTTTGACCCCGGCAGCCATGAAACCGGTAACCGGGGTGGGTGCGCCTTGATAAACATCTGGCGTCCAAGCATGGAAGGGAGCCGCCCCGATTTTGAAGAGTAAACCTACCATCATCAAAGCCGCGCCGGTCAGCAGCAGGGCAGGTGAAGCAACCTGATAGGGAATCGCTAGCGCCAACTGGTCGAGTAGTAAAGAACCGGAGTATCCATAGAGCAAAGACATTCCCATCAGCATGAATCCAGAGGCAAAAGCTCCTAGAACAAAATACTTCAGGGCAGCCTCTTGACTGAGCAGGCGGCGGTAACGCGCCATAGCAGTCATGGCGTATAGCGGCAACGAAATAATTTCTAAGGCTACGAACAGAGTCAATATCGAATTTGCCATGGGAAATAGCATCATGCCACCAAGAGAAAACAGGCTCAGGGGCAAGACTTCGCTGCGTTGGTAACCGCGCCTTTCAGTCTGTTCTTCCTGGAAAGATCCCGGAATATCGGACGGCTGCCCCGCGAAAGCAGAAACCCGGCTGCCGGTGCGATCAATCATTGGTAGTAGCGCCAACAGCCCCACTATCAGCATTAACATCTGAGAGAACATCGAGAACCCATCTACAATCAGTTCCCCGCGCACCAGACGCACACCACTTTGCAGATTGAAAGCTCCGAACGAAGGGGCAAACGCCAAGAGCGCAATCGCAACTACCGCGATTGACCAGCCGCATTGCACCCCCCAGCGCTGTTTAGCCGGTACGAATGCCTCTAAAAGAATCCCGATAACTGCCCCAGAGAGCACGACCAGTACCGGAGCCATTAATGCCCAGTTAAAACCGAGATCGCTAATACTTTCAATCACGGCAGCATTGGTTAAACTCACTGTCCGCTCCCTTCTACTTGCGAGGACGCATCCTGGGTAATAACCACCTGATTAGCTATTTGCGACATGGGATTAACCAGTGGCTGCGGATGTAGACCGATGATTAACATCAGCACTATTAGTGGTGCTGCAACTCCCCAGCGTTCCCGCTGATTCATGTCACTTATCGATTTGCGATGCGTAGGGGCTTTACCGGTGAAAATCTTTTGATAGGGCAAAAGGACGTAAACGGCACCTGCAACCACACCCACCAAGCAAAGAACCGATGCCCAACGATAAACCTTGAAAGTACCGATTAGTACCATTAGTTCCGGAACGAAACCGGACAAACCAGGCAGTGCGATTGCCGCCAAACCAGAGATTAGGAAAGTACCGGCAATCAACGGGGTAACCCGCTGCATACCGCCATAGGATGCTATTTCTTGACTCTGCCCGCGTTCGGTGAGGAACCCACCGATAAGGAACATACCGGCGATTGATAGACCGTGTGCCACCATGTACACCATGGCTCCAGCCAGCGCCACCGTATTACCTACATAAATAGCCATAACCATTAGTCCGAAGTGCGCCACTGAGGTGAAAGAAATCAGACGCATCAAATCTTTTTGCGCCAGAGCAGCCAGCGAACCCCAGATTACGGAAATTACCGCCAAGATAACGAAAACTAAGGCAGCCCGTCGAGACGCATTTGGGAAGATAGTTAAGCACAAGGTAATCATGCCGAAGGTACCAATCTTATCCAAGATTCCTACCAACAAGGCTGAGGTTCCCGGACGGGCGTTCTGGGCGGTGTCGGCGAGCCAAGTGTGTACCGGTACCATCGGAGCTTTTACCGCAAAGGCGATAAAGAAAGTAATCATTAACGCCATTTCCACGCCGGGACTAGCTTGTAACTGTCCTGCTAGTTTTTCCAGCAGGAACAAATTAGCGTGCTGCTCATTAGAGGCAGCAGCCAGCGGAGAGTAAACATAGACTCCCACGATTCCGATAAGCATGACCAGTCCACCTGCTAGGGAATAAAGCAGGAACTTCATAGCGGCTGCTTTACGTTTTGCGCCATTACCGTAGCGTCCAATCAGGAAGTACATGGGCACTAGCATGGCTTCGAACGCCAGGTAGAACACGAACACGTCACGTGCTGCGAAAATCAGCATCATAAATGCCAAGGTGGCTAAAGTTAAACCCACGTAGCCGGCATCATCGTAGCGACCGTTTCCGTCCTCTAAATCGCGTGCAGAAGCAATCAGCACAATCAAAGTGAGCAGCGCCGACAGTACCAGCATCGCTAGTCCAAGACCGTTTACCCCCAGAGCCCACGAAACCCCGAGGGCGCGAATCCAACTGTGGGTTTCTGCGAACTGGTAGACGGAGGCTTTACCGTAGTCAAAATTCAGAGCCAGGTAGATAGTACCTAATAAAACCAAGGCAGCTACTGATAATCCAATCTGGCGAGATGCAACCCGGGTAGGTTTAATCAGCCACAGCGTTAATGCCGCTAACGCCGGTAACGCCACCAAAAGCGTTAGTACCGGGAAAGTTGAGTTCAGGATTGTGATTCCCATTTATGTTTTCCTCCTGCCCCTAGACCAATTGCCCTGCGACCACTAGAATCAGGGCTAATAGTACGCCGCCCAGAATGTAGCTTGCGTAAGCGCGGATATATCCATTTTGTACGTGACTAACCGCGCGCCCAAAGGCTTGTGTACACCAGGCAATCGCGCGCACCAGTCCATCAATCACGCCGCGGTCAGCCGCGCCCACACCGGTGGTCACGAGTTGAGCGGGTAACATCGCCACTGACTCGTTAATAGTGTCTTGGTATAAATCAACGCGAGCAGCTTCTACCAAAACGTTAGAAGCTGGTGCTACTTTCGGAACTTCACGGCGAACATACATTATGAATGCTAATGCCAGACCACAAAGTACCAGCAGCAAAGTGATTATTGAAATCAGATTGTGCGAGATAATCGGGTGATGGGATGCCATCATCGCCGCCTGAGTACCAGTAACCGGTTCTAACCAATCGCTGAATTTATCGGTGAAGCCCAGCACCATCCCAATACCCAGCGAGAATACGGACAATACCAAAATCGGTCCGTTCATTAGCCAAGATGGCTCATGCGGGTGAACCTCACTGCCACCGTCAAGTTCGCTCGTCCACCGTTTTTCTCCATGGAAAATCATAAAGAACAACCGCGACATATAGAACGAGGTGATTCCGGCGCCAATCATCGCAACTAGACCAAAAATCCAGGCTCCAGTAGTCCCGAATGCTATCTCGTTAAAAGCAGCGGCAATGATGGGTTCTTTGGAGAAGAAACCAGAGAATGGAGGTATCCCCAGGATGGCTAACCAGGCAATCCCGAAACAAATCCAGGAAATCTTCATTACCCCTCGCAGGGCTCCGAAGCGGCGCATATCAACCTGTTCGTTCATGGCGTGCATTACCGAACCAGCACCCAGGAACAATTGAGCTTTGAAGAAACCGTGTACAAACAGGTGGAAGATTGCCAAGGTCCAGCCAATAGGACCAAGTCCCGCACCGAGCATCATGTAACCAATCTGGGACATGGTGGAAGCTGCCAGTACCTTCTTCATATCGTCCTTGGCACAGCCCACGATTGCTCCGAACAGTAAGGTAATTGCCCCCACGATTGCCACACATAACTGCGCAGTAGGTGAAGCCATAAAAATGTCACCCGAACGTACAATCAGATAGACACCCGCGGTAACCATAGTGGCAGCGTGAATCAAAGCCGAAACCGGGGTGGGGCCGGCCATAGCGTCTCCCAGCCAGGCTTGCAGTGGGAACTGCGCAGATTTACCACACGCGGCCAGCAGCAAGAATAGACCGATTGCGGTAGCCCAGCCAGCGGTCAGATTATCCGAGGGACCAGCTCCCAGAACGTCCACGAACCTCATGGAGGAGAAGTTGGCGTACAGAGACATCATGGCGAGCAGTAATCCCAAATCACCGATACGGTTCATTACAAAAGCCTTCTTGGCGGCTACCGCATTGGCTATTTCGTGATTCCAGAAACCAATTAGCAGGTAAGAGGCGAGACCGACGCCTTCCCAACCAAAGAACAAAGCCACATAGGAATCTGAAAGCACCAGCGTCAGCATTGATGCCACGAAGAAGTTCAGGTAGGCGAAGAAACGTCGCCGATCCGGGTCGTGTTCCATATAACCAACGGAATAGACGTGGATTAGAGAACCTACAAACGTCACCAGCAGTACGAAAGTCATCGAAAGTGGGTCAAGTAAAAGGTTCCAGGCGAGCTCAATCTCGTCTTTGCCACTGCCTGCCTTGAACCAGGTAAAAACAGGAGCCAGAATTGAGCGCTCAGCTGGGGCGCTGCCAATCATCTGACAGAAGATAACAAAACCAACCAAGAACGAAGACCAAGAAGCGGCAACAGCCAACCAGTGACCCCATTTATCGGTTGCACGTCCACATACCAGCAACAGAGCCGAAACTACCAACGGAATCGCGACCATCAGCCAGGCGTAGGACGCAAACCCGGTAGCTGTTACTTTGCCTATTTCTTCGGTTGTGGCTAGCAATAACGAATTCATTATTCCTTTTACCCCCTAGCGTCCCATCAAGCGCACTTCATCGACCGAGGTCGAACGTCGCGTCCTAAAAATAGAGACGATAATAGCCAAGCCAACAACCACTTCTGCTGCCGCTACCACCATGACAAAGAAAGCCATTACTTGTCCCTCGATGTTTTGATGCATATTTGAGAAAGTAACCAGCATCAGATTGCAGGAATTCAGCATCAGCTCTACCCCCATCAGTGCGATTACCGCCGAATGGCGTACCAGGACGATTACCGCACCAATAAAGAATAAAATAGCTGCCAATACGAGATATGAAGTCAAAGACATTATTCGCTGACCTCCCCTTGGGTGGTATCTGAGTCGGATTCAACCGCAGGATTACCAGAATCATTACCCTCAATTCTGGGCGTGAACACCCGCGTCTGGGGAGCGTTCAATCCGCTTGGGGCTTCCTGTCCGGACATACCCCAGGCTCCGGATTTCGTTACTGCTTGCGAGGCAGCAATGGAGTGTACCCCTTCGCCCGGATTCCCGCCGAGGTCGGCTCGAATCTTCTCGACTACGTGCGGCGCTGCTTCCCCTAGAGAACGGTTAGTATTACGCGCCCTCAGAGCCGGGGATACCGAGCTGATAATGGCACGTTCGTCCTCGCCGGAAATAGCGGGAACATCAGTAGCGTTACTGGTCTGGTAAACACCGGGGGCAGGCTCTTGACCAGGATGAATACCGAGTTTATCGTAGTCATCCATTCGTGCCTGCGCGGTTTCCGGTTGCTTAAGCATCTTGTGAAGCCTATCCCCGTGGGTAAGCGAAACTGCCGCTACCACCGCAATTATGAGCAGACAGCCGATTATTTCCATAGTGTAAATATGTTCGGTAAACAGGCTCATAGCGATTTTAACCGGGTTGGAATCGGTAGCGCCCTGGACGGAGGCAGTAGCCATCTGCGGTACTTCGCCGTATTTTGGCAAGTATGCTTTAAGGAGCATTACCGCTACGATTAGCGCCCCGAGACCACCAGCTCCAATTGCGCTCCAACGCAAGAAACGGGGAGTGCGCAGGTAGTTATCAGAGGCGGCAACCCCCACCATCATAATGATGAACAAGATTAGGGTCATGACCGCACCGGTATAGACCACTACCTGCACCACCCCAATAAAGTAGGCTCCCTGCGAGGCATACATCATTGCCAGGCAGAGCATTACCCCCACCATACAGACCGCAGAGTGAACTGCGGTTCGGCAAAACAGCACGCCGAGCGCCAGCGCCACCATGATTACCGCTGCAACCCAAAAGAATACGGTCTGTCCCGTACTAAAATCTGTAGCCGCGGCTTGGGCTAGCGATGTCATTGCTGAACCTCCTTAACCCCCGACTGTTTGACAATCGGGTCGTCTGGACGGTGCTCGCGAACCCATTCACGTTGTGCCTGGGTCACGCCGGTCACCTTTCCTCGGTAATAGTCGCCATCGGTAGTTCCTTCCACCATGGGATGGGGAGCTGCGAGCATTCCCTCCTCGAGAGGAGCGAGAATCTGGTCTTTTTCGTAAATCATGTTTTCGCGATGGTAATCAGCCATCTCGAATTCGTTACTCATGGTTAATGCCCTGGTGGGACAAGCCTCCATGCATAGCCCACAGAAAATGCAGCGCAAATAGTTAATTTGATAGACCTTGCCATAGCGTTCCCCGGGCGAATATTGCGCCTCGGGAGTATTGGCTGCGGCCTCTACATAGATGGCATCCGCAGGACAGGCCCAGGCGCACAGTTCACAGCCAATACATTTTTCTAATCCATCGGGATAACGATTCAGCTGGTGACGCCCATGGAAACGGGGTTGGATATGCGGAGCTTCGTAGGGATACTGCTCGGTGACCGTAGGACGGAAAAACGAGCGGAAGGTAACCCCAAATCCGGCAACCGGTGCAAAGAATTCACCAACCGGACCTTTAGGATCGGGCCCAAAAATCATATCTTCCCTGGTGGGATTACGTTTACTCATCAGATTCTCCCCCTTTAGCAACCAGGTAGTCTTCACCTACGCCCACATTTGTTAAAGCACGGGGACTGGGAGGTAACGTTTGCCCCGGCATTGGCGGTACTGGATAGCCCCCAGCGAAAGCATCAAAGGGCGCACTAGCGGCATACTCTTTAAGCTCTTGTTGTTCTCGGGCTTTGTTATCTGCCTTAATCCCTGTTATCCAGATAAGAACGAGGGCGAGTATAAAGATTGCTGCGATGGCAATCATTCTTTGCGAAATAGTGCCGATACCGTAGAGGCTGACTACTCGCATAACTACCACCACTACCATCCAGGCAATTGAAACTGGCAGCAGTATCTTCCATCCCAGCATCATCAACTGGTCATAGCGAACCCGCAGCAAGGTACCACGTACCCAAATCATGAACCACATGACTGCCCATACTTTGATTCCAAACCATAGGAAAGGCCATAATCCGCTGTTGAGCGCGCCCCCCAAGATTGCTTCCCCACCGGGGAAACGCCAACCACCCAGGAACAGCGTCACGCAAATCCCCGACACGTTAAACATATTGATGTATTCCGCCAGGTAGAACCAGGCGAACTTCATTGAAGAATATTCGGTCATATGCCCCGCTACGATTTCGCCTTCACATTCGGGCAGGTCGAAAGGTAAACGGTTTACCTCGCCCATCATCGAGATTATGTAGATTACGAAAGCGGGGAACAGGGCAATGCACCACCACATAGGCGACTGAGCAGCCACAATCTCCGAAGTTTTCATCGAACCGGATACCACGAACACGGATACTAAAGACATTCCCATCGCTAGCTCGTAGCTGATTACCTGTGCAGCAGACCGGGTTGCACCATATAGGGGCAAATGTCCGTTAGAGGCCCAACCTGCAAGAATAATCCCGTAAATTCCCAGACCCGCGACAGCTAACATATAAAGAACAGCTACATCAGAGTCGGTTAGCTGCAAAGGTGTTGAGAAGTTACCGATATGCAGACTCGGACCGAAGGGAATCACCGCGTAGACACAGAACGCACAGGCAGCGGTAACGATTGGAGCCATTAGATAAAGAACTTTATCAACCTGTCGTTTGAAGATATCTTCTTTGGTCAAAAGCTTAATGGCATCGGCCAATGCCTGGAAAAGACCGAGCGGACCGTGAACATTAGGTCCCGGTCTGGTCTGAATACGACCTAGACCGCGCCTTTCCACCCATAGCGCCATAATTACGCTGATAATCAACCAGAACACGATAAATACCGCCTTGATAAGCGTTATCCACCAGGTGTCATTACTGAAATCAGCGGCACCAGTACTATTTGCGTTTAGCAGAATTGCTGTATTCACTGCTGTACCTCCGCAACGGGCTCCAATTCGACGAGGGCGCCACTGCTAACGCCCAAAGACTCATGTACGTGACAGTGAGCAGAACATTCTGGTACCCACACCACGCGCTGTGGCATATCGGTTAGCACCACCGGAAGCTGGATACTCCCCTGGTCTGTTTTCAGATTTACAACCCCACCGGCACTGATACCAAACTCTTTCGCTGTTTGCGGGCTGATACGCGCAAATGAAGCGCGCCCAGATGCTTGCATATCTGCTGCCCCGCTCTGCAAAAGACCCTCGTCAATTAGGGGCTTATGGCAGGTAATAACCACTTCACTAGCTTGGGGAGCAAGTAAGTCAGCGGGCGCACTTGGCTCGAATGATACCCGAGAACCATTCCAATCAAGCAAATCGTTAGCTTCGTCGTAAATTGACTTCAGAGAGTCTATCCCCAGCTCGATTCCCATTACCTGCGCCAGCTTATTGAGCACTTGCCAATCGGGCATATCTTGAGAAACCAGGGCTTGCCCGAAAGGTCGCAGCCGTCCTTCCCAGTTAATGAAAGTTCCAGGTTTTTCCGAAACCGGAGCTACTGGGAACACTACATCTGCTGCTTCAGCTGCGGGAGTTAAATTGATTTCCAAAGAAACCACGAAGGGGCATTCCTTTAGAGCTTTGCCCACTAAATCCTGGTCTGGCAGGTCACGTAAATCCAATCCCCCCAGTACCAGCGCGGACAGTTCTCCACTAGCAGCGGCCTGCAGGATTTGTTGGGTGTCGCGTCCCGGCTCAGCTGGTAGCTGCCCGCCCCAGACCGCAGCCAAATCATTGCGAGCTGCACTGTCCTGTCCGTCACGCCCAAAGGGAAGTAAACCAGGTAATAGACCAGCTTCCACCCCGCCGCGCTCTCCACTACGGCGCGGAATCCATGCCAGACGCGCTCCGCTCCGAGCAGCTAAATCATTAACCGCACTGAGCAAACCAGGCACTATGCCGGCGCGTTCACCGACAACGATTACCGCGCCCTCGTCCTCAAGACCCGCAAATACCGTACCGAAATCACCTTCGGCATCGGCTTTTACATTAGCAACTACTTCCGGTTCGGTTCCAGGAGCGGCAAATAGTACTGTAGCTGCGGTTTTTACCGAGGAGGGCGAAGCAAAAGGTGCTACAGTAGCCACTTTTACGCTGCCTTTTCTGACCCCTTTACGCAGCCGGAGGAATACCGCACCGCATTCGTCCTCGGGCTCAAAACCAACCAGGAGGACTTGACCAGCTTTTTCCAAGTCATCATAGGTAACCGGCATTCCAGCACCCGCAAAATAGGCGCCTAAGAAAGATTCTTCTTCCCGGCCAGCTGAGCGGGTACGCTGATCAATATCGTTAGTTCCGCAAACAACGCGGGCAAACTTGGACCAGGTGTAGGCGTCCTCAAAAGTTAGACGTCCTCCCGGTAAGAAACCAACTTTGCCCTTGCCGGCTGCGGCTAATCCCTGGGCTGCGCGTTCAAAAGCATCAAACCAGGAAGTAGGAACTAACTTGCCATCTTCACGTACCAGCGGAGTTTTAATCCGGGACGGTTGGAACTGCCACTGGTATCCGAAACGATCTTTATCGGTAATCCATTCCTCGTTTACCTGCAAATCCTTTTGCGCCATCCTGCGGGTAATCACCCCGCGACGAATGTCGGTACGCAGTGCAGAACCGGAAGCGTCCTGTTCGGTTACTCCTGGCGTAGAAATCAAATCAAAAGGACGTGCCCGGAAACGGTAACGTTTCGAGGTTAATGCCCCTACCGGGCAAATCTGAATAATGTTGCCTGAGAAATAGGAACTGAAAAGTCTACCTGACTGATCTTGTTCATCTGCCCCTGCCCCCCGGGCTGCTAGAGAGGAAAGCGGAGCCGGTTTTCCATGCGAATCCGACAACGCCTGTGCTTCCGGGTCTAGGCGTAGCTGCGGTTTTGAACCGTCAGAATCGGAGATTCCCAGGGTTTCCTGGTCAAAGGCGCCAACATTTTCACCCATGAAATCGTGGTCGTCACGCGGAGAAGAACCGCCGCCACGTCCTTGCAAAGCGATAAAAGAGTCACCAGCAATCTGGTTAGCGAAGCGTACACAACGCTGACAGAGCACGCAGCGTTCCCGGTCAATTAGAATCTGACCGGTTAGTTCGACCGGTTTGGGCCACAGCCGCTTTTCATCTATAAAGCGACTGCGCAAAGTGCCGTGCGACATCGCTTGATTTTGCAGCGGACATTCCCCACCTTTATCGCAAATCGGACAATCTAGGGGATGGTTTATCAACAGGAACTCGGTAATCCCATGCTGGGCTTTCTCCGCTACATCCGAAGTGGCAGCAGTTTTGATTTCCATACCCGCCATTGCGGTCATGGTACACGCCGGTTGAGGCTTGGGCATAGGACGAACCACCCCGTCACGTCCCGGCATTGCTACCTCTACTAGGCATTGCCGGCAGGCTCCTGCCGGGTCTAGTAGTGGGTGGTCGCAAAAACGGGGAATATGGATTCCCAGTTTCTCGGCTGCACGAATTAAGAGCGTCCCCTTGGCGACCTCGATATCCTGACCGTCAATGTTGATTTTGACTTGTTCACTCACAGGAGGCCTCCTTCGTTAAAAACCTCCGAGGCGGCGGGCGGAAATGCCTCCCACCAGGGAGTGGTATAGCCAGCTTCGAATTCTTCACGGAATTTCTCGATGCCGCTACGAACCGGGGTGGCCGCGGCATCTCCCAGGGCGCAGAAGCTACGTCCCGCGATATTACCGGCGATATCGTAGAGTAAATCCACGTCCCCCTCTTGTCCTTTACCAGCCTCGAGGCGGTGCATTATCTGCTTCATCCAATAGGTACCCTCACGGCAGGGGGTGCATTTACCACAGGATTCATGCTGATAGAAGTCTGTCCAACGGCTAATTACCCTGACTACGGAAGTAGTTTCATCAAACACTTGCAGGGCGCGGGTTGCCAACATAGATCCGGCGGCAGCTACGTCCTCGTAGGTTAAAGGTACATCTAGGTCAGCTTCGGTAAAAAGCGGAGTTGAGGAGCCACCGGGGGTATAGAACTTTAAGGTGTGCCCCTCGCGAATCCCGCCAGAGTATTCCAGCAGCTCGCGCATGGTTATGCCGAAAGGAGCCTCATAAAGACCGGGGTGTTTAACATGTCCAGACAGGTTAAACATACCGTAACCCAGGGATTTATCTTTACCCATTGAGGCATACCAATCAACCGAATTTTGAAAAACGGTAGCTACCTGAGCCATGGTTTCCGCGTTATTGATAACAGTAGGACGGGCATAGAGTCCTTTAACTGCGGGAAATGGCGGTTTTAGCCGCGGGTGACCCCGCTTGCCCTCTAGGGAATCCAAAAGCGCGGTTTCTTCGCCGCAAATATATGCACCAGCACCGGCATGGGCGATAAGTTTCAAATCCCCCAACAGCCCCGCATCTTCAGCTTCTTTAATTGCCACTAACAGGCGGTTGTAGGCGTGAACTACTTCACCGCGGATATAAATGAAAGCGTGCTTACAGCCAATGGCAAAACAGGTGATTGCGACCCCCTCGATTACTGCATGGGGGTTAGCCAAAATCATGGGGATATCTTTACAAGTGCCTGGCTCAGATTCGTCGCAGTTCACGGTCAGGTAACGCGGACCCCCATCATCGGGAGGTAAGAACGACCACTTTAGACCAGTACCGAAACCGGCACCGCCACGCCCTCTAACTCCGGCTGATTTAACTGCTTCCACAATTTCCGCCGGTTCCAGGTGTTTAGCTTTTTCCAACCCACGGTAGCCACCAGTTTTCCTATATGCCGCTAGGGTCCAGCTTTCAGGCTCGCGGTACTGTTTAGTAACGATGGGGGTCAGCGGAACCCGACGGATTTCAGACATTAACTTTTCGCTCACTTGCCCGTCTCCTTGTGCTCAGCAGAGGAGTGTTTCTTGCCCACCGCATCTGTTCCAGCGGCATTTGCAGCCTTACCTGACTCGGTTTCATGAATCTGGGTTGTATCTGATTTTTCAAACTGCCCCGAATCAGGAGCTTCCATTCCGTTTTCTTCCGCAACTTTCAGTCCCCACAAACTGGCGTGCCCGGCTGCCACGCCCTGATTTGCGGTCTGGGGATTGGGGAATCCAGCCAAAATGCGACTGGCTTCTTTAAAGGTAGGAGCCACCTCGGATCCGCGAGTAGGATGAACCGGTTTACCCGCTTTGATGTCGCGTACCAACTGCACGGCGGATTGGGGAGTTTGATTATCGAAGAACTCCCAATTAACCATAACTACCGGAGCGTAGTCGCAGGCAGCATTACATTCTAGAGCTTCTAAAGTGATTTTACCGTCCGGGGTGGTTTCATCATTTCCGACCTCTAGCTCTTTTTCTAGGGTCTGCATAATGGTGTCTCCTCCGAGGACGGCACACAGAGCGTTAGTGCAAACCCCTACGGTGTATTCGCCGTTGGGATGGCGTTTGAATTGGGTGTAGAAAGTCGCAACCGCGCTGACTTCTGCCCGCTGGCAGTTCAAAATATCGGCAATTAATCCGATACCGTTGGCGGTTACATACCCGTCTATGCTTTGCACCAGGTGTAGCAGCGGAATCATCGCGCTACGCTCATGTCCCTTGGGGTAGCGGGCAATGATTTCCGCAGCTTCGGCGCGGAATTTTTGCTCAATTTCAGGGTTGTAATAACTCATTAGCGATCTACACCTCCCAGTACGGGATCCACACTGGCTAGCGCCACAATCAAATCAGAAATCGTGCCACCTTGAGCCATTAGGGATAAGGATTGCAGGTTAGCGAAGCTGGGGTCACGGAAATGTGCTCGATAGGGACGAGTGCCTCCGTCAGAGACCACGTGTACCCCCATCACGCCTTTCGCGTGTTCTACTAATTGGGTTGCCTGACCGACTGGTGCTCTAAACCCTTCGGTTACCAGCTTAAAGTGCTGAATTAATGACTCCATGGAGCTGCCCATAATCTCTTTGATATGTTCAGGAGAGTTACCTTGACCGTCAATACCTACGCTTAGCTGAGCCGGCCACTTAATTTGTGGATCGGAAATCATTACCGGGTCGCCCTCGGTTTCATCAAGGCGATCTAGTACCTGGTAGATAATCTTCAAGGACTCGTAACATTCGTCGAAGCGCACCACGGTTCGGTTGTAGGCATCGGATTGGTCGGCTACCGGAACATCGAAATCAAAGTTTTCATATCCACAGTAGGGTTGCATTTTCCGCATATCCAGGGGATACCCGGCTGCCCTAACGGAAGGACCGGTCATAGACATTGCCATATGTGCAGATAAAGGCAAAACCGCTACATCACAAAAACGCGCCTTGAAGATGGGGTTTTGTAAGGTCAAATCCTGTAGTTCGTTAATATCGCGCCGAGTCTTTGGTAATAGGTCGCGAATATATTCAGTGCACCCCGGCGGCAAATCTTGTGCCACCCCACCGGGACGAATATAGGCGTGATTCATACGCAGACCGGTTACTTGTTCAAAAATCCGCAGGATTTCTTCGCGTCCTCGGAACCCGATAGTCATCATGGTGGTGGCGCCGAGCTCGTTACCACCAGATGCGATAGCAACAATATGGGAAGCTATCCGGTTAAGCTCCATCATCAGGATACGAATTAGATTTGCCCGCTCTGGAACCTCAGCGGTTTTCTTCAAAACTTTTTCGACTGCCAGGCAGTAGGCTGCTTCTTGGAAGAACGGAGCCACATAATCCATGCGGGTACAGTAGGTCACGCCCTGTGTCCAGGTGCGGTATTCCATGTTCTTTTCGATACCGGTATGCAAATAACCGGTTCCTACCCGCACGTCACGGACATATTCCCCGTCTAGCTCTACAATTAGGCGCAGCACCCCATGGGTAGAGGGGTGAACGGGTCCTAGGTTCATGACGATGCGTTCATTGGCGAGCTTTTCGACTTCGGAAGCCATCTCTTCCCAGTCGCCACCTTGCAAATCGTATTGCGGGGTGTCCTTGGTAATTAGATTATCGAGGGCGGATCCGGCAGCTCTTAGCAGCGGACTGTTTTCGCTATCAGATACGTATTTCATTTAACTGTATGACCTCCGCGAATCGGCGGGCGGAACTGTAGCGCCCTTAAATTGCACCGGAATACCGCCTAGCGGATAATCCTTCCGCTGAGGATGACCTACCCAGTCATCGGGTAGAGCAGTTCTACTAAGACCGGGATGACCGGTAAAGATAATCCCCATCAAATCCCAGGTTTCCCGTTCCCACCAGTCATTTCCGGGATAGGTGGCTACCACCGAGGGAATCCGAGGGTCAGATTCCGGGCAGGTAACTTCCAAACGTAGTTGGCGGTTGTGGGTTGCCGAATAAAGCATATAGACAGCGTGCAGTTCTCGCCCTTTATCGTGCGGATAGTGCACCCCGTTCACCCCAAGGCACAGCTCAAAACGTAGGTCTTGATCATCGCGGAGCCAACTGGCAACCTGAGGCAAGTGCTCACGGGAGATAAAAATAGTCAGTTCATCATTATCGACTACCACCCGCTCGATTACCTGCGCTATTTCTAGCTCTGACTGTTCGATAAGCTCTTCTAAAATCTCTACGACCTCATCGAACCATGAACCATAGGGGCGGGGACTTTCAGCGGGCATTTGCCGTTGCAGCTCAATATCTCCAAAACCGGTAGTGTCACCATCATCATGCACCCCGAACAGACCGTGACGGATACCCATATTAGAGCCAGCAGCAAAGCCACGCGGGGCGCTAACCTCAACTGCTACCGGCCCGTCCTCTACATCGGAATGCAGGACTACTGTCTTGTCGTCTTTACTCACGCCAACAGTCCTTTCATCTGGGAAGTAGGAGTCGCTGCCAAAGCTGCTTGCTCTGCTTTACGGGCAATCTCCAAGCGTTCTTTTTGGGTGATGGGGGTGCGGTAATGAATCTGGTCCCACAGCACCATAATTGCATGAATCAGGGCTTCTGGGCGGGGAGGGCATCCGGGCAGGTAAACATCTACGGGAACTACGTGGTCGCAGCCTTGTACCACCGCATAGTTATTGAAAACCCCTCCTGAGGACGCGCAGGCACCCATAGAGATAACCCACTTGGGCTCGGGCATGGCATCGTAGCAGTTCCGAATAATCGGTGCCATCTTCCAGGAAACCCTACCCGAGACAATCATCAAATCAGCATGGCGGGGCGAGGCACGGAATACCTCCATCCCGAAACGGGAAATATCGAAACGCGGGGTTCCAGTGGCCATCATCTCGATAGCGCAGCAGGCTAGACCCATAGTTACCGGCCAGAGGCTGGCTTTACGGCTTAGACCCATGAATTTATCTAGGCTGGTAAGCGCGACTCCTGCCGGTATCTCATTATCAAAAGACATGCTTTACCTCTCTCTTAATAGTCCAGTCCGCCCCGGCGCCACTCATAAATGTAGGGCACCAGCACCAAAACAATGAACAACAGAATGTCGATTAGTACCGGAATGGCCATCACTTGACCAAAGTGACTTATCGATACGGCAAATGGATACAGGAACACCATTTCCACATCAAAGACGATAAACGTCATTGCGATTAAGTAATACTTAATCGGGAAACGCCCCCGCGCGTCCTCGTGAGCATTAGAGTCAATCCCGCATTCGTAAGTACCCAGCTTTACCTGGTTTTTACGTGCCGGTCCTAGGAGCGCGGACAGTACCAGACCGCCCACGGCCAGCACTATCGCTACCGCGCCCATTATTAACAGTGATGCCGATGGACTCATTTGGTCTCCACATCCTTCTTGTCTGCCCAGTCATCTCTGAACTGGCAACTGCCGTAGTTTCCGGTTCTTTTCCGGCTCAAATCTTCTATCTCAAAAATGTTCCTCATGATGGTTTTACCACCTTAGTCAGAATTTGTAGCACCCGGTCGGAGGCTACTCCGCCACGGCGTTCATAACCATCAGAAAGCATTTTATGGACAAAACGCATCAATGCCGGTTTGTCCAAACCATATTTGGTGCAGGCGTGCATAATTCTCGGGTTTTCGATTAGTCGCACGAATGCGCGACCTAGACTGTAGTAGCCCCCGTATTGATCTAGCAGGTCGCGAGGATATTCCTGGAGGGCGAGTTCGGCTTGAGCGCGCGAGGTACGACCTAGTGCCTGGATTAAAGCATCGGCTGCGCGCCGCCCGGCAAACATTGCCGGAGCGATGCCCTCTCCGTTGAATGGCGACACCATTCCGGCAGCATCCCCAACCAAAAGTAGCCCATTTTCATAAGCCGGTTTACGATTAAATGCCATCGGCAAGGGCGCTGAACGCAGCGAACCAATCATGTTTTCTTCGCTAAGCCCCCACTGTTTCGGCAAGTTAGCTACCCAGCGATTAAATATCTGTTTATAGGGCAATTTGGTTGATTGCGCACCCGAAGATACCGAGCCTAGCCCCACGTTTACAATCCCGCCACCCATCGGGAACAGCCATCCGTAACCGGGCAACAGGTTTGAATGACCGGGCTTACCGTCCCACAGTTCCAGGTGGGACTCCATCATTTCTTCGTTACCGCGAGGGGAATAGAAATACGCCCGCGCCGCCACCGCCATGGGACGATTCTTGAGGGGGGTTCGCCCTTGCCGGGAGGCTAAACGAGCATTTGCTCCCGTGCAATCAACCACGTAGCGAGCACGGAATTCACGATTCTTTTTTTGCCGAGTTTGTGGCTCGCGCGCGATTGCGCTTACCCCGCAGGCGTAACCGTCAGCGTCTGTAAGTAGGTCTTGTACGGCGGTGTTTTCAATTAGCCGAGCACCACAAGCGACCGCTTGCTGAATAAGTCGCTGGTCAAGCTCGGTTCGCTTGCAAGTGAGCCCATAGGAGGGAAGCGAGGATTTTTCAGGCCACGGCAGGGTAATTCGATGTCCCCCACCAATTACACTGAGCCCCCGATTGACCTGCCATCCCTCTTCAACCGGGTTAATCCCCATTGCCAGGATTTCTTTTACCGCTCCCGGGGTTAGACCGTCACCGCAGATTTTGTCGCGCGGGAACGCAGATTTTTCTAGGACGAGGACGTCTATACCGGCTTTAGCGAGGTGATAGGCAGTTGCCGCCCCGGCAGGACCAGCCCCTACGACCAGCACTTGACACTGATCTTTTGCAATGTTAGTTGCCATGCCGGTTTGCCCCCTCCCGCAGTGTAGGCGTCCTCTTGACTAGATGGACTTAAACAAGTTTAACCAGGTTTTAGGCACGCTGCGCGCGCCCATACTAGGCTAACTTGCTTTCTTATCTGGTTGAAGTCAGAGCAATTTGTGCTGGCAGAATGAAAATCCCACTATTTTGTTCATTAGAATCCCGAATCGATTAAGCAAGTTCTTCCTTACCTAATTCTAACTGCGTGCCTAATCGCGGTGATTATCTTGACGGTTCTACACGTTTGTATAAAACAGCTATCCGCCCTATTTATAGGCTCGATGAATCGCCACCGCACCTAAAGTTAGATTGCGATACGAGACTTCACCCCAGCCGTTTTCTTGAATCAGCTTTCCCAAGGTTTCTTGATTTGGCCAATCCAAAATTGAGTCAAACAGGTAGGTGTAGGCATCCGAATCAGAAGATATTAGCCGACCCGCTGCCGGCAGCACATTTCGCATATAAAGCTCATAGGCTTTGGCAATAAACGGTGACGGAGGGGTAGAAAACTCCATAATCGCAAGCTTTCCACCCGGTTTCGTAACCCGCGCCAGCTCTCGTAAAGCAAGCGCGGGATTATTCATATTCCTAAACCCAAAAGAGCAGGTAACGGTATCAAATTGTTCGTCAGAAAAGGGCAAATCATGGGCATCGGCAACTATAAAGTTAAGTTCCGGATGCCGTTTTTTG